>TARA_R110002153_G_scaffold71432_2_pt1 | contig 114863 bp, 108 predicted proteins | sample TARA_R110002153 | Tara Oceans TARA_R110002153 (sample SAMEA4398193) | marine metagenome | biome: Polar Biome; feature: [SRF] surface water layer (ENVO:00010504); material: water (ENVO:00002006), including particulate matter (ENVO:01000060) such as... | depth 5 m | reverse complement strand
TGATAATTTTATGAATTTAGCGATGTCCTAAAAAGGGTAAGGCTACATCTCAGTCGCTTCGCTTCTTCGAAATGACAGTTAATTCTAGTTGTTAAACTAATTTCAAAAACGTATTTTTCAAATCCTAAACACAACCTCAACTATGAAAAAACACATCATTACCTTGTTCCTAATTTGCTTTGCTTTTGGTTCCAGCTTCGCACAAAACCAAAACACAACAGTGGAACCAGAAATCGAAATGAAAGTAAGCCTACTTGGGTATCGGTTTTTTAAGGATGGTGAGCGTCTTACCTGGAAAGAACTAGTGAAGACTACAGAAGCCGTTGAGGAGGCAAACCAGCTCATTAAAAAAGCTAGAACTCAAAATTTGATCGCTAATATTTCAGCTGGAGTCGGCGGTTTTATGATTGGCTTCCCTATTGGTCAAAAAAGCAATGATTATGAACCCATGTGGGAACTGGCCTATATTGGTGGCGCCATTCTCATTGCAGGATTTCCTTTTGCAATCAAGGCGTTCAACAATGTCAACAAAGGAATCGACAACTACAATATTGCCGCATCGCCATCAACCGGCTACCGTTTTCAACCCGAGATGTTTGTTATTAATAATCAAAATGGTATTGGGCTTTCACTCAGGTTTTAAAACACCTTCCCCTCCGTTTCCATGGTTCACACCATGTCATTTCGAACTGACCAAAGGGAATGTGAGAAATCTCAATAATCGAACAGATAATATCCAAATAGATTTCTCAATCGTCACTACGTTCCTCATTTCGAAATGACCAGCAGGATGTCATTTCGAACCGACCAAAGGGAATGTGATAAATCTCATTCTTAAACAGATTTCTCAGTCACTCCGTTCCTTCGAAATGACGACTTAAAACACCTTCCCCACCGCTTCAATGGTCTTATCCAAATCGGCATAGCTGAGGGCATCGTTTAAAAAGTAACTTTCAAAAGCAGAAGGCGGTAAGTACACCCCATTCTCCAACATGCCGTGGAAGTATTTTTTAAAGGTATCGTTATTGCCCTTCGCCGAGCTGGCAAAATCCACCACCGGTTCGTCCGTGAAGTGTACGGAGATCATACTGCCAAATCGGTTAATTTGGTGGGTCACTCCTTTTTCGGTCAAGGTTTGGGCAATGCCCTTGTGGAGATACTCCGTTTTTTCCGCCAAGCTGGTAAAAATTTCAGGTTGGTTGTTCAGGGCGGTGAGCATGGCCAGTCCGGCACTCATCGCCAAAGGGTTTCCGCTTAAGGTCCCTGCTTGGTACACGGGTCCTTCGGGTGCCAAATGCGACATGATCTCGGCTCGGGCCGCAAACGCACCAACGGGCAGTCCACCCCCGATCACTTTTCCGAACATTACAATATCGGCATCTATGCCCAAGGCTTCCTGAGCACCACCTCTTCCCAGACGAAAGCCCGTCATCACCTCATCAAACAGCAACAAAATGCCTTCTTGGGTGCAGATTTCCCGCAATCCATTTATAAATTCATCTGTAGGGATAATACAGCCCATGTTCCCCGCTACGGGTTCCAAGATAATGGCGGCAATCTCGCCTTTATTGGCTTCCACCAAGGCTTTTACCCCTTCCAAATCGTTGTAATCGGCCAATAACGTATCCTTGGCCGTGCCTTGTGTTACCCCAGGGCTGTTGGGGCTACCAAACGTTACGGCACCACTCCCTGCTTGAATCAAAAACGAGTCGGAGTGACCGTGGTAGCAACCCGCAAATTTGATGATCTTCTCCTTGCCCGTGTACCCGCGCGCGAGGCGCACCGCACTCATACAGGCTTCGGTTCCACTGTTCACAAATCGGATTTTATCAATATTCGGTACCATGGACACCGCTAGTTTGGCGATTTCGGTCTCAATTTCGGTGGGCATTCCAAAGGAAGTTCCCTTTTTGGCCTTTTCAATGACCGCATTGATCACGGGTTCGTACGCATGGCCCAAAATAAGGGGTCCCCACGAAGCAATATAATCGATGAGTTGGTTACCGTCTTCATCATACAAATAGGCCCCTTTGGCCTCTTTAATGAAAATCGGGTCGCCCCCGACGGCTTTAAAGGCTCGTACAGGTGAATTTACTCCTCCAGGAATATATTTTTTGGCCTCTGCGAACAGGGCGCTGCTTCGTTGGTAGATCATAGTATGCTTTTGTTAATTACGTCATGCCGAACTTGTTTCAGGTTGACGTTTGTCAGTTCGAGCGCAGTCGAGAACGACACGGCACCACATCTCGACTGCGCTCGATGTGACAAGCCATATAGACTTCAAACTGCTCGCCGCAAAGGTAATGAGGATAAAACTTTCTTGGAAACAGTTTTTGCGGTTCTAGGAGATGCCTTGCTTCGTTCAGGATAACAATTTTAGCATTACTGCGCCCTTCGGATGTTGAGCAGCTGCCCGATGGAAATAATATTGTCATTTAGATTGTTGAGGCGGCGCAATTCATCCACCGAAATATCGTAGCGCTTGGAAATACCGTACAACGTGTCGCCTTTTCTCACCTCATGGGTAAACACTTCATATTGTTTGGGTTCACGCACGGTGGACAGTCCATTTTCAACTACTGCCTCGTCGTATTTATGCAAATCGTAGCTTTCTATTATGGAAATCAACTTTTGAGGGTATTTGCGATCCGTGGCATAACCTGCCTGTCGTAATCCGTGGGCCCATTTTTTGTAATCGTCCCGTTTATAATTGAACAAAAATGCATAGCGTGAACGGGTGGAGAGGAAAATACTATGATCACGGAAAGAATACATCGGGTGGTTGTACTTACGGAAACATTCGCCTTTGGCATCATCATCATGAAAATCGAACTCACCCTGCCAACCTGTATGGCACTTAATCCCAAAATGATTATTGGTCTTCAGCGTTAATTCCCCACGACCTGAGCCGCTTTCCAAAATGCCTTGCGCCAAAGTGATACTTGCGGGTATACCATAGGCACGCATTTCGTACTGTGCAATCTCGGCAAAGGTCTCGATATAATCTTGGGTATCGGAAATGGGGAAGCGCTCAAAGCGTCCCGAGTCTTCGGGCATGGGGTATAAGCCTGAATCCTCTTTGGTATCGCCCCTACGGTTGGTATTGGTATTTTCCGAATTACGAACTACGGGAGCTCCCTTCCGATGGGTCGTCCTTCTTTTTTTGGCACCACAGCTAGAGAGCAAAAGTGCCGCTATCAATACATATCCTATTCGCCTGATCATACGTCCAATAACGGTAAATTCTTCTTTTTCAGTACAAGGTTCATGCCTTTTATGCCCTGCAATCCTCCTGTATGTATCGCCAAGATTTGGGTTCCTGGTTCAAAAACATCTTGTTTTATCAGGTCAAAAATACCAAAAAGCATTTTACCTGTATATATGGGATCCAACGGGATACCCGTTTCTCTTCTAAAAAGGTTGATGAATTCGATCAGTTGTTGGTCCACTTTGGCGTAACCCCCAAAATGATAATCGGTTACAAGTTTCCAACGGTCGTTATGAACAAAGGTACAAATCTCTTCAGATAAAAAATCACCCTTGAGTGCAGGGAACCCCAACACCGTTTGATGAGGCTGGGCAGCATTGATCAATCCTGCCACGGTACCGCCCGTTCCCACTGCGCTGCAGATGTAATTGAATTGTGCATCCGCATCGGTCAATATTTCAGCACATCCCTTTACGGCAAGTGCGTTGGTTCCACCTTCGGGCAAGAGGTAGAAATCACCAAACTTCTCTTTTAACTTTTGAATAAAGGATGGCTCATTTTTAAGTCGATACGCACTCCGGGATACAAAATGAAACTGCATGCCGTGTTCGTGGGCCAACTGCAAAGTGGGATTGTCTTGCCATTTGTTTGACAGCTCTTCACCCCGAATCACGCCAATGGTTTTTATACCTTGTTCGTGTCCCGCATAAGCGGCAGCCGCAATATGATTGGAAAAGGCCCCACCAAAGGTGAGCAAAGTTTCTTTGCCTTGTTTTTTAGCTTCGAGCAGGTTGTATTTAAGCTTACGGTATTTGTTGCCAGAAATAAATGGATGAATGGTATCTTCCCTTTTCAGGTAGAGGTGAATACCCTTTTCTCGGAGAAGGGGCATATCTATATGCTGATTGGGTATGTTCAATCCAAAAAATTAACGGGTCAGGTACTGTAAAAAACCAAAGGTTTTGCGTTTGGAAACATACTGCATATCCTTTTCATTGGCATAGGCCTCTCGTTCAAAACTAATGTTCTGATAGGCGCGGTAACTATCCAGGTAAAGTACGGTACGGAACAACCATTCCGAAATATACCAAAGGTAAAACGGCAATATCAGTAGTTCCCGCTGTTGCTTTAGGTGGATACGCTCGTGGTTGATAAGCACCTCATCAGTCTTAAGGGAATCCTCCTTAAGAATAATGAAAGGCCATAGTGAGAGCCCTACATAATTTTTATAGAAGAAATGTTTAAATACAAGTATCAAATGGTTGCTATCATTGGTTACCTAACAAATATAACTGCAAAAAGTGCTCAAAATTGGACAGTTACGATAATTCCATCAACATTTTCGGTGAATAACATTGTTTTCAAAATCTTAAAATCTTAGTCGTTGTGCCGTGAAAACCTTAAATTTATATAGTAAAAATGGAAGGCAGCACATGAAAGAACGCATTCCTCTGGAAGAGGGTGATTATTACTTATCGGAACAAGGATATCGGGTATTTACCGAGAAATATCACCTAAAACGCGGTTATTGTTGCGAGAGTGGATGCCGTCATTGTCCTTATGGATACAATGCCAAAACCAACACCCAAAATTAAGGATTCGGCATAATATTTGTGGGTCATTAAGTCAAATCTCAAGAATTTAAAAAAAGTACTATGAAAAGTTTACAACGTTTTGCTCTGGCCGTCTTCGCCTTTGGCCTGCTAGCTTCCTGCACCTCTGTACGGGTGATTTCCGATTACGATCAAAAAGCTGACTTTACTACTTATAAAAGCTATGCTTTTTATAAAACTGGCATCGATAAAGCCCAGATTTCCGATTTGGACAAGAAAAGAATTTTAAGGGCCATTGAGGCCGAAATGGGTTCTCGTGGATTTGTAAAATCCGATAACCCTGATGTATTAATCAGTATTTTTACCAAAGAGCGTGAACGTGTGGACGTTTATAACAACTACGGCTGGGGCTGGGGCGGATTCTACAGTCCTTGGGCCTGGGGTCCCGGATGGGGCTGGGGTGGTTACGGAAACAACGTGAGTACCCGTACAGAAGGTTCATTGTACATCGACGTCATCGATGCCAATAAAAAAGAACTGGTATGGCAAGGACGTGGCGTAGGAACGTTGAACAACACAAGCAATATTGAAAAGAAAGAGCAGCGTATCCGAGAATTTGTTTCACGGATTCTTGAGGAGTACCCGCCCCAAATGGTGGTGGCCTCCAACTAAAAACTTCATACCGCCCATTTGGGCGGTTTTTTATTGCCCTTAACCTTTCTTAAGAAAAAATCCGTTCCCTATTTCGTATCTTTAGGTCGCATAAAAATTGACGTATGAGCTACGAATCCAATCCTATTCTGGACAAACTACCAAAGCACCTTAAACAATTCATAAAACCTCAAAATTATGAAGAGTATACCGCCATAGATCAAGCTGTTTGGAGGTATGTGATGCGAAAAAATGTGGATTACCTCAGCAAAGTAGCCCATAAATCGTACGTGGATGGATTAAAAAAGACAGGGATTTCCATAGACCATATTCCCAACATGTACGGGATGAACCGCATCTTAAAAGAAATTGGATGGGCAGCAGTTGCTGTGGACGGATTTATACCTCCTTCCGCTTTTATGGAATTTCAGGCGTACAACGTACTTGTAATCGCTTCGGATATTCGTCAGCTCGAAAATATCGAATACACCCCCGCTCCAGATATCATTCATGAAGGGGCCGGACACGCACCCATTATTGCCAATCCGGAATACGCAGAATATTTAAGAAGGTTCGGGGAAATTGGTTGCAAGGCCATATCCAGCGCCAAGGATTATGAACTCTACAATGCCGTGCGACACCTGTCCATTATAAAAGAAGCACACGGCACACCTGAAAGCGATATCGAGGAAGCCGAAAAACAGATAGAACAGCTTCAAGAAAATATGGGTGAACCCAGCGAAATGGCCCTTATCCGAAATTTGCATTGGTGGACGGTGGAATATGGTTTGATCGGAACCGTGGACAATCCAAAAATTTATGGGGCCGGACTACTCTCTTCCATTGGGGAAAGTACGTGGTGCATGACAGACAAGGTGAAAAAGATTCCTTACTCCATTGAGGCTGCGCACACGGAGTTTGATATCACCAAACCACAACCACAACTTTTTGTGACTCCTGATTTTGCCTTTTTGAGTCAGGTTTTGGAAGATTTCGCCAATACCATGGCCGTGCGGACAGGAGGATTGTCCGGAATCAAAAAATTGATTGGCTCCAAGGCATTGGGTACTATTGAATTGAGTACCGGACTACAAATCTCAGGCGAATTCAGCAATGTCATCGAAAATGATGGTAAGTCCATTTACATCCAGACTAAGGGCGGAACGGCATTGGCTTATCGGGAAAAAGAGCTCGTCGGACACAGTACAGCACACCATGCGGATGGTTTCGGTTCCCCTATCGGAAAATTAAAGGGCATCAACATTGCCATTGAGAATATGGGGCCAAGAGACCTTAAAGCCTACAAAATTTATGAGGGGGAACAAATCGCCTTGGAGTTTGAAGGCGGCATTAAAGTGGAAGGAACCATCATCACAGGAACAAGAAACCTAATGGGTGAAATTATCCTGATCACTTTTGAAAATTGTACGGTTACCCATGGCGATACAGTGTTATTCCAACCTGAATGGGGACTGTACCATATGGCAGTGGGACAAAATATTGTTTCCGCCTACAATGGTCCGGCCGATTTGAACAGTTTCAATTTAATGAGCCATCAGATTACGGAAAGCACCATTAAATCCAAAAAAGATGAAAAAAGATTGGAACTGGAGCTATTCTATGAGCAGATACGACACTTTAGGGAAGGGAAAAACACTACAGTTTCCCGAAACAAAGTGTTCAAAGCCCTAAAAAATGACCATCCCAAGGATTGGTTATTGCCCGTGGAACTATACGAACTCGCCAAACAGGACAACAATCAGGAATTTCAGCAAGAGATTTTGGAACACTTGGAAAACATTAAGAGGGACAACCCCAAAGTGGGCCATTTAATAGATGATGGCCTTCAATTGGTAGACACCTCCTTGGTAAGTTAAATACCTAGTTTTTCGATATTTTCGGCAGTGGACTTCAATTGGGGCACCGCTGCTTTTGTAATAGGGAAGTAAGCAATGTTGATCTCCTCACCGTTTCTTCTTAGGCCCAGCTCAACCTCGTGATCAATACTGCCTTGCCATATGCTACGGGAAAATACCTCATCCCCTGCTCGAACACCTGCTTCCCATGCCTGGCTACCTTCGATAACACTCGCAATTTCTTTCCTGTCCTCGGTAAATTCAAATCCAAGCTCGTAAATATCACTTTCGGGGCTGTATTCCAATTTCAGTTCATCAAACAATGCGACCAAATCCACTTTTTGCCCTTCTTCGATATGTTGTTGGAAAACCGCTTCAAAATCACCATCCCAAAAGCGATCCATTACCTCAATAAAATAATCATGGGTCAGTTTTTGATCCTTAGCGGTGGCATCCGCATAGATTTGATGCATTACGTCGTCCAAGCTTTTTTCACCTTCGGTATCTTGTTGGATGCCCTGATCAAGGTGAAAGGCAAAAATCGCCCCTCTCCAATACGGCAGTTTGGAATATTCGTAGTTGGTCCAAAAGTTATCATAATTGATTTGGGAATTCGATGCCTCTCCGACCGACGAAGCGTAAAGATCGCGAATGGTCCGGTTCAATTCATCGATATAAAAGGAACCGTCCAACCCATTGATCTTATTCTTTGCAATATTTTTGAAGGTATAATACTCTGTAAATCCCTCACTGAACCAATATTGCTCCTCTTCGTTTTCGTTGGTAATGGTATGCCCTATCCAATTGTGCATCAACTCATGATTAAATAGGTACACCATTTGTCCAATATCGGTAAGGTCGTTATTGGAAACCGATGTGGCAAAGGAATTTGTAAGTCCGGTACCTTGAAAACTGCTGCCGTTCTCCTGTGGAAAAGGTTGCATGGTTACCGTAAAATAAGCTTGGGAATGATCGTTCCAAAAATTACGTTGATAGGTAAGGGTCTCCTCCAGTACCTTAAAAACGACTTCGTCTTTAAATGGAATCCATTTCCCTCGCGTAGCTAAACTGATTTTGTTTCCTTGAATATCCCCGTGGTAAATTCTAAAATCTCCCCCTACGAAAATCGCGCTTCCAAAAAGCTCCATATCCATATCTTGCAGTAACTGCATTTTTTCTTGACTTCCAAAACTGTTGTGAATGGTGTATTCCTCTGGAAACGATGACCAGTCGAGCGAAATGTCCTGGTTCTCTTCAGCATTTTCGGGCACCATGAACATATTGTGGGAAAACAGGTGAAAATAGTCTTTGTTGATGATGGGTCGATAAATTTCCCTTGTGGAAATATCCCCTTGAAAATCTTGTTTCAAGAAATACTGAAACTCCAAATGTTTTACCCCTTTAGGATGCATTAAAACGATGTGTCCACTATCGGCATCCTTTTCAATGGCCCCTTCCACATTCAATAGTTCCATTTTACCCAAGGAATTGTATAGTCCCTCCTGCCCCCAGGCATCATCGGGAAAAGATAGGGTTGTGATACCATCTGGACTGGCTTCCAAGGTCATTTTAATTTTGAGTTGGGGAATACTGTCCACTACTACGGGAGCAATCTCGTAGCTGATATCGGATTCGGGTTCTTGTTGACAGGAAAATAGAAAAGTAGCTAAAAGGGCGGTTAGTAGTACTCTTTTAAACATGGTTTAAATTGATTGATGTACTTTAAAGACGCATAAAATCGAAAAATGTGACAGCTTAATCCAAAAAAGTTTTTAACTGCTCGGTATTTTCCACAGCACTATTGTTGTACACCAAAGTCCACCCCATGGTATTGGTCAACACTAAAATTCTTGAAAGTTCGCTGACCAAACGATTCTCCGCACTGGAACGCAAAGACGATGCCTCGATTTTATTCATCAAAGAAGCATTTACATTTCGTTTGATGGCATTGTAGTCACCAGCATTGAAAGGGTTCAAATAATCCGCAGTGACATCGTAATATTCAAAATCCGGATTAATATTGATTTCGGGTTCTGGAATCTTGGTAATGGTAAGCTGTTTTTGCGCCTCGTCCACTTCATATTCAATTTTGGACATGTCGTAGGCAATGGACACATCGGCATTGACCACCACCAACGCTTTTTTATGGGCAGTGACCAATGGACCAAATAGCTCTTTGGAATCTTTGTAATTGTACACTTCCGCAAAATGCCCTTCCGTAACCACCAATTTGGAAACATTCCGCAATTCTTGTTGAATCAACATGGAATTTTCCTCCAAAATGGATTTTTGCTTACGGTCTTCGGTGCACGATTTATAGATCAAAACCGAAGCCAAGGCAATCACTGCTCCAAATAGTACTTTCTTCATTTAATCGAATTTGATGAAAGAATACCTTTCTTGAAGATACGTAATTTTAGCGCGGAGCGATGTTTTGAACTTTTGATGGGCTTCGGAATCCGGATTGAACGGTCGGTGCATCAACCCTTTCTGAATTGCATCTACCTCATCCATTATAGGATGAGCATTTTCCAAAATCCAAACGGACTTAAAACGCTCCCAAATGTAATCCACTGCCAATGGATTGGGATGTACCATATCGGCTCCATAAAATCGATAATCGCGCAGCTCGTCCATCATAATTTCATACGATGGAAAATAGGACAGTTCTCTCGACTGCGCTCGAGATGACAAAGCGGAGTGAACTGAAGTGATAAGATTTGCTTTGCTCCGTTGGTTCTCCACAAAACCGTCTTTTAAATGGCGAACGGGTGAAATAGTAAAGATGATCTGTGCCTTTGGATTTACATTTTGAATCAAGCTTATTATGTTTTGAAGGCTAGCTTCAATTTCAGCTACGCTCAGTAGTTTTTTAGTGAATTGCTTCTGTGGAACCTTATGGCAATTGGCCACCGTTTTTCCTGATATATTATGCTCATACACCCAAGCCGTCCCCAAGGTGATAATGACATGGGACGAAGTCTCCAATGCAGTGTTGGTATCCTTCAGACCTTGGTTGAGCAGTTTCAACAAAGTTTCGGGATTATCGGAACGCAAATCGGAATGGGCATCAAAACAACGCCAAATCCCGTTATGCTCAAAAATCTCGTCTTGCTGATACATTTTCCCTTCAAGGGCTCTTTGCACCAAATTTTCAATGGCCAAGGGATGAAACAGTATCCCAAAGGGGTTTTGTACTTGTTGGAACTTAAAATAGTCTAGCTTAGCTCCTATATTTTCGACAAAACAAGAACCCAATAGCACTAACTTATTCTGATAATCGATGGGAGTATCGCTGGGTGTTAAAGGTATTTTTGTTTGTAGCTCCATTTGGTTTGCTAAAATGTCAGTTCGAGCGCAGTCGAGAACAACATGACACCACATCTCGACTGCGCTCGATGTGACAAAGGTATTCTCAGTAGCCTATTTTAAATACTCCTTCACTTTATCAAGCGCCTCTGGTATTCCAGCAGGATTTTTACCTCCAGCGGTAGCAAAAAACGGTTGTCCACCGCCACCCCCTTGAATGTATTTGCCCAGTTCCCGGACAATGGTTCCGGCATTTAGGTCCTTTTCTGCCACCAAATCCTTGGAAATGTAACAGGACAATATGGCTTTTCCATCCTTTTCCGAAGCTAGAAATAGGAATAGCTTATCTACCTGTCCGCCCATTTCAAAGGCAAGGTCTTTAATACCACCAGCATCCAAATCCACTTTTTTGGCCAAGAACTTGGCTCCGCCCAAATCATCCAATTCGGCAATCAGTTCGTTCTTGAGTCCCTTGGCTTTATCCTTCAGCAATTGCTCCACCTGTTTTTTAAGGGCAGTATTTTCTTCTTGCAAGCTGGCCACGGATTTTACGGGGTCTTGAGCATTCTTCAACATATCCTTGATCTCAAAAAGCATACGATTGTTGTTGAAGTAAAATTCTTTTACCGCATCCGAAGTAATGGCCTCGATTCTACGAATTCCAGCTGCAACAGCGCCTTCTGAAACTATTTTAAAATGCCAGATATCGGCCGTGTTCTTCACATGGGTTCCACCACAAAGTTCAATGGATTGTCCAAAGCGAATGGTACGCACCGTATCACCATATTTTTCCCCAAAAAGTGCCATAGCGCCTTGCTGCATAGCTTCTTTCATGGGAACATTACGACTTTCTTCCAAAGGAAGGTGTCCATCAATACGTGCATTCACAAAGTTTTCAACCTCTCTGAGTTCTTCCGTCGTCAATTTTGAAAAGTGGGAGAAATCAAAACGTAAATATTTGGAATGTACTGCGGAACCTTTTTGTTCCACGTGGGTCCCCAAAACTTCACGCAAGGCCTGATGCAACAAGTGCGTAGCGGTATGGTTGCTCTCTGTTCTTCGACGTTGTTTCTCGTCCACTACTGCTTTAAATGTGCCACTAACATCTTTGGGCAACGATTTGGCAAAATGCACTATCTCGTTGTTCTCTCTTTTCGTATCCACGATATAGGTGACATCGCCATTTGGAGCTTCCAAATAACCCTTATCCCCAACCTGACCGCCGCCTTCGGCGTAGAACGGGGTAAGGTTGAACACCATTTGGTACTGGTCCCCTTCCTTTTTACTGGTGACTTTTCGGTATTTCACCAGTTTTACCTCGGCTTCCAAACTATCATACCCAATAAACTCTTGTTCGGTATCGGTCATCAATATGTTCCAATCATCCTTGGACACTTCTGATGCTGCGCGGGAACGGTCTTTTTGTGCTTTCAATGCTTTTTCAAACCCTTCCGTATCCAATTGATAGCCTTTCTCTTCCAAGATCAAGGCGGTCAAATCTATCGGAAAACCAAACGTATCGTACAGCTCAAAGGCTTTGTCCCCCGCAATGGTTTTATCTTTTGAAGATTTTATCACGGAATCCAACAACACCAAACCTTGCTCCAAGGTACTTAAGAAAGAACTTTCCTCTTCTTTGATTACGTTTTCTATCAACTGGTATTGCTCTTTCAATTCAGGGAAAGCTTTGCCCATTTGCTCGCTCAATACTTTCACCAATCGGTAAATAAACGGTTTGTTGGTATCCAAAAAGGTAAATCCATAACGAATGGCGCGGCGTAAAATCCTTCTTATGACATACCCTGCGCCGGTGTTGCTCGGCAATTGCCCATCTGCAATGGAGAAAGCAACTGCACGCACGTGATCAGAAATTACACGAATGGCAATATCAATTTCTTCATCCTTACCATATTTTTTTCCCGTGATAATTTCTACTTCACGAATCAGCGGTGTAAAAACATCGGTATCATAATTGGATTGCTTGCCCTGCAACACCATACAAAGGCGTTCAAAGCCCATTCCTGTATCAATGTGTTTTTCTGGAAGCGGCTCCAAACTACCATTGGCCTTACGGTTGAACTGCATAAAAACCAAGTTCCAGATTTCCACGACTTGCGGGTGGTCTTGGTTCACCAAGGAAGCTCCATCAACTTTGGCCTTCTCTTCTTTGGAGCGGATATCCACATGGATTTCGGAACAGGGTCCGCAGGGACCTTGATCGCCCATTTCCCAAAAGTTGTCCTTTTTATTTCCTTTGATGATCCTGTTCTCCGGCACAATCGCTTTCCACAAATCGTACGCTTCTTGGTCAAGCGGCAGGTCATCATCTTCGCTACCTTCAAAAACAGAAACGTACAAACTGTCCTTGTCTATTTTGTAAACCTCCGTGAGCAGTTCCCACGCCCACGCAATGGCTTCTTTTTTAAAATAATCCCCAATACTCCAGTTCCCCAACATTTCGAACATGGTGTGGTGATAGGTATCTTTCCCCACCTCTTCAAGGTCGTTGTGCTTTCCACTTACCCTTAAACATTTTTGGGTATCCGTTAAGCGCTTGCTCTTCGGAACGGAATTCCCCAAAAAGTACTCCTTGAACTGGTTCATGCCCGCATTGGTAAACATCAAGGTAGGGTCGTCCTTCATCACCATGGGTGCTGATGGTACAATCTTGTGGTTCTTTTCTTTGAAAAAGTTTAAAAACTGGTTTCTAACTTCTTGGGATGTCATTGAATTCCTAGGGTTTTCTTAAATTTAACATTTTAAGCAAAACAATTTTTATATTTGTTTGTTCTGTTTAAAATGAGAGAGCAAAAATAGGATAAAATCCATTCATGTCTAAAGTAAAGTACTATTACGATCCGGACACACTTTCGTACAGAAAGATAGAGCCGAAGAAATCCAAAAGATACAGGAACATATTCTTGTTCTTGTTGGGCTCCGCGCTATTCGGTTTTATTGGACTCATTATTCTTTTGAATACTCGTTGGGTAAATACACCCAAAGAGCTTTCCCTTGAACGCGAGGTTCGTAATTATGAGCTCCAATTTGATATCCTGAGCAGGAAAATGGACCAAATGGAACAGGTTTTGGCCAATATTGAAGACAGGGACAACAATATTTACAGGCTTTATTTTGAAGCAAATCCGATACCCGAAGAACAGCGAAGAGCTGGTTTTGGGGGTATCAACCGATACAAGGACCTGGAAGGTTTCAATAATTCGGAAATCATTGTTGATGCTACCAAACGATTGGATATCATTCAAAAAGAGATGGTAATCCAGTCCAAATCATTGGATGAGATTGCAAAATTGGCAGAAGAAAAAGAAAAACTTTTGGCCTCGATTCCTGCTATTCAACCAGTGAGCAATGAAGATTTGACAAGAATGGCCTCCGGTTATGGTTGGCGGTCCGATCCTTTTACCAAGGCTCGTAAAATGCATTGGGGCATGGACTTTACGGCTCCGCGAGGCACTCCCATATATGCCTCCGGTGATGGAAAAATTGTACGTGCCGACAATAGATCTTCCGGATACGGTAAACATGTTCGAATTGATCATGGATATGGCTACATTTCCTTGTACGGACACATGAGCAAATACAATGTTACCGTGGGCCAAAAAGTAAAAAGAGGCGACCTCATTGGATTTGTTGGCAGCACGGGGCGTTCGGAAGCTCCACACGTTCACTATGAAATCTTTAAAGATGGGGAACGTATTAACCCAATTAACTTCTACTACGGAAGTTTATCAGCTGAAGAATTTGAGAACATGCTCAGGTTGGCCAACCAAGAGAACCAATCACTGGATTAATGCACGTAGATCTTCCAGAAAAACGATATTATGGCATTGGTGAAGTAGCCAAGGCTTTTGGAGTGAACACCTCCCTCATTCGTTTTTGGGAAAAAGAGTTTGATGTACTCCAACCCAAAAAAAATGCGAAGGGCAATCGTAAATTTACTCCTCAAGATATTCAGAACCTTCAATTGATCTATCATTTGGTGAAAGAACGTGGGTTTACACTGGATGGAGCCAAAACTCATTTAAAAGAAGAAAAACAAAAAGCACTTTCCAATTTTGAGGTCATTCAAAAGTTGCAAAAGGTGAAAGCCGAACTGCTTAAAATAAAAGAACAACTATAAACACTAATACCATAGGAAAATGAAAAAATGGTTAATCCCTTTGATTATTGTTGTTGTCATTGTCTTTGGTCTTTACCGATGGGCGGTTGGCTTCAACAACACAGCCGTACAATATGAAGCCGATGCCAAAACGGCATGGTCCAATGTGGAAAGCTCATACCAAAGAAGAAACGATCTCATAGGAAATTTGGTGAAGACCGTTCAAGGCGCTGCAGATTTTGAGCGGGGCACTTTAACTGATGTTATCGAGGCCCGCGCCAAAGCAACTTCCACCAATATTGATGCAAACAACATTACCCCAGAACAATTGGCTGAATTTCAACAAGCCCAAACCGGATTATCCTCTGCCCTTTCCAGATTATTGGTTACTGTGGAGCGCTACCCTGAATTAAAAGCCAATCAGAATTTTTTGGAACTTCAATCCCAGTTAGAAGGGACGGAGAACAGAATCAATGTCGCAAGGGACAGATATAACGAGAAAGTGAACATTTATGATGTTCACACCACTAAATTCCCAAATAAAATACTTGCCGGATGGTTTGGTTTTGAAGAAATGCCCAGATACTCCGCTGACCCAGGTTCTGAAAACGCTCCCGATGTGAACTTTGAATTTGATTAAAACTATGTCGCACGTAGAAGAGTTTTTGACTGCTCAGGAAGAAACTGATATCGTAAATGCCATTGTTGAAGCCGAAAAGAATACTTCTGGCGAAATACGGGTACATATTGAAGCCTCTGCAAAAATAGACCACTTTAGCAGGGCACAACAGATTTTCCATTTCCTTAAAATGGACAATACCAAGGAAGGAAACGGCGTGCTCATCTATGTAGCAGTGGACGATAAAAAATTTGTCGTCTACGGAGGCCAAGGGATAGATCGCGTTGTTCCCAAAGGATTTTGGGATACTACCAAAGATGTAATCGCTTCCCACTTTAAAAAAGGTAATTTTAAACAAGGTATTATTGATGGCATCCTGATGACGGGCAAAGAACTTGAAGCTCATTTTCCATGGGACCACGACGACACCAATGAATTGAACGATGCAATATCCAAAGGGTAGTTTTTTACTGGTTTTTTTATGGGCTTCCCTAGCTTGGGGACAGTTTACCATACCCGAAAAACCACAAAAACAAACCAGTGTTTATGACTATGTGAACCTATTATCTCCTTCACAAAGCAGTGCACTGGAACAAAAGCTCATTCGATATTCGGACAGTACCTCTACCCAGATTGTTGTTGCCATAATAAGTTCTACCAAAGGTGAGAACATCAATTATTTAGGGGCACAATGGGGGCAAAAATGGGGCATTGGCCAAGCCGATGAAGACAATGGTGTGCTTGTGCTCCTTGCCAAGGACGACCGCAGAATTGCCATAAATACAGGATACGGTGTGGAGGGAAGTCTGACCGATTTAATGTCGAAACGAATCATAGAATCCATAATTATCCCAGAATTTAAAAGGGGGGATTACTACAGTGGATTGGACAAAGGTTCAGATGCGATCTTTCAAGTGCTCACTGGAGAATTTACCGAAGACCGCACTTTTGGCAGCGGCAAAAAATTCCCGATTGATGCCATTTTCCCGTTGATCATTTTTATTGTTATCATCGTTATTTTATGGAGCCGCAAAAACAAAGGCGGTGGCCGTAACGGTGGTCGAAGAGGACGTGGACTCGATATTTGGGACATGATCATTTTGAGCAATATGGGCCGTAGCTCTGGCTCTTCCGGTGGTTTTGGAAGCGGAGGAAGCGGAGGTTTTGGTGGCGGCTTCGGCGGAGGCGGTTTTGGAGGCGGCGGTGCCTCTGGGGGGTGGTAACATCTTTATAGTAAAAAAGCAACTTTTTCATCAAAATCGTATCTTTTCCTAAAAGTTGTACTATGATAAAAAAAGTAATATGCCTGATCGCAATCTTCCTATTTTTTTCTTGCAATGATTCTAATGACTCAGCGGATTGCTCTGCTGTAATTTGTGCACCTTCAGAAAACACGGTTTTTATTAGGTTCTTGGATTCCGAAAGTGAAGAAAATTTATTGGACAATTACACTATTCTATCTGAAACCATTCAGATTATGGATATAGAGAGCAAGGAAGTTACTCCCATAATAGGAGAAACCCCGAACTTTGGAAAGCTCCTTGCATTTACGGTCTCCACAGATACTTATGGCGAAAAATCCTATACAATCAGTTTTGATGGTGGTGATCCTTTCACAATTGAATTTTTTAGTGAATATAGAGGCGGTGGATGTTGCGGTGTATATACCGTAATTGATGGTGTCGAAATTAGTACCTACACGCATGAATACTCCCAAAGGGATACATTACCTTTAGAAGTGACGCTTTATATCGATTAGGCAGTACCTATTGGAAACTCATAAATCTGGGGACAATCAATATCCGACCCTTAAAATTCTGTTCGGGATAAAATACAAAGAGAAAACAGTCTTGGGTTTCCATTGATAAACTCAAACCGACCATCCATCAACTTTAGGCTTACGACTGGCTAATTTTAATTATCTTGCTATAGTTCCTTTTTGATAAATTTAAACACTCTCTTCCGCATGTCTCGGTCTTACAAAACGCTTCTAATTGCACTCCTAATTCTTGTCACATCCTGTAAAAAAAAGAATGGTCCAGCTGAAACCGATAATCTTTTTAAGTTCAAGGACTACATCAGTTATCACACCAACGGCAATCAAAGTATTTCCACACCGATCACAATTGCCTTGGCACAACAATTGGAGCAGTTTGAATTGACCCAAGAGCTACCTGAAGAATACTTGGACATTTCACCAAAGGCTGACGGGAAATTAATTATTGAAAATGGTAGGGAACTCATATTCCAGCCTTCGGAATATTTAAAGCCCAATACGGAATACACTGTCAATTTGAAGCTCAACAAGCTCTTCGAAGATATTGACAGTGAGTTTAAAACCTACACCTTTAGTTTTAAGACCATAGCCCCTAACTTTAGAATCAATCTGGGAGATTTACAATCCTACAGCAAGGATTGGCAATACCTCACAGGTACTTTGGATGCTTCGGATATTCTGGATGCATCAAAAATAAACACGGTACTTTCCGTAAAACAGGGAGAAAAAAGCATTCCAGTAAAGTGGGACAATGCTGCTGAAAACACCCAATATTACAGTTTCAAAATCGATAGTATTTCCAGAAAAACGGATGATAGCGAGCTTACCATCAACTGGACAGGCGATGCCTACGATATTGAAAACGAAGGTTCGGAAACCTATCCCATCCCGGGCAAGAACAAATTTGTGATTGTTGATGCCAAAACAACATCCGCTCCAAATGCCATTCTCACCCTCAATTTTTCGGAACCTTTAAAACAAGACCAAAACCTAAACGGTTTGGTAACCATTGAAAATGCGGAAAGTGTACGATACGAAATCAATGGAAACGTGCTCAGCATTTATCCCTCCAACCGAATTTTGGGGGAGGTTCGTGTAAATGCATTTCAGGGGATTAAAAGTGAATATGGCTTTACCTTGAAAGATGATTTCTCCGAATTAGTGTCTTTCGAGCAGTTAAAACCTGCCGTGCGCCTTATTTCCAAAGGAACCATATTGCCCAATGCCACTTCCACACCTATTTATTTTGAAACCGTCAACCTTGCCGCCGTTGAAGTTCGTGTAATTCAAGTGTATCAGGACAATATGCTCCAGTACCTCCAAAACTACGACCTTACCGAAAATTACAATCCAGATTTTAGACCTGTTGGGCGCAGAGTGGCCTACAAAGTAATCCCATTGACCAAAGATGGAAACAAAAACACCAGCTATTGGCAGGCACACGGACTCGATTTGTCCGAATTGATAAAAATAAATCCTGGGTCATTATATCGGGTCGAGTTCAGTTTTAAGAAAGAACATACAACTTATGATTGTGGCGAAAGTTCAGAAACCATAGAATCATCCATAGAGTATGCACTGGAACAAAGCTCGGATGAAGCCTCTCAAGAAGAACGCTATTGGGACAACGAAATCTACAATTATAGAAACTATGATTATAATTGGGAGGAACGCGACAATCCCTGTCACTCTGCCTATTACAATTACGATAGAATAGCCGCTACCAATCTATTGGGTAGTGATTTGGGCCTTATTGTTAAAAAAGGAAGTAACCGTTCCCATCATTTTGCCGTGACCAATCTGCTCACGACCCAACCGGTAGCTGGCGCCAAAATCAAACTTTATAATTATCAACAGCAGCTCATAGGTGAAACTACTACAGATGCCTCTGGCTTATCCGTTTACGATAGCGACAAGGGCATCGCTTTTGCTGTAGCGGAAAACAACAACAATTTTGCCTACGCCAAACTTGCGGATGGAAATGCATTGTCACTGAGTAAATTTGATGTTTATGGGGAGCAACTGCAAAAAGGTTTGCAGGGCTATTTGTATACCGAAAGAGGAGTGCACCGACCCGGTGATGTTATTCATTTAACCTTTGTTTTGGATGATAATGCAAACCCTTTGCCCAAAGGGCACCCCGTAGCTTTGGAAGTGAGTGATGCCCGTGGAAAATTGGTACAGCGCAATGTCCTCAAAGAAGGAAGCATTCCAGTTTCGGATGGATTGTATGCCAAAAAAGAGAGGAATTTCTACTATTTTCCGATTCAGACAGAAGACACTGCACCTACAGGAAGTTGGTCGGCCAAAGTGATTGTTGGCGGTGCGCAGTTTACCAAAACCTTAAAAATAGCCACGGTAAAGCCCAACCGACTAAAAGTTGACTTCGCTTTTGATGATGAAGTTTTGGAGGCAAACACTTTTAACAGAGGAAAAGCCCAAGCAAAATGGCTGCATGGTGCTCCTGCCCGTAATCTTAAAATTGACATCAATGCCACTTTGAGCCAGACCTCAACGGCTTTTCCAAACTATAAAAACTACATTTTTCAAGACCCTGCCCGGACTTTCAATGAGACCGAGCTGCAATGGATTTCATCCAAGCTGGATGCCAATGGCGAGTTGGACATCAATAAAAAAATAGAAATCAATGGAAATGCACCTGGAATGTTGAAGGCAACATTCACCACCAAGGTTTTTGAAGGTGGAGGTGATTTTTCCATAGATGTATTCTCCAAAAATTTGGCGCCATTTTCAAATTTTGTGGGGCTGCGTTCACCTGAAGCAAAACAATACGGCTCTTTCCTAACAGATGAAAACAATATGTTTGATGTGGTAACCGTCGATGCCCAAGGAAATCCCTCATCCAACAGAAAACTAAAAGTACAAGTATTCAAAATTGAATGGCGATGGTGGTGGAACCGAGGCTACGACAATCTTTCACGTTATGAAAACGCTACCGTGCACCGCCCTTTCAAAGAAATGAATATTACCACGGGAAGTAGTGGAAAGGCCAATTTTAATCTTAATGTTCCCGATGAGCAAGGAGGTCGTTACTTGATCCGTGTTATTGATCAAGTCTCTGGACACGCAACCGGCCGCACCGCTTATTTTTATCGCAATTGGTGGCGAAGACCTGCATCCGCAGATGCAGAAAGCTCCAAAATCCTGATTTTCTCCACTGACAAAGAAAAATACACTTTGGGAGAAGAAGCTACTGTCACTTTCCCATCAGATAAAGGCGGACGTGCTTTAGTGAGCATCGAAAACGGAACCGAAGTATTATCCCAGCAATGGATAGAAACCTCGGCCAAAGAGACGAAAGCAATAATTCCCATTTCAGCGGAAATGGCGCCTAATGCCTATATCAACATTTCCTTGTTGCAGCCGCATAGTCAAGCTAAGAATGACCTGCCCATACGTTTATATGGTGTTGTTCCGCTTTTGGTGGAAAATCCAGTAACATTCTTGGAGCCACAAATCAGTATGCCCGATGTACTGCAACCTGAAACATCGTACAAGGTCACGGTTTCTGAGGCCAGTAAAAAACCAATGACCTATTCAGTGGTGGTAGTGGATGAAGGCCTTTTGGACCTTACCCGTTTTAGAACTCCAGATATTCACAGTTCCTTCTATGCCAGACAAGCTTTAGGCGTAAAGACCTTTGATATTTTTGATGATGTAATGGGTGCTTATTCTGTAAGCGTAGATAATATTTACGCCATTGGCGGTGGTGGCATTGGCGCTGGTGCCAAAAATCGAAAAGCACAACGTTTCAAACCTGTGGTCACTTATTTGGGTCCATTTACCTTGAAGGCAGGAGAGAAAGCATCACATACCATAAACATGCCCAATTATGTAGGTTCGGTGCGAACTATGGTGGTTGCTGGAAATCAAACCAGTGCCTACGGAAATACTGAGAAAACAACTCCAGTGCGTAAACCTTTGATGGTATTGACATCCATTCCAAGAAAATTATCCCCTGGTGAAACTGTGACCATCCCCGTAACGGTTTTTGCTATGGAACCCAAAATGAAAAACGTAAAGGTATCCATCGATGCTGGAAAAGCATTGGAACCCATCAACGGTACTATCAAAAACATCACTTTCGATGCAATTGGTGAGCAAATTGTCAATTTTGATTTTAAAGTCAACCCAACATCGTCGTTCCAAACCATAAAGGTCACTGCTACGGGAGCTGGTGAAAGTGCTAGTAACGAAACGGAAATTGACGTAGAAAATCCAAATCCTGTCACTACCAAAAGTGAATTGTATACGCTCGACCCCAATGGGTCACAGACCATCTCAATGGAAACTTTTGGCACATCGGGCACCAACGAAGCATTCATAGAATTTTCTACACTGCCTCCTATGGATTTCTCCAAACGGATGGATTATTTGTTGCGCTATCCCCACGGATGCGTAGAACAGACCACTTCTGCGGCCTTCCCACAATTGTTCTTGGCCGATGTGCTTGACATCACCTTTGACAAAAAGAAAAACATAGAGAAAAACATCAAAGCTGCTATTGATAGATTGGGTGACTTCCAAATTCCCAATGGGGGATTGAGCTACTGGCCAGGTTACGGCAATGCCGATGATTGGGGCACTTCTTACGCAGGACATTTTATGTTGGAGGCCAAACAGCAGGGGTACCAATTGCCGTTGACCTTCTTGAGCAATTGGCTGCGCTACCAGAAAAATACCGCACGCCAATGGAGCAACCAGAGCACCTATTACAACGATGATATTTCACAGGCGTACCGATTGTACACCTTGGCTTTGGCCCAACAACCGGAACTGGCCGCAATGAACCGTTTACGAGAAACCACAAACCTCAGTAACGAGGCCAAATGGAGATTGGCAGCTGCTTATGCCCTAGTGGGCAAAAAAGAAGTGGCCCAAGCCATCGCTCAAAAGGCAAACATTAACTTTAAACCCAATAACTACAATTACAGAACCTATGGTTCCGTTTTCAGAAACCGAGCTATGGCATTGGAAACCATGGTGATATTGGGTGATTCCCAACAAAGAGAATTGGCTGTTTCCTTGGCCAAAAACTTATCATCCCAAAGATGGTACAGTACTCAAGAAACTGCTTTTGCCCTCTTGGCAATGTCCAAAATGGTATTGAAAAACGGTGGTAGGTCTATCGATATTACTTTTACCAACAATGAAAAAGAGGTTACTGTAAAAACGGATAGGACCATTGCACAACGGGAACTTTCCGTCACTTCCTTTAAAGAAGAAATTGAACTGAAAAACAACCAAGTCAATATCATTTATGCCACCCTTACCCAGACTGGAAAATTACCGGTTGGCGAGGAATTGGCACAGCAACAAAACCTAAGATTATCGGTAAATTATTTGGATCCATTGGGCAATTCGGTAAACATCAATGAACTAAGACAAGGAACAGAGTTCCAAGCACAGGTTACCATTTTTAATAGTTCGGATGACTATATCGACAATGTGGCCCTAACCCATATTGTACCCAGCGGATGGGAGATTATAGACACTTCTTTTGTAAGCGGGGACAATGAAAATGCGTCCAAAGCGGATTATGTGGATACGCGGGACGACCGAACTCATTTGTATTTTGACTTGGATGGCAAAAAATCCAAAACCTTTGTCATTAAGTTGAATGCATCGTTCTTAGGAGATTACTATTTACCAGGTGCCCAAGCCGAAGCGATGTACGACAACAACTATCAAGCCCGAAACAAAGGGCAATGGGTGAAAATAGTTCAGTAATGTTGAATGAGTAAATTTTTATCGCCAGTAAAAACAATCCTAGTCAACCATAAAATCAAGGGCGGTGTATTTTTCATCATTTTGATTCTATGGTTGTTTTGCCTGCCCAAAAACCTGTTTGAAGACCCTACTTCAACGGTTGTGGACAGTTCCGAAGGCTCCCTCATCGGTGCACGTATCGCAGATGATGGGCAATGGCGATTCCCGCAAATCGATTCTGTTCCCGAACGCTTCAAACAGAGTATTCTGCATTTTGAGGATGAATACTTTTATAAACATCCCGGCTTCAATCCAATCTCCATTATTAAGGCCATTGGGCACAATCTAATCAAAGAAACCCGAAGGGGAGGCAGTACCATCACACAACAGGTCATCCGGTTGAGCAGAAAAAACCAAAGTAGGACGTATTCGGAAAAACTCATCGAAGTATTTATGGCCACTCGGTTGGAATTTCGGTACTCGAAGGAGGAAATTTTGAAACTCTATGCCTCTCACACACCTTATGGGGGCAATGTGGTTGGATTGGAAACGGCAGCTTGGCGCTATTTTGGAATTCCCGCCCACGAATTAAGTTGGGGACAATCCGCTGCTTTAGCAGTTTTACCCAATGCACCTGCCCTGATTTTCCCTGGAAGAAACGAACAAATCTTTTTGGACAAACGGAACCGTTTATTGAAGAAATTATGGGAGAAAGAAATCATCGACCAAACTACTTATGAACTGGCCATTGCCGAGCCGCTTCCGCAAAAACCCTTTCCATTGCCAGATGTAGCTCCCCATCTTACGGAGCGTATTCGAAACGAACATCCAGGCCAGCGCATCACCACTTCCATTCAAAGACCTCTACAACAAGAACTAAATCTTTTGGCCGAAAGACATTATCGACAATTGCAAAGCAACGAAATACATAATCTGGCCATTTTGGTGCTTGATATGGAAACCCGAAAAGTTTTGGGGTATGTGGGCAATTCCCCTTCGGATGAGACACACGCCAATTATGTGGACATCATCACAAAAAAACGAAGCACAGGGAGTACTTTAAAACCCTTTTTGTTTGCTTCTTTATTGGACGAAGGTCAATTGTTGCCCCATAGCCTTGTAGAAGACGTTCCTACCGTCATCAATGGGTATAATCCACAAAATTTTGATTTGAAACACGTAGGAGCTGTGCCGGCCAGTAAAGCACTGTCCCGTTCACTGAATGTGCCTGCCGTCCGCTTGTTACGTGCATATGGGCTTCAAAAGTTCTATAACAAGCTCCACAAAATGAAGATGGAATCGTTGGACAAGCCCGCTTCCTATTATGGGCTATCCTTGATTCTTGGAGGTGCGGAAAGTTCCCTGTGGGAAGTAACCTCAACCTATGCCTCTATGGCTTCCTGTTTGAATTATTTTTTGACCCATTCCAGCACATACAGAGACCAAGAGTTTACAGAAGCCACCTATATAGAAAATGAAATTAAAGATTTTGGTAAAGAACAGTTTGACCCGTTAGTTTTTGGCGCTGGGGCTATTTATAGCACATTTCAATCGATGTACGAAGTAAACCGACCTGAAGGTGATGAAAATTGGCAGTTTTTTGATTCCTACCAGCCTATCGCTTGGAAAACTGGAACCAGTTTTGGTTTTAAAGATGCGTGGGCCGTGGGAGTTACGCCTAAATATGCCATTGGGGTTTGGGCGGGCAATGCGGATGGCGAGGGAAGACCTGGACTCACAGGGATTACAGCTGCCGCTCCCTTGCTTTTTGATGTGTTGGTCGCACTGCCACAAAGTGGTTGGTTTCAAGAACCATTTGATGACCTTGTTGAGTTGGAGATTTGTGCCCAAAGTGGTTTTCGTGCATCGGTGTATTGTGATGATATTAAAAAAGAATGGGTCCCCACACACGGAACGCGAAGTGGTCCGTGCCCATATCATCAACAGGTGTTTTTAGATGCTTCGGAACAATTTAGGGTAAATTCCGAGTGTTATCCGTTGGAAGATATGGTAGCCAAAAATTGGTTGGTGCTCCCTCCCGTTTTGGAATATTACTACGCGTCGTCCAATCCAAATTACAAGCCCTTACCGCCTTATTTGCAAGGTTGTTCTGCCTTGGAAAACAATTTGATGGAATTCATCTATCCAAAAAAAAATGAAACCGTTCTGCTTCCAAAAGATTTAGGCACCAAAACATCAGAAATTATTTTAAAATTAGCTCATCAACAGTCCAACACCATTATTTATTGGTATTTGGATGACATTTTTGTGGGCAAGACGGAAAACTTCCACGAGCTCATTTTAAACATCAAGTCCGGCGAATATATGCTTACTGCTGTTGATAATCAGGGCAACCGAATTCAACAAGTGGTGGAAGTACGTTCAGCTTCGGGCGAATAATTATTTCTTCCGCATAAAAATGGTCATCGGAACCCCGGTAAAGTCAAAATTCTCCCTGATTTTGTTCTCCAAAAACCTTTTATAAGGATCCTTCACATACTGTGGCAAGTTGCAGAAAAAGGCAAATTGAGGGTATGGGGTGGGCAATTGGGTGCAAAATTTGATCTTCACGTATTTCCCTTTGGTTGAAGGTGGGGGTGTTTTTTCAATAATGGGCAGCATAATATCGTTCAGTTTGCGGGTTGGAATCCGCTTTGAACGGTTCTTATACACCTCCACTGCAGTTTCTATCGCTTTGTAAATACGTTGCTTGTTCATCACCGAAACAAAAAGAATCGGCACGTCTTCAAAAGGTGAAATAATCTCCTTTATTTTGGCCGTGTACTCCTTTACAGAATTGGTTTCCTTCTCGACCAAATCCCATTTATTCACCAAAATCACAATTCCTTTGTTGTTCCGTTGCGCGAGCCAGAATATGTTTTGTACCTGTCCATCAAAACCTCTAGTGGCATCCAACATCACAATACATACATCACAATGTTCTATGGCTCTTACGGAACGCATTACTGAGTAAAATTCCAGATCTTCCTTTACTTTGGCCTTTCGTCGAATACCTGCGGTATCCACCAAATTAAATTCAAATCCAAATCGATTATATTTGGTATCGATACTATCTCGTGTAGTTCCGGCAATATCGGTTACGATGTAGCGATCCTCTCCTATCAATGCATTGATAAAGGACGATTTTCCTGCATTGGGCCTACCTACTACCGCGAAACGGGGCAATTCGTTTTCCTCTTCTTTTTCTTCCGGGAGTACTTTGACAAGGGCATCCAACAACTCACCTGTACCGCTACCATTAATACTTGACAGCGTATAGTATTCGCCCAATCCCAAGGAATAGAATTCCACTGCATCGGCCATTCGCTTGCTGTTATCAACCTTGTTCACGGCCAAAAAAGTAGGCTTGTCTACCCTACGCAACAATTTGGCAACATCTTCATCCATCCCGGTTACTCCGGATTCAACGTCAACCATAAAAATGATGGCATCGGCCTCATCTATGGCCAATTCAACTTGTTTATCGATTTCCTTTTCGAAAACATCGTCGCTACCTAATACGTAACCACCAGTGTCAATCACAGAAAACTCCTTACCGTTCCAATCACTTTTGCCATAATGACGGTCTCGCGTAACACCGCTAACGGCATCCACTATCGCCTCACGGCGCTGAATGAGTCGGTTAAAAAAGGTGGACTTCCCAACATTGGGTCTTCCTACAATGGCTACGATAGCTCCCATCAGGTTTAATTTTTGGCAAAAATACCATTTATTATGAAGAAAAAATGATACCTTTTTCAATCATTTTCAAATGATTATGAGCGACTTGACCAATGAGATAGTTTTACGGCCCCGTTTTCGCGTCTCCCTAAGAACCAATTTGGAGAAGTTAGAAGCCATTTTTGATACTGCTACGGCCAATTCTTTTGTAATCAAAAGGCTGGATGAACATATCTTTGTAAAATTTAGAAAGGCCGAAATAACTTTTTGGTCCCCTCAACTTCACTTGGAACTTTCATCCTACGAGGAAGGTATAAGTAACATTCGCGGTGTCTTCGGACCCAACCCTACCCTTTGGACATTTTTTATGTTTCTACATTTTGGAGTGGGTACTCTTTTTATAATTCTCGGAATCTTTGCTTATTCCAATTTTTCTTTGGGGAAAGACATTACCCTATGGTCATTGGGGATGTTTTTTTTGGTAGTGATTTGGTTCGCATTGTACGCTTTTGGGCGCTTGGGAAGAGCTAAAGGAAAGGGACAAATGGAGCAATTGAAACAATTTGTCAGAGATACCATTGCCCCTTTTGAGCGAATCAACAACGAATCCTAGCCGTTATATCCAAAGCGCCTGAGCTGTTGGGAATTGCTCCGCCAGTTCTTGTTCACTTTTACATACAGTTCAATATGAACCTGCTTCGCAAAGAATTTTTCAAGGTCTTTACGGGCTTCTACCCCTACTTTTTTAATGGCGCTACCCTTATGTCCGATAATAATACCCTTTTGCGTATCGCGTTCCACCATAATTACGGAACGAATGCGGATAATATCCTCATCCTCCAAAAACTCTTCGGTCTCTACCTCCACGGAATAAGGAATTTCCTTTTTATAGTGTAGCAATATTTTTTCACGAATGGTCTCGTTTACAAAAAATCGTTCGGGCTTGTCCGTGATTTGATCTTTTGGATAAAATGGAGGTGCTTCGGGCAACAATTCCAAAATACGGTTGAACACTTCGGTAACATTAAAGTTTTCCAAAGCGGATATAGGGTGAATCTCTGCGCTAGGCAATTGCTCTTGCCAATATTGCATTTGTTCTTCCAGCATCTGCTGATCAGATTTGTCAATTTTATTGAGGAGCAACAAAACTGGAATCTTGCTATTCTGTATTTTTTTGAAGAAAGATTCATCTTTCAGTGCCTTTTCCCCTATTTCCACCATATACAACAGTACATCGGCATCCTCGAAGGCAGACTTTACAAAATCCATCATAGAACTTTGCAGCTCGTAGGCGGGCTTTATGATTCCTGGGGTGTCAGAGAGTATCATTTGGAAATCATCTCCGTTCACGATACCCAAAATACGGTGACGGGTGGTTTGTGCCTTGGAGGTAATTATGGAAAGTTTTTCACCCACAAAGGCATTCATCAATGTAGATTTACCCACATTGGGATTACCGATAATATTTACAAATCCTGCTTTATGCGCCACCTTTCTTTCTTTTTTCAAAATATTGTTTGGATGCTGCGTTCACCTTTGGTGAAAGATAAAGCACAGCTATCATATTGGGTATCACCATCAATGCATATGATAGGTCTATCAGGTTTTTCACCAATTTTAATGATGCTATTGCGGCAAAAACAATCATAATTATAAAAAACACATTGTACCATTTCCCGATTTTGGCATTGGTCAAAAATGACAAACTCTTTACACCGTAATACGAATAAGTGAACAATGTTGACAATGCAAATGCGGCCACAATAACCATCAGCAGTACATCTCCAATCCCGTAAAGGGTTGTTTCAAAAGCGGACATCGTCATGGTGATTCCGCTACCGTCCTCTAAATAAGCACCACTCAAAATAATTACCACTGCGGTAAAGGTACATACTAAAATCGTATCGATAAATGGGCCTAACATCGCCACGAGTCCTTCTTTGGCAGGTTCATCGTTACGAGACTGTCCGTGATACATGGGCGCACTCCCCAAACCAGCCTCATTGGAGAACATAGCTCTCCGAACCCCAACAATTACCAGGCCCCAGAATCCCCCTGTGACCATGGTGTCGAAGTTCCAAGCTTCGACCAATATCATTTTTAACGCTGGCCAAACTTCACCTGCGTGGCTTGCCATCACAAAAATGACCGCCAACAGATAAATACCCACCATAAAAGGAACTATAGCCGATGCTACTTTTGCAATCTTAGAAAGTCCGCCAAAAATTACAATGGATGTGATGATTGCCAGAAAAAAGCCGATTCCCAGTTTCCAATTGTATTCACTGGTCTCCCAAAGCGTCTCATGTGGTTCCACCACGCCCATAAAGGCTTCGGTAAACTGATTGGCCGTAAACACTCCCAAAAATCCGAACAAGCCGCAAATACTAAAAAAGATGGCCATGGGCTTTGCCCATTTCCCCATTCCTTGGGTGATATAGAACATGGGGCCTCCCTGCATATGACCTTCTGAATCTGTTCCACGATACATGATGGCCAAACTGCCAGAATAATATTTGATGCCCATACCCAAAAGTGCAGTCATCCAAATCCAAAACACCACACCTGGTCCTCCATCGTGAATGGCAATGGCCACTCCAGATATATTTCCCAAACCAACCGTAGCTGCAACGGCTGCTGAAAGCGCTTGAAACGAACTTACGTCCCCTTTTGCATTTTTATCATCATACTTTCCGGAAACCACTGCAATGGCATGGCCAAAATGGCGAAAGGGCGCAAATTTTGAATAAAAAGTCAAAAACAGTCCGCCCCCAATAAGCAAGATGAACATGGGCCACTCGGTATAGGGCAAAAGAGAGGATATAAAATCGTTGATTGCGTCCATAAGGTAAAAAGGCCGAATTTATGGATTTTGGGCGGGATTGGCGCTAGCAAAAAAGGAATATTAAGTTTAGTTTGGAAATGATGTAAAAAGCGTTGTATATTTGCCGTCCACATCGCGGGGTAGAGCAGTAGGTAGCTCGTCGGGCTCATAACCCGAAGGTCGCTGGTTCGAGTCCAGTCCCCGCTACTACATAACCCATTGATTAACAGCTTTTTAAAACTGTTGTCAATGGGTTCTTTTTTTGATATATTGCAAAGCGCATACGCTACCGCATACAAAAACGGATTGAAGAAGAAAAAATACACGGAACCGAAAATCTACCATGGCGGGGACAATTTTGACCTTTCCAAAAGGTGGTACGTCTATTTTGACTATGCCAGTCCGGACCTTTTTGACAAACTTGGAAATCCCGTGCTGGTCCGTCAAACGCCAGTAACAATGAGCGTCAACAAAAACTACAAAACAAAAAAAGAAAGATTATTTCATCTTGGGATAATCAAGGAGGTTTTGCTGGAAATGCTGAAAGAAGGGTATTCTCCTTACAAAGACAAGCTTAAACTCAATTCAAAATCCTTGGAATATACGGCCGGAGCCGCATTGGATTATGCCTATACCCTAAAACTCAATGAACTTTCTGACACTTCCATTAAAGATTACAAAAGCCGATACAATCAGTTTAAAAAATACCTGAATAAAAAGAACTTGCTCGATAAAAGCATCCTTAGCATTACCAAACAGACCGTCAACAATTATCTACAAAGTATTGTCAAAAAAAGCAGTGCAAGAAACAGGAACAACACCCGCATCGTATTGAGCTCCCTATTTGGTGAGCTTGAAGACAACGATATTATCCCAAGAAATTTTATCGAGAATATCAAAGTACTCAATACAAAATCGGTAAGCCATAAGACCTATTCGTTAGAAATCTTGGAAGGTCTGTTCGCTTTTATCAAAGAAAACGACCCACTTCTGTTGCTTTTCATAAAATTTGTCTCCTATAATTTTCTACGCCCAATTGAGGTATGCAGGCTAAAAGTCAAGGATATTTTTCTTGCTCAAAAGCTATTACGGGTTCAAGCAAAGAACAAACCTGAAAAGACCAAAATTATACCGGATATCGTCCACCATGAAATCAAGGATTTGGACTTCTCCGTACAAAATCACTTTTTGTTTACTCCTGCTGGTATTGGAGAATGGGAAGCTACGGAATCAAGTAGAAGGGATTATTTTACCAAACGGTTTTGGAAACTTAAAAAGAAATACAACGAATATCTTCTTTCACAAGGAAAAACGATGCAATTGGGAGGTGAATATACCATCTATTCTTTCAGGCATACTTTTATAACATTGCTTTTTAGGAAGTTCAGGAAAGAATTTACCTATACAGAAACTTGTGATAAATTGATGCTGATTACGGGTCATTCTACATTGAAGGCACTTAAATCTTATTTGAAGGATATCGATGCGGAACTCCCCGAGGATTATAGCGGTTTGTTATCCTTAACCTAATTCAGGATTAGCTAATGAAAATTACTATTGTAATAATTGAATTTTGTATAGCTAATGACAACGAATCCTATTTTTATAAGTGAAGCTTGCCCATGGAAATGAAAAGGTTTCTATAATGTTTTTTTAGTTTTTCCCTTTCGGTCATTGGTTTTGGTTTATGGTCAGGACATTCCTTGGTTATCTTCTGGGACAGAATAGATTCCAAATCCTCGACGGATAAGCTATCCAACAGGGCATTCAACAATTTATCGCTGACCAAGCCTCCTTCCATGATACATTATAAACTCATTCCTTTTTTCTTCTTCTTCCGCTCCCAACGGTCGAAATCTTCCAGTTCCATCTTGAACGGAGTGAAAGATTCGTCATCTAGGCCATCCTTTTGATTGCCTCCCAAATCGTATTTTGGTTTTTCACTAATTTGGACTGTCCCTCCCTCAGCATCTTTTGCTTTTCCGATAGTGTTCCTTGATGGGCCTGAATCCGGAGCAACAACTCCTTTATTTCCTTGTTCTGCATGATTATTTTCGAGAATAACTGTACGGTCTCTGATTTGTTCATAATCGATTTGTTTTATGATGTTGTTCCATGAATATTTTCGGCCTAGGCTGCTGCCCTTATAAATCACTCCTTCATATTTGAAGGAGATACCGGAAACCCGTCCCGTTGTTTTACTGATATTGAACTTTGGCCAAATATCTCTTGAACGCAATTGATTGAGAAATTCCTCTGTAGTAGCTGAACGTTTTAATGCCTCCCTCAATTGATGTTGAAGCAGGCTTTTAATTGGTGGGTTACCCGTCCTGAGCGATTTCTCTATCTCTTTTTGAGTTAGTGCCGCCTCTCTTTCCAAGCTTGCGTCTGGCAGTTGTGAAAGACCATATTTCTTTTCCAGCTTTCGCACCAAGCGTTCGCTGCGCTCATAGTCTCTGCTATCGCTGACCAATGCTCCGGATAGTTTTACCCTATTGGCAACGATATGGATGTGTTGGTGGCTTTGGTCGTCATGGCGGTACATAATGTATTGGTTGTCATCGAATCCCATTCCCTTTAGATAGTCCAGTCCCATCGAAACGAATTCACTATCACGCATCTTATCGCCAGGCGGCAGGTTCAAGGACACATGATAGACCGCTTTACCAAGCCTAGGGCGTAACTGCCGAACCAAATTGAACTCCTTGGCCATATCGACAGAACTGCCCAAATCAATATTCGCATCCAACACAACGGCCTGGCCCAGCTCCACCTTTTTTTGGTTGTAGGCCAACAGTCCGTAAAAATCCTTTCCCTTTATCTGTTTTGCTATCATTTGTTGGTAATGTTCGACTTTAGTTCCTGTAAAAGGTGCTGTAGCTCTCCCAATTGACGATATAAGATTTTAGGTGAATGCATACGTAAATGGGAATTTTTAGTCAGTTGGTTGATGTTGTTGCCGATTCGGCTCAACTCAATGAACAATCTTCTGTCCTCTGGCGTAACCTTGGTTCTGGGAAGGGGTCTGCCCGTAACTTTTTTCCGGATGTAATCCGGTATGCCCATGCCCAACGTGGCTGCATTTCCGGAGACGATTAGGTATTCATTGACGGTCATGCGTACATTGACCCGTATCGCCTTGAGTGATTCAATATCTTTTTTTGGCCGTGCCATAATTCAGGGGTTTGGGGAGGATCCCCAACAAGCCTCGCGAACAAAGTGAGCGGTTTTTGCTTGCAAAAACATGGCTTGCTACGTGACCTCCGATTAACTTAGGCCAAACCTAAAACATATCGCAAGTCAATAAGGGCTTTGCCGTACACGGAGTGTTGTACGGTAAATCGATTCAGCAGAGTTTTACGTCCTCAAAAAGGATTTTAAGCGAAGCCTCCGCTTCAGGAACCTCAAAGTATCTATGGGATTCCAATACGAGATGCTTTAATGCGGATCTATAGCGTGCCTTGCCATGTGCGTTGTCCTCATAAAAAGTACAGGGGTCTTTAGGATGCACCTCCATGGGCGTTGTAAAGGATTTTACGTCTCTGTTCATATATTCGAACCGTTGGGAAGCCCTTCTGTGGATACCTTGAAGGGTAAGATCTTTGGGATATTTAGGGACATTGTAATAAAGTTCTTCCAAGATTACGATAAAGGCCCTCCTGCGGGAAAGTTTCGGTTTCTGCGAAGCGATGCCGATGGCATTTTGTACCTCGCGTACCAAACGCTCGGCCAATAGGACCTGTGATCGGGAATATTCCTTGCCGTTGACCTCGGGATGTTCCTCCTTGGCCAATTCCTCCAGATAGCTGAGCAGTTTTTCCGACGGAATCATAATTTAGGGCCGCCCCTGCGTTTGTTTATGTTTGGTGTTCGCTCCATGGCATTTACCAAGGCCTTGGCAAGTTTTTCGGACCGGAGGGAGAGGCCCAAAATGTGTTGTTGTGTTATCGAACCCGCCAATAAATAATCGGCCATAGTAGTCTTTTTTGGCCAGAGCTTGGCCTTTACGATAAGATGTAGCAGTAATTGTTCGTGGGCATCGAGACCATAGCGGGCATTTTCCAATTCCTTACCAAGACTTTTGAGATAACCTTCGGGAAAGAGCTTCTTTTCTTTCACGGTTTTCTCCATACTTTCCCATCCGACATGCTTCGATAAATGAGCGGCCATGTAAACTACGGAGAATCGGCCATATTCCCATTTCCGGTACGAGGTGGTCTGATCCAAGAGTTCCATTTCTACAAAATCCACTAGCGGTTCATTGGACAATGGCCGTTTAAAGTCATATTCGATATTTTTTAGTGCTTCCAGCTGTAATTTCGCGGAATTACCCAGGTTGTTCATCAGATGTCTTCCAAAGGTTTGGGACAGGTCAAACAGCGGTTGTTTATCTTCCAGAATTGCCTTTAACAGCAGTTCCCTTTGCTCTTTGGGGACTTCGTCATAATGAAGTCCATACGTAAAGATGGCCGCGATAAGGGTTTTCAGTTGCCCTTCTGAAAGCGCAGACTTTTTGTGGGAAGGGGAATGACCATCCAGTTCACTAATGACTTCCCTGAACGACTGTCGGCCTATCGGCCGACTGAAATCCAGTACTTTATATAGGGTTTCCGACATGGTATAAATTTAATCAATGTAACGGAAAAGATTCAAATAATACATCACTTCGTTCTTGGCCGTATCCACCCTTTTGAAGAGAACATAAATAGCAGAAACTGATTATCGCAATTACCCTCCAAAAGATAGTCTATAACTTCTTCCTTATAAATGGGAAGACCGTACAAATCCATCAAGGTATTCTCCTTGCTATTTTGACTTTACCTGTATGGAAAATTCGTCTTCTGGCATTCCTATTCGTTTTAATTGCCTATTTGTACTTTTTTGGTTTTTCGAAAGAGAATAAAATTAACGGAACAATAATCATTAAAGTAATCATAACGAAAGTGAATGTTCTTATCATGTAGACCACTTTAATCTCATTAACCTCTAATTCAAAAACAAGTGGTGCGATCCAAGAACACAGCGACACGGACATTAATAGGGCGAATATCCTTAAGAAGGTGTCCGAATTAAATTTTTTAATTTTTCCCATAACTCATTGATTCTTTAATCGATAACAAAGATGATTAAATTTAGGTGTTCATATCAAACATCATCCATTATGGATTCCGATTATATAGTCTTTATTCCTATTTGATTCGTTTATATGGTTGTCCTGCCCAAATTGATCTCAACTTTTGGGTAAGGGAAATTCCACTCCCATTCTCCAATCCAAAACATTCATCTTTTCTAAAAATCCTTGGATTCCCTTGACCAAATTTTCATAGGCTGGGGAATCCCCATAAATCATTTGCTCTTGCATGGTTTTATAATCTGCCTTCCAATCGTCCTCATACTCAGGGGGTGGGATGGGCCGTATATCCTGAGGTCGATGCAGATTATAATCGACCCCACCAAGTTTTGTGAATACATATCTATGATTTACAATGGTTTCATATAAACCTTTGTCGTGGATGGCATTGACCGCAAATTCCGTTTTCGATAATTGGAAAATATCGTACAAATGACGGCTTAGCCTATCCACCCTTATCTTTTCCTTGGGACGTTGGAATTCCTCATGCAATAGAAAAAGTTTTTCTAAAAAAGTCCTTTCAGGGGTTACGGATGGAACCTTTACTGGAGGCGCTACAAATTCGGCATCGGGATATTCTTCGTCCACAAAGGAGCTTATCGGTTTTGATTGAAATGGTTCCCTTAGAGAACGACAGCCAATTTCAACTTGTACCCTTGGTTGGATGTATCCGGGGGATTTGGTCAGAAATGGATAATAGATTTCTATGATACGAGGGTCTTGGTCGCTTGATTCGGCCGGAATGATATTGAAACCCACATCCTTAAATCCATTGCTCTTAAATCGCTGCTGCAACTCTGGATAAAATTTCCCTGAAATATAGGAACTCGTTTCTTTCCTCAGCTTGGTCAGCTGTTTTTTTGATAGCTCCCCTGAATATCCAAAAAATCCCCGGTCAACGGCAAGGTCGATATCTTCGCTAAATCGATCGATCAGTTTCCAAGCCTTGCTTAGCGACGTCCCGCCCTTAAAGACCAAATGTTCCGCTATCCCCATTTCAAATATTATTCCCAATGTACTGACGACCCACCAGTCCTTTTCAACCGCAAAATCTGGTATTCCCGTTTTGCCTTCTACATTTTTAAAGATGGCAAGCCTATCTTCTTTGGGTATATCGTAAAATTTCATTTTATTCATTTTTATTCATTGTCCAAGCTCTTTTCCATAATTTTCCGAATCCATGCCGGGGCCAGTGCTATATCGTGAAGCAGGTCTTTTTGGTCTTCTTTTTTCAAGAGGGCTATTATTTTAGATTCTTCCTCGTCCGTTACTTGTTCCTTTCCAATCTCGCGAAGGGCCTGTATGACAAGTCTGCTTATCTCTCCCTTGGCCGATAAATTCTTGGGAGTGGTCTTCTTTAGTTTTATGCTTCGTTTCCCCAATTTTATTTCCCGGGGAGCTCCATCGGTAAGAAAGACAAGTTTCATGGGTACCTGTGTGCTAAGCCCCAATGCACTTAAAGCATATACCCCGGTAGGTACCAACCTGATCTTGTCCCTTTTGGCTATGGCCATGGCAATCTCCTCTGCCGTTGGCAATACCTCTCCCGCATATTTACTTATCTTGGGACGGACATAGATTCCTTGGGCCACTCTTTTTATATAACCTTCTTTTTCAATCCTGTGGAGGGCCAACCGTATAGCTTCAGATGAACCTAATCCCCGAAAATCATCGGGGAACACTAATTCTCCCCGCTCCTTTTTGGAAATGGATTTTTTTATTTTGGACTCAACACTCTGCATAACACATTCATCTTATCTGTAACAAATTTAGTAAATTTTTGTTACAATATACTTTTGGGATAATTATTCTATTCCTACCATAATTGCGTTCCAACTTGTTTACCTAAAAAAATCGGCCAAATATCTTACACACAGAAATGGATGGTAAAAACATTGAACAAAAATCTTATACGAATGGAACTACAAAACACGTTCCGCAAAGGTATGGGACCCCGATAGGGGCTTCCATACTTTTGCATCCCGTTTCGAGGGGGTTGAAAATCAGTAGCCGGAAAGACGACCGAATGCGAGCCAGCGCAGCGTGCTCGCTCGGTCAGGCTTGAAGGTGGAGGGTTTTCAATTCCCGCAGAAACCATGGGGAGGGAGAGAAAAAGACGAACCAATAAGAACGATCATTCCAATGGTAAGATCAGGAATATGGCCTCGGCCATCTTTTAGCGATATAATATCCCCAGACCGATAGTTCCATTGCACCGAAGAGCCATACCAGATCTTTTATAAATGGAATGCCGACCATGATGAAAAGAAAAAGTAGAAACGGTATTCCCAAAAAACGTTTGAGCCTGAGAATTCCCTGTAAAATAATCCATATAAAAATAATGAATCCCAAAAAGGGAAGTTTTTCGTAAAGAATTTCAAGCGATAGCATGTATATTGGATTTTATGGGAAGCGGATTCGTCCTGCCCGTTTCAAGGTTTACGAATGCCCCGTGATATTTGATTTTTTTGTTCGTTAGTAGTTCATAAAGGCAATGGACGGCCATCGATGACAGGGCATCATTGATGAACAGCGATTGTTCCTGCAACTTGTCCGCATAGCTACATCCCATTCCCTGTTCGACCTCTTTTTCCATCGCCAATAGGTCGGGGAACAAATCAACGATATGATATAACTTTTGGTTTTGCACCTCCCCATTCGAAGGCCGATCATTGTGTTGCAGATTTCCGAGGACATACTGACCAAAGTATTTTCCGTTGCCCAGATCCAACCAATAATGTTGGTTCTCATAGGGATAGGAACTTGAGTGTGGGTGTTCCAAAACCTTTGCCAGTTCCAACCGAAAATCGGCACCGTCCACACAGCTAATGATCAAATTGGCGTGCAATCTTTTATCGTCCGCACCTATCCGTTCGGGAACGGCATCCCATTGCAGTCCGAAGGTATGGTTGACCTTGGTTACGGCACAAATGGCCTTGTTGCCCCCAACGTCCTGTGGGGCATAGAGCTGTCGGCCCACGTTCGAGGGCTGTACCAAGTCCCCGTCGAAAACGGTCACATAGAGGCCTGGATGCCCCAACTGCACCAAGGCATGGTCGAGCCTTGACAAACGTGCCAATATAAGGGAACCGTTGCCCCCTGCCCCGACCAATGCAATGGTAATGGGATGTGTGGGAGCGAAAAAATAATTCGGGGCGTAGTGAAAATCAGTTTTCATAGACATGCTGTAAAAGTTGGTGGTTCGCGAGTAAAAGGGACTCCTCGAAATTCTGTATTCCCTGCATTTGGAGCATTAACTCCGTGTAGTTTCCGTTGAGCAGATGGTCGTGGTTTGTATGGGTAAACACGGACAGGAAAAATTGCTTTTCCACAAAGGCAATGATGTCCTCATAAAAGTCCAAATGGCGATATTGCAACATCGCATCGCCCATGCACACCTTTCCAGAGGCATAGACGTTCATAAAAGGGGCATGGTAGAGTTCCGTGCCGTCATGGATCGGCTTTTTTCGTGTTATGGCAAAAACGGAAAGCGATTCCCCCGAAAGGGAAAATACCAATTTGGGTATGGGATATGTTCCCGTAGGTATGTCCAATTGCTCCTTAAAAAGAAGCCTTTCCGTGGTTCGGTCGCAAGACCAGACCAACTGCAACGTCCCCTTGTCCCTGAAATAGAGCAACTGTTTGGGCAACCGGCCCTTAAAGGAAAACTCACTTTGGTCCACATCGACCAATTTGAGCATGTCCCTTACCATATCCATGGTAAGCGGGGACCCTACCCCCAATTTCCCATTTCGAACGGTATGCCTTGAAAAGTAACATTCGTCCCGTCCGTAATACCCGTTTATGGCCTCATAACCTATGATGGCTATTTTGGGTTCAAAATGAAATTTCGGGTTGTGAAGGGTGCATTCTTCCATCAGAGTTTTTTTAAGAGTTCGTTCAAAAGATCCATAAAATTGAAAACGGCATTTACCTGCCCTTCCTCTCGCATTACAAAGGGTTTGATATCGTTCCCAAGGGTAAGGGATGTGTCGTAGATGGTATGGGAGTAGCCGTACTGTGCGATCTCGTTTACAAAGTTGATATAGCCATTCTCCAATTGGGAATCCTCCCTATCCAAAAAGACGATCAGGTCGTCCACTTCCATATCCATGTCATCTTCCAAAAAACATAGGTTGGCAAAGGCATTGAAATCAATGATAGGGGCTTCCAAAAGCAAATCCCGTATCATTTTGAACAAGGTGTTCTTTGGACGGTAGCCACGCATACAGGCCAGCCAATCGAAATCCTCGTACTCCGCATAATCGGAAGCATGGGCCTCGATAAAGCACAGGACGCATGGCCCCTCGGCACAACAGTCTGTCTCGGGGTCGGATTCGGATTCCGAAACCCCCAACGACCATTCGAACAAGCATTCCAAGAGGTAGCCCATCCGCTTGAATACATTGTCAAAGGGCAATGAATGCACAAAGGACAGCAGGCTAGCGAACAATTTTGGACTGCGGATTCGCAGCGAAAATATGGGGGCCATTGGAATCGCCCAAATATGGTGTGCCTCAAAAACGGGTTTCATGACAAGGATGCCATCATTTCCCTCTTGTGTACATACCTCCTTTACCAGTGCATCGGGAATTTCCATGTGCAATCGTTGCAATTGTCCGAAGAACCGCATTTCAGGCCTCCCTTCCGTCAAGGCGGATGCCTTGCCCGTAAGCGTATCCAATGCATTTTTCGTCAGGGTGCCTAGCATGTCCCATCGATTTTCGTCCCCACCGTCGAATACCTCGAATCGGGGCAAGATCGGAATGGTCAGGTCAGAAAAAAACGATCCCCTTGTTGGACGTGTTTGGCTCTTCGGGTTCCCGATGATGGCTTTGTCCGTGAATCCAGAATGCCGAACAAGGCCTTGTGGAAGTGCGACAGTTCCCTTTTTGATGGTATGTGCTTCTTTTTCATTCATCGCTATCCTTTGGTTCCCGCTATGGTCTTGAACATAATTTCATGACGCCCGTCGACAATGCCGTTATCCACGATCTTGGCGTTGGTCAGTTCGGGATACACCGAGGCATAGTGATCTTTGATCCGCTCCGGTGTCCAATTCAGGTCGATGTCGTCCAAGACGGATTCCCCCGAGACGTTTTTTATCATAAATTTTCGTTCCAATCCTAATACTTCCATAATGCTTGTGGGTTAAAAAAAGGTGGGTTGTTGATAGGCTTTCATATCCTCGATGGTCTTTTTTGCCAAAGCGTCGTTTTCATCGAGTTCCAGTACTTTGTTGGCCAGATTCACGGCCTTCCTGTGTTCAGCCATTGGGTTAAAGTTCTTGTCCTTCACCAGTTCCTTTAGGTCGGACAGCGCCTTTTTCTTTTTCTCCTTGCGGTCGTTCGCCATTTTGGTCTTTTCCTCTGCCTTTTTCAAGTTGCTGAGATAGCCGTTGGCATTGTCGAACAGGACTTTTGTTTCCTGCATGGGTTTCCCCAACCGTTCCAAAAAGACGGTATCGATTTCCTCGATGCTGCCCTTGAGCGTGAAGGGCCGTATCGCTTTTAGGGCGTTATCCCCCTCCGATGCCTTTGGGAGTAGCGAGACCGCACAGTCCGTACCGTGAAAGGAGACCGATATGGAGAATTGCCCGATGCCCGTCTTGCCCAAAGATTTAAAGAATGTTTCCATAGATTTTGCTTTTAATTGTTGTTACAAGATACCCTCAAGAATCTTCTAATCATTGAAAATTAAGGATTTAAACCACAATCGACTTCTTCTTCCCCTCACCACAAAATACGCCCCGAAGGGGCGTTGGAACCGGTGTCCGCTTATTGGAGGCGGGCGGGAATCATTGCAAATTTTTGGATGGACTTTAGGTAACCGTAAAAATTTTTGCGGAAGTAGTTTACGGTATCTATGGCAGGCTGTGTTGCATACGAAGTAGGGCTTTCGTTAATTCATGCGCTTTTCGTAGTTGATAACTGAGATGTATAAATCCATAGGAAATTTAAATAGAATCCCATTTGTGACTTAAGACCATTCCTCTTAATCTGTGAAAAACATTTAAAGCAGAAAGGTTGGAGTCTACAACATCCGAAAAATCCCTGTCTTTTCCTCGTATTCCATTGTCATTAAAATATTTGGTAAGTCTATCGGCTCCTTCCAGTCTTAATTTAATGGATTCCTTAGTCTCAATATAAGATTCTTTCACGGTATTTTGGGCTTGCATTCGTAAACATTGTAGATAGTGCCGGAAAGACTCTCGGTCGCCATATTTGACAGTTGTTGGTTGCGCACCAGAAAAGAGAATATCGGCATAACCAGAAAGGTTTTCTGTATCCGTTCTTAAATCACTCAAAATACCCAAACGTCTCGCAATATCTAAAAACGGTATTTGATATTCCGATAGGCTCTGAGGACAATAGTACCATGTTGACCTCCTACTAACAGAATCCTCCGGATTGTTGAACTTATTGGCATTAAAGCTCCTAACATTGAGCCAATTTCCGGATGCTATTGCATCGGTTTTCGTAAGTGCCAAATTGAGCATTTGATGATTGGCGTAGCCAACAACAACCTGTTTACCTTGAAGTTTTAAACCTGCGGTTAAATCCATTAGATTGACAAGCCAATTTGGGTTGTCAACCAAATAGCGATTGTTAGATGGTTCTGGTACCACATAGCAGCCTTGCACATTCCAAGTATCCATATATTCTAAAACATCGTGAATTGCCTCCTCAGAATTCATAGCTTCTTGAGATAAACACAAAGTGAAATAAATGTTTTCATGAACATTTAAATTCTGTGCTTCATTGATAATTAAAGTATGGTAGTTATACCAATTATCATTGATTTCAGAGCTTCTGCTTCCCGGTAGGATGAAAAATGGCGTTTCATAAGGGCTATTATACTCGTCCCTTAATACTGCGAGCATTCTTCTGACGTCGACCGAATTAAAAAGAGCTGTTGAATAATCCGATGGCCAAAACGAATGGGATGTCAATCTTCCATGGTCAGCGTGCGGCACATAAAATTGAGGATCAAAGACAACTTGACCACCTAGTTTATGTATGTCCGGAACAAAACCGTTCATTTGATCTATGTCTTGATCCCTTGGACTCAAAATTACAGTGCCTGATTGCCAGTTCTTAATAAGGTGCTTGCAATGCGCCATCATTCCATATCCAAATTGAAGGTATAGTTCCATTTAATTTAAAGTAAGTGTTTCCTTTAAAGTGTCAAAAACAATTTTTGCCTCATTAGCCGTATTCGGCCTTCTATTTCTTCGATGGTCTCCTAAAAGACTAATAAAGGTAGAGAGTTGGAATTGTCCATCGCCTTCTATTCTCAGAGGCGGTAAAGATATATTCTCCAGTTTTCTAAGAACCTTAAAAATATCATTATCGACATCGACCATATAAAAATTTTGCCCCCTTAACAATTCATAACAAACCACCCCTATTGAAAAAAGGTCTGCGCGTATATCAATATCTTTTTTATAGTTTCTAAATTGTTCTGAGGATGCGTAACCCACTGTAAATAGGCCAAAGGGGTCATCAGACTTGGTTATGGATTCTAGATCAAGGTGTCTTGCTATTCCAAAATCAAGAAGCCAAAAGTTGTCATCATCGTCGAGGATAATATTCTCTGGTTTAATATCCCTATGCACCAGTTGTTTGTTTTCGGAATGAACAGCTATTTCGAGCATAGTGTCCAAAAACCGAACAATATCATTTATTAGGAACTTTCTGCCGTCATTTATGGCGTCCCTTAGATTTTGCCCTGAAATGTACTCTTCGACAATCCAAATAAATTCTGGGTCAGCTTCTTCGCAATTATGAGCGATGATTCTAGGTATATTCGGAGATTCGTCTAGTACGGATACCGCTCTTATTTCCCTTTTTGTTCGCTCTAAACTGTCAGAATTTGGAAAAACTTTCTTGAATACGATTTGACCATGTTCATCATGTGTACCTTGGAAAACTTCCTTTTGCCCCCCTTTTTTGATTAGATTTAAATCCTTTAATTCTTCTATCATAAAACTTACAAAGCTGATGCCAATTGACGGCCTATATATTCATTGATAATCCAAGAGAAATAAGACCCAGGTAGTTTGGCTTTTTTTGCCCTTACCTTCAATTTTGCGCCGTCTTCACTTTGAGATAAAATTCCAAGGTTGCCATTGATCGAAGACACTACATTCTCGGTTATGGTTTTATCAGGAAGCAACACATAAGAATGTGAGGAAAAGTTTTCATTTAACTGTGCTTGCTTAAACGCATTCTTCCAATCACTCATTTTAGCTTCGATGGAAATGATTTCACGTACAAAAAAGGAATTTTCAAAATCCTTTATTCTGGCAGTCATTCCGTTAAAGAATATAAGCTCTGCTTGCACCAGCTTTTTAAGGGATTTCTGAGCGGATTTTTCGGAGTACCCAAGTTGTTGAAGTATTCTTTTAAAACGGATACCTCTTTTACCATTTGAAGAAATATGGTGCAGGATTTTAATGTCTGTTTTATCGAGTTTGTTTCGCTTTGGCGACCAATCACTTTTATTAACATCTTCCCATACCACAATCAGAATATCTGGGATTCCTGTCTCAGCATAAACTTCCTTCATTATTTTAAACTTGTAATTTTTCTTCTCAAAGTTGTGAGTGTATTGATTTAGAAAAGTATTGACCAAGTCATTTTCAGGGCCTTCTTTTTCTTTCCTAAAGTTAAATTGCAAGTTATTGAGCATATAAATTTTGTTTTGAACAAAGATAACAACCTAAAGATAATTCCTTTTTTGTATTTGAACAGGATAATAAAAATAAAGAGTTTATCGCTCTTTGTTTTCAAAGAAAGTGCTAATAATAGGTTCTGAAAGGGTTAAATGAAATTTCTCCCTATTATATGCCGGACAAACAACTCCAATTTAATTTGAACTTCACAATCTCAGGAATCTCTGTAAGTTGCTTTTTAAAACAACCGCATAGCTATTGCCTAAGAAATATCCATTTTAAAGGGGCTAACTGTCAACATTCAACTACTTATTTATAAGGTAGTGTGGCTATATCTCACTTTAGGTGTGTTTACATTCTAAATTGGAATTTACGAAATAGTCTTTGCCGTGGTTAGACTTTGACTGCCCTTTTTCGTTTGAGCTCTTTGATATCCTGTCTTAATACCTGCATCTTGGCCGTTTTTTCCCGAGGGAAGCCAATAGCCGTTTTCTTTTTATGGGTTTCCATCGAACGCAGGTTATAGTCCAGATCGAATTTCTTGGAGCTGATTTCCCGTTTTACCTTTTGACATAGCTTGACGAGTTGCAGGGCCACTTTTTCCGGATCGAACCGTTGCTGTTTTCTGCCAGCGATGTGGATATTCCTGAACTCTAGCCGATAGCAATAGAGATAATTGTGGTTTGAGGGAACATATTCCGCTTGAAAGACCAAATTGGCGTTCAGGGTTTGCAAGCGGGCAACTTGCTTGTGCTTTTGTATGTTCAGGTTCAAATTCGACCGTTCGACCATCGCCAGGCCCAATCCTTTGAAAAATGTTTTGGGTTCCCTTATGTTATGGACACTCGATTCGAGTTCGGAACCCGAAACGAGACCTAGCAAACTTCTTTGCAACTGGCCCATGTCCTCGGGTTCGATTTCATCCATGGGCAGGTTCAGCTGGCTGATCGTATTTTGCGCCCTCTCCAAATCGGCCACTTGGGAAACAATATGTTTGTTTTCCTTTTCGATGCGCTCGATGGCTTTGAAGGAATTGGCCTTGTTGAGCTCGTGCAACCGCTTTTGCGATTGTAGAAACTTTAGGTCATCCGAAAGCTTGACGAGTTGAAACTGGTCCATATCCCCAATCAACGCGGCCTGCATCTGTTCATAGGACAGGCTCTTGTCATCGGGAACGAGGTCGTCATAAATGCGCTTGTTCGGATCGGCCTCCCTGATCTGTTCCCGAAATCTTTCTTTATGGGTATTCAACGAATAGGAAAAGATGTCCGTGGAATCCTTGATGCCGTAAAATCGCTCCACCACCGTATTGCCATAGATTTGGGCCACTTCATTTCCCTTGCGCAGGCCCCGTCCGGCACGTTGGTCGAAGGCATCTGGGGAATAGGGAATGTCCATATGGAAGATGCCTACGACCCGTTTTTGGATATTCGTGCCCGTACCCAATACCTGTGTACTACCGAGTGCCACCCTAATCTCTCCATTTCGTATCTTTTCTTGCATGAAATCCGTTTTGTTCTTCGCCTTTTCCTCTTGGGCCAAGGCAATTTCATGGGCTGGAATGTCATAGTCTTCCCGAAGGATTTCGCGGACCGTGTCGTACGAGTTGTACTGTCCCGGTTTCCAAACATTCAGGTCGGAGAACACCAAGCACACCCCTTTGTGTTCCGATGTTTTTTTATAAAGCTCGGCAACATCCCGGCACAGACGTTGCAGTTTGAATTGGTCGAGTTCCGAAAAATCGATGGCAAGATTGTCCTTTGCCAAAGGGTCGATCAAAAGGGAACGGTTGATGTTGAGTGCCGTTATGTGTGCGGACTTCATTTGGTCTGCGTTGTAAATGGGAACCTTGAACAGGGCATTTTGGTTGAGATCCTTTGTAAACCTGAGCGAGGCCTGTTTGAGTTCTTCATAGGCTGGTGTCGACTCCAAAATGATAAATTCCCTGTCCACTTCAAGGTCATGGGTCTTGAAATGTTTGTCCCTACAGATATGGGTAAAGGAGTTGTACATCTTGCTCAATTCGGGCAGATTGGTATAGTATCGAAATCGCGCATGCATCCTCGGATCCCCGAAAATGTTCGGTTCGATGCTTACGCTCTGCTTCAGGAAAATCGAGGCCCAAGCATCGAAATTGAAGATGTTCTTGCGCTTCAGTGCCGCAGGGGTAAGATAGCGCTGGTAGGCATACAGTTCGGTAACCGAGTTTTTTAGAGGGGTGCCGCTATAAAAAAAGATGTTTTTGTCGGGACCCATCCTGTGGTGGATGGATTTTATGCTGATTTCAAGGTCCAGGTTCCTTTGACTGTCCGAATGGTTGTTGAGGCCGGATACGTTCTGATGCCGGGTCGTGAAACCGATGTTCTTGAAATAATGGGCCTCGTCGATCATCAAAGCTTCGATGCCCAGATCGGTCAGTGTTGTCTCCGATTCCCCGGACCGTTCCTCCAATTTTTTTAAGGTCGCCTGCAACTTATCCTCCAAATGTTCCTTTCTTTTGATAAGGCCCTTAATCAGTTTCTTGGATTCCTTGATATTTCCGTATTCCCTTGCCGTTTGTAAGTCCTGTTCGATCATATCGATTTTTTCCCCGAGGATATTCAGGACGAAATGTCTTGATTTGGGAATCTGCTTTAAATGGCCATGCTCGGCGATAATCAGGTCAATGGCCCTATGGTTTTTTATCGTTTTCAAGGTCCTGGCCCTTTTGCCCTTGGCCATGTTCTTCGAACTTAATCGGAGGATGTTCAACTGTGGGAAATTGGCCCTGATCTCGGCCTCGATCTGGGGGGCTACGCTTTTTAAAGTCAGTAACAGGGTTCTCCTGCTTTTCCCGTGCTGTTTCAGTTTATGGGCCAGCATGGCCATGGATAGGGTCTTGCCCTTTCCGACCTGATGATCGTTCAGGGCACTCCCTTTGGTAAGCCCGAAGAGGGTGGAGTCGATCTGATGCTGGTAGGGCGGGTAGACCAAGGTATCGGGAAAGGTGAGCCATCCCTTGGGCACCGTGATATTGACATCGGCCAAAAAGGCCTGGTAATAGTTGTTCTCAATGGTGGCCTTCAACTCTTGCCGCCCTTCGATAAAGGACTTGAAGTGGAGCTGCAGCTCCTCGTAAAGATTTTGGGCCATCAAGGTGGCATCCTTGTCCAATTTCCTAATGGTCTTTCCAGATCGGTCCTTGAACGAAGTAAAAATGACCGGATACCTATTTTCCGCAAAATGTTGCAATATCCGTTTATAGTTCGCCTTGACCTCATGGCGGAGCACCACACTGAATCGTTCGTGGGCCTCTTGGTTAAAGTCCCTTGGGAACATAAGGGTCAGGGTGGAGTTGAACTGCGCCATATTGATTTGTACCTTCTCGCCTATGAGTTCCTCCAAAAAAGACTCCTTCGCGGAAATAGGAATAAAATGGCTTTCGAAATTGAACTCGATATCGTCCAGGTCCAACTTTGCGGGAAGCAGTTCCGTCAATGCCCGTTCCATCTTTTCCATTTCAATTTCGAATGGCGGAGGATGGTTTCGGACATATTCGATCTTGTCTTGGATATAGCCACTGGAGAATAGAAAATAGGGCACCACGGCATATCCCGTTTCGGATTCCGTATCGGGCTCCAGAAAAAAAGAAAGGGTCTCCAACCCGTTCAGCAACAATTGTTTTTCGTTGGTCTTAAAGGCTTTTGCCATGGCAACTATATCGATTTGTCCGTTATGGTCAAATTGATAACGTGCCATTTGTTCGGGATTCTCGAATCGGGGTTCCTTCGCGTCGGATGTATCTGGGCCGATTTCAGCAGGAACGGTTTCATCGGGTTTTGTTTTGGCGCCAGGAGCCTTCAGAAATCGTTCCAAGGCAAACGACGGATTTTTGCCATAATCCTTTCCCTCCACCTTTTTCTCGAACTGCTGACGGACATGCTCGAAATAATGGTCGTCCTTCAGAAATATGAGATGCCCCTTTAGGAATCCCCACTTAAAATGGAAGGTGTCCAATTGGTAGTCCAGGTCCTGGAAGCGTCGGGCAACTTCTTGCTCCGGAAGTTCTCTTTTTTCGATATTGAGGTTGAGCAGGACAAGCTCGTTCCGCATACGGGCGTAGTCCGACACCAGTTCCTTGATTTTATGGGGTACCTTTCTTGTGCTCTGTGGGTCAGTGTAAAACAGCACCTCCCCTTTCTTGTTAAAATTGTAGGTGCCGAAAAATAGTCGGGAGTATTGTTTTGCATCGTCATCATGCAAGACAATCGGAGGTAAAGCCGTATCGACGATAGGAGGCGTTGGTGGTGCTGGCGTTTGTTCATCAGCCATGGCCTCCTTTGGCAAGGATTCCGGTTTTTTCGTTATATCGGAAGGTGCCGGACCGACCTCGAACTTGAAACCATCGGATTGTCCTTCCAGAAAACTGGACAGGAGTATTTCGTTGGGTTCAACGACCATACTTGGCCTACTGTGGAAAAAGCCGAGCTTGGGCGTACCGTGGACGTTCCCCGGATTGTTCTTGAAAAAACGATTGGTCAGAAAGGATTGACCTTCCAGTTCAACGGCTTCGGTATCCGCAAAATCCATTTCGTCGGCGGACAGCGTTTTTTTGTTGGAAGTCCTTCGGTAAACCAATAGATCCGATACGACCTTGGTGCCCTCCTTTACGAACAGATCGGTGTTGAAACGGTTGGCCAGGAGTAGGTCGTTCTCCAACAATATAGACTCCCTAAAGTCATTGTAGGCACTTCGCTCGGCAAAGGCCGAAGAGGTAACCAAGGCCGTGATACCGCCATGACGTACCATCTTCGGCGCATAAAAATTAAAATAATTGCCCACATTCTTGAGCGGACCTTCCGTCAGGTAATCGTGTCGATAGGCCTTGGTGATGGGAATGTCGCCAAAAGGGATATTGGTCATGACCAGATCGAAACGGGTCTTTTCCCCTTGATCCAGAAAAAAATCCTCAAAAGTGGTGTTCAATACGGTTACACGGTCGTCTTTTTGGTTGTTGGCCTTGAGGATCTCAAAGGATAGGATATCGGGTTCCATAGCTGTGATATGGGCTTCGGGGAAGGCCTTTTTCAATTCCTGCACATAGGCCCCATTGCCCGCCGAGGGCTCCAGTATGGTCTTGGGTTCAAACCCGTTCTTTTTTAGAAGACCGATTTTATATTCGATAAGGGTCTTGGGGGTATAGTAGCTGGTCAGATGGTACCGCCGCAACGAATCCAGTATTTCCATGAAGGTCTCCGGAAAGGCCTGTTCAAGGGTCTGAAGCAATTGTTGCCCCTGTTTTTCCTTCCCGGATGCAGGATAGAACAACAGTTCCCCCAACTTGGCAAGTCCGGAATTGTTGATATAATAGTTCTTGGGATTCGATGCCTTTATCAAGGCAACGATCTGGGCCAAATGTTCCTGTTTCATCCCGGACTATTGAAGCGATTTCAGAATGGCCGCCCTTCCCTTTGGGTGTTTTTCGTTCAGGGCCCGATAGATATCCGACAGGGCTTCATTGGCATGTTCCAGCGCAAGGGGCCCAATGTGGCCGTCCTCAAGAAACTGTTCCTGCAATTTGGCGTGCAGGATATGGGCATTGATGGCAAAATCAAAACGGTATTCCGCAGCATCCAAACGGGCGGTCAGGTTCGGATAGGCCTCCAACGCGTAAAAACAAAAATGAAGGTCGGGACCGCATTCCCCACTGGAAAGCTGACGCTCCCAGTCCTTGATCGTTTCCGGATGTTCGGCCCGGAATTTTTGGGTTTCCGAGGTAAGCAATAGTTCTGCCTGTGTCATAGATTGTATTTTTTAAGGTTTGTTTGACAGTGTAAAATCTTTCGCGTTTTCAATATTTGGACGCAGAGTTTCGTTCAATTCGATAAGGTGTTCGTACAAGGCGTTCTTGAACAGCATCACGCCTTCAAGTGAATCGAAGTGATAGAAAACGTGTCGCCCCTTTTCGGAGTGGATGAATAGTTCATAGGCCTGTTGCTCAGTACTTTCGCTCCATGGTTGTAATATTTCTGATGTAAAATCCAACAACGTGGTAATACTGTCCATAAGGAAAGCATCCCGTAGTAAGGGGCGTCCAGTTGTGTCCAAAATCGTTATCTCAAAAAGCATGGTGTCAAATGGAAAATTTAATTCTTCTTTTTTCTTTAGTCCCCAATGGTTCCAAGGGATTGGTACGGTTCATATATTCCCTGTAGCCACGGTAGTATTCGGGATGTTTGCTTTTTAGATTGGCAATGGGCCTATATTCCTTGAGTTCTGGTTTCTTGCCGTTTTTAGTCAACGCAAAATAGGTTTTACCTGAACCGTAATGCTTTTTTAGCAGTAGGGTATCGTTGGTCTGCCGCAAGGGAATCTTGTCCACATCTATGAGATAGTCCTTCTTCTCAATAAGGTTTTTGACGACCTCGTACTTTAACCGTTTCGGGACGTTTTTGGATTCCAAAAAATCATCCAGCAATGTCCATTGCTTTAAAACATCGATACCTCCCACACTGTCCGTAGCCTTTAGGAATAATCTGTTCCCATGAATGCCTAGGAAAACGCCGTATTTGGTCTCGGCCAAAAAGGTTATTGATTTTTGTCCAAGTAATGTGCGGAATTCGCCTACCGAGAGATATAGGCGATTTTTTTCATTGGCGACTTTTAGATAGGGCACCAGTACGACAACGTTTTTTCCTAGGGTTGCTGGAACGAAAAGTCCCTCCAAACCTTGTTCGACCTGAATAGGCAACGTTTTGGAAAATTTGGGTAGTTTATCGCCAGGCGGCCCTAGAGTTTGGATGCCATTTTGTAGATGCCGATTGTATGAGTAAATATTACTTAAAGTATCGTTGAAAAGGTGGAGCAGCCTGTTTTTGGTCTGCATATCCAAATGGTCGACATCCCTTTGGAAATACCTGTGCTTCATAAACAAATGATCGGATCTGGAAGGATACAGGTGTTGAACCCTTTCCTTTAGTAGCGAAATGGAATAGTTGCGCCAGACCGGACAATTGTTCACATGGGTAAAGGATATATAAGTCCTATTCTCTACCCTATGATACCCCAATAACAGTTTCATCAACTTATTTTCGTTTTCATGGATGGATATGCGACCTATAGGGGTAATATTCCGGTCTTTTTGGAACAGCTGGTCTTTACTTTTTAAAAGGGCCAACTGCTCTTTCAATGCCGTATTGATAAAACCCGATTCGGCCAATTTGAGATCACGGACATATCGCAACTTTCTGAGGTCATTCAATTGATCGGTCGGAACGGCCTTAAATTCAAATTTTTTAAATGCACTGAAGTCGGGGTCCAAAAATTGGGACACAAAATTTTTGATCCTGTGGAAGAGTTTAATGGAATTGCGAATAGTGAGATACGATTTCATGGCTATCGGTTCAATCGATTTTTAAATTGGAATACGCCTCATACTTTATATTGAAGGAAGATGCGGGATTTACCCTCTTTCCGTCCTTGATGACCTCGTAGTGCAAATGGGGTCCAGTGGAAATCCCCGTATTCCCAACGGTTCCAATAAAATCATGGGCATCGAGTACTTCCCCGAGTTCGACCGCCACGGATTCCATATGCCCGTATAGGGTACTGAAACCATAGGCATGTGAAATGATAACATGCAGGCCATGCCCATTGGGATCGTTTTCGATATGGGCCACCCTTCCGGCAGCCGTACAATAGATCGGGGTATCCTTTTCCGCCGCCAAATCGACCCCAAAATGCTTCCTAGTGACCCGATGGATGGGATGGTGCCGGTTTCCATAGGAACTTGAGAGAACATAGTGCTCCCGGAACAGGGGAACCGTCGAGGGCACACTGTCCAAGATTTCCGGGCGCAAGGGCAAAAACGGTTTTAACCGGTCCATTTGCTCGAAATTTTCCAAGTCGTGCAATAATTCGTTGAGCCGTTGATAGATCAGGTCTTCCCTTGATTCCTCGGTCATGGGTTTGTTTATTTGCCTTGTTAGCTTTCCAAGGTCTTTGGTATTTTGGGGATTATTGTAAAAAAATCGATTGGCGGCGATACAAAGAAAGAACACCCCGACAAAAATCCAGTAACTGCTGTTCTGTGGGGTAAAATGACCGCTATCCGTGGAATTGGTGATGCCGCCCACTTTTTGGGCGTATCCCTTTATCCAACCGATCGAAGATTTTTTAATGTTCTTCCATGTGCTCATAACGAATTTATTGCGAAGAATCTTGACAAAATTTTGATTATTACAAATTTTATTTATATTTGTAGTAATTATTGCAAATATATGTAATTTTTACAAATATGAATAACACATGGCGAAAATTTGATGCAACGCTGGATCTACCGGCCCTAATGGATTATTTTGGGCTTGTGGTGCAACGAAAAACGAGTACCATTATATGCTACCAAATCGGGAAGGAGCAGTATATCGTCATAAGGACCGAGTTCGGATATCGCTATTACAAACCGAGCGGACCCAAGACAAAACTGACCGTTTTTGACTTTATATTGGAACGGCTTTCCCGAACGGATGCAGAGGCGAGAACGGGTCTGTGGACTAAAATCGAGGATTTCTATGTAGAGCTTGAAAAAAAATCGGAATTTTTTCTAAATGACGGCTCCAAAAATTCACTTGAAGTTGTTGACATCGGTTTCAATCATTTTGAAGCACTGACCGAGGAACTTTCCCTAAGGCCGAAAATCCTAGCAGGCGTCGGTTCCGACATTTTCCAAGATTGTATCTACGAAAATCCGGAGGGCCAATTGTATTTCCCCTATCGAAACTTAGCCAACACCCTTACGGGATATGCCATGGACAAGGAAGGGAAGCTTTCCCTGATAGCGGAAAGCGATATTTCCAAATCCGTTTGGTTCAGTAAGGTCCCCGATACCATCAAGCATTTAGTGGTACTCCGCAACCCCATGGAGGCCATGGCCTTTCATCGAAGGTTCCGATTGGAGAATGTGGTCTACCTTACGATATCCAACATCAATTACGACACCTCAAAACTACTGGTGCAGATTCTGAAGCGTACGAAGCTGAAAAAAATGGTGCTCAGTTTTACCGGATCCTCCAAGATCGAGGGCTATATCCATGACCTGATGCTCATTTCCTTTATCAACGATTCGCGCTTTCTGTTCAGGGTGGGCAAGGACCATTTGGCCGTCCGCTTCGATCCCGAAGGGCAGAAACCGTTGGCGAAGCTGCACAATGAGGTACTGAAATACAACGGAAGCTTGGCGAAGGAATATATCAAATACAACAAAGTTCCCGACCAATCGCTCCTTAACAGGAAGAGCATCGTGCTGACCAAGGAAAAGCAGTGGGTATCGTGCCGTATTCCCTTTGAGGTCAACGCACTTCGCTATTTTCTCTGGAGCTATTACCGAAACTATATGGACAAGACCGTTGAGATCGTTAAGCCGGTACACACCAATTGGAGGCTGGAGTTCGAAGCGAACGGGGCCTATGGCGGAACAGAAAAATTAAAGGCTTTTAGGATGGCCGTATAAATAAAGGGGGCGCTCCCGCCCCCTTCAATCCTTAATTCCGAACATGAAAAATGGAAATGTCATATCCAGAATTACAAAGTTAACAATTGTTTATTAATCCTTAATTTAAAACTTGAAAAATGGAAAAACAAGCAGAGAAGGTTTTCGTAAAAGTAAACCAACGGTGGCAGCGAGCGACCGTAACCGGAGAAAAGGACGGAAAGGTGTCCGTTATGACCAATGATGGACAGTCGTTCAAGCTGACGAGAAACAAGAAATGGTTTGAACCTATCGAATCCCAGGATCAGAAATTCGCCTATCGGGATGTCAGGGAACAATTGGAGGGGCAGTACATCAGTTATAAGAAGCTCGCCCCGAATGTACGCACGAATCTGACCGAGGGACAGGAGTATTTCCACGAGTCCACCTATATCTCTGATGGCGAGCTCAAGGAAAGTGCGAAAATGATACAGATGGTCTATGACCGGAACTTGGGTTCCCGAATGGATGTCCAGTTCCGAAGAAATGAAATGGTGACCTTGGACGATGCATGGGCCTATAACCATAGTTTCAGTGCCGACGAGTTCGAGCGCATGGTGGACAAAAAGGAGTTTGTGCTGTTCCAGGGAAGCACCAACGACGGCGAAGTGTTCCAAAAACTGGCCTATTACGAGCCGAAGGTACAGGATATCCGTACCAAACCGGCACTTTCCACGAACACCTATTTTTATGGGCAAAAGTTGACGGCGAAACAGGCCGATGCGCTCAACAGGGGCCAGGAACTCGAAATGGTCATAAAGAGCAAAGTCCACGGGAACAAACCATATATGGTATCCTGGTCCCCCCGTAGGCAGACCTTTATCACCAAAAAAGTCGATTTGGAAAAGGCCAAAAAGCTTGAGGTAAACCCCGGCGAAAAAAAAAAGTCGCGCAGCCGAGGCATGAAAGTCTGACCGATTGACCAAACAAAGGGCCGTCCATTACGGACGGCCTTCTTTTCATCGATACTCTCTACAAAAGTTAACAACGCGGGGGGAGACCCACGAGGTATTATTAATGAAATCAATTTAAAATATAGAGTAAAGTTTGGGACATATCCACATGGAATGCTCCCAAAAAAACCATGCCTATATGAAAAATTATGCCGAAAATCCGGAGCACTACAAACGGTTGATCGCCCAGATCGATCGTGAGGTCGATTTTCCCGGATACCTGATCGCACAGGGCTACCAATTGCTCAAGAAAAGTTCGGGTTCACAGGAATTTGGCAAGGAGGCGGAACGCCTCGTCCTACAGACAAAAAGAAATCCCGTAACCTATTTCAATCGCAACGACTCTTCGGACAAGGGGCGATTTTTCAAATACCTCCACAAACGCTCCGCCAATTTTTACGAAGCCGTAAAACAGGGACTGGGCATCATCCAAAGGGATTATCCCGAACCAACCACCGTTAAGGTGAGCCAAAAGAACAACAAGCGCATCAGCTTGGAAGATCGTTATCGTATCGGTCCCTTAACCAGACCGAACTATTTAATGGAAGGTCGCGGACTCTCCATAAACACCCTCCAATCCGAAGCCTTCAAGGGCAGGATCTTCAATGCCTTCCACGTCAGTGACAACAAGGGCCGCATCGCCAATATCGCCCTTCCCAAATATGGATTGGACGGTAACATCAAGAACTATACGCTTTATAATAGGCCCTATCGGGACAGAAAGGACGGAAAGGTGAAAAAGTTCCGGTTGTTCCTCAACGAGCGTTATGAATACCTTTTCGTTTCCAATCCAAATATCAATGCGGAAAAAATAGTTTGTGTCGAGAGCGGTTTCGATGCCATGGCCTACCATGAACTACACGGTTGCCCAAAAATATTCTACATCTCCATGTCGGGCCATATCGACGAGCGGAAACTCGAACAGTTCCTCCAATGGAACCGTACGGTAGACCCTTCCCATACGCTCCCTCTTCTTTTGGCCTTTGACCATGATATCGAGGGGATGCGCTACGACCTTATTCTTTTGAGCCATTGGATCAATCGAAAGTCCAACCGGGTATTCATCGAAACGGATTGGAAACGCCCCGTGATGCGTTTGAAACTAAACTATCTTTCCAAATCCATTGCTATCATGGAACGGGATACCGATTACATTAATGAACGGATTTCCAGAGGTTCCCACGGAATGCCCGAAGGTCTTCTAAAAGCCATCTGCTATCGCGACAAGGTGCTTTGGGAACTGGATTTGGAAAGGATAGTCTCCCTCCCCCAACATTCCAGAACCTATTGGCGGCTGGCAGTGGAGGCACTTTCAAAATGCTTCGCATCGGGCATCCTGAAAATGGACAAATGCCCCACCATGAAGGATTGGAACGAGGAACTGATCTCGGTAAAAAAAAAGTCCAGTTGTCGGCTAGTGAATCTACTTTAAAGACTGTCATGGACAGACCGAGGAAAACCCAAAAAAGAAAAGGGCATGCAAGATAAGAACAAGGGCTATATGGGCATGTACCTATCCGCCTTCCACTTCGCCATTATCCTGTTCCGGGAGCAATATGCCCTGTACATATTCCATTACGGGCATCAGGGATTCTTGGATAGCATCCATTCCTTTCTGGTACGGTCCGGGCTACCGTCCCAAGGCATGGTCGCCCGTCTGCTCTTGTTGGGACTTCTGATGGGCGGTATCATGATGTACCGTCCGGTCAAAAAAGAGGAAGTCGGTCGCAGAAAAAGTATTACGGGCTTTCTCGTTTCCTTGGCCTTGCTGTTCGTTTCTTGGTGGTGCCACGGTGTTTCCGAGCTGGGGATGTGGGCCTCCATGATATTTCTTTCATTGGCCTACTTGGGATTGATGACCTTCGGGATGCGATTGTTCCAGTTTTTGGACTTCATGAACTTGGCAATAAATGACCCCTTTAACGATACGAAGGAAACCTTCGAGCAGACGGGGACACGGATAGACACGCCCTATTCCGCCAACATCCCGTACACCTATTCCCACAATGGGAAACAACTGAAAGGATGGATCAATTTTGTCAATCTTTTCAGGGCATTGTTGGTCATCGGCACTCCGGGGAGCGGCAAATCCTTTTCCGTTATCGAGGAAATCATGGCCCAGTTCATCGACAAGAAATACGCCATGGTCATCTACGATTTTAAGTTCGATACGCTGACCCGCAAGGCGTACGGTTATCTACAAGAGGCCATAAAAAAGCACGGCAACGATTCCGAAATACCCTTCCCTAAGCTCTACCGTATCTGTTTTGATGACCTTCGGATGACCCATCGGAACAACCCCATGGATCCCTATGGCCTGGTCAACCAGTCGGATGCCATCGATACGGCCACGACCCTTATGAAAAACCTCAATCCCGAATGGATTAAACGACAGGACTATTTTTCACGCAGTGCCATCAGTTATACAGGGGGCTGTATCTGGTACCTCAAGAAAAAATCGGAAGAAACCGGCAAATATCTTTGTACCCCGGGGCATTTGGCCATTCTGACCACCGTAAAGATCGATATATTGATGGAAATCATGACCAAGGACGTAGAGGTACGCCAAATACTGGTGCCCTTTCGGGACGCATTGGAAAAGGAGGCCATGGAACAACTGTCTGGCCAGACCAGTACGGTCCAGATAAGCCTTTCGAGTATTGCGACCAAGGAAATCTTCTATGTGATGTCCGGCAATGACTTCAGTCTGGAAGTAAATGACGCCCGATATCCCAAAATCGTATCGCTACAGAACAATCCCGAACGGAAAGAGGTTTATTCCGCACCTTTGGGCCTGTACATGAACACTATTCTCAAGCGGGTAAACAAACCGGGCAAGCGGCATATGGCGTTACTTATCGACGAGGTACCCACCTTGTTCATCATGTTATTGCGGACCATTATCGATACCGGGAGGGAAAACAAGATCGCCACCATTTTGGGGCTTCAGAGCGTCGGACAGCTTATCCTGGATTACGGCCGGGAACTGGCCGATGTCATCTATGACAACTGTGCGAACCTTATCTGTGGTGCGGCCAAAGGCGAGACGGCCAAACGGTTGAGCGAGCTTTTCGGAAAGATTCATCAAGAAAAGGTCTCAAAGAACACGAGCAGTTCCGATGTAAGCACCAATCTGAGCACACAGATGATGGAGCTATTGCCCAAGAGCAAGATCGCATCCATGTCTACCGGACATTTCGCAGGGTTGGTGGCCGATACTTTCGAGCATCAGATCAAGGAAAAGAAATGTTATGGCCAGTTGCTCCCCGACATCGAAGGCAAGCGAATGGCCATGAAACACAAGTTGCCCGTTGTCAAGGATTTCAAACCGGAGAATTTCGGGGAACTGTTCCAAGCGCAGATGAAGCTCATAGAGGAACTGGATTTACAGAAGAACGTCTCGGGCTTGTTTACCAAGGAAATCGGGTACATCGAATTTTATGGTACGCGTCTGGAAGAAACGGCCAAAAATGCATTTACCAATGGTACCAAACGCCGAATTTTTAAGGATGTGGTCAAGGAGCTTCGCCTGTTCGATTTCAGGGAGGATATTCTGGAACTACTGAATACTGGTCCAAGGGGTGCCGATTGGCAAAGGTTATTGGCCTATATTGTGGAGGAATTTTTGGTACGTACGGAAATGGACCGTGTGGCCCAGGCCGAATTCGACAAGATCATCGGTGAAGTGGACTGCTTGGTAAAAGAGGAATATAAGGCCGTTACGGGAAAAGAGCTTGAGAGCGCCATATTTGACGAAAAGAAAATAAATGGTGAAATTGCAAAATCAATCGACAACTCCGAGGCGGCCGTAGAAAAATTCATGGACGATTTCGGGAAGGAACTCGATGGGTCCCTGTCCCAAAGTTTGGCAGCTTTGCAGGAAGAGACGGAGTATAATTTTGAAGAGGAATTTTCCTCGTATCCCATAGAAAATTTTGAATAATGGACATTGAATCGATCATCAATCTGGACTCCAAGGATTTGGGGTATATCGGGGAACGCTTAAAGGAAATACGTCTTGAACTGGTGGAATTGGACGATGTCGAAGACAAACGGTTCAGTCAGTTTTCGATGACCAATCTGAGCGATTACCTGAACATGGACCGTACAACTTTGGCCAATGTGGAGCGCGGTTCCTCAATGGTCAATTCCATCAAGATCATCCTCTATTTCTACAGTTTGGGCTATAATCCCATTTGGATTCTGTTACCCGATAACGAGTTCGTGCAAAAACGTAACCTTGGGGAAAATATGGTCTACCAAGAAGGGCTTCGTGAGAAATACCTTGAGCTGGAGGAACGGGTTTCAGAGGCCATGAAGGAATTCAAATCGTCCTTGTAAATTTTGCATTCGGCGTAATTTCTTGCCGTTAAAAGGGTTCTTGGTCCAATATCCCCATTATTGTTTGCGAAGACCTACCTATGCTTTGTTCATGGCTATATACCAATGTCCATGGCATTATACAATCATTGCTATATAGCAACCTATAATGCACTGTATATTCAATGCTATATAGGGATATAGCATCAAATGTTCATATGGTCATATGACCATATGATACTATGGTTTTAAAAAGTATATTTATGGAAACAAAAATAATTTCATGTACGGGGGAAAAGGGCGGTTGTGGCAAGACGACCCTGAATATCATCTTGGCCACCAACCTTTTCCACCTGTACGGGAAGAAAGTAGTATTGATCGATATGGACAATCCCCAGTACTCGGTTTACAAAAAGCGGAACCGAGATCTTGGACAGGCAGGTTCGACCGAAATGCCGATATTTCCCGTGGAGCGGGCAACGGTCCAGACCCTGGAACCGTTGATCAAAAAATATTATGGTACCGTGGATTTTATCATCGTCGATTTCCCCGGAAACCTTAACGAGGAAATGGTAAGGGGGCTGCTGTATGTCGAACATATCTTCATTCCCTTTTTCCTTGACGAACTGGAAATCGACAGTACGGCGGTGTTCTACAAAACACTGCAACGGAACTATCTATGGAACGAAAATCGGGTACTGCGGTCCGTCAACCTGTTCTTCAACCGCTACGAGCTGGTCAAGGTCAATAAGTTCGATGCGGTGAGGAGAACCTTGGCAAAGGCGGGAATGCCCATGATGGAACAGGTCGTCATGGAACGGACCGTGTACAGGGAGCGATACCGGAATACCCTGATTCCCATTCCCCCGACAAAAGAGAACGGGGAACTGGGGCTAAAACGATTTATGGAAGAGGTCATGAGAATTTCAAAAAATTAAAAATGGGCAAAAAAGTAAACGTTAAGGACTTGCTGGAATCGGCCATCCTAGAGAATACGGATACCAAGGAAGAGGTCGAGGGACTTAGGGAACAACGGCACGGCACGGTCGGAAAAGTTGGAAAAAGTCCAATCCGGAAAAACAAAAGAAACGATGACTACGTTAGAGGTGGTAACACGCGTGGGGCCACGGGACGTACATTTCCCTTGGCAAAGTTAAGCCGTAGGGAACAAAAGAAGGTAACGGATCTCGAGACGTTGCTGGAACAAAACAATTATATCGACAAAAAGGAGCAATTTATCTTTAGGTTGAGCAAGACCTGTTTTGAGGACTATGAGCGACTGGCCAGCGCATGCAGCTACAAGTTGGAAAAAAAGGTCTCGCGCAACGATATCATGCGAAAGGCCTTGGAGCTTTACCATCAAGAAAACATTCGGGAACTTCAACGAATTATCGACAAGATTTGAATTGGCAGTGGGAACATATCGTCTATGCCGTCATCGGTATCCTGTGCCTGTTGTGGTACCTATGGGTCTTTGTCATACTTAAAAAATCAAAAAACGAAAAAAATGTTCAGGAAAATGATTCATATATGCAAAAATCACATATATTTGTAAAAAACACATCTTCAAAGGATAAAGATATGGACCAGTTACTCAACCGTGTCGATGAGAATGAAACCAGCTCCGAGCTGTTGGATATTTTCAATGCGTCCGATAAAGATGTTCAGAATGAATCCTTAATTCCAGAACATGAAAAATTCAAGATTATCAAAAATTCCGAGTCCCCTCCGGAACCGGAGGTGGACGACTCCGATTAACGTCTTCCTGACCCTACTTCTTGTTGTTGCTTTCCATTCGGCCGGCTTTGCCCAGATCGATGAACTGGTCGATCAGGTCAACGAGGCGGAACAGGGTACGGCACAGATAGGGAACAGTATTTTCCGCATCATCAAGATTGCCGCAGGCGTACTTCTGGCCATCGCGGCACTGGCCTTTCTCATCATCAGGGAACAGAACCAGGACATGGCGCGTAAAGTGGGCAACGCCATTGTCGGGCTCGTTATTTTCTACGGCCTTATTGAGATCGGGGAAAACTTGGCCAACTGATCATGGAAAACAAGCTGGTCAAAATTCCAAAGGCCCTGCAAAAGGACGTCTCCTTCTTTGGGCTTCGCGCTAAATATGTGGACCAAGCCTTTAAGGGCTCGTTCCTATCCCTGATGGTAGGGCTGTTCCTCAGCACGGTCATCCCGACCTTTCTGAGCCTTTTGCTTTCCTTCTGTACCGCGGCCCTCTATATCGTACTCATGCTTTTCTATTCAAAGGCTTATGGGGAAAATGGCTTTATCAAGTCCCGAGCGAACAGAAAGGGACCGGATACCATTAAGGGCCATGTCAACAAAAAAAATTTGGTGCTATGGAAAAAAGATTGAATCTTCTGGATGCCTTTCCCATTTACGGTTATGAGGCACCGATCTTGGTATCCAAGGAACGGGGTTGCCTGAGCATTCCGTTGCAATTGGAACTTCCCGAAATCTACACTTTGGACAGCAAGGATTATCTGAACCTGAACCGGATGGTCTCGGGTATCTTGGAAATCCTGGGCGAGAACTGTCTTTTGCACAAACAGGACCTCTTCTTCGGGGAAACCTATTCCATGGACCGACAACGATTGGAACGGGATTTTTTCGAGACCGAGGACGAACGCTATTTCAAGGACAGGCCCTTTTTGGAGCACCGGTGCTATCTAGCCATCCATAAAGTGCCCAAAAACTATATCGGCCGCACGCCTATCGGGGCCAATTCCTTCTTAAAAAAGGAGCGCCGGTTCTATGGCCAAAGCTATGTTCCCGAAGAATACCTCGATGGGGACACAATGGCGGATTTCGAGGCCAGGGTCGGTGCCGTCAACGATCTTATCAACGATTCGGGCCTGATGAGCTCGAAAATCCTTGATTCCGAGGGACTTTTCGGTCGAGCGGGCTATTACGATTGTTATCTGGAAGCGCGCTACGGGGAAGGTACGGGAAGGGATATCGACTTTTCCGAACACGGGCTGCGGGTCGGCGACAAACAGGGACAGTACTTTACTTTGGAAAACCTGGACCAGTTCTCCAAGGAGGATATGGCCTTTCACGAATATTTTGGAAAATACAGCACCGGTGACAACCTCTTTCCTATAGGAAACCTGTTTTCCTTGGGGTTCAGGATTCCGCAGGAACATATTGTCAACCAATATATCTATACCCCCGAAAAGGAGAAGGCCATGGCCAAACTTAGGTCGAAGGCCAAACGTCTGGACAAATATGCCCGCAACCGCAAGGGGGACAAGAACAGTACCTACCGGGACCAAATCTATGAGTTCCAGCAGCATATCCTGAACGAGCATAAGGAACTGGTCTATTATCACTTGAACGTATTGGGCCTTTCTAGCTCCAAAAAATCCTTTAGGTCGATGTGCAATTCCATCCGGTCGGCTTTTCGGAAGCTGGGCATCCATGCCAAGGAAAATACCGTGGACCGAAAAAACCTCTTTTTCGGGGGTATCCTTGGCAACGGCATTGGGTTGAGCATGGAACTCTTCAGCCCCTTTTCCTCGGAGATGGCGGCCAGTCTCTGGTATTTTGAAGGTGGATATCGAAACAGGATGCACGGCCCCCACGGACTGCGCATGGTCGATAGGGCCACGGGAAAACCATTATTGGTAAGTCTCTACCGCGATCCCGAGGCAAAGGACTGGATCTTTAACCGGGGCATGCTCATCGCCTCCGGTTCCGGTGGCGGAAAGACCTTTTATGCCAATGCCTATCTGTTCTCCGAATATCGCGAGGGAGCGGAAATCCTCATTCTTGAGAACGGGAATTCCTATGATAAGTTGTTGGACCATCTGGACGGGGTCGTCATAGAGAACGACGACAAAAATCCCTTTACGTTCAACCCCTTTATGCTGGATTCAGGGGATATGGTAGAAAAAGATGGCCAAAAGATGCTTACCGAGCACAAGCTGACCCAGCTTATCGCATTGGTCTATCTTCTGTTGGGACGAAAGGACAATGCAATGGACGACGGTCATGACAGTGCCGTGATCCAGACCATTATTGAATTGTTGGTACAGGGATATTATCGGGACCAGTTTATCAAGGATAGTCCCGATAACTCCTTCAATACTTTTTATGAATATTCGGAAAGGCATTTGGAGCGACTTATGGATTCCAAGGGCATACGAAAGGAAGTCTTCGACCCCAATCTGTTTTTACTGCTCTTGGGCAAATATGCCCACGATGGCCCCAGGGCATACCTGTTGAACAGTAGGGACAAAAGGATAGCCCAATTGGGCCGTGAAAGGTTGGTCTACTTCAAACTCGAAAACCTAATCGAAAACGAACAGCTCTTTCCGATCTTGGCGTTCCTGATGATCGATGTGTTCGACAAAAAACTGAAGGATCCAAAAAAACTTTCCTTAAACAAAATATTGGTCGTTGACGAGGCGTGGAACCTGTTCGACAATCCGATAATGGCCAATTATTTTGACGCCAAATCCAGAATGGCCCGGAAATATGGGGGCCAGCCCATTTTTATCTCGCAAAAGGTAAGCGATTTTGTCAAATCCAAATACATAGGCAATACCATCGTAGTCAACAGCCACATCAAAGTATTGCTTGACCTCGGCGAGTTCGGCAATTCCTTTGGGGAGATCCAACGGTTATTGGGCCTGAACGAGAAACAGAAGCAACTGATCCTATCCATCAACAAAGATTTGCCCATGGGCCGAAAGCTAAGGGAAATGGCCATTTGTTGGAAGGACCGCGTCAAGGTGTTCGGATTGGAAACCTCATTGCCGACCAAATGCCTGTTCGAGACCAACCCCAACGAAAAAGCAAAGATCAACCGTCTCCACGAAAAACACGGTCGTGTTTGGCAAAGAACGGCCAACGCCTACAAACAGCTACAAAACGAACTGGTGGAATCCGGTTCTGGGAATTTGAACGGCAGCGACATTAACCCTAAAAATAGAAAATGATGATATACTTGAAACCAAGAATTGTTTACCTAAGAATTTTAATCGGGCTACTCCCTTATTTCGGGTCCGCTCAGATTCCCGTGACCGATGTGGCGGCCAATGCCCAACTGGTAATCCTCAATCAAAATGTGGCAACATTGAATTCGCAACTGGTCACGTTGAACTCGACCATGGGCAAGCTTTTGGCACAGATGGAACGAAACGTTACCGTCAATTCCAGTGCCTCCAAGATCCTGAGCCAGGACCTTACGGCAAAACGGACCCCTGCCAGTTATGTCATGGGAAGTCCCGAAATGACCGAACTCTATAACCTGAAGGACAAGATCGTGGAAGCCTATAAGGGTACTCAGAAAAATCTGCGCTCTTTCGCCAATCTGGAAAAGGTAGAAAAGGAAAGGGCGACCGAAACCTTGGCCGATGCCCTGGTACAGGTTACCTCCTTGGTCTCCCAAGGATCGCATATCGCCTCCACGGGCGAAATCATCGAATCGGCCGACCGGCTTTCGGCACTACGGTCAATCTTGGACAAAATGGACAGCGTGCTGGAAACCATCATAAAGGTCAATACCTCGCTCTTGCAAAAAAACGAACACCGCAAAGCGGTTTATTCCTTGATCAAGACCAATTGATGTACGTTATGCAATCGGATACAGGTTTTAGGGTAACGGTCAACACGATATTCGACCAATATATCGATGATGCCTTTGCGAATTTGGGGCCCACCTTGGGCATTGGTTTTCAAATGGCAAAGATCGGGTTGGGCATTTTCGCCATCATGCATTTTGTGGGCAATGATCGTGCCGATGTGTTCAAGGCCCTAAAGTGGTTTCCGTTGATGTTCATCCTTTTCAACTATTCGGAGTTTGCACACGCCATCTTTGAATTCTATAGCAACCTCGGCTCCTCGTTTGTCAGTACCCAAAAGAACTGGGATACCATCGGGCAAAAGGTGGCCCTGGCCCAGATCGATGTGGCCGCCAACAATGTGGTGGAATGGAACATGTTCAGCATGGATATCGATGGACTGCAATCCTTTGCCCTTACCGGTTTGGCCGGTTCCATAACGGCCTTTGCCCACATCATCTCGACGTTGATTTTCGTGGGCATCAAGGCATTGGCCACCATCTACCTGTTCATTCTTATCATTTTCGGGCCTATCAATATCGGGCTTTCGTTCATTCCCGCCATTTCGGGCCTTTGGAAAGCATGGTTGCAAAAGTTCATGAGCCTCTGCCTATGGCTTCCCATGTTGTATGTAGTGGATATGTTCATGGTCAATCTTGTCGATGCGCTCGTGGACCATTTGTTGCGTAACAGTGCCTACGACCTCGGATTGATCTTGAGTTCCTCCCTCCTAATCTTGATGACCTCCTTCTTTTATATCAAGGCCCCTACACTAGCCAACTTTGTAGTGCAGGGACTCAACATTTCGGGCGGTGGCATCGTCTCCAAGCCCAAGCACTATGGCAAAAAAGCGATACAAACGGTCATCGATGCAAAGAGCGGCGGGGCCACAAAAGCGGTTAGGACACTTACGCAATAATTAGGATTATGAAAGGAAAATACGAGATATTCAATGATATCGCCCAAAGTAGAAGGCACAACAACAGGCTCGTCTATAGCTGCCTGATCTTGATGATAGCGGTCTTCGCGATTGCCATCTATTTCGTGGTATCGGCCCATGAGCGTGCCAACAATAACGCCTATGTGCTGCATGGGGGGCAACGCCTCCCCATGGTACCGATCAGGGATGCCAAGGAAAACCTCGAAATTCTTTGCGAAGGTCACGTCCAAAACTTTCATGAACTGTTTTTCTCGTTGGAACCCGATTTGAACCTGATCAAAAGAAACATAGAGGAAAAAGCCTTGTTCATGGTCGATTGGTCAGGCAACCGTTTATATGCCCGTTTGGTCGAAAAAAAATACTTCCATGATGTGGTAATGCGTGACTATCACTACTTTGTGGAACTTGATTCGATTCAAATCGACTATGCAACCTATCCGTTTCCGTTCACTTTTTACGGCAAACAGGCCATAGAAAAAGGCAAATCCACAACGTATAGGAACTTGGTCACTAAGGGGCACCTGAAAAAAGCGGGCATTACCCCGAACAACCTGAACGGAATCAAGATTATCGACTTTGAGGTCGTGGACAATTCCGATCTCGAGCGTAGGTAACATGAAATTCAATGGCAACATAAAGCGTTTGAAGCGATGGGTCGTAAGGCACAGAAATTTTGCCATGGCCCTACCTTTTATTCTGGTACTGACCAGTTTTTTTGTCATTGAGAACGTCAAGGATTTCCAAATGGGGCTCGGCGACACTACCGATCCCACGAATGGCTTCAATCCAGATCTTCCCGGCAAGGTTCCGACCTTGGAATCCGAAGCTATCGCCGAGCCTTGGAAATTAAAGGACTCAACAGAAAAGAAAAAGGTAGTGAAATCTTCGTCCTTACCGGACATGACCCAGATGAACGATTCGCAAAACGATTCGCTCCAAAAAATCTTGAAGCGATTGGAAGGACTATCCTTGGATACTAAACTCCAGGAAACGATGGAGACCGACCCACCGGATAGAAAGAAAACCGTGGAGAGGGAAAAGAAGAACAGGATGACCGCGGAGGAGCAGAAACAAAAATTCGTGGAGAACCGCTTGGCCTACCGTGAAATGCTGCTGGAGGGAAAAAGGAAAATAGTCGGGGAATCCTTGACCGGCAACCGCTGGCCCCAACAGGAACGGATGCCCGTTACCAAAAAGCCGATCTTCTTTAGGGCAACCGTATATGGCGATCAGTTCATCTTGCCCAATGAGAATGTAAGGCTACTGCTCATGGAAGATATGGTCCTTAGTGATAAACGATTTCCCAAAAATACCTTCATCTACGCTATGGCTTCCATACAGGGAAATAGGGTGTATTTGGATATAGACAATATCGAGCACCATCCGGTCGATATCTCCGTCAGGGACTTCAACGATGGGAGGGAAGGAATCTACAACAAAAGGGCCGGGGAACTCTGGAGGGAGTACAAGGCCGAAATGGGAGGCGATGCACTGCGAGGGGCCACCGACGAAATTACCAGCGGCGCACCGGATGTTTTAAAAGGCATCGCCCAAGGGTTGGGGACTTTCCTTCGAAAAAAAAGGTTACGGGAAAAAGAAAAAATCCTATTGATGGATGATTATGAACTCTTATTGGCAACACAATGAAAATAAAAGCTGTACTTACAATAATTGGGCTATTGGGGTCTCTATCGGTTATGGCGAAAATGGACACCATTGCGGTTTCAAGGAACTATAAGACCATTCTGGTACTGCCCGCCCCTTATGATTTTTCCATTAATGGGAAGGAGCTGAATTTTTTGGAGTCCTTTCCGACGAAAAGTGCTTCCGCAACCTCAGAGCGTATCGTTTTGCTTATCTATAACGATGTGGCACCCGACACCTCCGATTTTACGAACTATACCATTTATACCCGTGACGGTCGTGCCTATGATTTTATCCTGCAACTGGTGGACATCCCCGCCAAGAAGCGATGGACCATAACCACCGACATGGTCGATAACCTCGAAGAGCTATCCCATAAAAAAAGTGCTACTGAATTGGATGAATCCGACTTTGCTTCATATCCTGTCATAAAGGAAAAGGAAACCATAGCGGCCACTGAAACAGTTACGGAAACATTTAAAGTTATACCCGAAAAGGAGATAGATGGGGAACCCTTGCCGCTTACCCAGGAATTGTATGTCTTGGATCGAATGGAATATATACGGCGGAGATGTTATTACAACCAGTTCAACAAGGGCAAGATCATCCGATATTTTTCCAAATACGATGATGTATTTCTCTGGCTGGAGAACGTGTATTATGAGAATAACGAAATATACCTACAGTTTCGCTTGGAGAACAAGGAACATATAGACTATGATGTCAATTTTATAAGGTTCAGCATCGCCACCAACTACAAGAATAGTTCGAGCAATGTCAAGACGGAACACAAGCCCTTGTTCAGGTATAAAGTTCCCAAAAAGGTCGAGGGGAATTCCGAGAACTATTTTATGGTGGTCTTCGATAAGTTTACCCTTGACCGGAGAAAGTCCCTCGTAGTGGACCTAGATGAAGAAAAGGGCAATAGAAACCTATCCTTGGATATAGACCAACTTGTCATCAATAACCCATCAGGATTTAAATTATGAAAGGCCATAATGCGCATTTATAAGATAATGACCAACTCCAACCGATATAATAAAAAGGCTGTCATCACTGGTTGGCTAAATTTTAAATAGATGAGAACAAAGTTATTTTTCATTACGGTACTATTTTGTCTTGTGGCTTCATCCGTTTCAGGCCAAATGCGGGGCAACCTTGCTTCTTCGGTCGGCGTGAGCGGTGGCTATGTCGAGGATGGTTATGGTATTATGGGAACGTTTAATTTTCATCCCAATCGGTTCCAATATTTTCAGATAAGTGTTTTGGCCGCAATTGCCGAGGACAAGGGTGCCCAAAATATTCCCTATAATATTTTCACTATCCAGCCGGGGCTGTACTATCGTGTATTCATGGCGCCTCGAAGAAAAAATTTTAGTCTCTTCCTTGGTGGCGGTGGGCTGTTCGGATACGAGGTCATCAACAACGGAAGCAATGAACTGCCCACCGGTGCGCTTATCAATGGCAAAAGCCAATTTATTTACGGCCTATATCTCGGTGCGGAAATGGAAATAGGCCTAAGTAACGATTTTTCGCTATTGGTCAAGGCCAACGAATACTACCATGTCAATTCGGACGTGGGAAATTTTTATCCGTATGTCGGCGTCGGCCTACGGTATTTTTTGTTTTAAAAAGCGACGTTATGAAATTCAATACCCCACAACGCATAGCCGCCATAGGTTCGCTATGCATGATATTTATAATTGCCTGTAGCAAGGACTTTGAAGGAATAGTGCAGGATTCCTTTGATTTTACTTTTCATGGCACGAACGAGGAAAACGGCTTTGTATTTGAAGCTGTAAGAACGGATTTCAGCTTGGAACCCGAACGGATGGTCTCTACCGTTTCCTATTTCATGAAATATAATATCCTTGACGGAAAAGGCTATTATTTAGGTACGGAAAACGATACCATCCGCGAAAACGATACCATCCCCGTCAAGGATTTTGACCTTTCTTACCGCTATATGCCCATCGATACGGGTATGCACAAAGTCAAGGTATTAGCCTGGGATTCAAACCGATTGCAAAAGGAGTTGGAGTTGGCCTACAATGTCAAGTACGCCAGTTTCAGCTTTCTCTTGGGCAAGGGTACCGGGGATTTCATTATCAATAGCCGGAACCCCGTCAATGTAACCTTGTTACGGGACAAGAACACGGTTGCTCCGGATGGGGATTCGACCGAAGAATTTGAGATTACCTACCAACTGGAAGATGGTTCGGGCAAACTCCATTTGGACGATGTTACCTACGATGCTGGAACCCCCTTCAAGTTGCCCAAGGGCGTTACCGAATTTGGCTACTTACCAGAAACCTTGGGCGAGCACAAATTGACCATGATTGCGAAGGCTCCCGATGGGGCATCCCTGATGAACGAGTTGCTGCTGACGGTGGGAAATGTCAATTTCACATTTAGGGCAACCGCGGCATCCTCACAGGTGGAGCTGGACACCAACCTGGCAATCAATATCGATTTGCAGACACAGGAAGGGGAAAGCGAAGTTACCTATGATATTAGCCATTCCTTTTCTTCCGATAGCCAAGGCGCGGGAACCGTACGGGACCAGAATGGCGGGGTCATGGACCCCGGGACTTTTCGCGGCATTGATCCCGGCAATTATAACTATACTTTTGAGGACGATGAATTGGGGCAGCGCAAAATCTATTTTGATATACGAGACAGCAATGGCCAGAGGAAAAGGGACAGTGTCGAGATCGAGATTGCCAACATTCCCTTCACTTTTAGCGGAAATTCGGAAAGCAACCAGGTATTCGTAAACCAACGGACACAGCTTAATTTCAACATTAAATCGAACGGTAACACATCCAATATCGATTATTTCCTGACCTATGACCTAGAAGAAGGAAACGGAAGGGTTACTGGGGTCAATGGAAATACGATCCGGAACAATACCGACTATCCGGTCGACTTGGGTAATTTCCCATTGTTTTATACGCCGGAAACCTTGGGCCCGCATCGCATCAATTTTCTCGTTACGGACAATTACGGGCAAGCGGTCGGACCTGTGGAGATCGATCTGGATGCCAATCCCCTTGAACTGGAATTCAATGCCTCGGCCAATAGCAACGAGGTATTGGTAGGCCAGCGTGGTACGATTTCATTGAGCCTTATCGAACAAGGGGATTACGATGGAGTTTCCTATGAACTGAATTACTTTATTTCAGGTGGTGACGCACAATTGTACAATGGGAATTCGCCCATAATCCCTAGCCAATATTTTTCGGTAAGTCCGGGAAGCTTTGCGTATGATTTCGTTGGGCACCAGGCAGGAACCTACGAAATAACTTTTTTGCTTCGTGACAGCAACGGTCAGATTCTTGAAGATAAGGTTACCGTTGTCGTTGGCAACAACGACTTTACGGTCAATATGACCCCGTCCAAGGCTACTGAGTTTTCCAACATTCCGGTGGGTATGATCGTGGATATCGACGAAGTTCCCGACGGAGCGAACGACAGTTACACGGCTTTCTTTTCTTCTAGTCAAAACGGGTCGATGTCCATTAATGGTATAACCTATGGTCCGGGGGAACAATTTCCTTTGGGTGCCGGGGTCAACAATATTTCCTATACCGGATCGGAACCCGGACAGCATAATATCGTTCTCAGTGTCGAATCGGGATCGGACGTTACCCGAACGGCCAACACTACCATCACTTTTGACCAGGTCGATTTTACCTTTACCGGGGGCACCCAAAAATCGGACATAACCGTAGGGGAAACCACTGGCCTCAATTTTAATATTTCGGAAAGTGTCGGGTCTTCGGATTACACGATGCGTTTCAGTATGAACGGCAATGCGCTCATCAGGGACAACAATGGTATAGAGGTAAGCCCTGGGAACAGTTATGATGTTAATACGGGCAACTTTAACTGGACGCTCGAAGGTACCAATGAAAGTACCGTTCGAATGGCTTTCACGGTCCGAAACGATACCGGATTGGAGAAAACCGTGGATATAACGGTAAACGTTGCGGCCAAGGATTACACCTTTACCGCATCGGGCACATTGCAGCAGGCCTATATCGGGGAACAGGTGGATGTTAACTTCAATATTTCCGAAATCGGAATCGGTGGGGACACCTACGTGATGTATTTTTCGGCAAATGGTAACAACGGTTCTTTTGAATATGCGGGCACAAGCTATTCCGCTGGGGAAAGTTTTGATGTACCCGTTGGGGCATTTTCGGGAAAGTATGTCGGAATGACCGAAGGCAACCATAACATCACTTTTACGGTGCGCTCCTCATCAGATGTGGAAAAAACGGCCAATGTCAATATCAACTATGAAAGGTACGAGGAACCTTTCGAGTTAACCGTTAGTCAGGCTCCCGGAGAACGTTTGGAAGAAGAACCCTTTAACATCACGGTCATTACCAATGCCATTGGCACCCATGATCCGGCGGTGACCTATCAAATGACATTTTCTTTCAATGGAAACCGTGTCGGTTATTTCTTTTATGGCGGAAATAGATATGATGAGGGGGAAACAATTCCATTGAATTATGGTAGTACCAACCTTACTTTCTATCCAGAGACCCCAAATACGTTTACCATTGATTTTGAGGTGGAGAACTCAACAGGACACTCCAAAAGCGGAAGCACATTTGTTGACACTTTAGGAAGGCCCGTGGCATTGGTCAAAGGGGAAAAGCACAATGTCAGTTGCGGAGGATTGAACGGTTGTGATTATCAAGTCAGGATCTATACCTGTTTTGATATCGGGTGCTCGGAGGCCTATGGCGGTGCTACGCTGGACCAGGTGGAAATCAGGATATTCAACCGGAGTACCAACCGATGGGATACCCGATTGTTCAATTACAACGAAGCCACGGGCAGTGGAGTGTATCGATATTTCATGTTGGAAGAGGAACCCCGAGAAAGCCGTTTGAAATATCTTGATCAGGACTTTGAGGTCAGGGTCAGGGATACCAATGGCCAATGGAGTGATAAAGTGACGGGGAGAGTGGTCAGAGTTTGAGGCTCAAGAGCACTTTTAATGCAGTAAGCTAAACATAACTAAAACTAGCTTCTCTTGAAAGTATAGGTAATCACTACGTCCTGATCATCCAGAAAATCCTCTTGGTCGACTACCAATCGGTTTTGGCTAAACTCCACGATAATCCAATCGTTACGATTATCAAATCGTATAATCCGGTTGTCAATTAGTTCGTAACTATCGTCCTCGACATTTTGAAATGCGGGTACTTCCCCACAGGACAGTCCGTTCTCATTAATAGAAAAAGCACCTTTTTCTTCAGCTCCCCGAGAGCTGAAGAAAGTGAGATTATCCTTTAAGCATTGGCGTATTTCGTTGGTGTTGAACAGGTCTACATTGACCGTACCGTCACCGTTGATGTCCACGGCCGTATTGGAATCAATCGCCTCATATTCCCATTGACCCAACAAGGCTTGGTCTCTATCCGATTCCGCGACACTGTCATCATCGCTATTGCACGAAAAAAATAGTAGCATCGGGAATGCAAGAAAGATGAAAATATTTGGTTTCATTGGAATTGGCCTAGGATTACTACAAATATATCAATAAGGATTACACATTTTAAACAAGAATTTCCAAAATTAATTGTGCGTAGGCAAGATAAATGCATGGAGCGCTTTTTTGCGCCTCCATGCTTTTATGCGCGGTGCTGAGGATGTTTAAAAGCCGAAGCCGGAAAGACGACCGAGTGCGAGCCAGCGCAGCTTGCTCGCTCGGTCAGGCTTGGAGGCGAAGGGTTTTTAACTTCCGCAGGCACAGGGGCAGGCATTCTGAAAATGGCCTGTCGCATTAAAAAAAATAATTTTATAGTTATTTAGATGCTTTTTGAGGGATTTACTGTACCGTATCAATCACACTTCCGCAAGTAAGCATAGCATCCCCGTAATAAGGATTTCGTATTTCGGTATCTGCACTTATCCAAAATGCACCCTTGTTATTATTTGCCATTGGACATTTTTGGATAAAGACTTTTGGGTCTATATTATCAATATTCATTACAATGGGAACCATATTCTGATTCAATAACACAAAGTGGCTACGTTGGTTCTCAATGTCATCGTTCTCGGAAATGGCCCCCAACATCTTTTTGATTTTAGCAACGTGCGATTTTTCCATAGTCCCCAATTCCGATTCCCGAATAAGTTGGATTTCTTCCAGTGTTTCTTTTGCGAAAGCGGAAGTGTTTATTGCGTCGCTGTCAACAAAAGCGTCCTTCATTTTCAAATACGGTTTTAAGCTTTTTTGAAAAATACTTTGAGTGTTTTTGGAAAGTTCCATTTTACACTGCTGCCGTCACGTGTTAAAAATGATTTGTTATTTATATTTAATCTAAATAAAGTTTGTTCTTTCCGTTTTGATTTCTATTTTTGTCGCCGAAATAATCACTTACTTATATTAAGTCTAAATAAATTTAAAGATGAAAAAATTGTTTTTTACCGCTATTATAGGGAGCCTTATTCTTGCATCGTGTTCTTCTGATGACGACCCGATTACTGAAACATCAAACCTTGAGGTACCTGCAAACTATACCTTTGAGCGAAACGGACAATCCACAGTGGATTTTAGCGGCCAGACCACCCGTATTTTAATGGCCGAAGAAATCCTGAATGCCTTTACAGATTTCGAAAACACGACTGAAGTATCCTTGCAGGCAATGTATGCACACCAGCAAGGAAACTCCGATTTTTCGGATAATGTTTTAAATTCATCAGATAAAAATGTACGCAGCAAGACCGCAGCTTCCCAAGATTATTTTAGTGCCAATGCCACAGAAGCGGCAGCGATCAAAGCTTTGTTTGACAGCTATATTTCAGGCCAAGTCAATGAGGTATTCCCTAATAAGGATGTCTTGGCAGCAGCCGGCAGTGCCGGTCAACTTGCCGATGGTACCAAAACCCGTTATGTTAACGCCAATGGCCTAGTGTACAAGCAAATCTTCGCAAAAAGTCTTATCGGCGCCCTCATGGCGGATCAAATGCTCAACAATTATCTCAGCCCCGCTGTTCTTGATGCTGACAACAAAGTAGCGGACAATGATAATGGGATCACGGAAGAAGGAGAGGCCTTCACCACGATGGAACATAATTGGGACGAGGCCTATGGATATCTTTACGGAACATCTGTTGAACCGGCCAGCCCCAACACAACCATTGGGAGTGATGATAGTTTTTTAAATGATTATGTGGGCACGGTAAACGGGGATCCGGATTTCTCTACCATTGCTGCTGACATTTTTGACGCCTTTAAATTGGGCCGTGCCGCCATAGTGGCAAAAGATTATGCCCTGCGGGACGCCCAAGCTGCCATTATACAGCAAAAAATATCCGAGGTCATCGCCATCCGTTCCGTATATTATCTCCAACAAGGGAAAGATTTGCTCGCAATTGGGGATTTTGGGGCCGCATTCCAAAACCTTTCCGAAGGCTACGGTTTTGTTTTCAGTTTACGGTTCACTAGAAATCCGGACACGGGTACTTCCTTGTTCAGCAAAAGCGAGGTCGATGGTTTTACGTCTGATCTCTTGGCAGATGGCCCCAATGGTTTTTGGGACCTTCAACCATCAACAGTGGACGGTATTTCTGAAGCTATTGCCGCTAAATTCGACTTCACGGTCACCGAGGCAGCCAGCGCAAATTAAATAAAAGTTGAATTAACCGGATCAACCGATTTCCCAACAAAGGACAAATCGGTTGGTCCAAAATCAAAAAAAATAGTTATGAAACTTTGGAGCTTTATCTGTATTGGATTCCTGTTATTCGCCTGTTCAAAAGATGATGGGACCGGGACCATAGCACCGCCCAAATCTGGTTTTGACCGTGGCGCCATGCTCGTAAATTGGGCAGATAACATCATTGTCCCCACTTATACTTCCTTTAAAACAGAGGCAGAAAGCTTGAACAATGCCGCAACAGCCTTTACAAATGGGCCGACAGAGGCAACGCTACAGAGTTTGCGCGCCTCGTGGACAACTGCCTACATTTCCTTTCAAAAGGTCTCTATGTTCGAAATAGGCAAGGCCGAAGAGATACGGTACAGGAACCGCTTGAATATTTACCCGTCAAACACCGAAAAAATAGAAAATTTTATAGCAGCCGAATCCTACGATCTGGCCTTGCCGTCAACAATAGATGCACAGGGTTTTCCGGCTATAGATTATCTCATCAATGGCCTTGCCGGAACAGATATTGAAATAGTAAGCTTCTATAATACGAACGGCAATGCCCAGGGCTATAAAAATTATCTTGGCACCCTAACGGAAACTATCCTGCAATTGACCACAATGATACTCGATGATTGGAATGCAGGCTTTAGGGACAGTTTTGTCGCAAATACAAGTTCTTCGGCAACCGGATCTGTTGACAAAATGGCGAACGACTATATCTTCTATTTTGAAAAATCGTTGCGCGCAGGCAAAGTAGGAATACCCGCAGGTGTTTTCTCTGAACAACCGCTACCCGAAAATGTAGAGGCCCGCTATAAAGAAGATTTTTCCAAACAACTGTTACTTACGGCGATCAAGGCTAGCCAGGATTTTTTCAACGGAAAATATTCTAACAACAATACTACCGGGGAAAGCTTTAAGACCTATCTTGATTTTTTGAACAGTATTAAAAACGGGGAGGACCTAGGTAGCCTTATCAATGCACAGTTCAATGCGGCGGATACCCAGGCAAACGAATTGAACGATAATTTAGCCCTACAGATTGAAACCGACAACACCAAAATGCTAAGTACCTATGATGAGCTACAACGCAACGTTATCCTCTTGAAAGTGGATATGCTGCAGGCATTGAGCATAAATGTGGATTATGTAGACGCCGATGGCGATTAGTCCATGGTTTCACGTATAAATGCATACCGGAATAAAACTACAGATGCCGCCCCGTTGGCGGCTTTCCGTATTTTATTTGGACTGATGATGTTTGTTGGTATCGTCCGTTTTTGGAGCTATGGCTGGATCGATAAATTTTACATTCAACCCAAATTCTTTTTTTCATATTATGGGTTTGAATGGGTGCGGCCTTTGGGCGGTTACACCTATTTATTGTTCTTTATTTGCGGTATTGCGGCAATCTGCGTTGCCTTGGGGTATCGATACAGGATAGCGATCATACTTTTCTTTTTAAGCTTTACCTATATCGAGTTGATGGATAAGACCACTTACCTCAACCACTACTATTTTATTAGTTGTCTTAGTTTTTTAATGATCTTCCTCCCCGCAAATGCCTACTTTTCATTGGATGCCCATCGGGATAGGGATAAGGCCTATGGACAGGTTCCCAGATGGACCGTTGACGCCATAAAATTATTGATCGCACTTGTATATCTCTACGCCGGTTTGGCAAAATTGAACAGCGACTGGCTAATTCGGGCAATGCCGCTTAAGATTTGGTTGCCGGCCCAATATGATCTGCCACTGTTGGGGAACTTAATGCAGCGGGAATGGCTTCACTATGCCTTTAGCTGGGGCGGTGCGGCCTATGACCTGGCAATACCGTTTTTGTTATTTTATAAACCCACCCGTTGGTCAGCTTTCGCTCTGGTGGTATTTTTTCATTTGATGACCCGCATCTTGTTTCCCATAGGTATGTTCCCTTATGTGATGATCGTGAGCGCACTCGTTTTTTTCGATGCGGGAGTCCACCATAAAATACTGAAAACGCTTTCGACTATTTTTAGGATTAAAAAGGAAAAAGCAGATGCAAGGATACGCAATAAAACCTATCGCAATAAAACCAGGACTCCAATGCTTATTGTGGGTTTGTTTATTGCTTTTCAGTTACTTTTTCCTTGGCGTTATCTGCTCTATAAAAACGAGCTTTTTTGGACCGAGGAGGGATACCGCTTTTCTTGGCGCGTAATGCTCATGGAAAAAGCTGGATATGCACAATTTAAGATTGTGGATAAAAAAAAGGAGGCAGCTTTCCTTGTTGACAATACCGATTTTCTGTCAACATTTCAGGAAAAACAGATGAGCACCCAACCCGATTTTATCCTTCAGTACGCCCATTTCCTCGGAAAACATTTTACAGCACAGGGCCATAAAAATGTAGCGGTCTATGTAGAAAGTTATGTAGCACTCAACGGCAGATTAAGCCAACCTTATATTGACCCAAAAGTAAATTTATTGGAGCAGGAAGAGTCCTTTGGAGCCAAGGACTGGATATTGGAATTTAAGGATGAGATCAAAGGTTTTTAAACAATTCAGAAAAATGTATTTAAAAAAGGGATATATAATTGTGGCACTAATTTTTGCTTTCACCAGTTCCGCGATGCTTGCACAATTTGTAGTTCAGGGAAAAGTAGTTTCCGCAGCTTCCAACGAACCCGTCCCAAATGCTGAAGTGTATCTCACCTCCCTAAGAAAATCAACCGTCACTAATGATTTTGGGGATTTCAAATTTCAGAACATCCCTAAAGGAACCTATACTATTACCGTATTTGCGTACGAGTTTGCCATACGGGATCACGTAATCGGCATTTCTGGTGATACCTCGCTGCACTTAGAACTTGAATCTTTGGGCGTAGAACTTTCTGAAGTAGTGGTTACCCAAAGGAAAGAACGCATTTTTGCCCTAAAACGATTAAGGGACGTTGAGGGAACTGCCATTTATGCTGGCAAGAAGAACGAAGTGGTACTGGTAAGTAACCTTACCGCTAATCTTGCCAGCGGGAATGCCAGGCAGATTTACGCTCAAGTGGTCGGGCTCAATATCTATGAAAACAACGATGCCGGGCTGCAATTGAACATTGGAGGGCGTGGACTCAACCCCAACCGCAGTGCAAACTTCAATACCAGACAGAACGGTTACGATATTTCCGCCGATGTTTTAGGGTATCCTGAAAGTTACTATACCCCACCCCCAGAATCAATAGAACAGATAGAAGTGGTAAGAGGTGCAGCTTCTTTGCAGTACGGGACACAATTTGGAGGCCTTATTAATTTTAAGCTGAAACAACCCGACTCCAACAGGAAAATAGAGTGGATATCCCGGCAATCCTTAGGTTCTTATAACTTGTTCACCAGTTTTAATAGCTTAGGTGGAGCCTTGGGAAAAGTCGGTTATTATACCTTTTTCAACTATAAAAAAGGAAAAAGTTTTCGTCCCAATTCGCAGTTTGAATCCTTCAATGGATACGCACATTTGGATTATTCCCTTACAGAAAGAACCGCCATTTCCTTTGAAGCAAGCTATTTAAATTATCTAGCGCAACAACCAGGTGGTCTTACCGATAAACAGTTTGAACAAGATCCAAGCTTTAGCAACCGAACACGTAATTGGTTCAATGTTGATTGGAAACTATACTCAATCCGCTTGGAACACGCTTTTGATAATAAAACCGATTTAAGCCTCAACCTCTTTGCCCTGGATGCCTATAGGAAATCGGTTGGTTTTCGCGAAAACAGGGTTTCACAGGAAGATGATCTGGAGGCTCCACGGGAATTGATAGTAGGTAATTTTAACAATTGGGGGGCAGAAGCCCGTTTGTTAACGCGGTATAATTTTTTCGGAAAAGAGAATTCGTTGCTTTTTGGTGGAAAGTACTACCAATCCAATAATACGGAACGGCAGGGTCCAGGCAGCAACGGCAGCAACGCCAATTTTAATTTTGAAGAACAGACCTATCCCAACTACCCAAGGCAAAGCGATTTTAGGTTTCCGAACTTGAACCTTGCCCTGTTTTCCGAAAATATCTTTAAGGTCTCCGAAAAATTTTCGGTAACTCCCGGACTACGGTTTGAATATATAAAGACCAGAAGTAGGGGCGCATTTAAGCGAATCAACTTTGATATTGCAGGTAACCCCATCTTAAACGAAGAGATGGCGGATAACCGTGATTTTGAACGTTCTTTTGTTTTATTGGGTGTTGGGTTGGGTTATAAATCTCATAAAACGCTAGAACTTTACGGGAATATAAGTCAGAATTACCGCTCGGTTACTTTTAACGATATTAGAATTACCAATCCGTCACTGACCGTAGACCCCAACATCAAAGATGAGCAAGGATATACTTTTGATATAGGGGCTCGCGGGCGGATAAAGAAATACATTTCCTATGATGTGGGTGCATTCTTTTTAAGTTACAAAGACCGTTTGGGAGTTATAATAAGGGAAGTAAGTGATATCCAGCAGGAGCGGTTTAGAGGGAACATAGGCGATGCCGTTTCCTATGGCGTTGAAAGTTTTGTGGACTGGAATATATGGGAAACCCTATCCACAGAAAAAAATGATATCAAGCTCGGTACTTTTGTCAATCTGGCCCTAACAGATTCAAAATATACGGCTTCCCAAGAAAATAATGTAAGGGGTAAAAAAGTCGAGTTTATTCCCGGCATTAACCTAAAAACAGGATTAAATTTTGGTTATAAAGACTTTTTGGGGAGTTTGCAATATACTTATTTGGGCCAACAGTTTACCGATGCGACTAATTCACCCAGGGATTTTGAAAGCCAGAGTGGTATTGTAGGCGAGATACCTGCCTATGACATTTTGGACCTTTCCTTTTCCTACACCTACAATCGGTTTAAACTGGAGGCAGGGATCAACAATGTTTTGGACGAAAGCTATTTTACGCGCCGGGCTACAGGTTATCCGGGTCCGGGGATCATACCAAGTTTACCACGTACCTTCTATGCGCTCCTGCAACTTAAATTTTAGGCAATCTTTATTTGGGATTAAATTTGGATTTCATCAAAATATATTACAAAAATAGTCGCTGAAGATCGGATTTACCAACTACCGTTCCTGATTTTTGTCAATGTCAAGCCTCTTGTGAAGTGCATCAATTTCCTTCATTTTAGAGGTAAGCGAATCGAGTCCCAAATTAGGGAATCGTTTTCGTATAAATTCAATCCGATCTTCATTACCACAATCACCAGGACAGGCTTCCACGGTTTCGGAGATTTTTATGGCCAGTGCCTTTCGGTAGGTTTCATCCAATAAAAGGAAGTGCGCTTTATCAAGTCCTTTTTGCGCTGCTTTAAATTGAATCAATATTTTGTCGGGGTCGGCATCCTCATCAAGCATTTTAATGAGACCTCCAAGTTGCCCACTGATGCCCTGAAGCCTTGTTTTAATATCTTTACTTAAATCTCTCGGTATCATTGGTCTTAAATTTTTGTCAATATATAACTGTCTTGGGGGTGGTCTGCAAATTTATCCTGAAATTATTTAGCAACAACCAGAGCCTTCCTGAATTGGTGGGCAGGCTACGGTTCCATATGAGCAATAGACACAACAATCACCTTCTTTTGGTCTTATGATTTCTTTGCAATTATCACATTCATAGAAGAATTGACAGGCCGTTGTAGGCATTTCTTCCTCTTTTTTAAAACTGCACTTTGGGCAAGTAATGGTAGATTTTAATATCGTTTCCATATTTGAATTTTAAAGCATATAGGTTAGGTCAGAGGCCATGGTCGGATAGGCAAACACCATCGTCCTTAAATCGTTTACGGTCATTTTGGTCTTTATTGCCATCGCGAATAGGTTAACAGTCTCCTCACAGTGTGGCCCGATAAGATGTGCCCCTAGAACCGTACCGTTATTTTTGTCAATTATTGTCTTGTATGCATATTCTTCGACATTCAGACGCCTTGCGTTGAACCAATCATCAACCTTATCATAGTTTACCCTAAATTCAAGACCACTGTTTTTGGCCTCGGTTTCTGTCATTCCGACGGATGCCATTGTAGGCAAGGTGAATACCACCGTCGGCATCGGGGGATAATCCACTTCTTTGGAATTTCCCTTTAGGATATTGGAAGATACTACGTGTCCCTCCATTACGGCCACGGGTGTCAAAGCCAATCCTTCCGTTTCCGCTGCATCCCCTGCGGCGTACACATTGGGATTTGAAGTGCTCTGAAGGTATTTGTTGACCGAAATCCCTTTATTGGAATAGGCGACATTTGCTCTTTCCAACTCCAAATCGAAAATAGCGGGAGGCCTTCCGGCCGAATTGAATACGGCTTCCACTTCAAATTGATTCACGTTCCCGTTGGTAGTGCCACTAATTAAATAGCCTTTATCGATTTTTTCAATTTTGGTCACTTCAGTTTCCAGAACCAAGTTTACTCCCAAATCCTCGGTTGCCGTAGCAAGATGTGAAACTATATCGGGGTCAAAATTTTCCAGGGGCCTTTCGCCTCGGTGCACTATCGTAACATTGGCACCGGAGCGAGCGGCGATATGGGCAAATTCAAAGGCTATGTAACCGCCTCCGATAAACAATAAAGATTTGGGCAATTTCTTTAAATTCAGAAAATCGGTACTGGTCAGGGCAAGTTCCCCGCCTTCGAAATCCAAAACTTTAGGTTTTGAGCCGGTTGCCACTACAATTTTATCTGCCTGAATCGTTTCTTGCCCCACTTGAAGCGTGTCATTGTCAACGAATTTTACAGAAGCATGAAAGGTTTCGATGCCATTTTTCTTGTAGCCTTTCTCAATCTTCGGCGGCATTTCGTCAACAAAGGTCTGCTTGAATGCCATTATATCCTGCCAATTGATTTCGGGAATTTCATCAATGCCCTTTCCTTTCAGTCTTTTTGCAAAATCACGCACTTCCGTTGCGCCGATAATCACTTTTTTGGGGTCGCAACCGCGCAGTGCGCAAGTACCGCCATAGGGCAGTTCGTCGGTAATCCCGACCGAAAGCCCTTTTGAGGCACATCTGTTGGCTATGGTCATACCGGCCATACCCGAACCGATAACAAAGACATCGAATTTTTTAGTCACGGCCTCACCCATTGTTTTCCGTTACTTTATAACCAGTGCCGTTGATGGCTTTTATGATTAGTTCCTCGGTAACTTTGGTACTGTCATATTTGACTATTGTACTGCCCTCTTCATAGCTGGCCTTCACGGAAAGTATACCATCCAACTTGTTGACCTCGCTCTCTACGTGGTTTTCGCAACCCGTACAGGTCATTCCTTCCACTGTAAAGGTTTTCTCAACAATACTTTCCTGCTGCACATATACGATGTCCTTTGAGGGTTGGGCATAAAAAATTCCGGAGTAATAAGGAAATGCCAGCATTAACGCCGCAAAGAGCGTTACAACGAGCAAGAATTTTTTTGATTGCAGAAAGGAAGGTTTCCCTTCATCTTCACAGGCGCAATCAATTTCGTGCTGTGTTTTTGGCTTTAGCTTTTGGTACCAGGCAAAAGCAAGCACCAAAACTGTTAGACCAATGAGATAAGGTCTAAAAGGTTCTACCCAAGAAAAGGTGGATGCGATTCCGCTAGTTCCCGCAATCAAAGCCAAAACCGGGGTTATACAACATATTGATGCCGCTATGGCCGTCAATATTCCTGCATAGGCGACCTTGTTCGAGGTTTTTCCTGTTTCCATTTTATGCTACCTTTTTGTTTTTCTGAATTTTGGTAAATACATTGTCCAATACTTCGTTATGATTCTGGACCAATGAATAATACAGGGTTTGCCCTTCACGTCTCGAAGTAATCAATCCCACATCCTTCATTTTACGTATGTGCTGTGAGATCGCGGGGACGCTCATTTCAAGTATATCGGCAAAATCGCAGGGACAAAGCTCACCTTCCTCATATAACAGGAATAATATCTTTAACCGTGTGTCGTTACAGGCCAGCGCGAGTATTTTGCTGATTTCGGAAATTGCCTCTGAGTTTGTTCCCAAGGTTTCCCGACAACGCATTAGCTGCTTTTGGTCGGCCTCGGCGCGTGTACAACTTAATTCAAGTGCCATAATACAATTTTTGACAAAGATATATTAATATAATTATTTAAGCAAATGCTTAAATATATTTAATGTTGCAACCCCCTTTTGATTAAGAGGATTACTACAAAACTATTTATTTCTTGAAACCATCAATTGATAAACACAAGGAATTACCACCAAATTTAAAACCGTAGCCGATAACAAACCACCCAAAATAACAACTGCCATTGGGCTTTGTATTTCACTTCCCGGTTCGCCACCTTTTAAGGCCAATGGTATCAGTGCCAGACCTGTGGTAAAGGCTGTCATCAAAATTGGATTCAATCTATCCAAAGCTCCTGCTTTAATTAGAAGAAACCCTTGTTTGCCTTCCTTTCTTAAATCTTCATATCGTGATACCAATAAAATACCGTTACGTGTAGCGATTCCGAAAAGGCTGATAAAACCAATGGTTGCTGCAATGCTGATGATTCCTGATGTGAAATACACAATCAAGATACCCCCAATTAAAGCCAAAGGCAGATTTATCAATACTACGAATGCCAGTTTTACATCCTTGAATTCATAATAGAGTAACAGAAAAATAATCGCTATGGCAATGATGGCGGTTATCAAAAGTAACTGTGATGCCTTGGACTCACTCTCAAACTGTCCGCCATATTGGACACGGTAGCCTTCTGGCATATTCACATTACTGGAAACCACTTCTTGTATTTCCTCCACGGCACTCCTCAAATCCCTGCCCTGAACATTGGCAGCGACAACGATTTTACGTTGTACATCTTCTCGATTAATTGTGTTTGGACTGCTTACGGACTGAACGGTTGCCAGTTCGCCCAAAGTGGTCTGACCTTCATTCGGTAAACTGATTAAAGTATTCCCGATGGTTTCAATATTATCCCGAAACGGTTTTTCATAGCGAACCACCAAATCAAAATACTGTTGCCCTTCATAAATCTCGCCAGCCTCTTCGCCTGCAAAAGCAATATCTACCTGTTCCATTAAATTACCCACGGTCATTCCATAGGCCGAGAGAATTTGGCGTTTAGGCTTGATACGTATTTGTGGCACTTCAATTTGTTGATCAACTGCAACGTCTGCCAATCCATCAATATCCTTGATGTTCTGTTCCACGCTTTTACCCACCTCGAACAAACGTTGTAAGTCTGAACCGAATATTTTTATGGCAATGTTGGCACGTGTCCCCGAAAGCATATGGTCTATACGGTGTGCGATGGGCTGTCCCAATGTAATATTGACACCAGGTGCGATGCTCAATTTATTTCGGACTTCCTCAAAAAATTCTTCCTTGGTTTTGTCTTCGAGAACAAAAGGAACATCAATTTCCGAAGCGTTAACACCTTGTGCGTGTTCGTCCAGTTCGGCACGTCCCTGTCTTCGTGTTACCACTTCCACCTCGGGCATATCGAGTAATAGGGTCTCTATCAGCTTACCTGTCTTATTGCTTTCTTCCAAAGACATTCCCGGTGGACCGACCACACTGATTACCAAAGAACCTTCATTGAATTCCGGCAGAAAACTTCTTCCCAATTGCGTTAACACTAAAAGACTTGTGATAAAGGCAATTACTGTAGTTCCAATAATGGTTTTTGGGATTTTGGTCGCACGTTCCAAGAGGTTGCCATAATGTTTCTGTAACCACCGCTCCACACGGGTTCCTTCGGATTGTTTCTTCAACAATTTTTCATTGTTCAATAAATAGGAACACAAAATTGGGGTTACGGTTACAGCGACAATCAATGAGGTTAAAACAGAAGTAACGAATGCGATTCCCAGCGGTTGTAATAAACGGCCTTCCATTCCGCTTAAAAAGAACAAGGGGACAAAGGAAACGATAATGATAAGCGTAGCGATAATGATAGAACTTCGTATTTCCACGGAAGCATCTCGCACAACCTTAATTGTGGATTGACGCTCTGCCTTGGGTTTTCTGATATTTTCGCGAAGGCGTTTATAGACGTTTTCCACATCAATAATGGCATCGTCCACCAATGCACCAATCGCAATGGCCATACCCCCCAAACTCATCGTGTTAATGGTGTAGCCCAACCACTTCAAAATGATGATGGACACCAATAATGAGATAGGAATCGCCAACAAGGAAATTAGCGTCGTTCTCCAATTCATTAGAAAGATGAACAGGATAATCATTACGAAAAAAGCACCTTCTAAAAGGGTCATATTTAGATTGCTAATGGAAGCATCAATAAAATCGGACTGTCTAAAGATTTGACTTTTGATATTGACACCTTTTGGCAAGGTTTTTTCCAAATCGGCGATGGCTTCATCCAATCGGTCTGTCAGTTCCAACGTGTTGACATCGGGTTGTTTTGAAATGGTCAGAATTACCGCAGGATTTGCATTCAAGGAACCATCCCCAATCTTATCGGCGGCTCCAATTTGGACCGTTGCCACATCCTTAATTTTGATGGTTTGACCGTTCACTTGCTTTAGGACGGCTTCCCGTAAATCTTCCAGTACATACGCTCTACCGCTACCCTTTATGATATATTGATTTCCATATTGGTTTATAACCCCACCAGGCGCATTAGTGTTTGCTTCCTTAACCTGTTCTACCAATTCGGAAAGGCTTACATCATAATGCTTCATCTTTTCAGGATTGGCAAATACTTGGTATTGTTTGTAATCGCCACCTATGACTACCACATTGGCAATACCACCAATAGCCTTGATTCGTGGGCGAATTGTCCAATCCGATAAGGTTCTTAATTCCATTGGTGATAGGCTATCGGACGTTACGCCCAATAACATTATTTCGCCCATAATGGATGAAATAGGTGCCATTGTAGGTGCGCCGATACCTTCGGGCAAATTTTCGCGAACCATTGGGATGCGTTCGCTTACGATTTGTCGTGCACGATAAATATCGGTTCCCCATTCAAATTCTACCCAAACAATGGAAATTCCCGCTGCTGATGACGAACGGATCCGTCTTACATTTGGCGAACCGTTCAAGGCTGTTTCCAATTGATAGGTCACTAATTTCTCAACTTCTTCAGATTCCATTCCGTGCGCTTCGGTAAGGATTGTTACCGTAGGTGCTGTAAGGTCTGGGAAAACATCTACATTCATCGTTCGGGCATAATAAATACCCAATACACTCAATGCAACCGCTCCCAATAGAATGAGCAATCTGTTTTGAAGTGAAATTGATAATATTTTGTTTAACATTTCTCTTCGTTTTTAATGTTCGTGACCGTGTGCGGGTGTAGAACCGGACATTGAAGCCATTTTAACTTGATATGCTCCTGTGGTTACCACCACTTCGCCTACTTGCAAGCCTTGCACTATTTCTACATTTTCGCCATTGCGTTTTCCTATTTTCACGGGCCGCCTTTCAAAACTTTCGCCCGAACGTTGCACGATAACAGAATAGCTTCCATAATCTTCCAATAGGGCATTCACAGGAATCATAGTATTTTGGGTCGCATTTCCCATTGCAATTTGCACGGGCGTTAAACTTCCCTCTGGCATATCGACCTCTGCATTTACTTGCGCAAAAACTGAAATCAACGGGTTTTCACGTTCTACATTTTTACCAATTGAAAGAATTTTGCCATCTGCTTCGGTTACACTTTTCCATTGCCCATCTCTAGTTTGATACCAAATGCCCTGTACGTTCTCCATTGTTAGTCCGTAGTTGGGTGCTACCTGTGCATTTAAAACTTTGGATTGATGCGTTCCAATATTTACAAGTGCCACGCCTTGTTCTACGTAATCACCATTGGAAACCGTTATGGATTTGATAAAGCCGTCAAAAGGCGCTCGAATTTGTTTGCTGCCTCCAGAAACGCCCGATACCAATGATTGATAGTTGGCTTTGGCAATCTCAAAATTGCTCTCTACTTTCTCGAATTCAGATTTTGGGACGATTTTAGAATCGTAGAGCTCTTTCTTTCGGTCGTATTCAGATTTGGCCTGTTGGAATTTCGCTCTCGCGGAAGCGATATCGGTGCTCAAATTGTTGGATGCCAAACCCTGACTGTTCAAACTCATTAAGAGCTCGCCTTTCTTAACCGCTGTGCCTTCCGTAAGGTTGCTTACTTTAAAATCTACCACACCATTGGACTTTGCTGCCAAGGACTTTACAGAGCCGGGCGAGGGCATCCAAACTCCGGACGTGTTGATGATATCGTAAATTTTGCCTGAAACAACAGGCGCCGTTTGAAAATCGATTTTCCAAGCCTGCTCCTTTAAGAACGAAATGCTCCCATCATCTTCGGCAGTACCCAAAGCTTTTATGGCTTCGTCTGCATTGGCATATACCGTAACATCATCAATCGTTATTTTATCTGAATAGTCTGGTGTTTTCAGTTCAAAAACAAGTTGATACATACCTGCTTCTTTAGGTTGGATGGCAGGCGAAAATATACCTGGCGATGAAGGTGCTTCGGCCGTATTGCGAATGCCTTCATCGCCTTTTATCAAACTGACGGTAACCGAACCTTCCCGAACAGGCTGATGCTTGTCCAAAACCGTAAAATGGGCTGCAAATCTACTCGGATTGCCTATTATTAAGGCTGGAAATTCTACAAACAGTTCGGTTTTATCTGTCCAAAGGGAATGGGATAGGCGTGGAATTTCTTCTCCCACGTGGCTACCATCTTCATTGTGTGCGTGTGCATCTTGTGCCTTGTTGTTACAGGACATTGCCAAAAAGGCGAGCACTATTAAAATATATTTCATCTTTTATATCTATTATTTTTTTAATGGTCGTGGTGTTCTGCACCATCATCGTGTTTGTGGGTTCCGGAATTATCATCCGAATGATTACCGTCTTTATTGTGGTCGTGCCCGTGGTCATCCGTTTTTGTTTCCATAGAATCGGTTCCTACCTTATACTCTTCCTGTTCGATGGCTTCATCGTCCATATGGCTACCATCAGCGTTATGCTCGTGGCCGTGGTCGTCAGTACTTTCGGTTTTCGTATCCCTACAAGAGCTTACCAAAAAAGTTGAGGCGATTGCAATTGCGAATATTATTTTTGAAATGTTCATAATTTTATGTTTTTAAAATTTATAATTGATGTTTTAATAATTGTGTTTGCAGCAGTTGCAGTTCCTTTTCCATTTGCAACATTTTATCTTTTGCTGTTCGGTAAAACTGAAGCTCCACGTAATAATCCATAAACGAATACTCGCCCAATTGATAGGCTTTAAAAAGCAATTGCTCACTATCTAAATTACCTATAGTGGATTGATACTCATTATATTTTGTGAGCATCAGTTCGTATCGATTATAGCTTTCCTGAAATTCTGCATAAAGCAGAGAAGTGGCAACTTCAGTATTGGATTGCTGAAACTCGTAATTTGCTTCAGCAGCTTTTACTTTGTTCCTGCTGTTCCAAAGCGGAATTGAAATACCTCCATAGAAACCGGAAAAATTGTTACCCCTAACACCTTGATGATTATAGCCAAGAGCAAGATTTGGCAACACCTTGTTTTTCTCCAGTTTGACTTTTTGAAGCGACGCAGATTCATTAGCCATTAATTCCTGTAGCATAGGGTCTTTTTTTGATTTTTCTTGCCAAAGACCTTCCACAGCAGCAACTTCAATAGGTAGTGCAATTCCTGTCGATATGCCATCGATTTCATTGCCACCGTTCAAGGTTTTGAGTTTGGACAGCAAAATTTGAATATCGCTATCAACCTGTTCCACGACAAACTGTACTTGAATCCAAGCAATTTTTGCTTTGTTCAAATCCAAGATACCAACTTGCTCCTTATTGAAAAGTTCTTTAATTTGGTCGAAAACCTGCTTGCCCTGGGTTCTTCTTTCGGTTCCAATAACTTTCTGTTTTTGCAGGAAAATAAGTTCTATTAACAACTCTTTTGCGTACAATAAAATTTCCTGCCTTTTCTTTGCATAAGCAGTTTGCAGTTGTATCGCCTTTAATTCGTTCCATTTACCGCGTGAACCATATACCGTAGGAAACTCAAAGGATTGGGATATTTGATATTCGGAATAATCTCCAAATGTATGCTCGCCAAAAGGCAGGTAAAATGCCGTAAACTGTGGGTCGGGCAAATTGTTGTTGCTCTTGTTTTCAAGTTGTTGGCTTTCCATAAAGGATTGATAGCTTTTTAGCTCTGTATTATTCTGTTCTATTTCGTTGAGAAGTTCCTCAATATTTTTATCCTGTGAGAAACCACTAACAAAGAACAGGCATCCGCAAATTGCGGACACGATGTATTTATTCATTGTTCGAAATTTTAGGTTTAATCTTAAAGTATAGCAGATTACCTATCACAAAGACAGGTACTCTTGAATGATTAACCTAAAGATGGTGGGCCTCGTAAGTCAAGGGATGAGAGGTAGGGATTACAAAGTTTATTGGGTGGATGATAGACAGGCGGTTTGTTATTTTGCCTGTACTCAATTGAGAATATATTTTGTGTTTCAAGAGAGTTTTTTACAACATCCTTTTCAACAACGGTCTGTTGCTCAATTGTATTCCTTTCAAGTACGACTATATCGCTGGACACCGTGGAATGGATATGCATATCCATAAAAAACCCAAAGAATCCGTATGGGGATTCTTCCTTTTCCTGCGAATCATCATCGTGATGATGATGTTCGCCCGTATGGGCTATTTCTGAATGGGAAAGGGAATGGGAATGCGAGTGCTCGTGCTGATGATGCTGATGCGGAAAAACCTGATGCAGCATCATTAGGCTAAACACGCCTAAGAAGAAAAATGCCGCTATTTTATTTGGCTTTTGCATTAGACACGAATTTACTAAAATTAAAAACATCTTTGCTTTTTGGCCTGGATAATTTGAAAATCGTAGCTTGGAAAATGGGAACCCAGTATCATACTCCGTTATCTTAACTCTTGAAAATACTCAAGGAAAATTAACTTAGTATTAGAAAGTGTTTTACAACCATTAATCAAAAAATGAAATCAATGGCCATTTGAATCTTCCGCTGTGACCACCAATTAAAAATAGGTACTAAACCCAAAATACCATGTAGCCGTTCTTGAAGCTGGATTGTTGAGGATATCCTGTTGCCACTGGTATCTGTAGTTGATCCTTAGAACGGTCTGTGGCGCAGGCCTAAAGCTTATTGCAGGTGTAATTGCGAATAAATCATCCCCAATATTCGTATTGGTCTGGGCAAACCTGCCAATGTTGTAATCCACATAATCCGTTCTGAGCGATAGATTGAGTACGGCATCTTCCCAGTCCAATACTTCGGTCTTTAGTACCGGTTGGACAATATCTACAAAAAAACCAACTTGTCGATCACCGAATTGTTGAGTAAAAGTGTCCGGAACATCGACCCATATGTAGGCCATCTCACCGATAAACCTTGTTCCCGTTTTTTTTATGGCAGTATTTAAATCCAAGGCAAGAACATCTACCCTCCTTGATTTTGTATCAACCTGAAGCCCGTCAACTTCTTCCCTATTGTAGGCCCCGCCCATATAGGAAATGCCCAATTCTCCTAATTTTCTATGCTTGATGGCGAACTTTCCATTGAGGAGGGCATTGTCGCTAAAATTCTCCTCGAATCGCGAGGAATTTTCCTTGACTGCGGCCAAAAATGTTCTTTCTTCCTCGTTATCTATAATGCTTGTATCAAAGCCATTGGTGAGGTATGCTTCATAGCCCAAGGTCCAAGCTCCCTTATATGCCTTTCCATATATACCAAATCCGGCATTGGAGAAAGTGGCGGGCAACAAATTGGTGCTGACATCGGGCCGCTCGACAAACTCCCATTTTGGACCGTCGTGGTTTTGGTTAAAGGACCCTATTGGATTCAGTACGATTCCTCCTCTAAGATTCAACAAGGGGTGTAAAGCAATGTCCATTGAGGCGAATTCAATGGCAATTTCCTCTGTCCCGTTTTCAAATTCCAATTCGGTCAAAAACTTAATGCGCTTTGAAATAGAAGCCGAGACAAAAAGGGTCAATCTTCGGGCCTGAAAAGAAAGCCCCTCCGACAATCCGTCCTCAACACTGTAAATTGAGTTCGCCTCTAGATAACCACCCAGATTGACTGGAAATTTATCGAAAGTCAAAAACGGACGGTCATAAACCGCATCCATATTCATCGATTCCCGGATACTGTCCCTATCGCTAGTTTGCGAGCTTAGGGTTGAAACGCAAATGTTCATTAAAGCAAGGGCTGCATATATTTTACGAGACATGCACATAGATATTTTCATTATCGGCGGTTGTTTCAAATGATTTTAGGTTTTCTTCGGCCGGCCCTTCTAAAACCCTGCCCGAACGGTCGAACTCACTGCCATGACATGGACAATTGAATATGCCGCCGCCAATGTTGAGTTCACAGCCCCTGTGGGTACATTGCATCAAACTGGCCAGATAAACATTGTTTTGTGTTTTGAAAATTCCGATGGGGTATCGCATGGAATCACCCTGGATGACCACAAAATCACGTTCAATCTGCTTTTCCCCTTTCACCTGCTGAAACTCACCCTTTGATACTCTTAGCACTCCCCCTTCTTCAACGAAGGATGCATAATACAGGCCTGCGCAACTACTTAGTAAAGCGGAGGAAGCTGGCAGGACTGCAATCAGATATCCAAATTGTTTAATAAAATCTTTTCTATGCACCTATAGGGAATTAATGAATTTTATCAGTTGTGATTTTTCTTTTGGGGTCAGGGACAAATACTGGGCTTTTGAATTATCGGCCTCACCGCCGTGCAATTCAATTGCCTCTTCAATGCTCGAAGCCCTTCCGTCATGTAACAGGAACATTTGCCCGCCTTGGGAATTGGCCGATAAACCGATTCCCCATAGAGGTGGGGTTCTCCATTCAGAAGTCTCGACATTGCCTTCAGTGAATCCATCATCCAATTCAGGCCCCATGTCATGTAACAACAAATCCGTGTAGGGATGAAATTCCCTAAAGGATAACGATTCAATTGGGGAAAATCCTGTGGTCAACGTGGGTGTGTGACAGACAGCACATTGTACCGATTCAAAGAGTTCTTTTCCTGCAATGACATCGGGGTCTGTTTGATTTCTGGGAATTGGTGCTTTTAAGGTTTTAAGGTAGAAAACGACATCGTTCAAGGTTTGGGTACTAATTTCAGGATCCTCTTCAAGTCCACTGAACGGGTCAATGGGGTCATAAAGGGATGTAATCCCTATGTCCTGGTTATATGCGCTGACGCTTTGGTGCAACAAATCATAACTACCCGCTTTCTTTCCAAACCTGAAGATATAATTGTTTCCCTGGGGAACACTATTATTCCGAATCTTGGTGAATTCAGGAGGAATATTGTAGTGAGGTCTTCCACTAATACCGTCCTGATTTGCATCAGAAGGGTCTGCGAGAGCCAAAATATCCGCATCAGGGACAGCATCCAACAAACCCAATCCTGTTACCGCCGGAGCGACCAAAACTGAAAATGGGAAGCCGTCTGGCACGCTCTCCGGTTCAAAACCCGGGATGGCTTTATTTTGAATTTGGTTCCTGCCATCACCAAAAGATAACATCGAGGGTAAGTTCAAGTCATTGTTACCAAACCTGATAAGTTGATTGAAAGGATGACCCTTGCCATCCCCTGAATGGCAACTTGCACAGCTGGTGCCAACAAACAAGGGGCCAAGGCCTTTTTCAACGGTAAAAACATCATCGTTAAAAGCAATATCCCCGGCTAAAAAACGCTGTTGCTCACTTATGGTCAATCCGTCCAACGGCCCATCCAACAGCTCGAATTCCATAGGTTCTTCCGGACCCAAATTTTCACAGCCAAATAGAGCGATTAAGGACAGGCCAATAAAAAAATGAAAGATTTTAGACATTACTATAATAATATTTATGCTAATATAATTATATTTTTAGATAAGTCTAAATATAGATATAAAATTCTTCAATAAAGAAGTGGTTAAATCTTAAAGGCTTTGTTGATTTAATTATGCAAACCCCGTACTGTGGGAAATTATCGGTTGGCCAGAATGAAAATTTATATTTCGATATTTACTATGGGCTTATGCCCACTTCATCTTTTGCAATCGAACCGCATTGAATATTGCCAATAATGCTACCCCCACATCGGCAAATACCGCTTCCCACATCGTTGCAAGTCCACCTGCGCCGAGAATGAGCACGATAATTTCGCATAGTAAGCTATACCTAATATTTACTAGAGTATCACATAGGTAGAAAAGCTACTTAACTATCAGCAATGGGGCCTTGGAGGCATACAGCATTTTTTTTCTTAGCCCCTTTTTGAAAAGTGCCTCAAAAAATCCGTGTTCCCTGTAAAGCAAAACCAATAGGTCTATTGGGGTTTCAGTCAAAAATTCATCGATACCCTCTTCGGGTTTGTCTTCCTGGATAACTGTAAAGAACCATTGCTTAGGTACAAGAAGTTTGCCAAATCTTTCACGAATAAATGCTTTCTCCAGCACCCTTTCCTGTTTGTCCGCTATATGTACAAAGTGCAACTGTGCACTATAGTTTTCCAATAATCTGGACAATATTTCAAAATCTATTTTATTATCCGTACTATCCGTATCCACTGCGACCCCGATACGCCTATACGCAGTATAGCTGGCATCTTCAGGTACGGCCAGTACAGGACAAGGTGCCTTTTGTGTCACCTTTTCGGTAACGGTTCCAATAAAAATTTCATCAAATCCCGAAGCCGTACCCTTGGTACCCATAACGACAAGACTGGTATTCTTTTCCTTAGCCAGGCTAGAAATCACATCGACCGTTGCCCCGAAACCGACCATTGCTTGAAATTCCAACTTGTCCAGTTCAGGAAAGCCTCTTAGAAACTTATCCAATTTTTCTTTATTGATTTTTTCTTGTGATGCTGTGGTATCTGTTACATTGTGTGCCATAGTTGCCATCCCGATGGGCGTACCGGATGGATATGCCACTGAATAGGCGTGGACAAAAACCAGTTTTGATTTCAATTTTTGTGCTAGCCCAATTGCGTAGCTCACCGCATTTTTTGAAACCTGTGTAAAATCTACAGGTATTAAAATTCCGTCATCTTTCATATCATTTTGTTTTTATTGATTTGACTCCATTAATCTTTCTTTTTAGGTTTAATTATTCAATTGAAAAGTAGGTAAAAACCATATAGAATTGCATCTAGAAAGGCAATTGTCAGCACCGCAAGGAACATTGCCACAAAAACCAACAGGCAATACTCTTTCTCCTTTCTGGTTCTTACTTTCCTGTTTATTGAATTCCCCTTTTTTTCCTCTAGTCTCCGCTTTCTCCTTTCCCGTGACATATTATACTGTGCTTTACTAAAATCAACGCACCAATGCTATCCCCTAAGGTCATAAAACCATTCTTCTGCACGTTTGATTCCCTCCGTAATGGCCTTCTCACGAGAATACCCATTCTCCTTTACCAATTCTTGTGCAATTTTGAGGGCCTTCTTCCGAACTGACGGCTGTAGGCCATCAAGTTTTGTTTTGAAATCTTCAAATGTCCAGTCCATATTGTATACTTTTTTTAGAGCTTTCGCCCTTCCATCTCTGCTTTTACAATGCCGCGTTCAAGGGCTTCCTCCTTGGAGCATTGGTTTGTCGTATAGTATTCTTCAGCATACTTTACGGCCAATTTGTGGATGTTTTCATCCAGCATATTGAGCCTCATCGAGCAATCTTTAAAAAGTTCGTCTTTCATCTATCAAAAAAGTTTCAACACGTAAAAAACCATGACCAATAAATAAACTATATATGCCGCATCAAATACAAAAATCTGCCAACGAGAGAAACCGTGCAGTTCCTTGCTTTGGTGCACAAATAGTGTGTAAAGCAGCGGCATAAGCCCGACAAAGGCCATGTTGACCCAGAACAGTTCAAAGTCCTCAATGGGGGTGGTTACCAAAGCCAGCGGAAAAAATGCCACCGTCATCGTTACGGCATTGTCTGCAATAACACTGGTGGTGCCCGCTGTCACCTCGCCCCCTTTTACCACGCTCCAGGTCTTGAATATTTCCGGTGCCGTGGTCATTATGCCCGTGATGAAAAGGCCTCCCACGATTTCAGAAATATTTAGGGCAGAAACAATATTTTCGGTCGCCTTCACTATGAAAAAAGCGCCAACTGCTATCGCAAAGGCCCCGGCAATCGATAACCAGACCTGTTTTTTGTTCCATTCTACTTTTTTGCCCTTTTCCTTGCCTTTTATGATTGCGTGGGTCAAGAACGCAGCATAGGCCGCCAGCATAATCCACCCGTCCACATGTTGCAGGCCACGCCAGGGCTTTGGCAGAGTTAAAATGGCCACAAGGGCGATAATGCCCAGATAAGGAAGGGACAGTACGGAAACCGAACGTTTGTTCAACGCCAGAATGTTTTTATCAAGATGTTCTTGATGTTCCTTGTTGTTCTTGAATTGTTTCCTGGAAGCAAAATAAGCTATGGTCACCATCAAGGGAATGGAAATAATATTGGAACCCAATAAGTTGCCCAGGCCAATATCGGAAACGTCCCGTGCCGCACTGGTTATATTGATGGCAACTTCAGGACTGGCCGTTACAAGGGCAAGAAAAGCGGCTCCAGCGGATGCGGTAAGCCCCCATTGCTTGCGGAGCAACTTTAAAGGAGTCAACAATCGATCCGCACCCCAGTGTGCTGCCCAGGCCGCTAGGCCCAAAACGAGTACCCATGGCCATATGTTCATAATTCTGTCATTTTAACATTTCTCTCTTTGCTAGGTTCGATATGGATGTGCACGTCAAGTATCTCGGAATATGACCTGAACAATCTCTCCTTTACTTTGTGTGCAATATCATGGCCCTCGGTCACAGTTAATTCCCCATCGATCCAAATATGCATATCGATATGAAAGGCCGTTCCCATCTTTCGGGAATGGCAGCGCTCTACCCTTACCACTTCAGGAACGGCTTCGGCCAGTCGGATAACCTCATTTCGAAATTCAGGCTCAACAGCTTCGTCCAGCAACTCCCTTACCGATGACCTAGCTATTTTATAGGCATTGAACAGAATAATGCCCGCTGCAATGAGTGCCGCGAAATCATCCGCTATCTCAAACCCTTCGCCACCGATCAATGCTATGGAAATCCCTATAAAAGCGGCTATCGACGTAATGGCATCACTCCTATGGTGAAATGCATCGGCCTTGACGGCCGAACTATTGATTTCATCACCTGTTTTCATGACATAGCGATACAACGCCTCTTTCGTGAGGACAACAAATACCAGTATGAAGAGTGTGAAGGGTGCAGGAGTTTTGTGGGGTACCAGAATATGGTCGATGCTGTCCCTTATAATTATACCACCTGCAATGGTTAGGGCTATGGCAATACCCACCGCCACCAGGGCCTCTATCTTACCGTGTCCGTAGGGATGGTTTTCATCCGGTGGCCTTGACGACCATCTCAACCCGGCCCATAATAGTGCGGATGTCAACACATCCGCTCCGGATTCGATCGCATCGGCAATAAGGGCATAAGAATGCCCGAACACCCCGCCCAAACCTTTAATCAATGCCAATAATGCACTGATCAAAATACCTACGAGGGTAGTTTTGAGTCCTATTCGGGATATGGCATTTGGATTCCTTTCCAAAATCTTTCTTTTGCTATTTCTTTTCTTCCCAATACGTTATTTGGACAATTTTAAAATTCTAATGGCTCCTCGCATCACAAAGGCAAATACAATACCGCCTATGACCAAATCGGGCCATTTACTGTCCAAAAAATAAACCAGCACCCCTGCCAGTATTACCCCGCCGTTCACAATAATGTCGTTTGAGGTAAAGATGGCACTTGCCTGCATATGCGCTTCCTTGCTTTTGGCCTTGTTTATCAACCATAGGGAAACGAGGTTGCCGATAAGGGCGAAAATGGAAACGATAATCATCCATTGGAACAAAGGGGTTTCGCTACTACTCAAAAACCTTCTCACGACTTCCGAAAATCCCAGAAGGGCCAACGCCATCTGAAAATAGCCACTGAATTTCGCCACTTTCTTTTTTCTGGAAATAGCGCCGCCTACGGCAAAAAGGCTCAATGCGTACACAATGGAATCGGCCAGCATATCCAGTGAATCGGCAATTAGACCCATCGAGGAAGAAATCCAACCCGTGGTCATTTCGATAACGAAAAACCCAAAATTGATGTACAAGACCCACCAGAGTATCTTCTTTTGTTTGGTCTCGTCCTCGGAAATAGGTGTTTCCGCCTTTTCTGTTCCCAAGAGTTTTTCTCCCAACTTTAATGCCCCCAATGCCACATTTATTTCTTGGGCATTCCCTTGATGGTACACATCCAACTTTCTATTTGGAATGTCAAAGTCCAGATATTTGATCTGAGGATTTGACTCCAGTTTCATCCTTATCATCTGCTCTTCGGAAGGGCAATCCATTTGACTTACCTTAAAAGTGGTTTTGTTTATGGTGGACATTTGATTTATCTGTATTAAATTCTACGTTTGGTCTTTTAAATCTTTACTTTTTATGGGATTCCATATATTTTTCCAAAATCGATTTTAAGCTCTCCAAATAATCAGTGAACAATTTAATGGTCGGTTTTGCTTCATCATCTACGGGAATAGTTATGGGGTTCTCATCCAAATAGCGATAGAGTTCGGGATATTTCTGTTCAATCCTTACTGTCAATTCGTTGATTTCCTGTGTTAGTTTTTGAATTTTCTTCATCTTCGTTTTTATGATTTTATATAAGCAACGCGCTGTCTTCGGTAGCACCAGAACCTAATCCACTAATGTCTATATCATATTTTCCCATACCTCTATATTTTTTTAGGTTTAAGTAGATGGAATATACCTGAACCTGACCATAGGGTACAAGGGCTCAAAGTTCTGGAACTCCTACCTAATATTTTTGCCTGCACTTCTCACATACTCCTTTCAATACAAGGTTCACATTGTTTATTTCATAATCGTTTGGCAAGCTTTCTTTGGATATTTTATTTGGTAAACAGATTGTTTTTCTGCAATTGGTACAATGAAAATGCATATGTAAATCTATACCGTATTTATCTTTGGCGTTTTCATCGGAAATCGCATATTTTGCCACTCCGACCCCATCATTAATCTGATGAATCAGCCCTTTATCCTCAAAAATCTTGAGATTGCGATAAAAGGTCGTTCTGTTTGCCGTCTTATTGGTTTCGCTCTTTTGAACAAAAGCCTTTTTCAAATCGGAAAAGGACACGGCACTTTGCTTCCTTTTCAGGAACTTGTATATCTCCGACCTCATTTGAGTAGGGCGAATACCGTGACTTGACAATATTTTTTCCGTTTTGTTCATTTTAAGCTTGATTCAAAAGTAATCTCTTTTATTACATTTATTTCTTATAGGCGAGCAAGCGCAGTGCATTGACCACCACTACCAACGTAGAGCCTTCGTGAATTATTCGTATAGATTTTGCGTTTCTTCATCAAGCAAACCTTCAAACTCGGGCACAGGCCTTTTTTTCCTTTCCTCTTCTGTTTCTACTAAACCATTTTCTCTAATGTCATTGATCAACCACTGCATTTCCATTATTTCCCTGCGTTGGGCTTTGATAATTTCATCAGCCAGTTTCCTTACCCGTATATCCTTAATCTGGGCACGCTCACTTGTAAGAATAGCTATGGAGTGATGCGGAATCATACCTTCCATATAATCAACACCTGTAACAGTAATCTGGCTTCTCACCAGTCCAATGCCCCCGGCAATGAGCAAAATACCCAACGAAATGACGGCGATATTGGCACTACGCTTCTTGTACATATTGAGCATAAACAACAGCATGATGATAATCATGGAACCGGCCATGACCAGCGTCATAAAAAGCCTTGTTTCACTGAACCAGAAATGATCAATGATCTGGTAAGAGTTGGTATACATCAAGAAGAACATTGCTACCATGGCGGTTGCAATCATTGCAAAAAATTTTGCGTAATTTCCTTTTTTCATTTCTTTGTGATTATTTTCTTTTGAGTTCATTTGTTTTTGATTTTTTAATAGGTTTGTACTAATCGTTGACCATTTGGATAATTTGGGACAGCAAGGAATCGGAACCTACCCAAAGTCTACCACAGCAGTGGGTGCTGAGTGGTTACGGCGTCTAATGCCAAAACCAATATGGGCCTCGTGATAATAAATCCTTTTTTCATCCTTTAATTTTAATGTGAATGTTCACTGCTTTCCTTTTGGCCTTCTTCAGTTTCACTACCTAAGTATTTTCCCTGTGGGCCCACACCTTCAATATATACCAGTTGTGAGCCGTAGTGACCCGCCTGGGATACGGAATAGGCCGAAAATGCCATCACCAGCAACACGGCAATCTCGAAACCGCGTCTTAGTTTAAACCAAAACAGGCTTACCAATTTCATTACCGCCGCGACGGCACTTGACCACACGGTCCAGCTGGCATATTTATCGTGTTCCTCCAGTACTTTTTTGGCCATTTCGGTAAGTCCCTCGGTATCAGGATGAACCAAAGTGCCTGCTACATAGGCCCCTATAAATCCAGATCCCACTATTAACAGGATGACCCAATCCATCGTGTGTTTCATAACGAAGAGTTGGATCAATTGCAAAATGGCGGCGAACAATAAAAGCACAATAGGAAAATGAACCACCATAGGGTGCAAATTTGGAAATTCATCAAAGTCTGCCTGCACATTCCCTGATTGCATGGCTACAGATGGGACGGTCATTAGTTCGGTGACATCAACGTTACTGGGCTCTATGCCTATAGCATAAGAAGGGGCTACAAACGCGATCACGGCAATTATTGCCAGGCTCAAAAAAATGTTCCTAATGTTCATAATTATAGTTTTAAATTAATTTCCGTTCAGTTTTTATATCACAGATAATTACGGCCGCAATCATGGCATACAGGACAAGATGGAATCCTTTCTTTGGCACCCTTGCCTTGGGTTTTCTTTGAACCTGTTTTGTAAAAGTCATTCAGCGGCTTTTATTTTTATAGATTTTGAGTTATTGATTAATTGATAATTGGTCTTAAAATCTTAATGATAGCCCACCTCCCGCACCAAAGCGGTTATCATAACTGCCCATTAGCGAAAAATTCTTGGATAAGAAATATTCTATACCGGTACTCCAGGTAATTTCTTTTTTAAAATTATCCCCTTGTGGCAACTCATCCACCCATCCAAAATCTGCCTGGTACTCGTAGGTTCCAAACAAGATGGTCCTTGGGAAGATCGATATGGCACGACTCAAACTTATCTGTGGCCGCAACTTACTGTCCATGCGAACATCAAGGGTAAAGAGGTAAGGGGTGAGGTACCGAATCCCGGCAATGGCAGTAGTTGTTATCTCCTCAAGGCTATCCTCCATTCCATTTTCAATATTCACACCACCAAAAACGGTCAAATAATCATATAGATACCTGTCATAAGCCGCTTCTACTTCCATATTTTTGTTCCAGCCGTATTCGGCCCTCAGGGAAAACTGGTTGCGTATGTTTGAACTTACCAGGTTCAATGCGGTCATATTGGAAGCGGCATCCACCATACCCCAAGAGTAGTACTGGTCGGTCTCATCAATAAGTTTGGACACAGGATATTCTTCCATCCTAGGGTCACGTGGCGTACCATAGCTTACTATGCGGGACATACCGCCTACCAGATGGTATAGAATATGGCAATGGAAAAACCAATCGCCGTATTCATTGCCATAGAACTCAATAGTTACCTTTTGCATGGGGGGTACATTCACCGTGTGTTTTAGGGGCGAGTATTCCCCATTCTCGTTGATGACCCTAAAGAAATGCCCATGCAGGTGCATAGGGTGGTGCATCATGGTGAGGTTATTGAAGGTAATCCGGGTTACCTCGTCCCCCTTTATCTTTATCTTGTCCGCTTCGGAAAGGGGCACACCGTTCATACTCCAGATGTACCGTTGCATGTTTCCGGTCAGGTTCAATAGGATTTCTGTTACGGGCACATCGGGATCATAGTTGGTTTTTTCGGGGGCTTTTAAATAATCATAATTGTATTGTGAAAAAAGGCTCATTCCCTGCATATCTCCCGTTTCCCCCATTTTCATTCCACCCATATCAGCCATTTTCATGTCATCCATTCCAGTCTGTTTCTTCATTTCGGGATCCTTTTCCATACCTGCCCGTCCGGCAGGCGGGTCCATTTTTGCCATTTTGGAATGATCCATCTGCATGGAATCCTTTTCCATACCCTTCATATTGGACTTCTCCCTGTTCATATTGCCCATACCTTCCGATCCGGCATTGGGAGCCATACCGTTCATCCCTTCCATCTGCATGGTACCGTCCATTTGCATTCCCCAATCCTCGGCCATTTTATAAGGGTCTACCTTACTGGGCCTAAATTTTAATGCCGGGGCGCCCATTCTCATCTTCATCTTGGCCATTTGCTGCATCATCCCTATTTTATCTGGCTTGGGAACGTCCGGGGCAGCAACGATTGGCCCCTGTCCCAGATAGGCAGTTGCTGTACCGGAACCATCCTGGGCCATAATCTTGAATTCCAACTTGCCAGTTTCCGGTATGGTCACGATAAAATCGTAGGTTTCTGCAACCGCAATAAAGGTTTTGTTCTTTCTTAAGGGAACAACGTCCTTGCCATCGGCTGAAACCAATAGTGGGTCTTCCCCGCCAAAGGTCATCCAGAACGAAGTGGATGCAGAACCATCGATAATACGCAGACGGACTTTCTCCCCGGGCTTGAACTCTGGATATTCGACCTTTTCCTTTCCATTGATCAGAAACGCAGGATAGTAAATATCCGCTATATCCGCACTTTCCATGCGTTGCCTCCAGAAATTAAATTGGGCGCCCAGAGCACCTCTTTTGATGACCTGGTTAAGCGGAGTTGCTGTTCCCTTCCTGATATTATACCATTCCGTGCCCCGTTTTAAAAACCGCATTACGTCCCTAGGTTTCTCATTGGTCCAGTCTGAAAGCAGCAGTACCAGTTCCTTGTCATACTCCAAATCTGTTTCTTCCTTTGGTTGGATAACAATAGGGCCATAAACACCACTTTGTTCCTGAAGCATGGTATGGGAATGGTACCAATAAGTACCGTTTTGCTTAATTGCAAATTCATATTTCAGGGTTTCTCCGGCTTCAATGGGGGGTGTGGACAGATAAGGCACCCCATCGTAGAAATTGGGCAAAAGAAGGCCGTGCCAGTGTATCGATGATTCTACGCTCATCTCGTTCTTGACATAGATTACTGCGTATTCACCTTCATTAAATTCAAGTGTCGGTCCTGGTATCTGACCATTTATGGTCATTCCCATAACCTCCTTGCCCGCCTTGTTTACGGCTTCTTCCCGCAGTGTAAGGGTATATTCCCTTACGGGCAGGTTATCTACATTCCCTTCTACGGAAGGTTCGGTTTGTGCCTGTAACCCAACGGCAAATAAAAAGGCAAAATAGATAAATAGAGATGTTTTCATTGATAAATTATTTTTACATTAAACTTTATTTATATGGTTCCTAATTTTCATAATATCCATCTAACCAGAAATGAAATAATATAGATTAACATTCAACCCGAACTTATCACAAAATACAGGCTTCTAAATCACTTTTATTTTTTATAAGCCAAAAGCCTTAATGCATTGACCACCACTACCAACGTAGAGCCCTCGTGAATGGCCACGGCTATCCCTATACTTGCCCAACTCATGATTGTCGCAGGAATTAAAAGGGCAACAACCCCCAAGCTAACCCATAAGTTTTGCTTGATTATCGCCTTCGCTTTTCTGCTCAAACCGATGGCAAAAGGCAAGGTTTCCAGTTTGTCTGCCATTAGTGCTATATCTGCGGTTTCTAAAGCCACGTCGCTGCCTGCTGCGCCCATTGCAATACCAACGGTACTGTTTGCCATAGCAGGGGCATCATTGACCCCATCACCTATCATTGCCAGTTTATTTTCCTGTTCCGCAAGTTTTTTGATGGCCTCCACTTTTTCTTCGGGAAGCAGACTTCCGCGTGCTTCGGTCAACCCGATTTCCTCGGCTACGGCATCTGCCACTTTCTGGTTGTCGCCCGTAAGCATTATCATTTTCTTGATGCCTATTTCCTTTAGTTGGGCAAGGGTTTCCTTGGCTTTTTCCCGTGGCGTGTCCATCAGCCCGAGCATCCCTATAAATTCATCGCCCCTTTTTATTAGCATCGTGGTCTTTCCTTCCCCTTCAAGAGTTCTTACCTTTTCTGATACATCGCTGGGAACGCCCTTATCAATATCCTCAAAAAGCTCCAGGTTGCCTATGTAAATGGAATTCCCTTGATAGTTTGCCTTTATGCCCTTGCCTTGTACGGCCTCCAAATCATCGGCATCCGGAATTTTGGTGTCCTTCCCAAGCCGTTCCATTCCGTCACGTACAACAGCCTTTGCCAGGGGATGGTCGCTCAGTTCCTCAACCGCAATCGCGATTTCCAACAGTTCATTTTTATCTATGTTGCCAAAACTTTCGACATCGGTAAGTTTTGGTTTTCCTTCGGTAAGTGTTCCCGTTTTGTCAAAAGCGAGAGCGGTAAGTACCCCTAAGTCTTCCAAGGGGCGACCGCCTTTTATCAAAACCCCGCCTCGTGCTGCTCTTGCCACACCACTCAATACAGCAGATGGCGTAGATATAGCCAAGGCACAAGGACTGGCTGCCACAAGTACCGCCAGGGAACGGTACAGGCTTTCATTCCACGTTTCATCAATGACCAGGAAAGCAAAATTCAATAGTATGACCAATAAGATTACCGATGGCACGTAGTACCGCTCAAACTTGTCGGTCAATAATTGTGTGGGCGATTTTTGGTCCTGGGCCTCTTGAACCATAGTGACCAAGCGGTTGAGGGTAGAATCTTTTGCCTCTTTAATCACCTTTATTTCGAGGGTGTTGTTGCCATTGATGGTTCCTGAAAAAACACGGTTCTCGTCGGGAATATCGCTTTTTGCTGTATATTCCTTATCGGGATTTTCTATTGGTGTTTTGTCCACAGGAACGCTTTCCCCAGTAATGGGTGACTGGTCTATACTACTATTGCCCTTTACAATAACACCATCAGCAGATATTTTACTGTTTGGGCGTACCACGATGATATCACCTATCTGTAACTCTTCAATACCCACTTCAACAGTATCGCCATCCTTCTTTAATAGTGCGGTTTTAGGCGCTAGGTCTGTTAACGCTGCAATGGATTTCTTGGCCTTGCCCATCGCATAGTTTTCAAGTGCGTGACCCAGACTGAAAAGGAAGAGCAACAAGGCACCTTCTGCCCATTCACCCAAATAGGCGGCTCCTGCAGCTGCGACCAGCATCAGGAAATCGATTTCAAATTCGCCTTTGGACACTTTGGTAATGGCCTCCTTTAGGGTAAAATAACCTCCAAAAAAGTAGGCTGCAATATAGAGCCCAAAAGGGATGTTAGCTGAAACCCCTGAATACTTTTCCAACAGGAAACCTGTAATTAGTGTGACCCCACTTAAAATTGCAAAATAGAGCTCCGTGTTTTTACCGAAAATGCCACCGTGGTCGTGATTGTGGCCATCGCCTTTGCTGTGTTTTTCCTTGTCTTTCATATTATTAATGGTTTTGTTATCGTTAATTCAGATTTAATCCGCTTTTGGGCCTGTTGTTCCTCGGAAATATCAAAAAATTTAACTTCAGACTTTATGAAAAAATCAGTTGCCTTCGCGGCCCATTCCTGCCATTTTTTGTTGCCCACAAAAGCCATCTTGCCATAATCTCCCAAGTGTGCCGAATCAATCTTTAGGTCTTCCCAAAAGCCTTTAAGGGTATAGCCTTCAAAATCTTCCATTTCAAAATAGAAATCCACTTTATGGCCTTTTTCTATGATGTTGTGGATGAGCGGATGTATCTTTTCCATATCCTTTTCCGTAAGTTTCCCGCTGATTTTAGCGGCAATAAGATGTTCTTGTTCCAAGTTTATTATCTGTAACATATTTGTATATCTTTATATTCATCTATTTAAAATATTAGTGCGTTGTATGTGCAAATGATACGCTCTACACGTCACACTAATTTTCTGATTTCAATTACACTTTGTTTATTCATTGTTACCCCTTGTTTCTTTCTTTACCGTACTTAGCCTTAAAAAATGGAAAATGATGCGAAACCAGCAATAGTATAATCAATAGTGTACTGGTTATACCAATTAAATACATCCCATATCCTATGGCAATGCCAACACCAGCACTGGCCCATATAGTAGCGGCCGTTGTTAACCCTGATATGGTATTCTTTGAACTGTCCCTAAAAATGATACCCGCTCCCAAAAAACCAATACCAGAGACAATATTGGCGACAATCCTGGTTTGGTCTGCCATCTCAGTCTGTGTATTGATGATGGTTAAAAGTGCAGCTCCCAAACAAACGGAAGCATAGGTTCTTATACCTGCATCGTGACCGTGAATTTCACGGTCAAGCCCAATCAAGATGCCCAGTAACAAGGCAACCAATAATCTGGGAATCAGCGTTATTTCAGTTTGTAAATCCATATTATAGAATGTAAAACGTTTCAGGTTTCTTTTTCTGTGGGATGTCATCATCACCTGTCATCTGCTTTAAATTAATTTCTATAGTTTGGGCCAAATCGGTCATTGGTGTGTCCATTGGGTTGTTTTCAAAGGGATCCTGCATTAAAATTGATGTTTTCTCAATGGCTATAAAGATGATAGGGATAGCGACGGTAAGCCCAATTTCCACAGAGAGGTAATTATCGGACAAACCAAACGGAAGCATTGTGGCAAAAACATAAATGATGAGGTGGATCAACAGGCTATGTGCCTTGGGGAATACCGTGTTTTTAATCCTTTCGCATTTGCCCATTGAATCGCAAAGACGCGCAACAGTACTGTCAATTTGTACCTGTTGGAATTTATTGATTGCCTTATCGTTGCGGGCTTCTGATAAGGCTTCAGAATGTTTTAATAGAATAGCATTGGGAACATTTTGGTCATTAATGTCCTGAATTTTTAAATAGCCAGCTACCTTAGGGGAAAAGTCCACTTTCCTTAAGGACTCACCCAGTGCATAGCACCACACAATTTGTCGTAAAACTATTTCTTTAATCCTAAATTCATACTGACTATCCTGTCGGTCATAAAAGGTTATGCTCTGTCGTACCAAAGTACGAGAATCGTTGACAATGGCGCCCCAAATAATACGGGCTTCCCACCAGCGTTCATAGGCTTGATTGGTTCTGAAACCTAAAAGTAGTGCCACAGCAGTCCCGAAAACCCCTGTAACGGCTATAGGTATCGAAATTTTACTTAGAAAACCGAATTGGTCTAAAATACCCATAGTTATGGCATAAAACACAATAAATATAATGTCATATTTAATGTATTTAAGAAAGGACCAGATGGATATCCGTTTGTTTAAGAGCATTTTGTTTGTTTATTTTTATGTTTTAAAATTGTTTGCTTGTAATTTCCGTTTATACTTTTCATTCTTGATTATGCTGGTGCTCAAACTTCTTTCCTATTTTTTGTATAATTGGATAGATGAAAATAGCAATGGCAGAAAGGAAGACGATTCCAGAATACATTGCATAAATCCCAGAAAAAAGTTTGCCGGCATTGGTATTTGCTTCGTCTAATGGTCCCATTCCCGTAAGAATCATTGCGGCATTTAAAAAACTATCTATCCAACTTAAGCCCAACAAAAAATGATACCCCATCATTCCTATACCCAAAGAGGCTGTAACGATTACCATCATTATTACCGTACTATTGAATATTTTATGATATAGCCTATCGTTCCAAGTTCCCATATTTTTTTATTAAATTACTGGTTGTCCATTTTCAAAACCATTTGTGCAAACTGCACCTCTATGGTATCATCTATACCTTTTATGATGGAATCCAAGCCTGTATCAGCCACCAAAACCTGTCCTCTGGCACTTATCAAACACGACATACTTACACCTTGTTCAATATGTGTAATGGTTGCTTTAAATTGTGATTTAAAGGCTTTTCCTTGATAAGTAACATCTATCAGCCAATTAAAGTCGATAGGGTCGTGCCGTTTTGACAAAAAATCAACAGAAGGCACCGTACCGGTAAACCGAAGCATTAAGGGGTCTTCCTCCCCTGCCAGCATAGCTTTAATTTCAGGGTTGTTGGTCGATAGCGTTTTAAGGTCAAGGACACCACTGACCACTTTGGAATCATAGTCGAGATATAATGCCAGTTTGTGACTTTCTGCCTTAAAGGTTACACTATCAAGCATTGCCATCATCTCAACGTGGCCTTCTTCGGTCCTGTAAATTTTTTGGGCACTACCATTAAAATAGCTAACCAACAAGACTATTAAAATAAAGTGTTTAACATTCATAATATCTATCTTTAATTGTATAATTTAAAAAAGCAGCTTCTACTTTTGCTTTTAATGCTATCAATCATTTTGCTTTAAAAAAGCATCATAAAAGCTGCCTGCTATTAATACAACTATTGAACTTCAATTCTTTACTGTATTGCACTATCATTATTTTCTTTCAGTGCCACAATTGGGGCAAAATTTTGCCTCGACCGGCACACTCTCGTTACAGTTGCTACACTTAAACTTGCCTAAAGGTGAACCGCACTTTTTACAAAAGGCTGCGCTCTCTTCATTTTTCTCACCACAGGCCGTGCAACGAATCATAACCTTTGCATCTGAACTATCTTCCCTATAGCCATAACCGCGCTTATTGTGATGTCCGCGGGAATGATGGCCTCCGTTTTGAAAGCCTCGAAATAAATGTTTTAAAAATCCCATATTAATATATCTTTTAGTTTATTCTTTGATTAACCAGCCAATACCTACCATCAGTCACTTTCAATCCATATTTTGGCTTCCTGTTTTTGGTCTGGACCAAAATATTTAATTTCGGCATTGCAAAATGGTTTCATAAATTGGGTGGCCCACTGTCGCCACTTTTTTTCGCCGACCAATGCTATTTTTTCATACTCCTTTTCGTGCTCAACATCTTTAGAGAAATCTTTCCATAGCCTATCTATATGCCAGCCTTGAAAATCGTTCATTTCGCAATACCACCGAACCTTTAAGCCCTTATCGAGAATACTATGGATAAGCGGATGTATTTTTTCAAAGTCGTACTGGTTGAGTTTACCGCTAGCCTTTGTGGTAACCACATTTTCGCTCTTTATGTCTGTAATCTGTAACATCTTTTAAAATTAATATTATTATTAGTGGATTGTATGTGCAAATATCCATTGGCTTTACACTTGCTTTTCTTAATTATAAAGCGCCTTCTTTTTTCCTAAGTGCAAGATGGCTTCGGGCAAATCGAGTTCGCGCGTTCCGTTGCCGGTTCTAATATAAAACCGTGACCTCCCGTCTTGACTTAGATAGACCGGTGTTTTGGCCGGGTCTATTTCTATGTAGCACACATCATTTTCTCCATATCTGTAAAAAGATACATTTACAGCCGTACATAAATGGGTGCCCAATTTTAGAGATATCAACTGCATCAGGTATTGTTCAAAACCATCTCTATCTGGTTTTTTCAAGGTTTCAAAATCCTGGTTTAGACCGAGGATGTTGCCGTTATCGTCTACTCCTATAAGCAAATTACCACCGTTGGTGTTCATAAAACCCGCTATGGTCTTGATAATTACAAATTCCAACTGTTTATTCACTTTGGATTGACGTAAATCCCATCGCAGACTTGATTTGAACTCCACCAAATCATTCTCGCCTTTTTTAATGAGTTCCAGCAGGGTTTGCCCATCCATCCGTTTCCTGTTCAGTTGAAAAATCTTTTTTCTGAAAAAGACCATCAAGGCAAGGCTGCTTCCCAATATTCCGAACAACAGGTTTTTAAGGACTTGGTCAACATCGGTAAAACCCCATACGGTTTCAAAAGCCTCGCCAAGATAGCTTGGCCAGTGACCGGAATCGCCCGACCGGTCAAAGAGAAAAAGGGATAGGCCCAAGGGTTGCAGTATAAAGACCCCAAAGGCAAAGCCTGCCAAAAGCCATATCCCTATTTTTCTTCTTTGCATAGATAACGGTGTTATGGTCGTTCGGTCAAAAGCAAAACACTGTTATTTTTTGTCCTTTAACAGGAACGTCTTGCGTTTCTCAAACTCCTCTTCGTCGATTTCGCCGCGGGCGTACCGCTCCCTCAGGGCTTCCATTGCCCTGTCCTTTCTGTTTTTCTGTCCCGGTGTGGGGTAGGGAATCAGGAATATCCAGAAGATGAGGATTATCCATAACCCCCACCATATCCAGTGCATTCCCCCAAAATACCAATCGTCCATCATAATTTTCTAGATTTAAAGATTCATGTTTCAGTTACTATTGCTATTGCTTGTTTGTTCGAGCCAGTTGTTGGCCATGTTTCCATCTTCAGGTCCGAAATATTTTATGTGGGCTTCACTAAACGGCAATAGCGATTCGGTAAACCGTTCTTGCCATGTTTTTTCGCCCACCAAGGCTATTTTCTTAAGCCGTGCTTCTTCGGGAAAGGAAATATCCAACCTCTCACCGCTGCTTTTCTTCACTCCTTTTTTGGGAGGCTCCATTTCCATATACCAAGCGGCCCGTTCATTGCTTTTCAAATGTTCATTCAGGGCCTTGACCAAGGTCGCCCCATCATCGGCATCCAGCTCTTGATCTGCGATGGTATATAAGATTTGGTCTTTTTTATAGATTGCTATCATCGTCGTATTCTTTTGATGTTATTGTCCTTAAAGGTTACTCCAAATTGCCATTGCATTTATTGCATACTCCCGTTACGACCAGGTTGATATCCTCCGCCATATATCCTTGGGGCAGGTTTACCTGCGGGATTTTACGGTCGGTCAAACAAACGGTCTCGTTGCACCGGGTGCAATGAAAATGCAGGTGCAGGTCGTTGCCCACCTCACATTCACAGTCTTCCTCACAGAGCGCATATTTCATAATGCCCGTACCGTCCTCTATTTGATGTACGATGCCTTTTTCCTCAAATGTTTTCATCGTCCGGAAAAGGGTACTCCTTTCCGACTTCTCGAAGAAACTCTCCAATTCGCCCAAACTGATGGCCACCTCGTTTTCCAGTAACTTTTTATAGGTCAACAGACGCATCGGGGTGGGTCGTATTCCCTTGCTCTCCAATTTTTTGACGATTTTTTCCATGTGCGATGGGTCAGAGGTCGTACCGTTTTAAGGATTCCCCCGTTTTGATCTGGAAGGCATCCTCAATATCCGATAAATAGATGATACCGTCCCCTGGGTCGGGCGTTTTACCGTTTTCCGTAATAATATCGATTGCCGATTGTGCTTCTTCATTTTGACATACCAGCTCCACTTTTACCACCGGACTATCGGTTACGTGAAAATCCAATGAGGGCTTCGCGCCTTTTGCTTTGAATGCTCCAGTACCCTCCGCCTGTGAAAGCGTCATACTTTTAAAACCTTTATCGCTAAGGGCTTCGATGACCCTTTGTATCCTGTTCGGTTTAACAAATGCTTTTATTTCTTTCATTTTTAAAATGTTTAAATTTTTAATCGATTTTGAACCGAGCCTGTTCTTTAATTTTTAACTAACTAAATTAAGTCGATAAACAAACTCGGAATCAAAATCCTTGATTTTTAGAGAATTAATGTCCGTGCTCCAATTCGCCTTTCACCATTTCTGAAGAAAGAGTATAGGCCCCATTTGTTACTATTTTGATATTTTCGGGTGTTCCTGCAGGCAGGTTAACTTCTACAAACCCCAGATCGTTGACCCCCGTGCTCACGGGGATGCGTTTATATTTCATTTTATTTTCAACAGGTTCTTCATCCTCATCCATGATGAAGATATAAGACTGTTCACCTTCCTGGACAATAGCTTCCTCGGGAACAGCAAAGCCTGATTTTTCTCCTTGTACAATTCTTCCCTCCACATACATTCCGGGCAAAAGGTCCTTGTCTTTATTCTCGATATCTGCCAATACCTCTATGGCCTTCGGATCGCTCTCAAACGTCTGCCCTATGGAACGCACGGTGGCCTTTAACAATTCATTAGGTTTTGAGGCTGTTGAAAAATAAATCTGTTGTCCCTCCTTGACCTGCTTGATGTCCTTTTCATATACTTTGAAATTGACATAGATTTTCGAATTATCGCTTATCGAGAACATTTTGGATTGTGGGGCCACATAATCGCCCAGGCTTACCATTACTTCGCCCACATAGCCACTAATGGGCGTAATAATGGGGATGGCAGAATAGATCTCCCCTTCGGCCACTTTGGAAGGGTCCAGTCCCAACAAGCGTAGTTTGGACTTTAGGCCGTTTACACTGGAAGTGGTGGAACGAAATTTGGATTGCGCCATTTGGAATTCCTTGCCAGAGGAAACCCCTTTGTCATAGAGGGTCTTTTTGCGCTCAAAATCCTGCTTTAAAAATACCAGTTCGTCATTCTTTTCCTGGTATTCCTGTTGCATGGCGATGATATCCGGGTGTTCTATATAGGCCAACACCTGTCCCTTGCGCACAATGTTGCCCGGTACTACCTTGATCGAGCTAACATTTCCACCAATAAAGGGACTAATGTTTGCCCTGTCCTGTGGGAAGAGTTCGAGTGTTCCTGTTACCTTAATGTTGTTCCCTAAATTACGTTCCTCCAGAGGTTTCGTTTCCAGACCGATGGTTTCGGCCTGTTGTTTTGTAAGTTCAACAACACCTTCTTCCCCTTCTTCCCCTTCGTGGCCACCTTCTTCTTCGTCGTGACCCTCTTCTCCGTGCGCATCTTCTCCAGGTGCTTCGGTTTTTGATACGCCTTCCGTTTCGTTATGCCCAAGCTCGGATTTTGGGGCATCGTTACAGCTCAGAAACATAAGTGTCAATAATACGGTACTAACTAATAGTATATTCTTCATTTTTCTTTCTTTTTAAGATTATAGATTGCCCAATTGATATTGTATCTCAATGGCCTGTTGGTTATATTGGTTGATGAAATCCAAATGGTTTATTTTGATGTTGATGGCACTGTTGAGGATGGTGATATAGCTAATGTAGTCTATCTCACCTTCCTTGTTTGCCAGTTCGGCAGTGGTCAACTGTTCCTCTGCCAGTGGCAGTGCCGCTTCTTCATAGTACCTCAACGACTTCAACGTTTTGTCCTGGGCTTTGTACAGTTGGGAGACCAGGCTCTCGGTGGTCGCCTTTTGTGTCAAATACTGGTTTTCGGCCACCATGGCATCTGCCTTGGCCGCCCTTACCCTATTTTTTTGCGGAAGGAACCACAAAGGGATGCTGATGCCCGCCTGATAGGCATTGAACCCCGTAACATCATTATACTTGAGATTGTCATAGCTCAGGCTGAACTTTGGCAGGAACTGGGATTTTTCGACCTTTACGTTCGCTTTGCCCACTGCTGCGTTCTGAAGGTCGAACTGCAGCAACGGGTTATTGCTTATATCCAAAGTGTCTACAACCGATATTGGGTTTATGATCCCATAAGGCCCATCCATCGTATCAATGGAACCATCGATTCCCAGATATTGCTTCAATGCCCTTTTGGCGATCTCGATATCATCATAGGACTGTTGCTTTAATACCTGTATTTGTTGGTACTCCGAGGTAGCCGAAATATAGGCGAGTTTTCCGGTCTCACCGCTATCGTACCTCAATTTGGCCGCACTTTCAAAATCGGCATAGATGCTGTCCAGCCTTTCGGCGAGTTTCAGGCGGGCCTTATTGTAGGCAATCTCGTAATAGGCCTGCATCACATCCCGTAACAGCTGCTGCTCACTAAGGTCATAGAATTTCTCGCCCAGCTTGGTGCGTTCCTTATAGAACCTGGATTTTGAAAACCCGGAGAGCAGGTCAATGTTGCCCTGTTGTACCCCGAAGGTACGCAGATTTCCCTGATTCAGGCCTTGGTCTTCCCTGCCGGCATATAGAAACGTGCTGCCCAGGTCAAAACTGGTGCCCTTCAAGGCCTGTTCCCTGTCTATGAACGCTTGTCCTTCCTTTAGGGTGGGATAATTTTCCCTTGCCATTACTATAGCTTCATCTAAAGTCAAGGTTTGAGCGATGGGATTGTTTTGGGCCGATAGGTTACCAGATGATAAAAATCCTCCAACCAACAATAAAACTGGAATGATGGCTTGACTTTTTTTGATATAACCCGTATCGTCACCATTATTTCTACGCTCCTTACGGGATTCCAACCAACTATAAAGTACCGGGACTACTACCAATGTTAAAAAGGTTGCCGTAATCAAGCCACCAATAACGACGGTTGCCAATGGTCGCTGCACTTCAGCACCTCCCGAGGTAGAAATCGCCATTGGGATAAAGCCCATAATGGCCGCCGTTGCCGTAAGCAATATAGGGCGCAAGCGCTCGTGGGTTGCCTCGTAGATCCTGTCTTTTAAATTTGTCATACCACTTTCTTTTAAATCATTGAATTTGTTGATCAGTACCAATCCGTTCAATACCGCCACACCAAAGAGTACGATAAATCCGACTCCTGCGGAAATACTGAATGGCATTCCCCGTATCCAAAGGGCAAACACGCCACCAATGGCTGCCAGGGGTACTGCCATATAAATCATTACCGACTGTGAGAACGAGCTCAAGGCAAAGTAGAGCAATATGAAAATTAGAAAGAGTGCAATAGGCACTACGATCATTAATCGGTCGGTCGCCCTTTGAAGGTTCTCAAAAGAACCACCATAGGTTATATAATAGCCCGGGGGCAGTTTCAACTGGGCATCGAGCTTTTGCTGAACCTCCTCGACCATGGACTTGACATCCCTGCCCCGAACGTTTACCCCCACATATATTCGCCGGTAGGTATTGTCCCTGGAAATCTGCATGGGCCCGGGTTTATAGCTGATGTCCGCCAATTCCTTTAGGGGCACTTGGTTACCACTGGGCAGGTCTATGTACAGATTTTTAAGGTTGTTGATATCCTTTCGATAGGCCTCGGCCAGACGGATGACCACTTCAAAGCGCTTTTCGCCCTCGAATATGACACTTGCCGATTCCCCTGCGAAGGCGGCGCTCACATAATCGTTGAGCTTGTCAATGGTAACACCGTATTGCGCCATCTTTGCCCGGTTATAGACAACGGTCATCTGTGGCAGGCCACTGGTCGCTTCCGCCCGTACATCACCAGCGCCATCTACGGTTTGTATGATTGCCGCCATTTCCTGTGCCTTTTCGGCCAGAACATCCAGGTCCTCACCATAGATCTTGATGGCAACATCTTCCCGCACACCCGTCAACAGTTCATTGAAACGGAGCTCTACGGGTTGGGTAAACACAAAGTTAACACCAGGGATAACCGAAATCTTTTCCTTCATCTTTTCGATGAGTTCTGCCTTGCTCTCCGCACTGGTCCATTTGCTCTTATCCTTTTCAAGGATGATGTAACTATCGGCAATGTCCATGGGCATGGGGTCGGTAGGGATTTCGGCCACCCCGATCCTCGAGATCATGGTCTTCACTTCGGGAAATTCATTTATCAAGTTCTGAAGTTTTTTTGAAGCTTCAATGGATTCGGTAAGGCTACTGCCCGGTTTTATCAAGGCCTGCATCGCAATATCGCCTTCGTCAAGTTTGGGGATAAACTCCCCGCCCATAGTGCTAAAGATAAAGCCGGCAATCATTAATAGTGCCACTGCACCTAAAATTACTCCGGCCTTAAAACGCAATGCAAACGAAAGCAATGGCTTATACGCTTTGTTCAACCCTGCCATGATTTTATCACTGAACCTATCGATACTATTTTCAAATTTGGCGAACCAATGGTCCTGGTTTTTTGCAGGTTTCAGGAACAAGGCCGAAACCATAGGTACGTAGGTAAGGCATAGGATAATCGCCCCAAGTACGGCAAAACCAAAGGTAAATGCCATTGGACGGAACATCTTTCCTTCAACTCCAGTAAGGAAAAGGATCGGTGTAAATACGATAAGAATGATAAGCTGACCGAAAAAGGCAGAGTTCATCATCGTACTTCCCGATTCGTATGCCATTTCGTCCATTTCGGCCTGACCTATCGCTGCTTTTGATTTTTTCATCCGTTGATGGATATGCAGTACCATACCTTCCACAATGATTACCGCGCCATCCACGATGATACCAAAATCGATGGCACCAAGGGACATTAAATTTGCCCAAACGCCAAATTGTTTCATCAAGATAAATGCAAACAGTAATGATAACGGGATTACCGAAGCGGTAATCAATCCGCCACGTAAACTCCCCAAGAGCAGTACAAGCACAAAGATCACAATCAATGAACCTTCAATCAAGTTCTTCTCTACCGTACTTGTGGTCCTGGCTATAAGTTCGGCACGGCTTAAGAACGGTTCAATATCAACGCCCTCGGGAAGCGATTTCTGTATCTCGTCAATTCGTTTTTCTACATTATTGATCACATTACTGGGGCTTTCTCCCTTTAACATCAAAATCTGACCTCCCACAGATTCATGCCCATCTTGTGTAAACGCCCCATAACGTACCTGATTCCCATAGCCCACTTTCTCAGCGATATCACGTACCAGAACAGGTGTTCCATTTTGGGTGGTAACCACCGTATTTTCCAAATCTTCAAGGCTACGGGCCAAACCCTCGCCACGGATAAAGTTGGCCTGATGGTTTTTTTCAATATAGGCACCACCTGTATTTGCATTGTTCACTTTAAGGGCTTCAAAAACCTGCCCCATGGTAATGCCAAAACTTTTAAGTTTATCGGGATTGATGGCCACTTCGTACTGCTTTACATAGCCCCCAAAAGCATTGACCTCGACCACACCGGGCACTAATGCCATTTGGCGTTTGACGATCCAATCCTGAATGGTACGAAGTTCCATGGCATCGTATTTATCTTCGTATCCTTCTTTTACCTTTAAGGTGTATTGGAATATTTCGCCCAGACCCGTAGTAATGGGTGCCATAAAAGGCGTACCAAAACCTTCGGGAATTTCCCCTGCGACTTCGGTCAATTTTTCTTGCACCAATTGCCGAGGAAGATAGGTACCCGCTTCGTCCTCAAAGACGATGGTAACCACGGACAATCCAAAACGGGATACCGAACGCAGCTCGAAAACGTCAGGCAGGTTTGCCATTGCCAATTCT
>TARA_R110002153_G_scaffold80965_1_pt1 | contig 115796 bp, 150 predicted proteins | sample TARA_R110002153 | Tara Oceans TARA_R110002153 (sample SAMEA4398193) | marine metagenome | biome: Polar Biome; feature: [SRF] surface water layer (ENVO:00010504); material: water (ENVO:00002006), including particulate matter (ENVO:01000060) such as... | depth 5 m | reverse complement strand
GAGCGTTTATGATCGGCTTGGACATGAGTTGATATTACTGTGAGTTTATTTTGCTTTGTAGATACCTACGGGGAATGGTCTTCGTTTTGATAGCTTTTCCTCTAGGGCTAAAGATAATCTTAGCCGACCAAAGCTTTTACGTAGGAGTAATACTCGTAGGCTTCATCAATCTCATCAGGAAGTTCCTTAATGATTGCGGCAGATCCAAGGCACATGCAAGAATGCTCCGTAGCCGAAACACTAGCACCAACAAGTTCTTTATCACTATCAGCACCATAGAACTCTTCAAGGTAATCAATGGAGGGAACTGTATCAGTCCCAGAAAATGCCATCAAGTGAGCAGCCCCAGACATAACAGCAGATTCATAAGAGGAATGTCCTCGGAAACTAAAGTCATGTCCTTGAAATGGAACGAAGTCGATCATATCTGGATTAGTCTTCATTGCCCATTCATTAAGGATCTTGCGATACATAACAGCAGTCGTTAGACTTGTGCAAGGCAACCACATACTAGCAGAGATAATTGTTTCCTCTCCATTAGTCAACCAAAAGAAACGAGGGTCTGTATTGAACATCACGAACATAGGAACGCGAAGATCAACATTAGAACCTTCAGGCAATGCCCAAAATTCAAGAGGTAGATAACCAAGAGCGTGAAGATCACGGATATGTTGATCCCCAATCTTATTGGTTCCGACATAGTTCTTAAGACGACGAGTGTAACGTGTTACAACTTCTTCGATATCTTTTTCAAAGAAGTTACGATTCCAATCTTCAATTAAATGCTTCTTAACGAAGGCTTGAAGACCGAAGAAGAATACCTTATCTAGTCCTTCTACACGACTACCACGGGCAGTCATATTAGAGAAGACCAATAGGCTATTATCTGGGTATTGGCGGCGATGATCACACTTGTAACCATCGTATGTTAGTTCTGGATTAATTGTCATATTATTTTTCTTTACGTTTAGAGTATACTTGGGTTTTAATGAATTTCAAAATGTCCACTTAGGATTCTTAGGGTGAACGAAAGTATTATCTACACATTCTGCGATTCGCTTATGGGTCATACCCCACTCTTTAACACCGTTAGAGAATCTAACTGCATCGTTCAAATCGGGCGCACTATCCCCACCAGCGTTTGATGTAAGTAGAGTCGGTGTAAAAGAATCCCATCCAAAGAATTTTTCTACATTTTCATGGGGATACGATTCCTTGTCTTCATAACCTGCATCAAGCTCATCATCAGGAATATGGACACCCTGTTGTATTGCAACGTCTTGAGCTACGGCTAGACAACACCGACCACCAACTTCATCATACATACATGATGTGGCTTTCTTCTTATTCTTTCGTAGTGCAGCACTCCAAAGACGATTGCGATATTTGATTTGTGCCTTAGTAGGGTTTAGGAGATTTTTCGTTTTCTTCATGTTATCAGTATAGTCGGGTTTTAATTATTGGTTAATTGTAAAGGTCTTAACAACCTCTTCGGGAGGTAGCTTCTTAGAGGCAGGTTTCAACATCCTATATCTGCCAACCCTATGAAGTCCCACTAGGTCTGGAGTTTCACACCATTCTTCGATATAAGAATCATACCTCGCACAATATACATCATCAATAGATACTTCAAGATCGAAGAATTGTCTTAGGTCTAGGTATCGATAACGGAATAACCCTTTTCTAAGGGCATACTTACCACTGGGTCGTTTTACCATTTTAATTTTCATAATTCATCAATGATCTTATCTCTTGCAGCTATAATAGCTTTACCTAATAGGTTCGTCCCATCCCACTTAGACTTATCTAAGATATTTGGATCATCTTCTCCAAGCCCTACACCCCAAATTTTATCGTAAGGACTTGCCTCTACAAGTTCATAACCATCAGTGTAGATAAGAAGTTCTTTCCAAGCGGGATTGTGACTGAACTTTTTATAGTTAATCTCAGTGACAACATCTAGATTGATAGCAGACCACTTACCATGATCATAGTTCTTGATAGTCCTACCAATAGCCTTCATGTCTCTAGGATCTTTACATGCCATGATCCTCCCATAAGCATCATCATCTCCAAAGAGATTAGCCTTAGCAGCCATCATAGCTTGTTCAGCACAATTAAAGGTATCATCACCAATCTTAAAATCAGCCCTTGCCCATTGTGAGAAGATACCACCCCAGAAGTAAATCCTTCTTTGAGTTAGATCCATCGTTGCACCTAAGAGGTGCGATTTATATAGTATCACATTCATTGCAAGAAGAATGCGAAAGTCTCTTTAATGATAGTCATATTAACTTCTTGACAAATCATCCATTTGATCCATGCGATAGGCATGAAGAAAAAGTCTACAATTGACCAGAAGATACTATTATGAATTGTATATCCAATCATAGCGGTTGCGATTGTGAGAATTAGATATAGGAATTGATTTATATGGCTCATATTTTTATTATTTTAAATTTAAATTTAGTTAGGGTTCAGCTTATCATACGTTGTAACGATATCACGAACAGCTTGAATTGGAACTCTCTGACAACCAACACTAACATATGATTTAGTGCTAGTGACTTGTGCATCATAGTCATCTGTAAGTTCGATCTTAACCATTTTAGGTGGGTTGAGAGTAGAAGCGTTAAACGTCTTTTCGAATTCCACAAATGGGATTAGGTCATTACTATCATCCCAGATATTAAAGGGTTCATTATATTCCTCCCATGCAGGTATAAGGGCATTAAACTTACCAATATAGGGTTTGAGGTGTTTACTCTCTACCTTTTCAATCTCCTCCGAAAAATTATCATAAATGTATTCATTAAAATTTAGGGATTCGAGAAGTCTCTCAAGTTTAATATCCCCCCTAACAATCATCTCATAGTCCCAAGCATGGGCTGTAACTTCATATGAGAAATCATAGGGTCGGTCAAAACTTACAGTTGCAAGGATAAAGACCTTGGGATAAACTTCAAATTCGTATTTACATTCTAGTGGTATCAGCGCGAGGGCATTATATAGTGCCTTGATTTGTGCTTTTGTTTTCGGTTTCTTCATAATATCAGTATATTCGGGTTTTAATTAGTTACTCTCCCCCACATATAGGGCAGATAGAAGCAGGGTGATCAAAATTACCTTCTCCACATTCCTTACATGGGTAGTTTACATTCTCACTCATTTAATCAAAACATTGGTCTGTTCTAGATCCACCATTCATTTTTAGCTTCAATAGAATACCAAGCAACTTCGTAGTCGTTACTAGAGTAAGGACTTGGAAATTGAACTGTAATGTTGTATGTATTCATAATTTAAACGGTCATATTTTTAACTGTTATATCAAAGCACTTGAACCTACTAACACCGGGGAAATTATGTGTATCCCAATCTTTTCGAGAGTTAGATGTATATACCCTATCGAAGAACTCACATACTCGCTCAATACCTTGCCTACAATCACTATGACTAGTGAACAACATAAGAGGGCCACAGTTTTTAAACCTTAATACACCCCCAAGACCTAAGAAGGTTCCACCCATTGAATTAATATCATCAACGATTAGAGTAGGGTATCCATTAAGATCATCTGCTTGAACGTGGAACTCCTTAAGACTTCCATCCTTAACATCCCTAACCTTCTCACAACGGATAAGATTAAAGTTCCTATGGGGCATACTATTAGTCAAGTGTTTTACAATACCTGCTACACGCTTACCAGCACCAGCATCAGGACAAGCAATGTTCCAAGTAATATATGGATTAACGGCATCTAAGATAATCTCAGATACGAAGTCATTATCAAGTTCAAGTTGGACACAGTTATCAAGCAATGCTGGAGTTACTTCCGAGTGGGGTCTATAGATAGACACCTTATCAAAGGCACAACCATTAATCATATCCGCAAAGATCTTAATAGTCAATGGTTCTCCTTCATTACATACACGATCTTGTCGAGCAGCAGGGAAGTAAGGCATGATTAGTTCAATATTCTTAAAGCCCATACGCTTTGCAGCATCATTGGCTAGAACAACCATAATCAAGTCTCTAACGTTGTTATAACGTTGAGTGATGATTAGACCTAAATCAGTTGACACTGATTCGTCAATAATTTGAAAGTGGGGTTCGCCACCTTTAAAATCCAATTGCTTATGCGCTAATTCATGCCCCTCAGTTGGGTTGAATTTAGGGTCTAGGTTTAAAGCGTATTTAGTTTGCATCATGTTATTAGTATATTCGGGTTTTAATTATTGAAAAGATTATATATTGAAAGTATGCTTTCACGCCAAAGGGACGGGTTGTGCATTATTATAGCACGTTACTACTTTCATGTTTCACACGACCAGCCTATGTCATTTCACAGGTACTTACAGTCTCAAACAGTCTCATTGATATCTCCAAACAAGCCAACTGAATACGTCAGTCTTCATAATACTATATCTACTTCGTATTACTACTACGCCATTTGGAGTGTTGATCCCACTTTTTAAAAGATTGCTGCCTTTAAGCCAACTTCCTTTCAATATATAAAAGTGGTTGTGTCAGGCTTTGAACCCTGAACTAACCCCTACAAATGGAGTCGTGCTACTTACACCACACAACCGAATCTTTAGATGAAGACAGTGATAACACCATCATCCTCATCCCATTCAAACCAAAGTTCTTGGAGAGCATCTAGGATACTTTCCTTAGTTGGATATTTAGGAGAGAAGCTATTCTGAATTTGACGAACAGTTACGTCAGTATAACCATCATCAATCTTACGTTCAATATATGCTGAAACTCTCTTAATTAGGATATCACGGTCAGTAGATGAATTATCATCTTCCTCTGATACAAGGGTTTCTTCCCCTGTTTCACTCACAACGGAGTCTTCAATTTCTACAACAAAGTCTGATAGAACTTCGTATTTGGAAACACGACACTTTTGGAATGAGTAATCTTTTGGCACAGAGACTACATCAGCGGGGTTAACCTTAACCAATACCATCTTGGTTGCGAAACCACTAGCATAGTCCAGAGAACCTACATGGAGTCCATGAGAACATTCGTTAGACCTATCATCATCCACATCCCTGCGGAGAACTTCAATCACTTCCCCAATACCATTGAAGATGCGACCCATCCCATCAACCTTACCTTGAAGGACCTTAGTCTTAGTATTACCAGTCGAAGAGTAGTAATCATTTTTAACTCCCTTATAGGCTACAAGGAATCCATCTTCCGTAATTGGAAGTTCCTTATATGAGAGGAAGTCAACCAGTTCATCAACGGAAGAGGAACTTGGGTTCTCCTTAAGATTTTCCCAAAACTTCTCAAAGTGTCCAATGGGTAGACCATCTTCAATGATGGACTTAACCTTGGTTGCCAAGGACTTAGGTAGAGCTTCCCCATGATAGAAGATATCATCTTCTACGATTTCGAACCCATCCTTACCGTGGATTGAGTTAACACTTCCCTTAGTTAGAAGTTTATCTAGAGCATCTTCTTGTTCTTCGACAGGAAGACCCAAGATTTCAACAACCCTAGCGTATTTCTTATCGGACTTTTCGACTCGGATTTTCCTACCACTATCAGTAAAGACGGTGACGGCAATTGCATTTGTAATGTATTTCATATCGTGTTTATTGTATTCTATTTTTTCTATTTGTCAAGGACTGCTATCAGTATATTCGGGTTTTAATTACGTCAGTTTCAGGATCACTTTAAAATCTGCTCTAGTGATGCTTTTACCATAACTATCATCTAAAGATGCGAGAATTCTACCTCTAGGGGATGACTCCTTAATTAACCTATTTTTAAGTTCAAGAATGCGATTAAGCCTACTTGGAACTTTCTTAATAGCTTCGATAATTCTAGGGTTATGGCCAATTTGGAAGAACACTCGTTTAGCATTATATTCTGCGTTTGCTGATGCAGCTTTGGCATCTCGCAATTTGATAATCTCGTCACGTCTAGCCTTATACTCTTTCGAGTCAGGAGTTAGCCAACCAAGTTCTACCAATCCCTCCAACAGTTTTTTACTTGAAACATTCCAAAAATTGGAACGTGTTCCATACTCTTTAACGTAAGCAACTGTCCTAGCATTCAACAGATTCATTGACGCATCCTTATACCAGTCGTCATCTTGTTCAATATCTCCAAAGTATTTCGCAATGGTATATTGTTCCATCTCTTCAATGGTGAAATCTTCCCTATAACCACAGTCCCTATATGCTATGAATGATGTCTGAGGGCCACCATCACCAGTCAAAAGTTTAGGAAGTTTAAGCTTCTTAACATCAACGAATGCACAATCCGAAGTATCTAGAGTATCACCTGTGTTATATCGTTCCAAGTGGTCAACTCGAATATGCATATATCCCCCATATTCTTCCCCCTCAATAAGTGTTAGCGAGTTTTCTAATCGTTTGTGCCAATTATTGTTATTCTTAATATTTGGAAATACGTAGATAATATACTTACCATTATTGACAGGTTTTGCGAAAACCTTACCATACGGCCTTACCATATGTGACTTAAAAGTTACCGTATCTGGAAAGCAATTACGGAAAGTATAGTCAAACCAATCACCTGTATGATCCGTTGGGGATGTATTACCTGAAATATACTCTCCATACTTAGGAACTTTAATACCAGACTTATCTTCTTCTGCGAGTTTAAGAAGTAATGTTCGGATCTCCTCGAAGATCTTCTCATTGGCTGGAGTGGTTTCAATACTTTCCCTACTGATTGGAATTGTGAGTTTTCCAATAGGAACATCCACTACAATAGTCGATTGCAGCTGTGCAATTCCCGGACATGAGAAGTTATATTCATAAATGATACCCCCCATTCGGATACATATACCTTTTCCATACATACCACCCACCCGATAGCTAATGTCATATCCATTGATGGTATAACCCCCCCTCTGAATTGTTCTCAGAGGTATAATAGGAATTACAGTAGTCTTAGAATAACGATTATCAAATACAATTTTCGTATTTGGACGTAGACCCTCTACAAATTTCGCAGTCTTTTCGATGAATGAAACGTGATCGATATTAATATCCAAAGAGATTTCAATACCTTGCTCAGTAGTTGGTTCCTTACTAATTTCAAAGATCTCTCCAACTGGAATACCATTCTTACCAGCCCCTAGACTGGAACAGTAAGTAGTCTTAAGACCTTTATGATGGGAGATAATGATGAAGCTATCAGTGTAGCATAGAGGACTCTTAGAGCCTACTCCAAACCCCCCAATGGATTCATTATCATGTCCTTTGGTAGATTCGAAATACATACCGAAGACGTTACGAATATCATGGTCACTAAGTCCAAGAGCATAGTCTCGGACTTTCCAATGCCATTTACTATCTTCAAGGTAGACCGCAACCTCTACATTCTTTTGAATTTTATGTTTAGTGTGTTCATCATCAGCATTGCTGATAAGTTCACGAATTACGGCAAGCTTTTTATCTGTATAGATCCTATCCCGTAGGAAGTAGCTTGCAATGTCCATGCCTTTGACGGACATGCCCATGACGGAGGAAGTCATTCCCTCCGATGCGATTGTTTTAGTAGTAAGAACTCCTGTTTTCATTGTGGTATCAGTATATTCGGGTTTTAATTAACGTTTTCCAATCAACCTCATCCAGATGTGGTTAAGTAGCCAGTAAAGTGTTCGGAAAAATCCGGTGACGTATACGTATATTGTGTTCATTGTGGTATCAGTATATCCGGGTTTTAATTAACACCTACGACTTTAAGTTTAACATTCTTCTTTATAATTAAAGCTTCAAGTTGATTACGATCTAGTTTAGGGATTGGTTTATCCTTATTGTATCCATAACCCCAAGCCTCGCCATGATGTCTAACTTTACCATGTATCATCTTATCATCGGAAGTTACACCTAACGACCAAGGTAGGTGCTTCGTTCGTTTATACTTAATTTTCACGGTATTGGATTTTGAGATTTATAATCTTCAATCAGTTTAGCGTAGTTCTTAATGAGTTTACGACAATCTGTAATGTCTGGATGTTTATGGGAAAACTTATACATTAGGTAATATCTATCATCCACCATTTGAATACGATACCGCCTACCGAAACTACCAGTATAGGTATCAAACATCGTAACATTAGATATGGTTACTGAATCCCACTGTTTTAGAATCTTAATAGTAAGGTTCCACACATGCGTACTTCTATTCTGCCTAATGAATTGTCTACGTTGACACCTAGTTAGAATTCCATCTAACATATCAACTTCAATGGGGGCATCAATTAAGTTGATAGCCCTGTCAAACTCATTAATAACATCCTCTCTTGTAAAGAATCCCCACCATCGGAAGAATGTATTACCTTTAAAGTTTACTGCGAACTTACTCATACCTAAAGTATACTCGGGTTTTAATTATATGATTTCTATGTGGGAAGCTTAGGACTTGTACCTAAACTTTCTCGTTTTCACAACGACCTGTGCTACTTACACCAACCTCCCAATCTCTTAAAGAGATTTAATGTTAGAATTATTCAAGACTCTTGTAAAGTCTCGCGTATCTACATTCACCCATTCCGCTCGGTGTTGATTCTTACGATCAAGAACCATAGTCTCTCCACCAAGGACATGGAAACTTCCATCTGAATGTCGAACCATCTTAACATTAAAGACTTTAGGATTCTTCATCTGATCTTTATTTTCCAACCACTGTTTATTTTTTCTTTTCATAAATTCTCGTTATTCTTATTGTATCCTGCACCATTATCTAAGAAGTCGTTAACTTCTAATTCGTTGATTATATCTTCACACTCATCCTTAAGAATATCTAAAGTTTTGTGATGGGCGCGGTAACGCTGGACAGGACAATATTCCGACGTATCAAAGTTATCAATTTTACTTTTTACATGTCTAATTTCTTGCTCCAGTTTGGATTTTCGGATTTCATATTCATCATCTGTCATAAAATTTAACTAGTCCTATTGTGGTCTAATATTCTAATAGTTTTGGTTGACATCACATCAGATATTTCATCGAAGCTCCATACATCTTTCTTATAATCCCAACCACAGTCAAGACCCTTTTGTAATTCTGCTTCAGGTCTACGACCGACATCTTGTAAGTGGCTATGCCCAGATAGCATCCATGATGCCCTTGAGTCCTTATGCCAAATCCTAAGTGGGAAATGATTCATGACTACAATCTGTTTCCCAATTCGGATCTCTTGATGATTTCCAAGGAATGTTATATGTCCCATCGTATGAGGATATACCTCTAATTCAAGCTCATATGTTTCTCTAACTGATTCCTTGTAGATTCGAAACATGTTGGATTCATGATTCCCCCAAAGATAGTTAACATTCCTACACTTGATACGACTAATCCATTCTCTACACTGCCCATCGGAAGCATTTAGGAAATTATCCCCAAGAATCCAAAGAATATCATCCTCTCCGACCCTCTCGTTAATAGTATTAATCTGATGTTCTGCACACTCTATATGACTACCATAGCCTCTAGCTTTCCATATAGGAAGATCCCATGATGGATCGTGATATGTATGGAGATCACTTGTCCAATAATGTTTAGCCCTCGTATCCCAAGGATATTTTAAAATCTTATTCATCTTTCACTCCCTTCTCTTTTTTTAAGTATTCCATTATCTCGTCTGTTGAAGTGAGTCTATCACTCTCCACCCCCTTGTCAAGGATTAAAAGCACAGGGGTAGTTCTAATTTTATGCTTTTTGAAATTCTTTGGATGATCCTTTTCATTCTTCCAAACCATTTCAATATCTTCCTGTTCCATCTTTCGTTTAAGCATGAATCCAAGACCCTCCCAAGGATTAAGGAATAGTATAGTAGTCACGCTAACAACTCCCCGACCAATTTAGAGATTTTCTTGTTGTCAGCCTTACCTTCAACTTGTCGTTGGACACGTTGAATAACTTTACCCATATCTTTCCTAGTTTGGGCAGCTAAATGGTTGATAGCATCTAATACAATGATTCTCAACTCATCATCTGTGAGGTCTACAGGTAAGTAGGTCTTAAGGACATCGATTTCATTGTTCTCTGTACGAATGAGGTCATCCCTTAGAGAACTAACGAACAAGTTGATCGCATCCTCCCTCTTAGAGATCTCCTTACGGATAATTCCAATGACTTCTAATTCCGATACGACCTCGTTAACATTACCCTTTAAGAGTGCTGCATTTTGGATCGATGATTTAATTTGACGAAGGACATTAAGTTTCGTAGTGTCCTTGTCTCGCATTGCTTGTTTCAAGTCTTCTTGTAAATTCATAATTCTCCAGCTTCTTTTAATAACTTTCTAGCTTTTGCTAACTTCTTCTCTTTCAACGCCTTACACGCATCAACATCCTTAATTTTCCATGCGTCAAACTTCTCTTGATATGCTGCCAATCTTGCATCATATGATGCAATGTGTTTATTATACCTACTCAATTGAGTAGTGTAACTTATATTCTTAACCAGTTCCAACTCTGCTGGAAATGTTATCGACATTATTAATAAAGTTGAACCATCATAATCATCTACTTCAAATTTCAGTTTATCAAGATTATCTGTGATATATTGAATTGCTACATCTTTCTTAGGGATGTAGATGTTATTTTCTATAAACTTCAGGAAATCTTCTCGGAAGATGTAAACATCGCCATAAATATCCATTCTAAATTCCCAATCTACATACTTAGATGGGAATTTAGGTTTGGAGGGTTTAGAGGGTTTACCGGATGCGCTCATTTTCTTACAGGGTTTCAACCTTACTCACAGCAACGTCTTGAACATTAGATGGAAGACGACCCATACTTTCCAAGAAGTCTTTGATCTCTTGACATGTATAACTACTACCCTTCATACGTGATTGGACTCTCTTCATAGTCACTGGACTATGATCATCCACATAGTTGAGGATCTTAGTTTGATCTCCCAATGGCATTGGATATTGAATCAATGTCAGAGTTGGTAGTGGTTGAGAAGGAGTTGGGACTAATTTAGAATCCGCCAAGCTAAAGACCCTATAACCATTTGGAGAGTTCTCCGCATCGTAATCGCTAAGAAGATCATTCTCTAAGAGTTCTGTAAAGATGAACTTTACGAAGTCATGGGGAACATTACCACTGCTTCCAAAGATACTATAATCTTTATCCACGCAACTACGAATTTCCTTAGTTACATCATAGATGGAAAAATTCTCATCCTCGAAACCCTTGATGGCCAAGAGTACTGCTGTTGTTATGTTTATTTGTTTCATTGTAATTCTAGTAGATATTTGATCTTAATTTGTTTTTCGTTATAGACGATTAGCTCATCATTTAGGAATGACGTATTCTTAGGCAATGCCCAACATGAATCATACCCAGATGGTAAGTTAGAGAAGCAATTCGTTGCATAGTATGGTTTACCCATAGCAAAGTCACACACAAACAACCAACCACTATCTCCTTTACCTTGTCCCCATCTTCCAAGACTATAACCTAGACTCTTAGATGCAGTTTGTGATCCATATACACCATTACCAAACGCTTTACCTGCAATTGCAGCAGTAGATGGAGGACTAGTGAATAGACCTGTTTTCAAAATACTTAGGATGTTCGATTGACCGCTTCCATGCCACACTTCAACGATGTTCTTATCCTTCTCGACAAAGTTAGCATTGTAATCCACAATGTCAACAGCGTAAATGTGCTTAATTTTCACATGACCGTAATTGTGCATCCTTCTGGTGGACTTTTTATACCAATCAGTGACTTGCTTGATAATCTTTGGTTCTTTCACCATTGCCATATCCAAATTGAACACCTTTTCGAGTGACTTCTTAGTAGAATTACCTTTAGGCTTAGTTGCAAGTTCAACACTATTAGATAGTGCATCAAGAACGTCTGATTCCTTAGCAACCTGTTCAACATCGGGGAAGATATCTTCATATTGAAGTCCACCCCCTTTAGGTCTAGGGATAATCTTTAGATATTCATCAATCTTCTCATTGAAAGCATCCTTACCATTCTTCTTAATGTTCTTATGGAAGAAGTCCAAGAGTAGTCTAGCATCATCGATACCATCTTGTGTGACAATACCAAGAGGTGTTTGGAATACACCATTATCGAAGCTAATACTTGTAGAGTTAGTGATCTTATGAACATTACTATCCGCAAGTCTCTTAACCAACTGCTTCAAGCTAGGTTCAGATAGCTTAATTTGAGCCAAGGCTAGGTCTGCAAGGGACGACTTGTTAATGACTGTGGGAGTTGCGCCTTCCAACATGACTCTAGCCCTAGAATATCCCTTCTTCTCTTTTTCCCTGATCTTCTTTTGAAAGAATGATCCCCCTTTAACTCCATAGTTATGTGTTTGGGGATTCGTAGCCCCGACAACGCCATAAGTTGCGATAACGGTTCCATCCTCCATAAGTTCTCCATCCCAATGCTTATAGGAATTCTTCTTAAGATCGGAAAATACCAATCGAACTTTCTCTTTTGATTTACTCATATTAGTAGTATAATCGGGTTTTAATCACTTAAATATGTTGAGTGCGGTTTGAGAGGGGTAAAATTTTCTTTAAGATCCTTGAAAGTATTACCTATTCCATAATGGAAATACTCGAATATGTGCCAACCTCTCAAATCGACCACACACTTTTTCCCCATGAAATGTCTACCAACATCCCCCCGAATATCAACACGAGTCCAAAAGAAACATGTATGTTTCTCCTTTAGGAATTCTGAAAGAACACAGGTTGTCTTCCCTCTATTCAAATCTCCGTCAAACATACAAACTTTTCTGTCATCGGGTTGTTCCATGATCCATTTCGCAACATCGTCTATAGTGTATTTCATATTAGTAGTATATTCGGGTTTTAATCAATGTAACTCTCAATAGCGATTCTAATAATCTTATCGTCGATCACCTTATCATCAAGTTTTTGGAAAGCGTATGGAATCATCCATCCAGACCACTGAGTAGTAATTGCTAATGCTTGCTCTTTGCGAGTATCATACTTAGAAATGTATCTCTCAATCTCTAGGTCGATAATAGTGCGAGTATGCACTACCTTACCATAAGCCTCTGTAACTTGACCAATGTAGTCCTTACACTTTTCGGCAATTTCAAAGTCCAAGGTGTTCTCTATGTAATTATAGAAATCCTTCTCTTCAATAAATTTAGGAGATGCCATGAACACATCTAATACTTGCTTAACACCTTTGATGCCAGTAGCAAGCTTATGTAGTTCACAGTATAGATCGGCTTTGATCTTCTTAAGAGTTTGACCATCAGGAGAGTATAGAACTACACCTTCCTTACCAACCCATGCTTCTACATCAAGCATACATTCATATATATTCTTATAGCTATACTTCTTAGGACGAGGAACCTTAAATGTATTTTTGGCCAAGTCATCTAATTGATCTTGGGTGAAATATTCACAGGTATCATTATACACAGCACCAACCAAAGTTAATGTTGGTTCTTCAGACTCTCTCAAGACTATAATGTTAGTTGGTGTAGTCCACTCAAACAATAGAGTTACGTTATGGGTATCGGACTTCTGTAACAATGTCCAGAATCCAGACCCAAACACCCAAGGATACTTCTCTATAAGAGTATCGATCTCATGGCCATTATCTAGTTGACGAGCATCTATAGTTCCTCTGGTTCTACAGATAAACTCCCCTTTATACTTGGATACGATCAATAGAGAACCATCCAACTTATGTCTAGCATCAATAGGCCAAGACTCATCCCAAGGTTGGAACTCTGGACGTTCAGAAAAGTTTACAAACTTGCCAAACCCTTGCGATACCACAAAGTTGTCGGATTGTCTAACAATACAAGAGCGGAATCGTGAATTGTCATCAAACCACTTAGTCCCCATATCTTCTGGGTTAATGAGCCAACAAGGATCACCGCCTACAATACATTCCTTGTATTTAAATTCTTCTTTATTTGGTAGAGTTGGCATGGTATTTATTTCTGCATTTTTCGCAGAGTTCCTTGGTTAATTTATAGAAGTCCTTATTCGATCCATTATACATTGAATATGCACATTGAATCCATTCTTGTCTACTCTTAAGAGCATCGTGTCGTTCCTTTGCAATAATACGAATAATCTCAGTCTTGGATAGACCCTTTAGGTCTGTGACTGTTATATCTTTACAATTCATCGGGTTTGCGTTGTTTGGGTTCTTTACCCTCTCTTACGTGTTTTCTTACACTTAAGTCCAATCATGTATTTCGTATTCATACCCAGAGTATACTCGGGTTTTAATTAACGACCATTCTTAGCAGCATCTTGTCGAATCTTCTTAGCTTCCTTCTTATTTGGAATATGCTCCCTAGTAGAGAGGACTTTCTTAATCGTTACTAAGTATGCATCATACTCTTCCATATCATTTTTTACGGAGGTTAGAATGTTCTTACTATATTCAAGACTTTCAATTAATTCTTCAACTCTTGCCGATGCATAATTATGAGACTGTTCGGTTTGACCTCTATAGGCACGAACATCATTTAGAATTGACATTACCTGCTTGGTGTGTTTACCTTCTAGTTCTTCTTCTGTGTATATTGTATCTTTCATATTAACTAAGTTTAAGACTGTTTCTAAGATTCTCTTCTTGACGCTCCAATACAAAGTCTGGAACTCCATGCGTGTTTTCGTTGTCGTGCCTCTTTTCCATAACGATATAAGTAACGTTAAGACCAGCCTTCTCAGCTTGTTTAACGTAATACTTATAATCTTTAGCCTTACAATTGGTGTTAGCGACTACGATATTAGTAACTGTAACATCATGCAAAACTTTGTCAAACTTTGCCATACATGCTCCATGCGCTTCCCCAATCTTATCGGCAACAAAGTTATAGTTACCTTCATCATCATAGTAGAAATCATCTGCGGTGCAGATAACGGAAGGTTGTGCTACAAGCTTTGCGAACGTGGTCTTACCAGTTCCCGAAACACCTCTAAGTATAATTACATTTCTTTTTTTCATAAATTATCTAGGTTTGATTGTCATAGTGAGGTTCGTTTCAGTGATCTCATACGGCTTATGACAATCCACATGCATAGTATCAACATCAATTTCCCCTTCATCCTTGCGGCATTCAAACCAAATAGAAGCATCTTGTTCTCCTTGACCCTCATACCAATCAGCAAAAGCCTTAACTTCTGCCATTGTATTGAATCCCTTAATTGTTAGTGTAATTTCTTTCTCCATGTTAGTAGTATATTCGGGTTTTAATTAGGTTTATCGTTCTCCACTTTCTTACATCCCCAACCTTCGGAGCATTCCCATTTTCCATCGGTCTTCCTCATCAGGACTACCCGACTCTTAAATGGATGCCAGCAAAAAAACGCTTTTGAAGACGTTTTCCGTTTAGTTCCACAAGTCTTACACTTGACCGTTCTAGTATTCGGAAACATCTCTTTCATAGTGGACATGGGTATGGGTTAGATAGACCACTAATTGGACGAGGTAAGAGTGTTGTTGTGATGCGGCTCATTGCCTTTAGTCGCGCCTTATGAAAAGCTTCTTTCTCTGTTCTAGCCTTAACCTCATACCAGTCCACGGCGGGACAATTAGAGGACGAATTGTAAGGGTAATGCACGGTGACGAAGTAGTTTTGATATGGTTTCATATTATCAGTATATTTAAAAATCTTTTAAGATGTTTGGGGCGTAAAGCCAAAGTCGCGCCGTCCAATTTCTGTATTTATTTCTATCGAAACTATCCTTTTGATTAAAAAAAGCATCATTAAATTGACCAACGAAATCAGATCCAAACCACTCATATTCTTGGCTACCTTCAATCGAATCCCACCATTTAACGATAAATTCTGATTCATCTTCTGTGTAGACAGCACGTAAAGCTTTACGCATATCATCTTGCCATTTCGAATATTGTTGCGGGTAATTCATATCATCAGTATAGTCGGGTTTTAATTAGTATCTAAGATCTATCATTTCAACCTTAAGTAACGTAGCCCATGACCAGACCATTAGGAATGTGAATGGGTTTCTCATAAGTTGTGTGTTCCATTTAGCGAGATCCTTATAGAAATGCGGCGATGTAGTATAATACCACAACCAACACGGCATTGCGATTAGAGATGCAGGAACAATTATAACCATTGCTATGTATTTCATATTAGTAGGGTAGTCCGGTTTCGATTCCATCCTCGTAATATTCATAGAATTCCATCGATACTTTACCTAAAGCGTGTTCAGGTGTAACACCATTAACAGAAATGCCTAAAGGAACGTAAGTGGCATTAAACCATTCTTTCCCATCAGTATGATAATATTGCTTAATACCAACCTGATTTTCAATTTCTATAAATTCCGTGGGTTCAGGGTCTAGAATAGTATTATCCTCTACCTTAGTGTCGTGCCTTTCTCTGGTCTTGGAAACCTTCCAACCAGCGTTAGAGCATATACCACATTCGGCATAACCACACTTATATTTCCTGCGGTCATACTTCAACTGCTTTCCGTATCTTTTCATTATCTCAATTCAATTGTTTTAGGCCAATATAGACCAACTTTAGAACCACCAGAAGTAACCTCCCCCAAAAGGGGGATCTAATGTCATTTTCATATTACTAGTATATTCGGGTTTTAATTAATAGATCCTCTTTTCCAAAGATATCCTTTATATGATTTAGATTTACCATTCAAAACTCTAGATATTGGATTTAGAGACTTTAAATTATAATACTCTTTCAATATTTTCGAATTTTCCCACACCTTAACTAACACCTTACCATCTAAGGTATATTGATGTATATTCCTCAACATTTTAGACTCTGGAGAAGACATCTTTTTCTTCCCCTCTAAGATTCTAGAATTTAAAGCTATTAACATTTCTTCTTTTTTCAGAAAGTTATAACTAAACCAATATCCACGATAGCTAACATGTCTACGACTAGCTATATGACTTATAGAACATGAACTTTTAAGATTTAAGTATTCAGCACACTCCTTAGCGGAGTCCCACACGCCTACATATTCACCATCTAATTTGTAACCATAAACTGTTTTCATCTTAAGTCCCCCATTCTTTGGAATTTTAATATTACAATCTTTGAGTATATTAATCACTTTATCAACCGACATTCCAAGTTTAGATGATACTATACACTCCGATCACTATTGGAAATTCTCGCATATCTTTTGATGTGTATACCTTCATAGTAATATTTAACACATCTAGTAATTATTTTATCGAATCTCTATCATTTGTGGCCAATAAAGGCGCACACCATTTTTCGTATTACCAATCGTTATATGTAATCCTTGATAACCGCTGTTATCGACAATTCCAAACTTATCCTTAAGCTTGTCAAGTTCTTCGGAATATACTTTCATGTAGAACATGATGAAACCTTTCCGATAACCCCCTCTAAGCATATCGATATCATACTCGAATTCAACCTCCTTACCATGATGGTGAACAGCTTTCTTCCACTTGATACCCTTATGAAGTTTTGACATAGCCAAAGTAACGTGGGATCGATGTAGAGGTTGTTGTAGTAAGATCCAATACTTCTTTTCGACGAATTGGCTATAATACTTTACAAAGTCATCAGAGACGTTAAGAACAATACGCCCTTTGTGCGGCTCAACTGACAACTTCCCTTTTGCTTTCAACATAGGGTTAGTATATTCGGGTTTTAATTGATTAAATTTCTCTTTATAATCTCTTTAAAGATATCTGTTGGTGTCATATCGAATAAGTTATATACTGGAATGCCACGATCTTTTGCTATTCTTATAGCTTGTCCTGTTCCACCTACATCAGTTCCATCATGTGTCCAACATATAACAAACTCTGAATCAGGTTCTCCCAATCCCACAATTTGTCTATAGTTTCTTGCCATGAAGCATCTACCATTAGAATTTAAAGCTTCGGGTTTTGGGTGAAACTTTTCAATTGAATCCCAAGCATCTGCGTCATCTTCTCCAACTGAATGATGATGTCCAACTAGTCTATATCTATGATCAGGATACTTATCTTGGAAGTCTTGATTAAAGCCCATCCAAGGTGGCCATATCTGAGCCATATCTTTAACTACGCCATCGGCAAATGCTTGATCGCTTCCAGTAGCATTACCAGATCTAAGGGTATATCCCTGTAGAGATAATGCCGTAGCTAGAGTAATCATATTCACCTTGATGTTCTCATTAATCGTCCTCGATCCAATTCCACTATAATATTTCATGGTTTAATTATTTTACTTTTCTTATAATAAGGACTAGGAGTAAGGGGAGTTAACGATGATAGCTTACCATCATTGACCATCCACACTTCTCCATTTTTTTGATTCTTCCACTTCGTAAATTCTTCCACAGACCAATTCAATAGATGCATTAGATACACCTTGTTAAATTCTCCATGTGCAACTATGATATTATTCTCATATTTGGAGGTATTGAGCAACCATTGATGAAATACTGCGGCTCTTGTAAAGGTATCACTAAAACTTTCCCCACCATTAGGCTTATAGAAGAAATTAAAATGATCCTTAGTCTTAAGTCGGGACTCCATAATATCTCTAAGATCTCCCCACTCTCTTTCACGTATAAGAGGGGTTTCAAGATGATTCTCAATATTATAAGTCTTGAAAGCTCCCATATTCTCGAAAGCACCCATACTTTCCGAAATTCTACCTGCGGTTTCGATAGCTCTCTTATATGGACTATTATATAAGTTGAAATATGTGGGGACTAGGGCTGATGGATAATGTTGGGCAGCATATTGAATTTTATTCGATAACGTCCTTATCTTAACAGCAGCTTTTTCAGCATCTTCAAATCCTTTATCTGTTAGACCGATATCACAGTCTAACTTGTTGAAGTATTCACTTTTATCTACGTTGCCGAAACTTTGGCCATGCCTAACTAAGAATATTCTCATAATTTCATTCCTTAAATACCTCTCTAGCTTCCATCACCAATTCAGCAGCTAAGTCCTCATCAAATTTATATGATATAGTAGACTTATCCATAACCTCTACAAGATCAGCGAATGCAGCATCGACATAACCCTCCAACTTTTCACAAGTATATTCTTCGGGGGTGTTCTTTATATGCATCAATCTCTCATGTAGTTTTGGATTGAACTCGGAAACCTTAACCATGTATTCGGAAGTTTCAAAAAACCTCTTACCAACTTCACAGAGTCTAAGTATTTGAACAAAGTTTTTTGGGCTAAACCCAAACTTAGTAACAGCGTCCTTTCGCTTACCTCCAAGTCTACCAGAACGTTGACCAGTTGCAAGTTTTATTTCCGAAAATACGTAACCCTTCAAACTGGACTTTAGAACTTCCGAATCTATCAGATCCCATTTATTTTCTACGAGTTTATCAAAAAATTCGTGCTTGTATACAAATGATTTTTCTGGAGCAAAGAGTATCTCCATGACTTGGGTATTAGACTTTCTAAGAAGTTTCAAAAACTTCGATAGTTCGTAGTAACACGCATCTATCTCATTAGTCAATACTATACTCTCTAGAGTTCGGAATCCAGTTAGATTCTTCTTATCAGTAGCTATGAATAGCCCTCTATAGTCAACATCACTGTTTTCGTTGTTCAACCCATAGAGAGTTGAACCACCTATCAAGTTGCATATTAACTTGGAATTACTGGTTTTGAAACTTTCGTTATTGGTTATCATTTTGTTCTACTTGTTCTACTTCTATATTCATCTTAGTATTATACGATAACATACTACATGTCCCAATTCCAACACATGTTAAAAATATACATATTCCTTGACCAGCCCAACATGCGAATTCTGATTCATACCATTTCATAATTTAATTCTTATGTGCGTCCTTATCTGGTCGGGTTCTAACAACCTGACTAAACTCGTCTTTGTTAATATACCAAAATGGTCGTCTACCATCCTTGTATTGCATTTTCCCAAAATCGCTAGGGTGTGCGATAATATGAGAAAGTAGTCTTAACATATTTGTAATATTGGAGTCATCCCAATGACTATCTTTCCTTGCTCTAAGGAAGGCTAGTAGAGGGAATGAAAAAACTCCAATAATCCAAAATGCGATTGCTTCTAATATTGCTGTCATAATGTGAGTATATTCAGGTTTTAATTAATGTAATGATACTTATCAGGAGTATCGGCCTTGATTTCTGATATATATTCTAAAGCCAGTTTCTTAGTTGTAAATGACTCAGCACATTCATACGCCCCATAATAATTATGCCACCATATAAACTTCCATTGTGGGTAAAATCGGCTATATTCGGGGCCGTAAATAACCTCTTTAATTCGTTTTTTCGTTTTCATGTTAATTACTTGCTAATCTAAAGCCTTTGAGCCATCTATATATCGCCATCTCCCTTGGAATAGGCACATCTATTTCCTCATACGAATTGTAATCAACTTCACTATAGTCATAGTTATAGATAGTCTCTGGAACAATGAATGCAATAGCACTTATAGAATCATTTAAGTCAGGTTCTCGGAAATAATTGAATGGTATTTCAAATCTCAACAGTTCCACAACTCTATCATTAGCTAATTCCTGTGACCCACCCCCATCCAGAAGGATGAAGGTTTTATGATTCTCGATGAAATCCTTATATTGATCGGTATGTCCCTTACTGTTAGCATATTCCAATGCTGCGTGTCCTGCTTGAATTCCCTTCTGTATACCTGACAGTGAGTAAAGAACGAAGAAATACATTCTCAACCCATTTTTATTGTTGTTTTTCATATGTATACTATACTCGGGTTTTAATTAATTTGTAAGTTCGCACCAACCCTTTTGCTATATTCTTAATTAGACTATTCTCTTTATCGGTCGCACAAATTAGATCAATTTTAGACAAATCTAAAACGTGCTTCAACACTATCTCTTCCAATTTATCGGAAACTTTTGAATTCTTTAGGTCTGATAATATCTCTTGAAAAACTTGAACCTTATCCCTAACTTTACGTTGAACATACACACCCCTACTTTCTAATAGTAGTTCTAGATATTCATGATTTGTAAGGGGTTTCATGCATCTTCCTCCATATCTTCCATACCTTTATCTCTAGCAGAAGATTCTTTAATTACAAATTTAGGACTCTTGAACTTAAGAGCGCGGGGATTTGTACCAATGTTGTCAACTCTAAGTACAACACCCTCGTTGACGATTTTACCCTTACAAAGATCACAATCCTTATCGAGATATGTATCTTTCATAACAGATAGGAATTGATCGTTCCAATTTTCATCCTTTGGAATTTCTGGAAATAGTGCATCTGCATATCCGTGGTATAGAATTGGAACAGTCTTCAATCCAATTCTATCACACTCACTTTCAATTTCATCCCAATCCATCTCATATGTAGTATGCCCCAAATTGTAAGTTACACGATACACTCGAAACTCACTCTCTTTGGGAAGAACTCCATAGTCATAGTTTGGTTGAATAGTTTTACCTCCAGATGTATATCCTACAATCTCCCCATAGAAGATCGTATTAGGTGGAATTTTACCATCAAGCTTCTTAGCCCAATCACCCCATACATCCTCAGTGTATTTACCGTCTTTCCTATTCTTTAGAACACTACGAGAACTGTATACAAACTTATGTTCAGTAGTTGGGATTTTCCCTCCAAGTTTATTCCAAAGACTTCTCAATGGGTTCATACTCCTCTTACATAGAACGTTACCGAAAACGGCAGAGGTTCCATGCAACTTACTCGTAATAACGATTCTATCAGAATCTTTCACTAGGAACATATTCTTACCTAGATGTTCAGTCTTATAGTGATAGGCAAAATGCCCATCTACAATCTGAGCCTTAATACCTTCCATGTCACGGTTAAACCATGCATTTACAGGTTTATATACAAATATACGAATACGTCTTGGTAAGACGCCAATTGTAGCATCCACCCACTTAGGAAGACGACTCTTCTTTACGTTACTGGCTCCTGACCCTTTTGACGATCCTTTGACATATTTCGTAACCAAGGTATCATCACCGACAGTATCAAAAATGTCCCCAATAGTAAACGTGTTTTCGTCAATTTCATAATATTTTGCTAGGTCTGATACTTTAAATAGGAATCCCTGACTTGGAATCTCTCGTAGACGAATCGCCTTAACTCTAGCAGATGTGCTAAAGTATCCCTTAGTCTTTCCATCAGCATTTAAGTCTGATTTATCGAAGAGGTTAAAATGTGATAGGAACTTACGAGATAGGCATGATTCTACTGGAAAGTAGACCACTTTATCTCCTTGAGTGTAAGAGCCTTTACCGATTACAATAGAATCGCCAAATACCTCTACAACTGACAACCTATCAGCATTTGGATGTTCTTTGATCGTAGGCAACTTAATTACAGTTGCTAAATAGTTGGGATCTGCTCCCTCAGTTGTTGTCAGTTTCATTGTCGTCATTCTCCTTATATCTTTTAATTAAATTAACCACATAATCCCTAACAGTCTTCTCGTCAAGTTTCAAATCATCGACCTTCAAAATATTATCAATGTTCTTTTCAAGTCGGTCTGAAACATCGATATCATAACTACTTATAACATCAGCTAAGTAAAATTTCCACCCTTTCTCATGGCAAAGTGTCACAATATTTCTTACTGCTCCAGCCATAAAACCTGTAATACCACCTACATCATCACAATGACAAATAATTCCATGTGGAGTAGTCATATCAGGATTATATCCTATATTAAATTCCTCATCGAAATTATCTAGATACTCCATTACATTAATTGCAACCTCTACACAGGCTCCACCATATCCATCTTGATTAAGTTCAATCTGTTTATCTAAACTCTCTTGATTGATTAATTGTTTAATATTATATTTTCTCATAATTTCTATACGTTGTCATTATATTCGGGTTTTAAATAGGCTTTTACAATCCTATCACAATCTTCTACATCACATTCGAACACCCACATAGGGGTTCCTTCTTTATACACTTCTCCATCAAATTCAATACCAATATCTGGGTAGAAGTTAACAACTCTTAACGCTGACCTACACGACATCCCTAAAAAGACACATTCAGTTAGTTCTGGACTCTCCCATTCAAATGATGTGTCACTGAGATTGAAGAATGGCATATCTCTACCTTCATCATATACGGGAATCTCATTCAACCATACATAAGTGCTGGAAGAGTTCAAATGGGTCTTTCTAACAGTATATTCTTTACCCACTTCTAGGAATTTCTGATCTTCCACTACATTAGTAAACCAATGTTTCTCAATTGGCTTGAGGAATGTAATCTTTTGTCCCGGTTTAGGTAGGCCATGTAACACCTTCAGGTTATCATACATAATTATATTTTTCCATCATATTCGCTCATATCAAAATCAAAAAACCCTTCATCCTCTTTAACAAGATCATTTGGGATTGTGCTATGGGCGATAGTCTCTGCATTCTCCAATTCATATACATGGAATTCAACATCGTCATACATACTCTCAATGTCTTGTAGCATTGCATCCACAATAAGCCAAGATCCACCAGCCCTAGCACAACCTGCAAGGTATGGTAGTCCTACTACAATAGTATCTAGATCCGTGGTATTTCTAGCGTCTTCCACGATCTTGATGACACCATCATAGAAATGATCATACGTAAGGTTCCTACCACCGGGAGTTCCATCATTACCAAGTCCCCACATTGCGTAGAGATTGTAGATCACCTGCTCATCCGAGATAGATGCCTTAGAGAAGTTCCCTAAGATATCATCTTCTGTGTATGGGTTGTCTAGGTCTGCTTGATACACCTCTGGGAACTTGTTTTTGATGTAGTATGCAATACCACTACCAAAACACTTATATGAGTTGCAAATTTGAATTGCAACGTCCCAATCACCTTCTAATAGATCTCCATTTACTCTCTTCATAATATCAGTATATTCGGGTTTTAATTAATTGATTGGTTAACTCTCTCATATTTTAAACGCCTTCATAATTCTATCCTTAATCGATTCTAAATAATCAGTTTGGTCTGTAATAGGTTCAGACCAAACTGTAAAATCTTTAACTTGTAGTAACTGTTCCCTTGGAATATCATGTAGAGCTTTGACCTTACATCTATCGGTTGGGAAGCAATGATAATCATAATTCTCATTATCGACTAGAACGTTGAAGGATTGCCCAAATCTTGGATGTTTTTCATATCTACCAATATCCTCTCGTCCAAAGATGTTAGTGTTAGGGTTAAATCCTAAATCAAGATGGACATTAGCCCACAGAACATACTCCAACATACCTTGAGACATGATGAACACATTATCCTCGCCTAATAGATCTCTACCAAACTCTAAAAGATCATATGTCCAAGATCTTACAAAGGATACATACCAACCATCATGTCGGATATGATATTTCACACCTTTCCAAGCTTCTCCATAAGAATCTAACAGTTGATCTGCATGTTTTTTATGATCTGCATAAAACGTATGCACCATACATTCATCGAGATCCATTACTAAATAATTTTTCATTAAATCTTATATTCCTTATTTGCGTCAAAATCGTAAATTTCATTAATGTTTATACATCTAGCATATACACCATCAATACACTCAACGTTATTATTATGCATATGAGCGTAATGGATAACCTTAGCTTCAGATCTTCCTAAGATGTCGGTCACAACACCTCTCTGTTTATTACAATCTTCAATGAGTTTCGGATCTTTATCTATAGCCCATTGGAATCTAATAGGTAGGCTAGCGGTGTTATGGTTGAAGTGTTCAGGACAATCATGGGAGAATGCAAAATCACATTTCCCAACAGTTTCAATTTCCTTAGTAACTTCCCCCGACCAGTAATCCCAATTATCAGTTCTATTACAACGATCCACAGATAATCCTCCTGCAAGTAAAATCACTTTCTTCCCATTTGGGAACGTGGCATATGCATGATCTTCAATTAGAAAAATATTAGACCATTTAGACTCCCATATCTCAGGGTAAGTGGCATCATGATTTCCTCTTATGAAGAATGCTCGCACATTCAACGACTTACATAGTTCATCTATAGTGGCAAGCCACGATAAACAACTCTTAGTTGCAATCTCTCTCGTTCCGAACCCTAGTCCGATATCCCCTAGATGTAAATAGTCCGATCCACTAGGGACTTTAGTATAGATAATTTTCCAAGTTACACCCATATCATGAGTGTCACCTTGAAGGATTATTTCATCAGATCTAAATTCATACGATTTTTTAATATTATCATACCCATCTCTAAAAGATTTATGTTTCGTAGTTCTACTTTTCGAACCTTTACCGCCATGCCATTCATTACTCATACTTCTACTTCGTTAATTTTCCAGATCGCCTCTCCACCCCTACCATATTTTTTCAGGGTCTTATCCGTCTCCATTTCAGATAGGAGTAGTTTAGCAGATTGATTTTTAATGTCAAATGCTTCCATGACTCTTTCTACAGTTATTAGAGGGGGATCATCCATTGTGAGGATTTCTTGCTTTCTAACGACCTTCACAGAGTCCTTCTTACCCTTCTTTTCATCTTCAGGTAGTTCATACTCACCTATGAACTCCAATCCAGTAGAATGCATTCTAGCTTCGTGGAGGATAGTCTGCCCAAATCTATTCTTATAGTTGTCAATGATTCTAAGATCCTTATCACCCTTAAGTTTCGAGATGTCTAGATTTACATCTACAGCATATGGTAAAGATGATCCACCTTTAATTGTACCATCTTGATTCTCCTGAACGATGAACAATAATGCACAATCATGGTCCTTAGCCTTTTTAACCAAGTGATCAATGAAATACTTTATCCTAGCTCTAGAGTTTAACACCAAGGCTGTAGTTAAAGACTGAAATGAGTCAATTGCCAAGAAATCTAAATCTGGTATCAATGTTAATATCACATCTACATCAGTAATGGTCGAAACATCAAGATTGATTACCTTGATTCTCTGACAATTATATGCAAGCTGTCTAATATCTTCTTCACCAGTGGCGAACCCAACATTATATCCAGCATTAGTTAGATGCTCTCCAAGTAACAATGCAAAGGTAGTCTTACCAACTCCGGGTTTAGCCTTTAAAGTGATGGTAGAACCTTGCAATATACCCGTTCCAAAAATCGCATTCAACGCCTCTACAGGTGTCTCTAGACGATTAAAAAAGGTGTCTGGTATTACTACATCAGACACCTTTGTAAATTTTACAGTCTCGAATCCCAAATTCATGACATTACTATATTCGGGTTTTAATTACATCATATTATTTCACATTATCTAGATACCAAAATGAAATTTCGGTTTCAAAATTCTTTTGGGAGGTAATACTACCAGCCTTGACAAAGATGTAAGTTTCGGGATTTTCATTATCTGAATCCCCCCAAACTTCAATTTCATTCGATTCGGTCATAATAAAACTATATGACCCTACCATTCCTTCGTATTTCTTACTCATTTCTTATACATTATAATTGTGTTATTATATTCTTCACTAAAGATTTAAACTTATAGGTTATTGCGTTTGTTGGAAATTTCTTCCACTTTTCAATAATCATTGCAAATAGTTCATCGGGATCTGTTGTACCATATTCGGGGAATCCTAATTTAATTGAAAGGTTGTTCAATACCTGTCTAGACACTCTTACAGGCTCGTCCATGCGGATCTTACGCTTCTTCATCTTAGCGTAATATAGGTTTAAAAGGTTCTTATAGGCTTCAACCAATAACTTTGTAGAATTATTAGATGTTTGGAACACTACCCAATGAGCATATTCGTGAATATATACGTTTGTTTGATGAACTGCGTATTGATCGATATAGATAATATTCTGACCAGCCATACCTGACGGTATATCATCCCCCACATGGGGACTAGTATTACTGTTCTTGTGAAGATCAGTAATTAAAATTCTAGGTGTCTTCATAGGGAGAATATCCTTCACATACTCAACCATCCCCTTAACAGCGTTAGTGACCATAATGTAACGTCTAGAACCTTCGGAGAAGTCTGACTTAACATTGACAGTATCTACGAACACTTGAACACCTTGATATTCGAAGATTTTCTCATGTGTAGATCCTAACTTATCCTTTTTTAGAGATGACATATACCCTTGTAACTGACCATCTAGGTATTTAGCAGCAGTCAAACCATCATCATCATGCGATAAAAGTTCAGTATACTTATCTCTTATAAGTTGTAGATGGGGTGCATTAGGATCTGAGGGGTCAAGTTCACCTTTTAAGGCCCACCATACCCATTCATCCCTAAGACGATCCATCTCTGCGGGGGAAACATCATAATCTTCCACACCAGCCTGTTTAAGACGTTCCTTTCTAAGGGGATTCCTCCCCCGTTTTTCAAGATACATTTTAAATGGTTCCATCTATATATTTATTCAACTACGTCTTCTAGTTTATAGACACTATTAGTAGTGGTGAAATAATCACCATCAATCTCAGTGACCAATGAGGTTTGGAATAGTCCGGGAACCACTACACCATTTCTACTATGACGATACATTTGTAGTGGTTCTCCTACAGAGAGTTCATTTAATACTGTCCCTGTAATCCAATACCCTACATTAGGGGATAAGTGGTCATGTTCGCCTATGGGAGACTCAAGTAAGTCCCACACGCTGTTACCATACTCTTGTAGAGTATTGGCCGATTCGACCTTTGGATGTTCGGCTACATCTAACTTTGTCAGTTTCTTCATGGCACAATCATAGTCGGGTTTTAATTACAACCTTAAGCTTTAATAGTCTTTCCTAGTGCTGCGATTGTAGCTTCTCCATCAACGATAGGAACTAATTCAACTCCAAAGGTATTTTCACCCAATGCGATAACTGCGAAACCATTAGTCCAATTAGGACTTGATGCGTATACAGGATTCATATCGCACATACATCCAATCTCATAGCCAAACAATTGCTTCTCTTCCCTCTCTCCAATAGAAGGTTGGCGCATACACACACTACCCATTCTATGAACATGTCCCATCATTACAGATGCTCTGAATCTTTCAACTTCTCCCAATACAGAACTAGCTGGATTTTTCCTAACCGTAGTTCCATGCATTACATATAGACCATTTAGATCTACATAATCGACCATTTCAATATCATCTTTAAATTCCCCAAGGAAGATATTTTCATAACTTAAAGCTTCCATAACTTCTGGAAGACATCCCAACTCTGGAATTCTCTCAGAGAGATACCTTCTAAGTCTTGACTCTGGCCCACCGGATGAATGATTTGCATTTGTCTCATAGATTTTAGCCCCTCCACTTACCTCTAAAAGATTGGAAAGGAACTTTTGATATTCAACTCTTTCCTCTAAGAGATTGTAATTCTTCATAATATCCTTTGGATACTTAGACAATGCTAGAATATCACAACTATCCCCATTAATAATAATGGTGGAAGGTTTCAATTGTCTAATAGTTTCTAGAAGAATTGTAATTGATTTTTCACATTGCATTGGAAAGTGAAGATCAGAGAATACTACAGCATAATCTGATAGTAATGTTTTAACACTAGGCTTTACAGGTTTTGGAAGTGTGATTGGTGCTAACTCCTGAAGAAATTTCAAGATTTCTTCTTCAGTTTTTTTAAACTTTGAAGGTTTAACCTTTTGGAGATTGTCATTTACATATCCCACTGGTTCTGTAATAGATACACCTTCATAATATTTCTTAACCCATCCTTGGGCTGTAGATTTGGCAACACCAAACTCTTTATTAATTTGCCCATAAGACCATCCATTATTTCTCGCGTCTACTACCTGTTGTTGTTTAATACTCATAATTAAATTTTTAAATCCTCCATGCGGTCTTGGATTTAGTGAATCCTAACACGCGAATCTGGGTTGTCAATGTTATTTAGTGCCACTTCCCAACCTTTTACCGTCGAAACCGTCCAAAATTTCTATATTGTCTCTATACCATTTTACGGTAGCAGTTAGACCTCCCACTAAATCTACTTTTGGGGACCATCCCAAACCACGTATCGCTTTACCTGCATTAATAGCATATCTAACATCATGTCCCGGTCTATCCTTAACATATTCAATCTGAGACTTAGTATCAATACCAACCCTTCTAATTAAAGTTTTCATTATAGTCACCATATCTAAATTTGAGGTTTCATCATCGCTACCAAATAAATAAGTTTCACCGGAAACTCCTTTAAATAGAACATCGATCAATCCCTGACAATGATCGGCTACATATATCCAATCTCGTATGTTTTCACCATTACCATAAATTGGAATATTCTCATCATTCAACATCTTCTTAATGATGGTTGGAATTAGCTTTTCGGGGTGTTGAAAGGGGCCATAATTATTAGAGCAGTTCGTTACCATAACGTTCATACCGTAAGTATGGTGGTATGATCTCGCTAGGTGGTCTGAGGCCGCTTTGGAGGCACTATAGGGACTTCTAGGGTTGTAGGGTGTATATTCGTCAAAGGGGTCTTCATGTGACTGTAAAGAGCCAAAGACTTCATCAGTTGAAACATGAATAAACTTGTTATTCTCTCTTTTCGTACCCTTGGTATATTGTCGAAAAGCTTCTAATAGATTGAATGTGCCTACAATGTTAGTTTGAATGAAATCTGCGGGACTATCAATAGATCGATCTACATGAGATTCGGCGGCTAAATGCATCACATGGTCGACATTATAATACGACATATAAAACTCACAATCCGTATATGTCGTAATATCCGCTTCTTGGAAGTGGAATGTTCGATGATCAAAATCTACCGTCTCTTGTTTCAAGCTATTATAATATTGATTTGATGCATATGTGAGTTTATCTAAACAAATTACCTTATCGACTCGTTTATCTGACATCAACATATTACATAATGATGTTCCGATAAACCCTGCTCCCCCTGTTACTAGTATATTCATAATTTATATTCTGTTAATTTATAGTTCCAACTATCATAGTGACCAGTTTCGTAATCTCTAGAAATATTGATCAATATTAATTCGTAGATACCATCTTTCGTTTCATTAAAGTTTACAACACTATCTATAACCTCCCCAGCATCGACACAATCTAAATCGTGTAATAACATATGTCCATCAATATTATTAGATTTACGCTTTAAGTAAGTCATCGACTTACGACTATAGACACCGTTATTGTCGTGCCATATACTCGTTTTTATTCTCACTACGAGTTTTGGAGAAGATGGATTAAACCCATCTTCTTGTGCGAATATATCACCTATATATGCTGTATTCATATTGATTTCTATTAGTTTACGTTAAATACTCCTATGAGCGATAACGACGACCTTGACCGTGATGTGGATAATATCATATCGCAAATCAAAAATCAAGGGAAAACTTTAAAAAAAGTTGAAAGGGAGAAACCCAATCTCCAGAAGGAGGATTTGGAGAAATTTGTCATTGACAATGCATCTTTGATAATTGACGACTCCATTGAAATGATACAAGCCTTAAAGATTGACGTTATTGCAGGAGCAGACCCAAAAATGGTAGAATCTATTTCAGAACTTTTGAAGGCTACAACATCTGCAATTGAGTCTTTATCTAAGCTTAAACTATCGGACGATAAAATCAAGGCACAAAAAGAAATAAAACAAATGGACATTGACTCCAAAGAAAACGGTGGTAATCTTGAAATTTCAGGAGGACAAGGAGGTTTGTACATTAGTAGAGAAGAACTATTGAAGAAGATTCTAAATCATTCTAGTGATGAAAAACCTAAAGCTATAGAGGATACACCTCCAATAGATATTTAATTTCCTAATTGTCCTTCATTTGTGTGAAGTAGGTATTCTTTATCTTTAGAATCTGTACTAACTATTAGTTTAGATGTTCTCTGTTCAACAGAATCAAATTCATCCCCTAATAGATCTAAATTAATAACTTGTTCAAGATCACCATCAGTAAATTTCTTCTCAACTTTACTGTTTGTAGATGTAGATGTATTCTTTTCTGAATCAAAAGGACTGAATTGTTTCTTATCCTTATAGATTCTATATTCCTCTTCTCCTAGAAGTAACTTAACTTTTTCAAATACTTCTTGAGATGAATCCTTTACACTAAGATAGTAGAAGACATCTTTCATCATATAAGCACCATTAGATCTAAGAACAAACTTACCTTCAGGTTCCTCTTCATATCTAAGTTGATTATTCTTATCTGATATTGGTAATGTATTATCAACTTCAGAAGAACTCTTAAGACCCAATCTAAAAACATCTTCAGTGAATTTTATAGAATTTGATAACGTGGTTTGCATGAAACCGGGCAATCTATTATAAGTGTCTACTGATGATCCTAGAGGATATCCAATAGTTTCATATATTGTATTATTTTGAGCAGATCTCGTAGTATTACCTAGAGTTCCAATAGAGTCTTCATGACCTATTAGAAAGTATTTCTTATCCTTTGCCAATTCTCTAGTATATGATCCTAATGGACCATTTAGTAGACTATGAGTATAATACTCAATTGTATATGTATCGAGTTCTTCCCCCTCTTCATCTAATTTATTGATGAAGAGTTCTAACTGATCTATACCAAGTTCATATATCTTCTTAAACTCAACCATGAAATCAATTTCAAGCTTGGAGAAAGAATCCCCGAGATTTGTAATTGTTTCCATATCGGAATATGTATAACATATTGCCCTTAAAGTTTCTACATAATTTTTCATATTTTACCTGTGAATAATGAATGCTCTTGTTCTCTTCGTTTGACTAATCCTTTCTTAACTTTACCTCCAGCCTTATTGTATTTCAATATAGCTGATGCAATTTCATCGTTAGTTCTAGTCCCGTTAGCTGTAACTCCCTTAATATTCCCAATATTATAACAGAAGCTTGTTAGCGCATTTATCTGTGCTTCGTTCCAGTTATAATTACGGGAGTTGTTAACTTTTAGAACTTTATCTCTAAACACATCTACCAACTTTAACAATCTTTGAGATGCTTCTTCTTTCGTCACACTGTCTGTCTCCGATTTAGCCTTAGACCCATAACCTATTGAATACTGTTTATAGTCCCAATATGGAGTTGGAGAGAATTTTTCAAATTGTTTAATTAGATTTACCAACTGTGTAGATCCCTCTGGGGTAACTACTCCAACAACTGGTTTTGGTTTAACCGGAGGGGTTGGGATAATATTTGGTTTAACTAGAACACTTGGAATGATCTTAGTATAATGGGATAATAACTGCTTAACGGTGTTGTCGAAGTTTGGGTCTAGATCTTTACTATCAGCCATTTTTAAAGCCTTAACTATAACCTCCGGTTTTTCCGGTCTTTTCTCTAATTGATCCAAGACATAACCAGCTTCATAAGATGTGGCCGCTACTGAGAAGAGTGTTAGTAAAACATCTCTAATTCCTTCATTTAATTGTTTATCTGTCATTCAACGTCCTCCTTAAAATTTGCTTTTGGTCCAATATATGTTTTAGTGCAAAATACTTGATTGGTATATAGGTCGGCAAAGAATATATGCCTTACTTCGGTAACATACCATCTACCTAAGATTTTCTGATCACTTTTCAACTTCGGACCATTTTTCTTAGGTGAAAATATATCTATAAACTTACCTGCTTGTCTAACTGTGTTTCCGATGTTTGAGAATGATACTTGGAGGTTGTAAAAGGTTAACGCATTATGCGTCTCGGCTTCCACCATCTTAACACTATTATCCACGTTATATGGATAGCTAAATCTCTTAAATCTCTTATCGGTCGTCTTATTCTTAATTGCAAACGGCTTAACCTTACCAGAAGCTTTAAATGGATCTACAAATTTCTTTTTCCATTTCTCCTTGATATCATCAAATTTAATCTTTCGAATTTTATTCTGTCCGAGAATCCTATCATATCCAAATACTAATGAATTGATGAAATAGTCCGAAGTCCAACTATATAAGGGGGTTGAGTATCCTAGGTTTTTCAAATTACCAATGTATTCTCCTACAGGTGGTCCAGATGGTGGGTTATTTTCATTCTCAAACCCTAGATCTGTCACTAAATCTCCAAGGCCAAACGCCTCTATAGTATTCTTTTCATTATCTGCATATATCTTAGATAATAGGTCTAGTCTAAATTTATCAGTTTCTTTATCGAAACGTATGAATCCCTTGACGTGTATTTCATCGTCTTTGGCATAATAGGATCTCATCAATTCTTGAATCGTATCGATATATCTAAATGTTGCAGGTGGTGTATATTCACCCACTTCAAAGTCCCCATCCTCCCAGTTATCCTCATCAACTTTATCTTCTCCTAAGACTTCTTTGAAGATCTCCTTCAATATAGCTCCAACTTTTCCAGAATATGTCTTAGCATATGGGGAGGTGTCTGTGAATGGTATAGAATTTTTAGATACTAGTGAGAATGTTTTAATGTTCTCCGAACGTACTATAGGATTAACATCGTCAGAATCTCCAACGATGATAAAGGTGTGGTCGAACTTATCATTCTTTTTATCTATCGCTTTCGATTCTTTTGGTTTAAATTTAATTAAGAATTCATCCCTACCATCTCCTCGGATGAAGTAATCATTTTCGATGAAATCGTATGGGTTTGCTATGGACACACTTCCAGACATAAAAGGATCGAAGACATTATCAACTAATGTCATTCCTCGTAAAGCAGACTTCGTGAATGAGATTTCCTGATCATCTGGGTTAGATAATTTGAATTCACATTCATATTCAATGTCATTAATTTTAAATACTTCGGCCATTAATAGTGTCTTCCTGAATATACTGTATCGTTGGTAATATCTTGATATATCGCAGATCTCACAGAGTCCTTGATATATTTAAGCTGTGTGCCACCATCTACATAGAAGGGCGCACCTGTAAATTTATCCAGATTAAGTAAGTAGAATATCCACCAACTTTTCATATCTCCATAGATTTGATAGGAAAGTATAGATAATGCAGTTCGCTTCTGAACCTCGTAGAACTCGATATATTTACTATCAAGTTCTGGAAATTCAATCTTCTTCAGAATATTATATACATAGAACTCCTTATCTTCAGTCGATTGCTTGAAGATTTTAAAAATTCGCTCATAATCTCTAATCTCCAATTCTGGTAGATCTGATATTTCGTTTTGGTATTTACCTGTATCTATCATAATTAAACTTCCTCTCCGAATCCTGCATGTTCCAGTGTTAGTGATTTAAATGACATATCTATTCTATATGCTTCGGGGACGATAACGCCATTAATCTCTCTTTTAGTTCCCAAAAGATTGACTGCAAAACTTTCACAGTATGCCCATCTGATAAATCTTTGACCGGGAACTTTAACCTTATAAATCCTTGGAGGATCTACAGCTATACTATCCTTTCTTAAAGGTCTATTTATAAATGTCAATCTTTGGACCAATTTATGGTTTTTGTCAATACTATCAGCATTGATAGTATTGGATACTACAAAGGATACTGCCAATGATCCATCACTCTTATCGAATTGGTAGAACATTGGACTTTCAATATATGCTCCGGGATTACCTCCTGTGCCACCCACTGCCCCTAATGCTCCACTAAAATCTTTACTTAATATCTTAGACCCAACATCCCCCCAGTCTGTTGCAGCAGCATCCTTACCAAAATTGGCAACTTGGGCAGCACCTCCAGCAAATCCTTTAATTGCTTCATTTACACCACTACCTATACCACCAGAACCTCCAATACCACCTTGGAACGTATCTCCGAAGGTATTACTAAATGATCTAACATTATCACTGAAGAATGGGAAATTGAAATCATCTTCAGGTGTTGTTGCATCTCCATACAATTTATCATAGAATGATTTTGCATCACCCCCAGCAGCACCTTCTGCAATTGCAATGAATCCTTGAATGGATTGTAGGATTTGGTTCGACTTAAGTTTATACGACTTCACCCAAACTCTAGGCGCTTTCTTTCGCATACCTGAGCCTCTTGGAGAACTGGTCCAGTCATAATCTTTGACCACATCATACTTTGACATATAAGTATTTAATCAGAGAGCATATGCACTATCACCATAACTCTGTCTATTATTTGGAATTTTTATAGATGGAGTTTTTGGGGCTGGCTGGGGTGATGATGAATTAGAAACTACAACAGTATTATCACCCCCACCTTTAGACATATTGGCAGTATTTTGTGCAATTATCTTGAGATATCTGTTAGCCATGTAGTTAATCTTGAGTAGTTGAGTCATTCCAACATTCCTATTACCACCCCCTCGTAAGAACTCATTGATAGCCCCTCCAGATTTAAGACCCATGATCTCATCCTTCCTACTAAATTTATGAACTTCTCCATCTTTAACGATGAAGTCTTGCATTTCTGCTTTAGGTGGCGGTGTTCCTGTGACAAATGCCCCGATAGTTTTAGTATATTTCTTGGGAATTATATGATCTGCGATTAACCCACCTAAGAACCTACCAGCTAAGTCTCCCCCGATAGCTCCCACAATAGCCCCTAGTGCCGTTCCTGCTACTGGTATGATACTTCCGAGGGTTCCAGCTAGTAAAGCACCACCAGTAGCCCCCACCATACCAGATACTCCAGTTATAACTCTTTTACCGGCTTTTTGTTGAAGTTCTGAAGTTGACATACCTTTCTTCTTCATTGCGTTGATATCCATTGTTGCCAACACTCCTTCAATAGCTGGACCAATAATTGGAACTTTTGCAGCACCTTTAGCTGTTAATCTACCCATTAATTTAAACATACCCCCAGAACCTTTAATAACACCACTAGTAGCTTTAGATACTATACCCTTAGCAGCACCAATAGTCATACCTCCAACAGCTTTAGCGGCAGACTTAGCCCCTCTTCCAACAGCACTAGCCCCTCTTCCAACAGCATTGACACCTTTACTAGCAGTAGATTTTATAAATCCTCCAGCTTTAGAGAAGAATCCTCCAACTTTACTAGCAGCAGATTTAGCTACACCTCCAGCCGCAGCCTTAACACCTCCGGGTGTTATAGATGTAATTCCCTTAGCGACAGACTTTACAACGCTGGCAATTTTAGATTTGATTGAACTGAAAAACTTACCAATAGAATTTTTAGCATTTTTAACAATACCTCCAAATGCTTTATATGCTTTTGAATTTGTAATCTTACCCCATAGCCCAGATATAGCTCTACCTACGGATTTAAATATCCCAACTACCTTATTCTTTAGTTTGCCGAAGATGCCTTTAATCTTACCCCAAGCTTTACCTATTAATCCCTTTGCCTTGCCCCATACTTTACCTAGAGCATTTTTCAATCCTCCAAAAATACGTTTCACCATATTCAGAAGTTTTCCAGATATCCCTTTGATTAACTTCCAAGCAGATGATAGAATTTTCTTAACTATACCCTTGGCCTTTTCTAGAGCTTTTTTAAATAATGCTTTGAAGAATCCCGGTTTTAGGAATTTAGTCAATCCTCCAAGTCCAAGTAGACCTAGAAGTTTACTAAGCCAACCTCCACCAGCCCCACTAACAGCCCCCGCAGATGCTCCCGCCGCAGCCTTCTTAACAGGTTTAGCTAACTTAGAGGTTAATGTTTTCTGAGCAGTATCTTTAGACTGCTTCTTCTGTTCTTCGAAGAATTTGGCTATGAATATAGATGAAGCTTCCTTGGATCTATTTTTCTCCGTACTTGTGAGTTTAGCGGATTCTTTAACTGTATTAAATGTGGAACCCTCAGATTTTATGATATTCTTATCCACCAATTTATCCCCACCAGAGGTTAAATTGGATAACTCATCCATTATCTTAGACTGTTTACCTAAGATTTCTAAAAATTCAGTGACTAATTCCACTATATTATTTAACTCTTTCGCATTATTCGAAGAAAGTCGAATCAATTTCAATGGTAGTTCCATTGAAAGTTAGTAGCTGTTCATCATAATCCCTAACCTTTAGAATGTAATCTGTGATTAGATTCGTTATGTTTGCAGGGAGATTGTCCATAATCTTCACCCTTTCAGATGTTGAGATCTCATCAAATTCGATAACACTATCTCCGAAAGTTATACTTTCGATAAATTTCGGAATCTCATATGAAAGTATCGTGGATATATTTTTACCCATATTATCGATATCCAATTTTTTCATATCTTCGATACAAGTAGCTAGTAGCTTATTCTCTTGTTTTAGTGTTGGGATTCTCAATTGAACCGTATAACCATTCCCATCAACGACATCTCCTTTAATTGTATCGATTTTCTTGAACTGTGTAATTAGGTCATCTACATCTACCTCCACTTCATCTTGAGTGAGTTTTTTGGATGATAATTCTTTACGTAGGGCTAGTATAATTGGAACTCTATCGAATATCTTTAAATCGGTTTCTTCCGAATTGAATAGAATAATATCATTTAGAGTTTTGATAAATGACATGACACCACTAATTCCATCCAACCCACTGGTCACTAAAGCTTTTTGCTGTTTAAATGATAGAGGTTTGATTGTAATCTTCTTTTTAGATGAAATGACAACCGACAATGGCTTTGCATCGTCGGAATCCAATACGTCTAGGAAATCTTGTAAGTTTGTTTTCATATAATTGATTTATCACCTTGGTCGGATTTTGCAACCTCATCGTTGTATAATCTTATCAGAAATTCTAAATCTCTAGGATTTCTACTGTTTATGTATTGAATATCTGGAAGTTTAGCACTCAACATGAATATCAATTCTAATATATCATCATATGTGTAATAACTATATAGAGTTTTGATTACTGTATATGCGCTGTTATCAAAAAAAGTAACTGATACTTCAGGTAGATCCAACATAGATTTCATCAACATTAGTTTACTATCCGAGTTTTCGGATATAAATGTCTTAATATTCTCCAATATGATCGGGGGCAATTTCTCTAAAATTGTATTTTTATCAGCTCTACTTAAATCTTCCAGTAAAATCTCCTTATCTTTGAATTTGATACTTGATATACATTCAATGACGATGTCATACACATTCTCATATAGGAAATGTTCTGGATAGCTTAGAGAAAGGGTGAAATTATCCAATTCTATAGTTTTTTCGATACTCACATAATCAGCTTTAAAAGACTTGATCCAAGTATTTAAATTTATCGATATATTTGCGGTTCCGTTGTTGAATGATATAGTTTCATTTACAAATTTAACTCTGGCATGGAGTAATGCATGGAATTTATCTAGAGAATTACAGGGAGTTAACACCTTGGATATTAATAGCTTATATAACTCCCCATCTGAATCACTCTCCAACATGAAGGCAATTGATCTGAAATCTTCTAATGTGAACTCTTCAACAACTATCATTTTAGTGTCATCACATATACTGGGTATTTCCAATCTCATATTTGTTGATAATTTTCACAAGCAAATGTTACTGATTTTATCTTAAAGTCTGTATCTGCATAATCCAAGGTGTATCCCTCGACCGCAGTTGGAAATATCTTATTAAATCTATACCCTTTGATGAATACACCAGCATTTGAGTATTGTCTCACTTCCATCGTTCCTTTCAAGGATACTCCATCTTCAACCAATCCCTTAATGCCAAGGGCAATCGCCCAAGGTCTAAAGAAGTTATGTTCAATATCTACTTCGGTTTCTAGGAAGTTTACCGAAACTTGTCTATCATTTAGAAAGTTTTGTCTATTGGCGTGACCATACCCCGGAAGAAATCCCCCCATCGAAGAACCGGATGGATATGGATCAAATGTGGAACCCTCAGTTGGTAGTACTACTGACTGTGCAACTAATATGTTACCACCCTTAGTCATAGATTGAGCGGAAGTCTTAGCTTGCCACTTTTCCCCCGCCTCTGATAATACCGAATTAATAGATCCTTGAGTAACTCCATCAATAGTTACAGACCAAAGGACTGGAAGATTGAGAAAGAATTTCTGATCATTCGCAAATGCGGAGAAGAATTCGTTGATGTTAACTGACACAAATATATTTAACTATAAAACAAAAAATCCCAACCGATTTTATTATCAGTTGGGATTTAGGGAAATATTTTTACTTATTTTGCAAAGTTCTCATACCAGTGGTAGGAGAATGAACATGTGATTGTCTTAATCTCACCACTTCCGTCAGCGATCTCATATCCAACTTCACCAATGTTACGAATTCCAACACCAACTAACTTAATAGTTTCGATTGTCTCCATACCTTGACCACCTTCATTACCTTGTCCACATGGAACACCTAGAACATCAAGAATGATATAACTTTCTGGTCCGGGCATACACATTTGACCAGTAGTAGTTTCATTATCGAATGATAGTCTAGAAGCTTTTTCGAATTTAGTTCTAAGATCTAAACCTTGATCCATATAGAACTCAAGACTATACGCCTCTGATCCGGGATATGAGGACTTACCATTCAAGTTGAAGGCTTGTCCACTATAGTTTACAACCTTGTTCTCGATATCTCTACCGGGAAGGTTAGCAGTTCTAGCGAATACCAAGTCTGTTTCTCCATCGAGAGACATACCGGGAACTACAATTTGCTTAACTCGGAAGAAGAAATCTCTAGAGAATTGCTTTTGAGAAGCAATGTTGAAGAATGTATTAATGTTTGCGGGCATATAGTTATTTAGTTATTTGATTACCCAATTAGTTCTTGGAAATTCGCATCAGTTCTTGTAGATGTAAACGTAACAATTATGAATTCAGCAGTCCTAGTAGCTTTGATGTAAATATCAGCCTTAAGCTCATTTGAATCAATAACTTCTGGAGTATTGTTTCGCTCATCACATACGATTAGGTAATCATATAGACCACCATTATTCTTCGCATATTCGAAGATTGGTGTTAGAGTATTAACGAAACGAGTTCTTGTGAACTCATTGTTTGGTTCGAACACATAGAAAACAGATGCTTTCTTAGTTGGACGTTCTAGAGCTAAGAACAACCTACGAACATTGATTCTATCAAATGAACTTGGTTTTCTACTTAGAGTCTTCTGACCAAAGATTGCCATACCTTGTGATGGGGAGAACAATACTGGGTTAATATTAGATTTGTAAAGCTCATCTCTCTGTTTCTGATTCGGAGTGATTGCGATATTGACCACATTACCACTCACTAGTCCTCTAGTGTATCCAGCAGGGGCAGACCAAGGGAATTCGGCTGCGTCATTGCGAGCGTATGCTGCGGCTGCTACAGAGGAGAATGGAACCCAAATCTTATCACCTAAGAACTCGTCATATACTTGCGCCCAGTTACCATACACAGCAGCATATGAAGTATTTTCTAGTTCAAATTGATGACGAACACCCCAGTAAATGTGTTGTTGGAAATTCTTAGTTCTATCAGATAATGTTTTAGTATTTTTACCTTTGACCATTAACTGTCTAATTGGATCAGCAATGAAGATACAATCTCCTCGTCCACCAGTATTACTTGGAAGGTTACAGAAGTTTTCAAATTTATTAAACACTGTGCTATAGTTTGCACGGATATTTTGACCAGTAGCATCTAGATCGTTAGATGTTTGTAGGGCCGAAATAGATGCAACTATGGCAGTATCATCATAGTATGTTGTTCCAAGTTCTTCGGTTGCAACATATATTGTTCCAAGACCAGCTTCAACTACAACATCGATGTCGTAGATTTCGTCATTTACGACAGCATCTAAGGCTCTTTCAATTTTAGATGGAATTGAGCCTAACTGTTTCGAAGCTAGGGCAGAATCTGAGAATGCTCCTAGAGCATATAGATTATCAGCATATCCAATTCTAGCTGCAATCTCTGTAAGTCTTGCAGTTGGAACACCAGATTTAACCACATCGTTAGATGCGACTAATCTATTCGTTAGGACACGCATCTTCTTAGTTGGAATACCAACTGCATTTAGAGAAGATGAAGAGAATTTATTTGAGATATATGGATTTACCAAGATCTCAACGTTACGACTATTCTCATCCGCACTTTCTAGGAAGAATGATACTGTTGGACCCCCAAGAGGATTTAGTTGTGTTCTATACGAATCGACAGAACCTACAATACGATCCTCTAGGACATAATCGAGTTTATATGCAGCAGTAGCATAGAGACTCTTACGAAGTTTAAATACCCCAATGTTTAGAACATCGTCATCATCTCTACCATCGATGTTATAATCCGTAAGATTTTCCATCACTTGGGAGATCGAAGCTGAGTAACCAGACGCAGAACTTAGACTAAATTGTAGAGTTCCATTTGGAATGTCTGTATAACTAGTTGTAATATCTGAAGATAGGCTAACTGTTTTAGCACCAATGATTGCATTGTGAACTGTATCAGGATTGATGTTAGTGTTATCGGCAATACCAATGTAGTAACCTTCGAATTGGCTATTGATAGTTGTTTGAGCTTTGTTTAGAACGACTAGACCAGCATTTCCCAATGTGTCTAGGGAAGTATAACCGGAACGATCAATTGCAGATGTAGACCATGTGAATAAGGAACCTTCCTGTGCTTGGAAGTATTCATCTTCAGTTAGGATCATTTGGACTGGATCGCCTAGAACATATGTAGCAGAAGCTGCTGTATAGTCAGTTCCTTGTCCAGCAGACATGCTACTCAAAGATGTAGTATATGCCAATGCTGGATATACCAGAGCAGAGTAATTAGATCCAAATCCAGAACCCGCAGACGCACCATAAGGTAGACGGGATGTGTAGATGTTGGCAGGGGAATTTAATTGTTCGGAAATACCATGATAGAAGTATCTTTCAGCACTATTAGTAGGAGTTCCGTAGATTTGGGTTAATTCATCTCTAGTTGTAATTTTTAAAACTTCATCGGTTGGGCCTTGAGAAGCATAACCAGCAATAAAGATATTAGTTCCAACGTTTTGTGGAGCTATAAGAGATAGATCACGTTCCCTGATTTCAACACCGGGAGATAGTAGAGTTCTAGTTGCCATGTATCTATTTATCTTTTATTTGACAAACTTTTCATTTGACTAAATAATAGCTTTTAGAAGTCTGACAAATACTTATATCTCACTTAGAATCTCAACATGCATCTGACTATATAAAAATGTGAATCCAGATATGATTTCTTCCCCGTCTGATCCTTGCTGGTCGTATTCAATTCCATCAATTGAAGTTGGGAATGCTTTGGTATATTTAAATGATATCCTTTTCTTACCAAATTCATCTAACCCATATACAGTTAGATCTGTTTGATAATCGTTGAAGTTCACATCATCTGGAACTAATCCCGCCTGATTATATACACCAGTCTTTTCATCGTGCAGTAGATTCAACCATGAGTAGATAGCATAATAGTTATTATACATGCTATCAACATTGAATTTGATATTCACTGGAGGATATGAATCCTTACTATGCGATGATGTGTATAAGGTGGAACCAGCATATCTAGATTCTGTCCCCTTCACTACAATTTCTGGAACCATAGTTCCAAATATAGAGAATTGAACACTATCGGGACTAATAACCTTATTATCTCTTTGAAACTTTCTAGCTATAGGCTTTAGAATAGGGGGAAGATCGAAGACAAGTGTAAACTTATCTTTACGCGCCTTGTTGAGATATGATTGGACTGTGGTTCCCATATATTTATTTACCGAAAACTCTATTCATAGCATCATATTGATCTCTAGTCATATCTCTAGCTGGGTCTGCATATGGCATACCCCCTCCAAGTAATTGCCAACCTTCGGCTAGTAATCCTGCTATTTCATCATCCCCTTCTCCAAATCCGCCAAATGCCACTGGATTTAACATAGAGTTTTCTATTCTATCAACTTGTTCGTTGGTATATAATGATGTTGGATTCTCAAAGTATTTGATTCCGTAATCTAATGGGGATATTTTTACGGGTTTACCGCAGTCATCAACTTCATCAATTGTGAACCATCTTTCACATAGATTATTATCTAGAATCATCAATGCCCAAATAGTTGCCATTGTTCTATCATCATGCTTACCAGATGCGGCTTGCCATGTATCATTAACTTTGATGAAGTCTTTGAAGATTTCCTCCAAGGATGGCTCATTTTGAAATATAACTGATCTCTTATCACTGTAGAAGTATCGAGCGTTTGCAACAGCATGATATTTTGTATTTCTAGATGATACCATACCGAATAGTTCTAAGTTCTTTCTACCCGCTAATTTAGATCCCCAGTTGACTATCTTCTCATATGCAAAGTCTATACCAAGTCTATCTGCTACTTGACCCCCTTGATTGTTTCTCTCGATACATACTAGGGGATTCCCCCAGTGTCCTAGGATTTCATGTAACTTATTAGAGAATTCTGCAACTGGCATCATATTATCATAATACTCAGCAACTTCTATAATCTCTCTTATGTCTGTTATATCTAGAACTTTAATTACAGAGTAGTCTCCCCCAAGTCCTTCCCCAACATCAACACCAACTACATATATATGCTCTGGGTTAGGCTTGTCGAAAATGAGATACTTATCATCCATTAGACTATCTATTGGGGGTTTGACTTGTTTTAAAAGTTCACGATAAACCTCCTCATCCATAGATGACGTTCCAGTGTTGATAAATTCAACTTCATACTCCTGCCTCCATTTCTCAGCAGATGCTAAACCACTCTTAATCTTATCCGCCCATGCCTGATCTCTTCCCGGAACTTCATTCCATAAGATCTTATCATACGCCCAGCCATTTTTACCTTCAACAGCACCACTATATATACTATGGAATAGATTACCTGTCCCATTAGGTGTGGAACACATGAACACCTTGGGATTGTCTAGAGATGATACAATTGGAAATACTGATCCCCAAAATGGGTCCATTAAATGTTCTTCAATGAAAGCGCACTCATCAATAACTAGAATATTACAAGATTGCCCCCGAGCAGCAGTTCCAGTGGTAGTGGAGATGTTAACTCTGGAACCATTTTCCAATTCCATACTAGTTTTACCATATGTACCATTTACAGGAGACTTCAACCAGTTGGGTAGAAATTCATATGCCATTCTAATTCTACCAAAAATTTCAATAGCGGTTGCTTCTTTATTGGCCACCAATAGGATTCGGTTATCATCATAGAAAATTGCAATCCATAATATATAGATTGTCATCAGAGTTGATTTTCCGATTTGTCGACTTGCTAATAATACAAAGAAATTATTTTCATCCATCTTTTGCAAAATTCTCCTTTGTCCTTCATGTAGTACAATTGGAACTTTTCCCTTTCCGGGTATTAGAATGTAGAAATATGTTTCGGCAAAATGTAGAATATCTTCCTTACATTTTGCCATCTCCCCAACCATCTCTGGAGTATATTCAAACTCAGCACCCCTAGATGGAACCTTGGGATTTCCCATATAGAATTTATCCTTTTTATCTTTCGCTGCCATAATATACCTTTATTTAAACAAAAACGTTAAATAAAGGTATATGAAAAAAGGCGATTCAGTTCAAATTGGAGATATCTATGGTAAAATGCTCAATACTGTTAAGTATAACCTTAAGGAGTCTAAGACTGCTTTTGGAGAGTTCAAAGGAGAAAAGAAGAAGGATGCCGATGGGTATAATGAACCTTTAGACGATGACGAAGATATTTGCGACGAAGAGGATGAAGAAGAAACCAAGAAGGGTAAGTTCGAACTATTTAAGAAGGGTAAGAAAAAAGATACTAAAAAGCAACCCAAGAAAAAGGGTAAGCCTTCCTTGGAGGACACTGACGACGATCCAGATGAAGATTCGGATGAAGATTCAGATGATAATTTAAAAGAATCCAAAAAAGATAGTAGAAAAAGGGTAAATACTTTTATGAGCAAATCAGTGTTCGACAAACTATACAGTAAAGTCCTTAAAGAAAACTTCGGTGAAGAAGATGGAAATGATATCGATGCCCTTGGCCTTGATGGATCAACTCCTGATTCCGATCTTGATGATGACTTCGGAGGAGAAGATGAATTCGGAGAAGGGGATGGTGATACCGTAACCTTTACACTTGACCGAGCAACCGCACAAACTCTAATTGATGTCCTTCAAGGATCTCTTGGCGAAGAAGAAGGTGGTGGTGAAGATGAGTTCGGTGGAGATGACCTAGACTTCGGAGACGAAGACATGGAAGACATGGACTACGAGGAAGATGAAGAAGAAGGAACTAAAGTAGCTCCTGATAAGAAGCAAGCTTTCCAATCCAAGTCTAATAAAGTTTCTGGTCACCCAGCACCTAAGAGTGGTAAGGCTAGTTCAGATGTAACTGATGAAACTGGAACTAAAGATGGTGCGCCTTCATTCGCAGCACTTCAAGGTAAGAATAACCAAGTTCCTAAATCACGCCTAAAGAAAGCTACCGATTACTTCCAATAATCCTTAGATAACTAAAATTCAACCAAAAAGCCTATCTTAACCGATAGGCTTTTTTATTAAATAGATATATAGTGAAACCTTTCAAACAATTCTTTCTTGAGTATTTCGTTCCTAATGCAACTGCTTATTATATGACTGATGATGGGGTTGTCCATAATGTAGAAAATGACCATCTTTCTCAGGTTATGGAAGATTTTGATTTAGAAGGAGAGCTTTCAGACCAATTTATGGAACAGTTTGGTGAAGAAATTGACTGGTCAAAAGATTGGGATTGGGCTGCTGATATGATGATAGATATAAAGGTCGAGAATAAATTATTATTCATAGTGATGGACACTGTTGGAAAAATAGTATATGTTAGGGGAAGTAAACACGATCCTACCCATATTCAACGAGAAAAATTAATCGATTTCTGTATATCTAAAAATTCAGAATTAATATATGATCCACAGGCTGTTGCATAAAAATGTTAAATAGTATTATGACACCTTTCAAACAATTCTTTCTGGAATATAGAAAAAATCTAGCTGATGGATCACCCGCACCATCTATTCAAGCCCACAATGGTAAAGATCCTAATAGTATAGATAAGAAGTATCTATTCACTAAAGGGGATCGAAAGCACGATAATCCTAAGATGGATATTCCCGGTAGTATCTTAACTCTACCAGAACTGGAAGAGATGGGAATTAAGGATTTCCAAAGTGGTAAAACCCTATTCAACTTTAAGAATAGTAATACTGACATTCAAATGTTCACTAATCCACAAGGTCAATGGGTCGGTAGAGTGATTAAACATTAAATAACAATATGGGATGCCCTCCAACACCACTTTCTTGTTTAGAACCCTCTAATATATTTGCAGGAGTCTATAATCCTAATTGTGGGGGATTTGCAGACCCAACTAACTTTCAAGCTGAACAAGCTATATTTGGATCTGGTTTCCAAGAATTAATCAATAACTATGGCATTGAAGTAAACTACTTTGTCAATGGGTTCAATCTGTCGGCTATGAATGTCCTATATGGTGAACATTCAACCCAAGAATACTCAGGCCCCCATGTAATCAAGTCTTACATAGAATTAGAGGAATCCGTATCATTATCACAATTTGGTATGGAATCAGATGACGAATTAACTGCATACATTGCCATTAAAGACTTCACCGATCTATTCGCATTATCTGCCGACATATTTACAGATAATGGACAACGTGTAGAGCCTAAATCAGACGATCTAATGGAGATTACAGCTTTAGGTTGTAATAGACCGGGAGATAGAGGAGCTAAGATCTTTAGAATAACTGAAGTTCTAGATCAAAACACTTCAATAGGATTAAATCCTGCTATGGGACATTACGTTTGGGCTATCAAAGCGAAACGCTACGAAACGAGTTACGAAACTAACGCTCCTATGGAATCTGGTAATGATCAAGTATACGATAATACCTTTAGTGGTAAGTTATCATCCGCATTATTCCCAAGTCTCTCAACAGAAGAGAAAGCATATCCGGGTGATATTGATGTAATAAGTCAAGAAGACGTGTATGATATGGATAACGTAGATAATGATGTCTACGGAGATTACTATTAATATTCTAGAGATAGGGATTGATATAGAGTATCAAGTATCATATTATCATATATCCCATCAACGATATCTAGTGCTGATAGATCTGTAGTCTTACTAACTGTAGTCTTACTATTATCGAAGTCAATTATACCTCCCATGATACTACCATCTATTTGATCATCATAATCAAAGAATAAGTAATATTTCTTAATATCTATGAAATTGAACGTAGATGGTAGAACTAGCGGCCATCCCCAATCAGATGTGTAGGATGAGAGGGGGAATGTTGACGCTCCAGTTGCCGATAGAGGTTGTTGGGAGTTCAATACCGTGTAGGTGTTGGAAAACTTCTCCAAGGCCACTATATCGATGCCTGACGACACCGTATATGTTTGGGTGTCAATACTATCTCCTATATTCCTACCAAAGTCTTCTTTAGTTGATCTACCTCTGATATCTAAATTTTCTTTAAATTTATTAGATGTTCCGAATAGTCGAACTTTATCAATAGATAGTAAGTTTACAATTCTCTTAAGTTTCTCTGGAAGATACCAATTCTCATCTCCAACACCTCGATAATTTAAATTATCTCCAAGAGAGTCTAAAGCTTCGATCTCACATTTATCTAAATCTTGGATATTATCTGTGAAGTTTGCAATCTTTTCGTAAAGTTTAATACCTATTGCTTGATGATCGGAATCTGAATCACCTAACACGCCACCAATGAAGTCTCCAAATAACACTTCTTTATCTAGAAGGGTTTCTTGGAATCTTAAATCTTTTATAGTTTGTTCTGGATCGAAGTCCTCGTTCTTTTTATAGATGTCGAAGTAATTCGGTGGATATACATTGAAATAGTTAGATTCTCCACTCAAAGTGTATGATGATAGTTGATCACTTACAAATGTCCCATTTGCAGTCATCTTAACATTCTCTAATATATCAACCGATGATACATTTGGAAATGTTATATAGCCTCTAAACGCGCCTCCATGATTTTGGCCAGATAGCGTGTAATTCAGAGAGGATACGGAATATGCGCCAGTATCTAAACCATTAGCATTGAATGCGCTTATACTTACTGCCGATAATTCAATACTCTCGAAATTTTTAACTGAGAAGTTGTCGGAGTCCTTTATTTTAACGACGAATGGTATCCTTGTATTGTAATACTTGATGGGATTTATGTTAAATGACTCAATTGTAAATCCATCTCCATCCAGTCCATTGGATGTTATCGACAGATGATCTACGGCGTTATCTGATATTATTGCAGATAGAGTAATCCCTAAATTGTTATAATAATTAGGAGAATTCCCAAGAATTTGAGTATTCGTTCTATCGAAATAGTATTTCACTAAGAGGTTATCCGTAATACTATCATCTTTGAGATATGTAACCTTAGTTGAGGATATTCCAACAAAGTCAGAACCGATATCAGTCTTAGAGCATGGAACTATCACTCCATCATCTATTTTTGCATAGAGATCAACTCCAACAAATTCAATCTTATCAATCGGTCTATACTGATATCCAGATAATGAATAATTGTAAATTCTATCATACATAGAATTTGAATTTTCTAGATGTTTAAACTTATCAGTTAAATTCCAATAATTGAAACTATTGGATCCAGACATTTCATAGAATATACTTGATACTGTTTGATATGGTGGGTAGTAAGCATCGAACACTAAAGTTCCCCCAATCTCGCCACACCCAAAGGTAATATTCGGTGGTAGGGTCGAGTATATCATCGGAGTTCCATTATAGACGAACGTAAACCCATTATACACTAATAAACCGGATGATAAACTGTGGGTAATGTTGAAAGTGTATGGGATATAATCGGATATATGTATAACCTTTTCAAGAATTGAAACCTGAGCGTTATTATCGCAATCATAAACGACCATATTTACCGTATACTTACCGGGATATTTATAAGTCTTAGATGCGGAAAATGAATCTGATATAGTTCCATCTCCAAAACTCCACACAATTCTATTATGTACAGATTGGTCTAAATCTGGTATAAAAATTAAAGGTGTTAGATCCAAAGCATATGATGATAATGAGTCTACCCCACTAAAATCAATTGCACTAAAGTTTACATATGTTGTGGTATTACTCATCTATTACGTCGATTCTGCTTATCAGGGAATTTGGTCTGTATATGTACGGGTATTTGAAATATGGTAGTGTTGTTGTTTGGTTAATTAAGGTTTCGTCAACCCCCTCAAACATAGGATTCCATGCGACAAAAGAAACTCCATCAAAATCGATCAATTCTTCGGTGTTTGATGTCTTAAGTTTCCTAACACTTCTCAAACTTAAGATCTCCGATGTAATTTCGGATAGATCTATCCTTTGACCAAGCTTCATATTAGCTGGGGAGAAATAATCTAATATTACATTCACAACTTTTCGCTTGATCGCCTCCTTGTTGGTTTTATCATCCTGCTCCCTAACTATGATAAGTTTGGTATTTTGGTATACATTCTTAGTCACATCTAGATTTGTAATGCCGAAATCCAATGCAACATAGATTGGATCTCTTGGCACAACCTCATTAGTTATGATTTTCTTATCTTTTGTGATATCCTTTATGAGAGTTTTAAAACTATTACTCAGGAATTCTGGATACTGTTCATCGATAGTGTTTGTGAAGGTTGGAACACCGAATACATTAATATTATTAAAATCACAGGAATCTGCGAAATTGACTTGATTTAATATCACTCGATTCACTTTATTTGGGTCTACGCATATATCGTAGAAGTATTTTATATATTCATCGATGAATGTTTCATTGTTCACAACCTTAACATCATTTAACACGTTTGGAATACTCTTCAATAGATATTTCTCATAATCTGTTTCCGTAACTAATCTCAACTGAGATGATAGAAACACTGGACTATTCTCTCTAATCTGTTCTACACTCTCAGCATCTTGGATCGATGTTGAATTGTTTGGATTGCTGAAAATTAGAAATGGAGACTCATTGGCAGTGATTTGTTGTGAATTTGAGTTATCTACATCACTGTAAATCTGATTGAATCTATTACTATTATATGTAAATAATTTATTTCCATTGATCGCATTTTTAGATATTTGACCCTTATCGCCATCACTTAGAATGTAGTAGATTGCAACTTCATCGCCAGTTACTAAAGATTTACCAAATACATCATTTCCAAATTTCACTTCGTAATGACCATTTTCATTCAATCTTAAATCAAAGACTCTAGAATTTGAATCTGATAGGAATAAGCTATTGACCTCATCATATTCATACCAAGTATCAGTTTTACTTTCCTTAACATATATTGAAATAGTTCCATTAGATATAAATCTAGTATCTCTATTATTAGTTAAATTATCAACAACGATTGGAATAGTTTCATAACTAACACCATCAGATGTATAGATAGGATATTCTCCAACACTACCCTGATATAGGATAGTGTTCTGCGTGATTGAATCGATAGTCTCCTCTAATGCTGTAACCTTTTCAAATGTATCATCGTTGATGAATGTGTATTGAATATTATCAACAAGAAAGTAGCTATATTTTCTTATGTTATAATTACCCGGAGTTAAGGATGATGTTGCAACTACATCGATTGGTGATAATGATGTCTGTTTACCTGTTGGCTTATATCCAATCAACTTAACAATCTTATTCATGTTTTCGTAAATGGTAGCTTGCGAAAACATGGATTCTGTGGAAGTTTGATTCAGGTAGAACATTAGAACGTGGGTGTAATATGCTAGGATGTCTACAAGAGACGACATGTTACTACCTTCGTAGTTTTGATCTGTAAAGTTTCCCTCGGCATTCAGTTGATCTACAATGAAAGATTTCAAAGATAGTGCATCAAAGTTTACATACGCATCTTGGGGAAGATTGAACTCTAAGTTTTTATTCACAGTAATATTTAGATCATATGACGGTATAACCGACACTGTTTAGTTCAGATTTAATTGATAGCCCTCTAATGTCCAAAGATGGGACATCTATTTCTAAATTTATATTGTAGGTATTGGCGTCTTCATCTCCAATAACCTCTACATTCTTAACCGTTATCCTTGGTTCCATCTCTGGAAGTTTAGACTCGATCTCCTCTTGTATAATATCAGCGGTAAAATCGTCAATAGCTTCGAATACATGCTTTCTTAAATCGATACCATATAGAGGACTCAATATTTTATCACCGGGAGTAGTCAAAAATGCAGTTACAACACTGTTCTTAACGGCTTCAACATCATACAGAACACTAATATCTTTTAGATATTCTTGTTTGTTTAGCTGATTATTGAATGAGACTTCGGGAGATAGATCGAATTCAATATCTTTATATAGATAGTCCTTCTTTAGTGGAGCAAGCACTAAAGAATCAACTTTTAATGATTTAATTCTTATTGCCATTAATTATTTGGTTAGGATTTCAATCATATCAATTTTAAATGAATCTTCGTCATAATCCATAGATTCCATGATTCTTGATGTATAATCGTCAAATGATTCCACTTTTACTCGATTTAACGTATTAAGATTTCCAAATCTCGTCATATCAGTTTTAATCTGCCCTAGAAGTTGCGTAAATGGATTAGCACCAGATCTAGACATCTTAAATCTACGATTAATAGTATCATATTGCGTCTTCTTATTTTCAATACCCATAGAATTAACAAAGTTGATTAATGTATTCTTTGTTTCTGGATCATTCCAAATTCTACTCTGTTGGGCTATAATATCTGTATCTTTAGTTGATGGAAACTGTTTAATGAATTCATTAAACTCTTCAAACGTCGCCTCATGCTTCACCATATCTGGTGTCACTTTAAGAGACATTTTAGATAATTTCATATTGCTATATAGCGTTAATAGTCTCACAAGAGGGAGAGCATTATAATCTCGCATCTTCGTTATGTTAGTTTGAGGGTCGAATTCCCTCTCATCCAAATCTTTAACTCTATTATCTCCCATCTCGTCATCGTCAGTTCCATAGTAAAATCTACCATATACGTCAAGGTATCTAATTATAGGATTTACGGATACATCATTACTTGACAGATCTTCCAACATTTTAAGTTTAGCTTCGATATCTTCTGCGGGTTCTTCCCAATTTAAATCTTCAGAACTTAATGCTACACGATCTCCATCGAGTTCTCCTTTTAATGAGTCATGGATTCTACCTGCACTATGGAAGATTTCTTTTTTAAGTTGGTTAAGATATTTATCATTGATCTCCTCATTATTAGCTTGTATCTTCGTTGTTCTATCTGTCAATATTGCAAGTTCTTCCTCATTTTTCTCAATTTTCTTATCAAGATCAATAATCTTACCTTCATTTTCAGCATTCATTCGATATAGAGTGTCTATTGCTGATTGTGAGTTTTGGGTGTGGCTATATTTATTCGTCAATATTTCCAACCTTCTTTTATTTTTATCATATTCTGCATTTAAGCTTGTTCTACGTCGACTGTGCAACCCATCACCCTTATCCAACTCTCTTTTAATCATTTTTTCAGAATCTTCTAAAGCTGATATACGTCTTTCCAATGCGAATTTTTTACTTGGGGACATTCTAAAATTATTAATAATTTTAGTATTATCGGCAATGCTGGCTTCAAGACCAGTTCTTTTACTCCTCTGTTTATCTAATGTGGCGGGAAGGGAATTAATTTTACTTTCTTCGTCATATTTCACATTGACCATTTTACCCTTCTTATTCTCAACACCCATCATAGTTCGATAACCATCTCTCTGTTTATCAAATTCATTTCCAACCTTCTTAACTTGGGATGCAAATGTTTCATCATTTGCTAACAGGGAGAATGCAGTATGTAATTCTTTCCATGCTCTGGATTGAACGTCCATATCCTTTTTAATTGTAAGCTTATTTCCCTCTGCGTCTGTAACACCACCCCCAGTTTTACCCTTAAATTCCCATTTTTTCTTAGGTGTTAGTAATTCATTATTATCCGAGAACCCCGCAGATTGGTTCGATAATCCTTTAGGACCAGCGGCGTTTTTTGCATTAAATATCGCATTACCACCCTGAACACCCTTAGCCTCGGAGAACATATCCACTAACTTTTCAAACTTCATAGTATTATTTACCAACAAAAAGATAAATATACTCATGGGTAAGAAGTTTGACAAAATTTTCGAAGCAGTCGTATCAAGATATCAGGTCGGAGGGTATCTTCCGGGAGATATTGTGAAGTTTAGACCTTCATATAAATCTACTGCTTGTTATAAGGCAATGCATTCTATAATGCAGAAGGAATTGGACGAATTGGCTAAATCTGGACTTAATATTAAAGTCACACAAGTTGGTGATAAATTAGCTAATCAATCAATGGCAAATCAGCATAAAACTGCCGATCAAGCTGTTATCACTATTGCTGGTGATCAAGGTGGTGGTCGCTACTATGGTGCTATTACGGTGTCTGCTGATATGATTGATATCGAAGATGCTAGTGATCCTACACCAAATATTCCAGATCAATTCTATCGTGATGACGACACCAACTTTAAACCAGTTGAATGGAAATCAGATGCTCAAAACATTACAAGAGTTACCGATAAAGGTAATGGTAAGAATACTCCAACTGACCTAAAACTCGCAGGAGAGGGAACTCGACTAAAGAGGGATAATGACAATCTATCAGCGTTATATGAGAATACATATAGATCGGATATGATCACCCCAAAGGAGAGACGTAAGATTAGTAGTGTTTTTACCCATGTGGGTTTAGATGGTAACGGTAGGTTTGAAACAGTTGGTAAAGCTATCTCGGCTGCAACACAAGTCCTATCTGATATTGGATTTGATCTAGATATGGTGAGTGATCATAAACTTGCCCAAGCTCATCACAATCCCGGTTCTAAAGATTCCCTCCTACTATCATACAGGCGCACAAGTGCTGGAGCAGATCCATTCTCTGAAGAAGAACAGATTGACAATAGTCGAATCTCATTCAATTATACAGATGTTGGTAATGGGTTTGAGGTTGTAGCATACGCAAGTTAATAATATGAAAGAAGATTCTAAAAATATCGAACAATTATACGAACATACATATACAGACTTTAGTCCTATATATGAAAAGGTTCTAGTTGAAGAAGGTATGTTGAGACGACTCGCCACCAAGTTCGCAGGAGGATTCAATAAAAAGAACCCTCTAAGGGATAAAAACCGAGAACATGAATTTGCAAAATCTGCTGCCTATGAGTTAGGTAAAGATATAAGCAAATCATTTGGAGGAGATATCGACTCTCACACTAAAGAGCTATATAAGTATATTCTCTCCTACATCACTAAATAATATTATGTCATCATTTAATCATAAAGATAACGTTCTCCTCCAAGAAGCTTACGACCTTCAACTTCTTAAGGAACAAGCCCCCCATCTAACCGTTAAACAAATACAGTCTGGGTTTGGGAGTATGACAGAATCTCAATTAATTTACATCGATACCGTAAACCAGAGAATTCTCAATGAGTTCTTCGGAGGTCTTAAGAATCTTGGTAAAGCTGCTAAAAATGCTGGGGGTGCTGCGCTACAAGGTGCTAAGAACGTTGGTGGTGCTGCGCTACAAGGTGCTAAGAACGTTGGGGGGTCTGCTGTCAATGCCGCATCTGCTGGAGCGCAAGGCGCATTGGCGGCTGGTAAACAGGTAGTAGATAATACTAAGGATATTGTAAATTCAGGTAATGTAGCAGCAGAATCTGAAAAGGCTATTGGGCAAGCACAAACCTCTATGCAACAACTTATCGACCTTGTAACTAAAGCTCAACAAAATGGTCTTATTAAAACTCAAGGTGCTGTTACAGATATGACACTTGCAGACATCATTGCTGAACTCACAACTGCTCAACAATCTGCTACAACGTTTAACCAGAATGCCCTAGATACCGGATTCACTGGTGGTGCTGGGACAGCTGCCGCTGGAGCATATAAAGGGGCTAGACAACCATCTACGGTTCAACCGCCCCCACTACCAGCTACAGCGTAATCTTCTAAATTTAGGAGACATGCGAAAAAGTTAATTTCTTTGTCGGCTACTCTAGTGGCGATATCTAAATGCTCTGCAATCTTAATGATCATCATCTTCTTATTGATGTCATCAATCTTAGAATTATATACATGATTCAAGAGATCTGTTAGTAACTGGTCCCACTCGGAGTTAAAGATATTATCGTTTTCTATTAGATATTTTCTAGTAATCAAAGTCTTACCATCTTTTAGATTATTCCATATAAGAGTTAGCAATTCATTATTATCTCCAGCTTCGGTGATAACTAGTTTACCATCAATACAAAACTTCTGCATCTCATTGATGCATTTTCTAAGATCTGGGAAGTGTCTCTTAACTAGCACCACCAATGATCTAGCACCAGCCTTGTTAAGGTCGATATCTTCGGCTCTTAAGATCTTCACACACCTACCAACTGCATCAATCAAGGATGGTTTAATATCTAGACTTTGACATCTGGATTGTAGAGCAGGAATGATCTTATGTCGGTAGTTACCAGTCAATATGAATCTAGTGGTGTCTGTATAAGACTCCATAAGATTTCTTAATGCTCCCTGTGCAGATAAGGATAAGAAATCACACTCATCTAGGATGATAACCTTCAATCCCCCATCAATACTCTTTGTTTGAGCGAATCCTGTAACCTTTACTCTAATATTGTCGATACCTGTTTCATCAGATGCGTTAACGTATAGATAATCACATTTTAGAACGTCTTGCACTAAAATTCGGGCTAGACTGGTTTTTCCAGATCCCTGAACTCCGCAAAATAATAAATTTGGAATATTTTTTCCATAATTTAATAAAATTTCACGAATTTCAGTTGAAATGCATAAATCTGCTAGTGTTTGGGGGCGGTATTTTTCGAACCAAATTTGATCTGTCATATCTCTTCCAAGAAGATAGCATCGGTGGTGCGTTTGTCAAGGGCGCGAACGAATTCAGCGCATTCTAATAAATCGTCGTGCGTCCCACAGTCAAACCACACCCCATCAAATTCTTGAACGTTAACACCTTCTAAGTCGTCATCATTCAATAATTCAATTAGATCTGTAATCTCTAACTCCCCTCTTGGAGAGGGTTTAACTTTCTTCGCATATTCCACCGCTCGATTAGAAAATACATATAGTCCAATTACAGCATCATTGCTAATGAACTCTTTCGGTTTCTCAACGATTTTCCCCAACGTTCCAGTTTCTTTATTGACTAATGCAACCCCATACGCTGATGGGTCCATAACCTTATATATAAAAATAGTGTTTGTCCAAATCTGTTTTGGAAGCTTACCTAGAAGAACATTATCTCCAAGAATTAGAGTAACTTCATCATCGCCAATGAACTCCTCCCCAATGATAAATGCTTCTGCAAGTCCATTTGGATTTTCTTGAACTATATATTCAATATTTACTCCAAATTTAGAACCATCTCCAAGATAGTCGTAAAATATATCGGACTGTCTCGATGAAGCTACAATGATTAGAACCTCTTTAATTCCCATATCGATTAGAGTCTTCAAAGGGTAGTATACCATTGGCTGTTTATACACTGGTAGTAATTGCTTACTAATACCATGTGTTAGGGGAAATAGTCGAGTCCCCTTACCTCCTGCTAAAATAATACCTTTCATGATGCACAGACTCCGTTGATTTTGTTACAGATCCCGTTCATAAATTGAGTTTCCGTTAGGAATGGGTGTAATCCTGAAGCTTTATGGTTATCCAATATGCAGTTACTTCTAGGTGCTGCCATCTTCAAGGATTTAACGTCAACCCAATTGGGGTTTAATTTTTTCCACCCCCCTAAATTCATATCATTGAGTTTTTGGATCACTTCCTTTGTGGTTAAAGGGTCTGGATTGACCACGTTGTATATATCCTGTTTTGCGTTCCAATTAGTTTCAGGATTTATGATCAAGGCATTAACAAATCCACACAGATCTGGTATATAGGTCTTAGAGTTTTTAAAGTCTATCAGATTTGGATAGTCCATAATCTTCTTTAGATAATTTCTAGGACTCTCAATATCATCGGAGACTGGCATTCTAATTCTCAAGAGCTTCATCTTCAAATCTCTCGTTAATGTTTCGAATGCGTGTTTACTCTTACTGTAAAAACTACTATCATCAAACAACCCGAAATTTGGTGTATAGTTTTCAGAGAAGTTATATTCATAACCACTATAGATGCATCCACTACTAATGTGGATGTAACGCACTTCTGCACGTTCACAAAGGGATGCAACTTTCTGGGGAACTACAACGTTTAAATTCCAACAATCTTCTTTCCTAGATTCGGCTTCATCAATATTTGGGGTTCCCGTGAATCCGAATGTATTGATGATTGTGCCAATATCATTGTTTATTATATATTTCCATAGAGTATGACTATCATGATAGTCCAAGGACTTTCGATCAACGATAGTTACATCATGTTTTTCGACGGTTAGGTGTTTGAATAGTTCAAATCCTATATATCCGTTACCTAATATTAGGATGGTTTTATGCTTCAAGATCGTCTTCGATAAAGTTTCTGATATCATTTAGATTTACGGTATCATTATCTTGAATGAAGTCAAGGCAAATTTCGGAAAAAGAATTCCCCATCGAACTGAGTTCCGGGTCTTCAATGGAGTCCAGTAATTCTTGAATCTCGTAAATAGCGTCCATAAGTTTTTCCTCTTTATCCTTCACTTTCTTTAACAATTTTGCGTTCATTAATCCTATTTACCCAGTAATACATTAAATCAACTAAATATCTTCATGGCACTATCCCAACAACTAGGATTTCCAGATGTTCCGAAATCTATAACGAATCCAAATGTATTCGAGAGAGATGCTCTCGACGTTGGAAGTCCCATGCAACTATTAACATTTATTAAAAATATAAATGTCACATTCGAACCAGATACTATCCAGAAATATTATAATTTCTATATAAAAACTTGGAATTTAAAAGCTAAAAATTCAAAATCTGTCGAACAGGATCAAATAATTGAAAGGTATCGAGAATTTCTTAGAGATATATCTCTAAATTATACCACATTGGAAGAGAAAGAATTTCTATCTAATATAGATTTCGACGACCCATATGACTTAGATGTTTCCATCGGGTTCTATGGTAAAAAATTGAGAGAGGTTGTGACATTCTACAATGGTAAGAGGAATGATATCAAGTTCAATATAACCCGAAATAAACTAAGGGGTAGTAATTTTGGGCTAGAGAAGAGTATATCAGAATTAACATTATCGTATCTTAAAACATTAGACGATAATAAGATTCTATACGACTATGATAGTATACAGTCCAAATTAGAGGTTGAGATCGATGAATTATACGATAATTATCCATATTATCTCAATCAGACTCCAGATTCCGCAATATATGACTACAAGGATCTAGATTATGGATTGGATATATTTCTAAAGGATGATCCGACACTAATCGCGGAACTGTTCTCAGGCTTATCGGAAGATTTAAAGGATATTAAGGAAGTTGGAGAACTTTTCGAAAATAAGAGAAAATTAACAGCTAAATATCTAGCTACTGATTTTTACTATCTTTCAACTGGGGATACTACTACCGATTTCATATCTGGTAAGATATTAGATAATATATCTCCAGCTTCTAACTTTTTCAATAGGAATTATCCGACCACAGCATCTACAGACGCTAATCAGACAATATCTAAAAGAGATCAGGGATTTTTCGGACCATCAAATGTGTCTATACTATTGGTTGATGGGGAGAGAACATCATTCTCGTTTAATTTATCCAATTTAGCGCCAAATTCGTTATACTACTTTCCCGATCCAAATGTAGTTGGAGATAATGGGGATATTCTAACATTTATTGTAGACGATTCCTTCCTAAAACGTAACCCATCATCAGGCGTCGCAGTAAATCAACCATATATCGATAGTAATGACTCTAAATATTATGGATATATCTCTAAAATCGAACCTATAAAATCGAAGTATCTAGATTCAATATTCGATTCTGGCTACATTAAGGATCAGAAGAGAGATATATATGGGAATTTATTCGGTCTGTTCGTGAATGATGGTAATTTCTATAAAAATATAGAAATTATACCTGAAATTGATATCACAACCCTTATATTGAATGGTCATAATTTTTATGATAATCTATATATGGAAGGTCTTTCATTTAACTATCTCACAGAGGATTATACAACATTTAACGAAACTGTAAGGAGTGGGCTATCAACTAATATGGGATCTATGTCTGGTAGAGATATAGACTGCACACTATTTCTTGGAACTTTCGCTGAATATGAGCCAGCCCAAAAGCCAACCGATGAAAATTTGGTAACAACTTATAAAATCATTGAGGGTGGTTATATTCTAAATGGAACTACACCATATGACGATGCTGTATCCTCCAACTTATCCAGCTTTGAATCATCCACTGGGAACTTCTACTACGACACCTTGCGGGAGTTTGCACTACACACTGCATCACCAACCCAAAGAGCCTTGCTAGACCCCACATACCCATCCTTAACGGGCGATCTAACAGAGTTTATTAGAACGTCTGCATTGGTAGATGGGGGAATGTTGGGAATACCAGTCGATTTCGACTTATCGTTCGATTCTATAGAATATGGATATGATCCATCATTTACGAATATATCAGAATTTGAAACTCAATCTGTTCCAGATTTTACAAATAATCTATACATTAGAAATACTTCTAGTAGAAGTGTGGATACTATTCTAAATACACTCCCATATCTTTCTAGTAAATATAGCGCCAGTATTATATCTGATATGGATGGAAATATCACAAATTTCGATATTGCGAATGATATTTTGTTCATAGAAACTGAAAACTATCTAACTGTCAATAAATTGATCATGGAGGATGGTGTGTTTATCGATCCTAAAACACCTGCATTATATCTAGATCACTCATTTGGCGATTTCGACAAGATCTCAAATAGATATAAAGTAGATAATGATGTATTCTACACTAGAATGCAATATATCGCAACTTCTGATAATAATTTCACCCTATATCCCGAGATATATAAATTCAATCTATTAAATTTCAAAAATATTCTAATATTCGGGTTGGCAGATATTGATGTCGAGTTATTCCAAACCTTTGGAAATAATATTAGGAATACGTTCTGTGATTCTCCTAAATTGACATATAATAGTAGAAATAACATTTTCAATATATCACTTCTAGTTAAAGATCAAAATAACCATCCAACTCTACACTCATATGATTACCATTTGACACCAGACGTTGTAATGTTGGGACATAAAATTACATATTTTGGGAATAACTCATACTCTAACATTTTTGACGCGCCCACGCTATCTACATTTAACATATTCCTATCGTCTGGTCCTATTGATACATTAGATGAGGAATTAATACTATGAACACTCACACAACATTACTATCATCCCTAACGTCGAATCATATTGAACTCGTTGAGAGTTTAGATTTTGACGATCAAACAACATTATCCATCGTATTGTCAAACATATATGATTCATCAATGCCCCTATATCTAAAAATATCGTGGGGGGATGGGGAGATCGAAACTTTCGAAAATAATAGATATGAAATCGTTAATGGTAAGGTCGTATATTTTAGCTGTATTCTTCCCCTATTCAATAGGACATATACTCATACATATTATCCATCTTCAACATCATTATATAAAAACTTATCAGCACAAATTTTCATAGAATATCCAAATAATGAGAAGAATTGGTTCATACTTCCAATAAAGATTAGAACTTACGATTATTCTGAATCTATTGGAGAAATGACCCTCATAAATACCAATATTTTACCCACTGTTAGTAATAATAAGGAGTATCAATTTAATATTGATAAGGGCGATTACGTTGTGGAAATACGCGAGAGTTAAATACTATCGTGACCCCAACATTTAATCAATTATCATCGTTCAGTTCGGACTCTTTGAGTTCAAGCATGGTTGGGATTTCTTTTAAACAATTTAGAAGAAATTACTCAGGAAACTTCAATATAAACTTCGCAAATGCGCTATCTGGATCTGTAGACTTTAAAAATAAGAATTTTACCAATTTCTACTTAACTAATAATGTGAGATTCTCGGATATGTTTAATATTGATGGAGATGTCCTAAAATCGAACGAAATTTCTACTAATATCCTATATGGATCTGACCGTCTATCATATACTAATATAGATCCATCACCATATTCGGATAATGATAGGTATTCCGAACATTTAGATTATCTCATCCCAACCTTCGTATCGGAGGAATCCTCAAACACGAAATTTACCATCGAATTTAAAGATGATAACGTGTGTAATATCTACATATTGGCAAATCATAAGAAATACTATCTATCTGTAGATAATGACGATTTAGTAGTCTTCATTAGTCATAAGCTACTATCATTCGATGATACAACCCATAACCCTCAAGATATTAAGTATTCATTCTCGGAGGATGCTATATCGCTTTCATTATTTAAAAATACCGCAAATGGCGCATTTTTCATAACGAAAATTGGGGCTGAGTTGAAGGCCACACCAGTTCTCGTTGGTAATACAATCACATATATCACAAAACCATTTAGACTTGATAGGAACATCTACACACATCCGAATGTATCCCTAGACACCACATTTATAACCTATACGAAAGATAATAATGTTGATACTAATTTAGGAGTCTTCGATTTGAAGAATAATCTACTACTACATAAAACTGAAACTTCCGATTTGAATGTTATAGTTTTGAAGAATCAGTTACTACCATCTGATGTATTCTCATCGTGTAATAATTTATTATCTGGTGGGGATTTTCAAGTAGATGGATTGAGAGACTATTCAGCTATATCTACAGATATCGATCAGGAGAGTGATAGCGATTTGGAGTTATCCTATGTATTTTACAATCAGGAATATAAAATAACATCTGGGTCTAATATATTCATATCCCCTTCAAGTATGTATCCATTTACAAAATTGAATGTTAATGATGCTAAATTCGTAGGTTCTGGGGCTTTTTCAAACCCATCCCCAGAATATGCAGATAAAATTTATAGTCTATCTGATGATTCTCAAAATTATAATTCTGGTCAATATCTATTATGCACTTGGCTATCTGGAAATTCAAATTTAAATGATAGTATTTGGGTAGATAGATATTACTACCCAGATTTGATATCTAAAGAAGCTGCGATGCAAGAGAATACATTTATAACTCCAACGTATGATGAATACGTTGAGAACTTATTAGTGAATAATTCAGAGTTGAAAGATAGAGTAGCGATACAGAAAATTTTCGATAAGAGGAGTGATATGGTATTTGAACCATCTAAAAAATATAAATATGAAAGATTATCATTTGCCGATGTGCAATTACTTCCAGAAAATATAGCATATTGTAAATCTGAAACTTCCGTTCTCCCAATCAACTATTTTGAAGATATAAACAAAGCTGGTGAATTATCCTTTGGTGGTAGTTTCGATGGGAATGATACCTCATGGGTGATAAAATCGGATCGAAATGCCATCGATTCTGGTATTACTGTTGAGAAAATTGGCAGTGAGATAACTTTTACATATATCATCTACGACCCTTCGGATGGTCAGAGTTACACTTTCACAAAAACTGAAAGTGTAAAACCTCTAAAGCGAAATGTATTCATTGTGTCGTTAAACAGTATTAAAGGTGATAGTTATTTTTACTTTAACGATGCAGTCGTCTTAGATTTTCAATTAATTCCATACCAATTCGCAATCAAACAGATATTGTATGGCGATATCCTAATAAACGATGGAGATGAAAGCGATATTTTAGAATATTCTGGAAATGTGGTATCTGATATCTTCGTGGTGTCGAAATCCATAGATATTAACCTTACATTCGCAGTGGCTATCGCCATTGGGTCTAATGATATTAATAATATTCACATCTCCCTACCATGTGGTATGAGAAATAGTTCAGATAATATGGCAATACTGAATAGTGTATGCGATTCGACCACATTTAAATCTAATAATTTCAATATATACCTCAAAAATTTAAATATAGCTAATGATGATATAATGGATAATCTAAAATCCACCATTCGAGCATCGTTGATTGACAGTCTCCCAGTTAATTCAGTAATAAATGACATTAAAATAGAAAATTACAAATGAAACAATACTTTAAACATACTACAAATGATTCATTTCAATTAGATTCAAATGATTATACAGGTTTCTTCCACATTTCGGGGAATGTTCCATTTTCGGGTAAGGATGTCGATAGTGGCCATCTCCTAACCACTAAAAATACATTTTTAGCTGATGTGTATAGTGGTGAAATAGAATTAGACACCCATTATAAGAATATTCAGGGAATTACACCCAATTATTCAAATGTTTTCGATATTTTAAATAAGACTCAACTTGAAAAGATCTTCGATAGAATAGATTATAACAATTTAATCTGTTATAAGTCGTTAATTCTAGACCATCCAACCATCTACAACTTCATCAACAATGATGTTAAGTTTTATGGATTGACTAAAGCTGGGCATATGGGAAAATTCACCAATTCTGTTGTGAATTCTCCCCCATTCACTAAAAATCCAGATTGGGGGGTCTTAGATTATATCACTGTTGGTTCATTTGTAGTGGATTCGTATGAAAATTTTAAATATTTATGTTCAACTGGGGAAAAAGATCGTATTATAAGTGGCAATTTTTCAAATGACGATCCATTAGAGAATATATATGAAAAAAGTCTACGTCCTCTCGGTTATGATCCCCATTTCAATTCGGATCATAACTATGGGATATATAATGATCCCGAGAGGGTTAGGATGTTGATCGTAAATAATGATTTTATCAATATCTACGACGCCTCCAACTATGCAACATGTGATAATCTAATATTGGTTGATAGTATAGCCCTTAAAAAAACCAAAACGACTGAACTTGTATGGGGAGCTACAGATATAACTTTCGGAGACTCTGATTTTACATTTTCGTCAAGATATTGCATCGAAAATCCAAATAATCCCAAATTTATAAAATTTGGGAATAAGTTAAGAACAAGTATAGATGGTGAAATCCTAAATCTATATAATAAATACTCATCGGAAGTTATAGAATCAATATCGTTAAAATCACAAGATATTGACGATGTTTTAGATGTTGACATCAGGTATGGGGATGATTACATCATAATTCTCCATAAAAAGGGCGACGATTTATATCTATGGCAATCTGATAGTGGACTGACCGATGTAATGAATCATAAATTAGAGAGTTATATCTCAGATCTGGATTACGCATCTTTCTTAGAAGCTGATAACACCACATACTATCTCAATGATGGAACTGGATATCAAACTAGCCCTATTACGATAACATTCTCCGATACAGACTCTAATATCTTCTACGTCAATAATCATAGAGAATGTCATACTCGCCACTTAACGAATCCGTCATATCCTGTTGGAAGATTAGATAGTAGTGAATTATTTTACGCTGGCAGGTTCATATGGGGGGAAACTATTCAACAATATCAATTCTTCGACTTTATTTGGAATAGTGGACATGATACAGACCCATCTAATATGTATAATAACATACTAACGACACATCTCAATAAAAATGATAAAATGTATACCCTATTACATAATAATGGGAGATTATATACAATCAATCAACCAAATGTAGATCGTTATTTTAATAATATTTCATTAAATCTTGAAAAGAATTACACTGGGACTGTATGTTCCAATTCATCTATAGGTATATTTTTTAATACTAATATTAAAAATCTCATTAAAGATACATTGAACATAATGAATAAATCGTCAGCTTCCTTTGAAATACATGAAAGAGAAGTTCTAGCGCAAACTTTAGAAAATTACACAACGGATTCAAAAAATCTTTATATAAACGGTAATGAAACTATCAATATTATAGCATTACAGCGAATATTTTTAACTATACATCAAATCCAAAGTAAATTATTGTCAATATCAGTGGAAAATTGATTTCTACTGGTAAATACAGATATGAGTAATCTTAAAGACGTATATATTTCAGATTCGTATACAGGTTTATTACACACTGATACAGTCCAATTAACTGGGGGTAAAACCACTATATTTGACGGGGCTGGTAATAAATCATCTATGATGATCGGTTCAGAAGGTGCAGGGGCTTCCATATCTGGACAGTTATCAGCGGGTGGTTTCGAATATCCGATATCAGATCTCACTAACGGTCTACTTGTTAGTGATGGTAATTTTAAAATCACATTACAAAGTTTACAAAGTTTACTAGCGACATTGGGTAGTAATATAACCGATGGCAGGTATACCAACCCAACAATAACATTTACTAATGGCATTATAACAGATATTGCCTCTACTACACTGGACATCACATCTAATGATCCTTCTGAAACAGTCTATACGAATTATACCGATGGTATCACATATGTTAGCGATGTTGAGATTAATCCCACTGATTGGACTCCAGCATTACTACCTAACTATATTCCATCCCACGCAAGGGCCATTATAGGATATGTGACGGCTGGCCTCGTTAGTAACAGACAAACCCATGATATAAGATGCTCTGTTAATGATGGAGAAACCTATACTCCAGTTTTCTACCTCCGTGGTGGAGAAGACTCAGGGGGTAGTTCTGATACCAATGGTCTGGGTGTTCAATTTCATATGTTTACTAATGGATCTGATCAAGTTTCATTTAAGGATTTTGGTAATACCGGACAAACCAATACCTTCGAATTCCACGTTATCGCGTATCAATACTAATCATGCCTAATATCGAAATTTCAAAACTAAAAGTTCGTAGAGGGACTGACATTCAAAGAAAGCAGTTAATCTTTGATCAAGGTGAACTTATATACACTCTAGACACTGATAGATTGTTTGTCGGTAGTGGTGGTGCTATGGGTGGTATTGTGGTTGGAGGTAAAGTTCACGCAACTCTAAGTTCAGTTGGTTCTCTAACTGCTCTAAACGCGCAAGTTGGGGATTTGGTGAATGTAAATAACATTTTATATAAACTAACTTTAACAGATTACTCGGCATTATCGTCTTGGGAGGATATTGGCACTAAACTTGACACATCTCTTCTAAGTTATAATAGTAATAATGAGATCACTCTAAATGAGAATTCAATTTCAATTTCATACCTACTATCATCTGAAATAACAGATGGGTTAACTACTGAAAATGGATTATTACAATTAGATTATGATCCGACTGTTTTCGAGTTATCTGGAAATAAATTAACGGTTAAAGATGGGGGGATCGATGAAGATGATATCAACTCCACCGCATTATCATATGGACTATCAGGAGGATCTGGAGATAAACTAACTCTAGATATTGATACTACTCATTTATATTTCAATGGGAATAAGTTATCCATATCATCATCTCCCCCTATCGGACTCAGCTACTCAGATTTAAATTCTGACTGGTTTGATACTACCAGCTTTTCATATGGGCTATCCCAACTTTCAATTAGAAATACTTGGTTGGCGACTCAATTAGATCTATCGGCACTTGAGACTGATGTTGACAATAAGTTGACGATAAATCCCGATTGGTTGAGTAGTAACATTGACCATAACTCTATTGTACTTGACACTGACGGTAATATAAGTGTGGAAAATGGTGCCATAACTGGAACTAATCAGTTAGCACAAGTTACGATTGATGAGTTCGGAAGAGTTACAAATCAAGAATCTTCAATTTATGATACATTAACTGGGTCATCTACATCTGGATCTTTCAACCAGACCAATTCACTATCTACAATATTCAACGGATCACCATCCCAAACTTTGAGCGGTGCTGTCCCCGGACTGGAACTTACACAGTTCTCTGGAATTGATTCGACTGGTAGTGTTATATCTCTGTCTTCTGCTGGATTTATAACATTCGAAGGTCCAACAACAACTAGACAAGGATCCACGGTTAGTAGATTCGCTATCCCAATATTCGCATATTAATAAATTATGGAAATTCTACAAAACACAATTTTAAAACTAGTAGTTCTACAGGGTCCAGATTCTGATAGAACTCAAACTCTATTAACTTCAGGTGAGCCAGCGTTTACAACGGATTTAAAACGTTTCTATGTTGGTGATGGAGAAACTACTGGCGGTGTCGTAGTTGGAAACCTATATCTTGGTAGTGGTCCAGATAAAACAGCGTTTGTTCCCGGTCTTAGTGGGGATATTGCATTCGATACCGATAAGAATAAGCTATATAGAATTCTAGAAAATGACGGTAGTAGTCATGGAGATTGGGAATACATCGGAGGTGTATATAACAATGGGGATGGGCAACTATCGATCAGTGTTGACAATCAAATCACACTAAATCCACTATCTGCTAACTTCATCGATGGCGATGCTGTTGAATACCCATTATATATAAACTCTGGAAGAGTTGGCCTACAACCTTTATCTGCTAATTTCATCCACGCTGATGCTGTTGAACACCCATTATATATAAACTCTGGTAGAATTGCATTAACCACCATTCCGACCCATACAATGTCAAGTAATACAATCACAGTATTATCTTCTGGGTTAGTATCAACATCTAATGGGTCGCCATCTACAGGTAATGCGGTGAACTCACTATCTTCCAATATTACAATTGCATCCAATCAATTATATTCAAAATATAATGCACTGTCAACGTTAGTGGCTGGATTCTCTAAAAATATTACACAATCTGCAACCGTATCTGCGGGACATTATAGGTTCACCTTTGACCCACTTCCAACCTCGAACTTGATTGTAAATAGTCAGATATATGGGTTGGATGCTCTCGGATATGAGGCTAGAACGATATCGACGACAATATCATCATGTGATGTGAAGGTTATAAACTATGCGGGGCTTTCAACTAATGCCAATGTATCGGTTCTTATATCATATTAATTAAATGAGTTTACCTGCTGACATACTATTACCAGTTGGATATAAATCCTTTGGTATGATAGATTCTAAATTCGGATATAATGCGAATTGGGATATCTCTTGGAGTTTTTCGTATGCATTGACAGGGGCGGAGCATGGATTTTGCACATTCCTATCGACATCAGCCACTTTGAGTGGTGCAAATCCCGGACAATACTTAGGATATTTCGAAAGTGGTGGTGTATTAGCTATAGCATTCGACTCTACTGGATATTTCGCTCTATCCAATACCCAAACGCTTGAAGGCGTTAATACATCTGAGGTGAAGCCTAATAGTTTGATTGTTAGGGACTCTAATAATGTGGTAATGTTAAATGAGTCCCTAACAGCATTGGATACAAGTTTTATACTGGCATCCTCGACAAAGACTTATAAAACTTTAAGATTTAAATATATCAATTCTGGTAGAAAACTATATGTAGATTATAAAAACGATAGTGATCTATACACAAATCTGACAACGCTAACTCTAACGTCGAATAATATTGTAGATGATACGATATTATATCCGGGTGTGACCTTCTGTTCACCAGTATCGAGTAGTGCTACCGATACTTCGACATTATTTGTCACTAACTTTCATGTTCATGGGAATATCAACCCCCCAACATATGAAACGTTAGATTTTACACCCCTCTCGACTAGTAGTGTGACGCTTTACACTACAATTTCAGGCATTTCCGCCAACTTAGTATAAGTAATTAGAATTATGCCCGTTTGCTCCCCAAACAGATCAGCTTACACATTACACCTCGTCCAAGATCTCGGTGCGGGGCCACCGATTGAGGACCTTGAGACGATCACTATCAATGGTTCTTTAGATTCGGGATTGTTTATAGGTTCTCTTCTTACAAATAACTGGGGTAACGCTGCATATCTTATCTGGAGTGGTACAGCGTGGACTGTGTGGATACCTGAATACACTGGAGCAGGGTTCCCAGAAGTTCCCGTTGAGAACTCCGACGCAAACGATCACTCCGATCCCTGTGACCCTACAGGAACGTATACAGGGGCGGGGGGAGCTTATGGATCAGATTGGACAGTTACAATAAGTGGCGGAACTGGAGATGAAACTACTACAGTAGCTCCTACTACTTCAACTACAGTAGCTCCCGGTAGTAGTAGTAGTAGTAGTAGTAGTAGTAGTAGTAGTAGTTCATCTACCACGCCAACGCCCGGTACCACCAGTACCACCACCACTCCAACTCCCGGTAACACTACTACTACAACAACATGTGTGCCATGTTATCCAATAGTTCCGTCAACTCCTGCCGAACCTCCAACGATAACACCCCCAACACCTAAAGTTGACCCAGCAATTCCTATCAATACTCAAAGACCAGATCCGGTATCTCCATTATCTGTAGGTATAACTACATCTACATCTACAACGACCACAACATCTACCACAACATCTACCACAACGATACCTCCGGTTATTGTAAAGGTTCCAATATGTGACGATGGAAAATGTAAAACTCTAAATTTTTAATATGGACATCTATGAACTATGGTGGGCGGAGGGTGTCATTGATGATACGATGGTTTACACCCACGGGGGTTTAGAATATTTCGTCAATGCCAAAGATAAAACACCGCTATTTGGACCGAAGGGACTTACAGCTGGGGGTGCCGCAGAAGTGGGATACGACCCGTATGATGAGGATGCAATCCCGATGGGGACATGTGATGAGAAACCTTTCAGACTTATAGACACAACGGATGCCCCAGACACAACGTATGGTGTTGCGTTTGAGCATTATGATGGAGATACCTTACAAGTTAGCGTCCCAAGCGGAGATCCTGTTCCCGCGAAAGACGACCTTTTTCTTCAAAATTGGCGTGGTCCCGAGGATGGAGATATACAAGGTCACTACTGGAAGCTAATATCTAGCAGTAGCAGTAGTAGCAGTAGTAGTAGTAGTAGTAGTAGTAGTAGTAGTAGTAGTAGTACATTTACTACTGGGACTACTGGGACTACTGGGACCACACCAATACCCGATACCACTACTACAGTCGAACCATGTTGCGGTGGTTGGCCCGTGCGATCAACTCCTGCGGAACCCCCAACGATAAATCCGCCTACGACTAAGTTAAACCCTTCTATACCTATCAATACTGAAAGACCAGATCCGATATCTCCGCTATCTACAGGTATAACTACGTCTACATCTACGTCTACGACCACAACCACAACCACCACGACTACACTCACACCGGAAGATAAAGTTTTCCCAATATGTGACGATAAAGACTCTTGCAAAAAGTTAAATTTTTGATAATTATGGTATATGAGAAAACTTACCATAGGGATGGCAACACATAATGACTATGATGGAGTCTTTTTTACCATTCAAAGTATTAGAATGTTCCATAAAGAGGTTCTAGATGATATCGAATTCGTTATTGTCGATAATAATCCATCTGGTAATCACGGTAAAGCTGTTAGGGAACTGGTAGATTGGATTAAAGAGCCTATTCAATACCTCCCATTCACAAATTATGAATCTTCAACAATCAAAAATAAAGTTTTTGAGTTGGCAGACACTCCATATGTTATGTGTGTCGATTGTCATGTTCTATTGGAGCCGGGATCTATTAAAAAATTAATAGATTACTACGATTCAAGAAAAGATTATGGGAATCTACTACAAGGCCCATTAGTATACGATAATTTATCAAATATTAGTACACATTTCGACCTATCTAAATGGGGTTCCCATATGTGGGGGAAATGGGATACAGATGATCGTGGAGTTGATCCAGATAATGAACCTTTCGAAATTCCAGCCCAAGGTATGGGTCTTTTCTCATGTAGAAAAGACTCTTGGCTCGGATTCAATAAAAAATTCAGAGGATTTGGGGGTGAAGAGGGGTATATTCACGAAAAATATCGTAAAAATGGTAAAAAGACTATATGCCTACCATTTTTAAGGTGGCTACATAGGTTTAATCGTCCAAATGGGGCGGAATACTCCAATAATCTGGAAGATAGGTTTAGAAACTACTATATAGGGTTCCTAGAGTTAGGTTTGGACATATCTACCCTGAAAAAGGAGTTTAAAGGTGCTATCTCGAAAGAATTTATCGAAAACTTAGAGAAAGAGTTAAATATTTCCTAATTTTAACTCACATTCAACGTCATGTCGCATACTAGGATATCTATCCTTAATGTAAGTACCAATGGCTAGGGGCTTTTTCTTTAAATCCCCCATCTTAAATCCTAATTCTTTAGCTTTTTCTTCAATTGTTATTAACGCTTCGGCCAAACACATCCATCTAGTGAATTCATCTATTGGCATAATTTCTGTCGTTCCGTCGTGTTTATCTATTGTTACTGTCATACAGCCCAATTATAGTCGGGTTTTAATTAACTGGAGGAGTTCCTACCAATTTATCGAAAGTTTCATTAACATTCATAGGTTCGGAGATTAGAACGGAGTCATATGAGATATTAACTCTATATTTACATTTACAATTCTCACATTCCACAACGTTTTCGGTTTTAGGGGAGAACAATCCTTGAAAAGTGTTACCTCCACAGATACAAGGTAACTCTACTAGCTGAGAATCGAATATTTTCTCATACTCTTGGATGACTTCAACCTGTTCTGCGTCTTTAGCCTCATGTAATGCGACAATATCATCTAAAGTTGTGTCTTTTTCCTCGGTTTTATTATTCAAAAACAGATATATGAGTAATCCGATTACCTCCGCAGATGTAATTACAGCTAATGTCTTAGTAAAATCAAGTAAATCCGCTGCACCATACGCTAATGTGGCATTTCCAGCCAGTAATAGGATAATTTCTAGATAATATTTCTGTAAAAACTGCTTCATGGGGATATTATAGACCAGAAAATGGTGTTGTCAATTATAAATCGTCGTAATCTTCATCTTCGTCGTCCCTGTGGTGCGCTCCGATGGTGTATTTCTCCAAAGTGGAGTCTACAGTCTCTAGAAGATACACTACCATCTTCTCAGTATTCTTTTTAAGCTTGTATAACTCCTTCTTATTCTTAACATCTTTAGTCTTAAGAACGTTTTCGAGAACTTTAGATGCTTGGATACCATTATCCACCATAGCCCCGAAGTAATCAGGTAGTGTTCCCATCTCATAGGGTAGAGTATTGGGTCCAGTATGTGTTTCCTTCTCTTCACGTTTGAAATTTCGCATCTGAGTTGATGGATCTAAATCATGATCTATCTCCCCAGAAACGAATTTAGTGGAATATGGGTTCTGTCCTTTACCTGCCATATAGATATTTAACACTTTGAGACTAAATATATGATGTATGAATAAGTTCGCACAAAATTTCGCTAAAGTTTTAAATGAAGACGATATGGAACGTCAAGCTATGGAGGCATCATTAGATGATGATATCGATCCAACAGCGTTTGATGCTAATATGGAAATGAGTCCAGAAGAAGCTCAAGTAACTGATGAAGTATCAGATGCTATGTCTCGTAGGAATCAACAAATCATCGACGAACTCCAAGGATGGATTGATAAGGTTGATGAATTCCTAAACTTCCTAAACTCTGAAGATCCTAATAGTGTTCAGTCCCGTTTAGCTGCTGCTGAACCTGATACCGTTATGGATAAGATGAAACAGTCCCAACAAACTAAAATTAGTCGTGTTGCTTCTGACTTAGCATCTCTCCATCAGAACTTCCTAGGGTATATGGCACAAACATCTAACGCGAGATTCAAATACGTATAATTTAAACGAAAAAAGGGGAGATGTTAATAACATCTCCCCTTTTTTATTGATTAATATTCGTTAATAACTCATCCTCACACTCCTTGAGAACCCAAACCATAGTCGTATTATTGAATCCTCTCTCTCCATAGTGGACGATAACCTTCGTCATCTTTTTTTTAAGCTCAGAATTCACTAAATCTATATTTATATCTTCAAATTCGGGAAGTTCGAATGGGTTTCTACCATACATATCCTTAAATTCCTGAAACATTTTAAGTGTCCAGTATGTATCATACATACTAACGCTAGTTCGCCTTATCCAATCCCACATATAACTTGGATCGGAACAATTTGGAGCTTCTCTATGACAGGCTTTACATAATAATACTAAATTACTACTCTCGTCAAGTCCCCCCAAAGACCTTGGAATGATGTGACATCTATCAAGAGATGATTTATAACCGCATCTCCAACATCTAGTATGTGCATCGCACCAATCTACCCCTAAATCCATTTCATCGATACGGGAACGCCAATATTCTACGATTTCAGGGGTTTTTCTTTTAATATTTCGCTGTAATGTTCCCATAATTTAGAGATTTCCAAATAAAATTTTAAATTTTAAAATCGCAGATCTCCCACACTTGCTATTTTTCTTGATAAACGTTGGGGAAATCTGATCTAGGCTCTTAGTTACACAGATTTCATTGAAATCCTTATACTCCATATAGTGTTTAGGCCAAATAAACACGCATTCTCCCATATCTAGGAGGTTTTCGGTTTTTTCCCTCGATGTTTTATCAATCCACTGATTATCTAGAACCCATATTTTCTTAAAAAGCTTTAATTCTTCCAGTTGATCTTGTTGAACTTGGGTAAATTTATGATGTCCCTTGTTTATACCTGCTAATCCAAGACCATTCTGAACAAAGAATGAGTCGATTGGACCTTCAAATATAAATACAGTGTCTAACTTAGAATCTACATGATCAATACCATATATTGACTTATCCGCCCCTTGCTTACAAGTATATTTCGGTTTTTCATCGAATTCGAACATCTTTCTAGACTGATAGAACACAATTTTACCATTACCATCCTTGAATGGTATGATTAGTCTATTCTTGTGGACTATATCGGTTAAAGATACGTATATTGCATCGGGAGCGTTGATACCTGTATCTATTCTTCGATTTTTTATAACCTTCAACGCAGTGGCAACTGTTGGATTGTGTTTATAAAATTCTACTTGGAGTTTATCGAATAGATTTATAGAATCTTCAGGAAGCGATGGTATGACCCTCACAACCTGCCTGTCTGATTCTGGCGTTACATCCTCAACATCGGGGGAAAACGCCTCATAATCGATCCTAAGCTCCTTATCGGACATACCAGACACTTCTCGTATCCAGTTGTAAGGTTTTAGGCTGCTTCCGCAGTTATGACAATAAATATTGTCATTTTCAGTGATAAAGTAACATCTTTGCTTCTTACCCCAAGACTTCCCCTCTTTACAGATGGGACAACATGATCTATATGTTTTGTCGTATGGGTTGAAGCTTACTTTATATCCAAGTTCGTAAAATTTCGAAATGGAGTAGTCAACATCTAAGTTGAAATTAAACTTTGTTGTCGTTAAACTTTGCTTTAACTGTTCTTTTAACTTTTCTTGGAACCCTTTCAACATATTCTATGATACCTTCGTTTATACCTAAGTCAAATTGATCGATGGGAACCCAAAGATTTTCAAGATTTGGAGTTGATAGAAATCCATGTTCAGATTTATTTGAATCTACATATATTAGAATCTTACCAGCATGAATACCAGTATTACACGCATATGAGTCTCCAAGTGTTATTTTCTTCTTAAACCAACTCATACCATTTTAGATCCCATAAATTTACTAACCTCTTCCATGAATTGGTTATCTAATGCGGATTTTTGAACTTTTTCTTTATAAATTGTCATATTAACGGGATTCCCATCATAATCATAGCCCATAACCTTCCAACAGGTTAGAAATTCTCCTAGAGTGGTGATTAACGCCTGATTTAGTTGATTTCTTCGAGGAACCTTCCTCTTATCCTCTAATTTAGACTTTAACGCCTCTCGGAGAATAGCTTCAATCTCCTCATCCTTGAATTCTCCAAATTCTTCATCCATGTATATATTTATACCTGAGAGATGTCAATATCAACATCTTTAATGAATCCACTACCATCGACCTTCTGTGAGATACCTCTCTCGATCAATGTAGTTACAATAATTTCCATTGATTGGGTCTTTAAATTATAATTTTTAGGGAATCTATTACCCCCATCGTTAAACTCAAACATAGTATCTCCAAGATTGTCTTTATTCTGATAACATGTAATCATCAGAGAACTTTCAGATGGATCTACCATGATCGTCCACTTACGAGGATCGGCATCAGAATATTCTTTAAATAGTCGAATCGCAATGAAACCACTATCTCTCAATCTACTGAGGAAATATCCTCCTGTTGTAACTTTATTTTTCTTATGCATATTTTTACTTTGTCAAACTACTTAATATATAATTGAGATCCACTTTACCATTCTTGACGGTCGCCTTACCAACACCCATTTTATTAACTTTAAGTTCTAAAGACGAAGACTCCCCGAAATTTAACAATCTAACATTGTCTAAGTTTAGGATGAATTCATCCATTTCGAAGTCTACAGGATCACCAACAATAGTTAGAACATCTGTATTCATCTGAGTTCTATCCGCTAACGACCAAATCATATTATCATCCTCTGTATAGATATATAACTTATTTGTATCGTTGAAGGTGGCACTATTCTTTAGAAGATCCTTAATGAAGATCTTAGATACATCGAACTCATATTCATAAGTAAGACTCTCAATCTTGGACAGTGTTATCTTTGGAGCAACTAGGGTTCCATCATCATATAAATGATACTTAAATTTAACACTATCACCCTTATATTCTAGATGGTTCGTTTTAACAACGAAGTCTACATCAGTAGATGTGATTAGATTTAAAGACTTCGACAACTTCTTCAAAGAAGGGATGTTCAACGTCGCATTAAACCCAAAATCGCCATCCAAAGACGACCATAGAAAAAGGCTTCGATCCTCCGAAGAAGATATAGCAAACATTTTATCATTTTCGATATTTAATATCGCGGTATCGCTAACTTTGGAAAGTCCTTCTAGGAACTGTTGAAAATCTTCTTTAGGTAGTTTAAGATGGTCTTGCTTGTGGGACATGTGGTTGCTTTTTTGTCTTTTTGGGGTCCTCTACTTTCGGTGTATCTAAAAATGTTATAATTTTCGATAATTTATCAGATATATCCTTTAGATGATCGTTTGTTATCTGCTGCTCTTTCCTATCGAAAGAGAACATCATCTGACCATCATCATTGGGGGGAAGTTCGGAAGAGATTGAAGGTTGTGTTGGAATGTATTGGGGAAGTTCTACATCTGGAACACGTTCCACGGGTTGTGGAACGTGTTGTACCTCCTGAACATATTCCGGGGGAATATATTGAGGAGTTGGGGGACGCTGCGCTCTTACAGCGTGTTGTGCCTTTTCAAGCGCAGCTTTTATTTTAGAACTACCATCATCTTTCGACCCACCCACAACTGTATTGTCAGCAGTCATTTTCTCGATATTTCTAGATTCACCAAATAATGGACCTGCTAGCCCCGCAAGGGTTGCAAGTTGATCTGGGGACATTGGGGGTAGGTTGAAATCTTCCATAATATTATTAGTCTAAGTCTAGTCCTTCAAGAAGCTCATCAACATCTCCAGCAACTGCCGAAGACTTTGCTGGGGTGGCAGCTTTCTCTACTACATCTGTAGCTGGAAAGTCCATTGGAATTTCTTCCTCGGGTTCTACTTCCTTTTGGGGAAGTGCTTTACGTTCTGGTGCTTCCGTAGCCGCACCTGTAGCAGCACCACAGTAATAATGATCAGCTAGAAGTCCTTCCAACTCTTCATATGTCTTAACTGGATAAACCTGATTAAGATCGTGAAGGTTTTCATAGATTTCTTCAATCTCCCCATCTTTAAAGACAGTATCAGTCTTAGATGTGAAGAACGAGTTCTTATAGGTGGTATAGACACCTTGCTTCTCAGCTACAATCTTTAGGTCAAACCCAGCAGTCGGATCGAAGATCTCCCAGCCAAGTTCATCCTTCCTAGCACCTTCAGTAGCAGTGTCAATAATCTCTTTGATTTGAGGTCCAAATCGAAAGATCTTAGTAGTGCCATTTTCTTCAGGCTTTGCAGGATTGTCAAGAACTCTTACATTAACCAACCACTGTTCTTTCTCAGAAAGATCACCTTGGTATTCTTTATTATCTGCTTTCGGATTAGCTTCTTTCCAAGCCTTCCATTGTTTCCATCTCAAATTAGAGATTGGATCATTTTCTTTGAATGTTCTTAGACTCAAAGCACTAGTATAACTACCAGTGGCTTTAGATTCCCAAGAATTTACCCAATGATGAAATAGTGCTTCCTGACCTTCTTCTACGCAAGGTAGAATACGGAGGACATATGTATGTCCCGCTGGAAATTTAATGATGTCGGCAAATTGCCCACCACTACCACTATCTTTACTTAACGCACCTTTGATGCGGTCGAACATACTTTTATCGAATTTACTCATTTTTATTATTTTAGTTTAGTTTAGTTTTATTGTTATTTTGTCTTTTGCTTGTTTCGAGAACTCTCGCATCTTTGTAGAAGCAAAGAATTTATTTTTCGTCTTCTGAAACGTTCCGTAGAAGTTTGGGAATATGAAATCTAATATCCTTGAGTCTATTTTAGGATTTGAGAAAGTCAATGCGTGAAGTGTGTAGTAATTGATTTTATGATTTTTCAAATGATCCACAAAACTCGGAATTGCCTCCTCATTATTTAACTCATAATCCGCCAATTGCAAGCCCTTTTCTTTGCAGAATTCGAAAACAAATTTCAAACTTTGCTGGAGCCTTTTCAGCGAATCGGGGGAGTCTGGGTCTTGAAGCTCGATCTGCTTCATGTAGAGAGTGTAGCACTTGATGGCGCGTTGTCCAGTGAAAAAGTCGAGAGAATAGTGGGTCGCCTCGGGATAAATTTTATGGGGCGAGACGAAAAAATCATCCTGATTTACATTGGGATGATTTTTAAAGAATCTGGATAATTTTTGAAGGGCTACGAACTTCTCGTCATCTAGTTTAGTGAAGTCCTTTCGGAGTTTGAAAGGCTCACCTTTAACTTTTCTAGATACTACTAGATGGTTGTTATATATTTGCTTTTCGTAATCAGTTATCATTTCACACTATTGAGATATTTTGTAACATACTTGGATTTTGCAATCGTTGGATCGAATTCTAAAAACACTTTCACTAATTCATAGTCAGTGTCGAGATTTAGAATCTCCTTCATGATCGTCTTCAACTTTTCAGTTTGAAGAACTTGGATGAATACATTTTGAATTGAAAGCTTCTTACCTTTCAAGTTCATTACAAATGTGCAGAATGAAAGAAACAAATGATTTGATTCTTCCTCGATTAAGTTGGCTGATGGGTCGTAGTTCATAAGTTTTGTGGGTTTCGATTGGAATGTTATTTTTCATAGGGTGGAATTAAAAGGTGGACACCTACAGCTATACATAGAATCGTTAATGCTGCTACACCCAAGGGTATTAAAATCACCAATCCAATTTTTATTGCAGCACAACCTATAATTCCTACGAATGGAATGGATAGTATAAATGCCCCTACTATTTGAGATAATGTCATACTTGTATTAATTTCACTAATCGGTTATATTCATCGGTTGATGTTTGAAACCAAGCACCCCCTGCCATTGAAATATTATAATATCCATCGAATGTATTACATTTCAATATACACGATACCTGATCTACATTCACAATAGCCTCTCCACCATCAACCAATACTGCAATATTGTCAATATTGTCAATATTGTCAATTCCACTGTTTTCAGTTCGACTGTTTTCAGTTCGAAATAATTGAATTTTTATAAAGTTTCTCATTTTGATTCGTAAGATATCATCTTTGTGGTGAAGTCTAAGAACTTCTGGGTCATACCACCACCGCTCGCCCACTCACCCCCTCCACCTCCGCAGAGATTTTCAGACATAAACTGTATATCGGCTTTCGATCCGACTGGTTTTCTAAAGGAAACGAACTTCGTGTCGGGATTCACAACGATAATGACATCGGATTCGTATTTGTCAATCATCTTTTTGGCGATTTCGTTGACGGAACACTTCGAAAAGGTCGCCAACACACTCCAACCTTTAAAATCGCCCGTATATAGCTCGATTTCAGCAAATTCTTTATCAATTTCCGCGAAGAATTCGTCTACTCGTTTAAGTTCAAATGCATTGAACCCATCATAACCATCCCAATGAGTTTCTACGAACTCTGCGAACCTATTATAGCGAATTTTACGATATAGACCGTTTAAATATTCAGATTCTTTATATTTTAACTCGTAACTGTTATAATCGTCTATATATACGACCAATTTCTTTAAATTATCAGTAAATGCAACCTTTTCTTTAAATTTCTTATAGATTAACTTGCAACAGGATGAATATTCTTCGGTTATCAGAGTAGAATCAAACATATTGAGCGATTCCCCTCTATCTGAGATGAATACTACCTTAGAATCATCTAATTTATTGATTAGAGACTGATCTAGAACCATTCCAACCACGAATACCTTATCGTAGTTCTCAAGGTTGTCCTCAACCCAATTAGAATATTGATTTTCGAAGTCTCCAAAGAATACTGAACGATATTCCACGTTGGGGAATATGTTTCCAAGTAGAATAGTGCTACACGCACCATCTAGATCTGAGTTTGCCCATATGAAAATCTTCGACATGTATCATAATTACCACATTATCCTGAATTTGCAAGCTTTTCTAGGAAAGAAAGGTCTTCATCGCCCATAACCTCCTCTGCCTCCCCCGATTGCATGATAGTTAAGGTTTCATATATAATTTTCATAGCTTGAACCATTCCTCTAGGTCCAAATCTGTTCTTCATCATACCTAATTTGATTAATCCCATCTCCATATCCTCATCAGTTTGAAAAATGGACATAATAACGTCTGCTGTAGCAGCAACACCAATAGCACCAGCGATTCCCTCCATACCGGGATTGTCTTTATTGAAAGTTTCACGGTTTAATTGGATAGCAGAGATAATTGGACACTTAAAGATGTAGGACATAGCCCTAACTTGCTCTGTAATCTCTGTTATACGCTCATTTGAGTTCCCACTGTTGTTACTACTCAAAAGTGAGAGGTAATCGATCACAATGGCATCTATATGCTCTCCAGAGTCTCGTAACTTCTGGATAAACGCCATTAATTGGTTTGTAGTGATCGTAGATGGGGGAAATTCCTTAATAAAAATCTTAGCATCAGGTAATCTCTTATGTTCTGCATCCAACGCATACTTCAGAGTGTGAGTATCTGTTTTAAAATTCTTCATTGGAATTTTAGTAACGTTTGATGCAATTCTCTTAGCGTAAAGCATCTCAGACATCTCCAAAGAGATGACTAACACTGTCTTACCCTGCTCTGCAATGTTTGCAGCAACATTTCCAAGGAAAATACTCTTACCAATGTTCGCTTGACCTGCAAACATATACAATGCCTTACCATCTTCTCTCCAACCACCATCTAATGCTTCGTTCAACCAATCCCAACCAGTAGGAATGTATGCATCATCATTGAGAATATCATCGATTATCTTACCAGAATCTCTAAAAAGTTCAATACCACGCTCTACATCGAGGTTGATCTTACAAATATTATCGAAAGCTTCCAATACTTCGGAAGGATTCTTAACTTTCATCTCAGAGTTCTCTGCAATCTCTAGGATGTTGAGCCAAGTAGCACGTTCCTTAAGGAATCTCTGAGTATTTTCATATAATTCAGACTCATCAAGATTTTTATCGATGTCTCGGAAACTCTGAATGAGTGTTTTAAAATTACTCTTAAGTGTATCTGTCGTTAGGTATGTCCTAATCTCCGTTAACGTGGGCAACTTCTGCCTTTTGTCGTAGAAGTCTTTAACAATAGTAAAATATTGAGCTATGAATTGACTTTCAAAGTATTCAGGCTTAACATAATCTGATATTGCGTTGAGATATGTGCTATCTGTAATCGCTTTATAGCAAATTACCTTTTCGTATTCGTTTAAATCAATTACCATGTTTGCTTATAAAATATTTTTCACCTTCAACCCACTCGTCTGTGTATGTCAACAGACCGGGAGACTCATGAGTTATGAGAATATCCCCCACTCCAACCTTAAATCCTGCGTTATGTGCGTCCATAGAGAAGTTTAGATCGTAAAAATGGAAATCTGCTGGGTTATCTTCATCAAATCTGACACCACTCTCCATCATCTTTCTAGATAATGCCATAAATACTCCATCAATCATAACAACTCTATGGGGAACTGTTCCAAAATTAGACATTCGTTTAGAATCCCCACTACCATGTTGAACTTTACCATGTAGATTACCTGAATTAAATCCTCCCCCCATGATATGCCATAGAGCAGGACTTTGAATCTTAGCTGTAGAGCATCCAGCAACCCCTACAAGGTCGTAAGTATCGAATAGTGTCTCCAATTTGGGGATTGGATCTTCTTCTAGAATTACATCGTCATGAACTAGTATTAAACAGTCTGAATGACGCATCAATGCCATATTAATAGCCTCATTATAGATAACTGCTAATGATGTTGTATTATTAACCTCAATATGTAATTCTTGGTTACTTAGGAAGGGGGATAATGTGGTAGTTTTGAATAATGTAGTCTCAAATATAGCCGATTTCGCCGTGGCTGAGAATATCAGCGGCCTGTGAATGTCCATGCGGTGAGCATATCACAGAAAAATTGGCAGTCAATCGGATAAATATCAATATGTCTAAATATGGATTCGATTATTATGCGAAAAGGGGTGAAATTTTGTCTGAAATGGCGAATATCGACAAAGCCTTGGTAAATTCCACCCCAGACTCGCCAATTGGAAGACTCGCATATGATTTGAGAAATCAAGTAAGTGACATGATGAAGGCTGGAGGACTAGAAAGTTCTCAAGGAACACCAGTTCCGGGATTTCCTACAGGCCCTCGAAATAATAGAGTATTGCGATATTTTTTATTCACCCTGACAGGTATGGATATAGATGATGTTATCGATAAAGCGTTCGATCCATCGGCTGAATTAGCTGAATTATCCCCAGAGGATGAAATGGATATGCTCGTCAATAAAACTAGCGAAGCTATCTCCCAGAAAGCTAGAGATATTACAGGTATCCCCCAAGATGGTGTTATTAAACATTATTTTCCAGCTGGTATGGGGCAAATGTATCGGGCTGCAACAGTTAAATTTGTTAAAGATAACCCCGGTTACGTTAATTCCCCAGAATTTAAAGAAAAACTATTAGATTCTAGACGAATTGCAGACTTCATGGTTCCAGCAAGAAATCCAGAACATTCAATTTACTCGCAGAATAAGACTAAAGCTCTAGAAGACCTTCATGGGATGTCTATCGAAGATATTCATAGTACTGAAATGGATATTGGGAAGCTTGTCACTAAAATTAATAAGGAAATAGGTTATAAGAAGACAAGAGGGGTTAGCAGGAGTGGAACCGTACGCGACCCAAATACCCCAAATAATAAATTTACCAAAAATGTGGACGTAATTTTAAAAGAATTTGAAGCTTATGAAGCACTTAAAAAAGTTCTGACAAACGTATTAGGTCATAATTTTGAAAAATCTGGTAATTTTGGAGTAGAAGCTTACGATGTGATCATGGGATTCGTTGATTCTATGGACACACCGCCACCCTCAATTGTCTTAATGTCTCTAGCATCTATGCCAGTAGAACGAGATGGTTCTACTGTAATATCCGATATCCGAGAAGATTTTGAAGATCTTAAGAACACTGGAGTAAAAGAAGAGGAATTTAAACAAATAATGTCGGCATATATCGATCTGTTCGGTGAATCTGACATTGTACGCCCATTTTTAAAATTCTTCGGTAAATATGCATTGAGGGAGGTAACTTTCGGAACCGATAAGATCTTTGAAGGGTATCCAGATGATGTAATTGAAAAAATGTTAACAACTCCAGAAGAATATGAAGCTTTCGCCAAATATCACAACATGGAAACTGAAACTAGAGAAAATGCTGCCATAAATACAGCAGAAAATGCGGCCATGAAGGGAGCTAATGATAGTCATGAGCAACTAGGTATTGGTAGATCCCTATTACCTGCTATGAGGGATGGATATAAATTATTCCAAGCTAAATGGGAAAAGCTTGAAAAAGATAGAGCTAAAAAGTATGGAGATAGTATACGAATACTAGATGCTGATGGTAATCCTGTGAATGGTTATGATCCAGATCTAGATTCCGCTGATGTATCTAAGTTTGATACAGATGATTCTGCCATTAAAACAGGTAAAAAAGATAAGAAGTTCGATCCAAATGCCCCATTATATAAACAGAAAGGTGGTGAAGATACCTCCAACGGTGGTGACGACACTGAAGATACCTCCAAATATGGAAATGATGATCATACTTATGACGAGTATGGTGATGATAATGATGATATCGATGAGGGCGACGTTAAAGATCAATATGATTATGACGAAGAAGATGATGACGACGACGAAGATGAGGAAAAGGAGAAGAAAAAGAAGAAACTCAAAGAGTCATATGTCATGGGATACATGACAGAACAAGTCCAAAAGGACAATCTAAACAACCCAAAGGGTGAATTTAAGGATAGAGGTTTCAAAAAACCTACTAACTATGCTCAGTGGATGATGAATCAATAATAAAAAAGGGGAGGTAATTATTACCTCCCCTTTTTATTCAATCCTCTGATTCCATTTCATCCAATTTAGCCGAAACTTTCTGCTTAATACTCTTAAGCTTATCTAGAGGATTAATATCCTCTAGATCTTCAGGTGCTTGGACTCCCTCATCTGGAAACTCTTCAACTTCCCCTTCCTCCAAATTACCGAATTGCCATTGTAATTGAATTTGCTTTTCATACTCGGGAAGTAATCTGTTCTCCCAGAGATCAGTATCATTCCTAAATGATTTGGCAAATCCTAATTTATTACCCTCCCAATCGCTATATGTTGGACCAGAATTACTCACAACTCCCAAAGACCTCATAACTTCCAGAAGACCGTAATACTTATGCATTCCCGATGAGAATGATAGATACATATCGGCTTCTAAGAATGGTTGAACAAAACGATTTTTAACGATCAATGCTCGGATAACAATTCCAGAATAATTCTTTTGAGCTGCTGCTAATTTTGTATCTGCTGTCTTAACATCATCATTTTTGACCAACTTCCTAGCCAATTGAACATTAACAGATGGTAAGAATTTAGGAGCCTTACCACCGGGAAAGTCCTTAGCCAAGGATGGAAACATTTGTGATGGATCATCATAGACATGATTTGTAAAAATGATGGGCGTGTTAGTCGCAGCAGCCATATTCGTGCAGACCTTCAACAAACTCTTAATAGACTTTGCATATGTTCCCATATCCGCAGATGTGCTATCTTTAGCCATTCGCTTCAACTCCAACTCAGATTGCATATTAGCAATAGAATCCATAACGATCAGATACTTACCCTTGAGTTCGGGATGTTCCCTAACATTCTCTAGGAAAGTATTAATGATATTACGAATCTTTTCGATAGTAGTGGAGTCAGATACCTTAACTCTAGTTGGATCAATACCAAATCTAGCAGCACCCTCGGGAGTATACGCATTCTCCACATCAAATAGAAGAATTCGCATACCTTGTTTCTGAGCATTAGCAATAATCTGCATCATAAACCCAGTCTTAAAGGTTTGACTCTCTCCTAAGAATTGAGTCAGTCTACCTTTTGGAATTCCAAGCTTAGTCGATCCTGAGATAATGGAATTCAATACATAACTACCAGTATCAATCCAATCATCGACAGATGATAGGGAATGGTCACTTAAATATGTTGCATATGGATCAATCTTATCAATCGAATTTAAGATATCCTCTTCTAAACTTTTAACTTTTGCCATATAAATTATACGTCGTTAATTGAAACAACCTTTGGGTTATCGGCAACTACGGTTTGGGGGGTTGGAGTGTTGATCTTTGCATATTGGGCAATGATATCTGGATTCAATACCACATTCGAAACTACAATATTAGATCGTTGGAATGTCCAAGAATTCTGATCTCTCACACTCTTATCGATAAATTCGAAGAAGAATAGAGGGAACGTTTGAACTTCTAGTTGTCCACTCTCTTGAGGTTGGCAATGAAGGATTACTGGATTGTCAATCGTCAACTCAGTTTCTTCATCCCATACAACCTGTTTACCAATGATCGTGCGTCCGATGTGATCAATAATTACTACGTGCTTGTCTTTATCTGTCATACATTAAGAATTTACCACAGGATTGTCGGAAGTCAACAGTTTAACATTATCTTCGATGATTTTTTTATAAGATTTTCCAACGTTACTCCCCCCTTGGGATATACCTCTGAATTTCTCCATTAATTGTTGAAAAATAGAGAATGCAATTTTAGTATTCTCTGGCATATCCATCGGTTCGTAATCCCCTTCGGCTATAATACTTGTAATGATTTGCTCATACTTATTATAGTCTGGTGGTGTTACGGTTGAGTTAGTTACAATAATCTCTCTCAACTCTTCTAATTTAGGATTTGCAAACCCTCCGGTCTTCACACCTTTAACTGCGTCCCCGAAAATAGTTAGTAATACATTCTCTGAGTCATCTAGACCCTTGTTATATGCTTCCTGATTTGTCATAATTTTAATCTCCCCCGAAGAAATCCTCCAGTTCTACTTTAACGTTTTCGTTTGGCTTTCTCAACTTCCAGTTAACAGATTTGAAGAAAGCCTCGATTGCGTTATATATTAATTTATCAAACATTCTCTCATAGTCAATATCAAAAATTTCAGAGAACTCTGTAGGATATGCAGATTTAAATCCGATAACGTCGATACCATACCTATTTGGTGTCTTGACATATACTTTTTTAACCTTATCACCAGATTTAAATTTCTCATATTTACTAGCAATATCCAATTCATCCAGCATTACATTGTGTAGATATGCAGCTTTGACATGATTTGGAACCGCAGGTTTACCTTTTGGAACTGTAAACCCAGAGCATCTAACCGAATGTTTCTCATAGTCACTCATCGTACAATTTTGATATATGGAGTCAATGTCAAGACCTTTGAAGATATCATACGCCTCTAAGAATTTATCATTGGTCTGTGCCATCGACTTGGTTCGAATCATTGTCTCTATGATCACCTTAACATGAGGTTTCAATACTTTGGGCATTGTCGTCTTAACAACGGACACACCTTTATATTTGAATTTATCGACTGGCATTCCTTCATCATCCAGAATATGTAGAACGTAATTCTTACCACTAACGAAAATAGCATTGTCGCAGATACACTCACGCTTGAATACAAACCTAGAATCAGCACTTAACATCTCCTTAACCGACCACGCATTCATACCATCGTTTAGATATACTTCGAACTCATCGCACAATGTAAAAAACTCTTCGGATATACTACCATCATCGTTCTTCAGAGTTATATCAACATCATCAAATAGCTTCAATGATAGATAGATCGAATCCGTGTCATTATAGATTAATGCACCACCACATTTATCTTTGAGAATTGGATATCTTTCATTGATGAACCTTTCAAAAAGCTCATTACTTTTCTTGATAACAGCTTGACCAGTTAAGGTGACAGATGCCCCAATATCGTTATCACCCAGAGGTGCGTATTTATTGGCACAATATCCGTAAGTCGAGTTTAGAGTAATTTTATACGCATTCTGGAACGTGTCATATCTCTTAACATTTGTCTTAATTATAGCTATTTCTTCGGGAGAGAGATTGGGATCATTCAAAGACTTCATAGCTTTAAACATCATCTTCTTCATTTCCTTACGCTTAGTGTATAGGAAGTCCAAGAACTCTGGCATGATTCCCATTTTCTTCTGGGAGAACATGATCTTGTGCTTGGTGATACACGCATTCTCCTCCTTAATATATGCTGCGAAGTTTTCCTTATTAAGTTCAAATGTTCGACCAGAAACGTGATAGATATTATACATGTCTCCAATCTTTTCAACTCTACCAATCTTTGTTTCGGGGGAAAGATTTAGAGAAATCATAACACTTGGGTATAGGGAGTTGGCATCAAAGCTAACTACATTCTCAGAGAATCCAAGTTTAGGCTTTGCTACAAATCCTCCGGGAATAGTCTCATGTGTAATATCTCTTACAAATGTCGGGATCTTCTCCCCTCTATGTCTAGCACGTATCGCTACTGCCCCGTTAACGACTGGTAGAGTGTTCAACGCACGTTCCATGTCACATAGTCCCAGATATGCAATGAAACGCAGCAGATCAAGGTATTTCAACTCTTCATCAAGCTTGACGATAAGCTCCACATCAACTATATTATAATCTACATATGTCTCCCAATCGTTTACGGATAATTCCCATAGGGAACCGACATATGAAACTTTATTCTCTCCAAGTTCTTCTTCTGCGATATAATCCAATTTATAATTCTCACGGGGAGACATGTTAAATTTCTTATATATCACATTGTAGTCTACAGAAGATACACCTTGAATGACGTATTCTTTAGATGGCATACCAAATTTACCAGTTTTGTTAATCTTCTCGTAGATTCTCAACATTGGGGAGAGTTCATCTGCCCACTCTTTACCAAGTTCAAAGGTAATTCTATTGACAATGTATGGAATATCAAACCCTGCACTATTCCAACCAACTAAAACGTCAGGAAAATCTGACGAAAAGTGATTAATGAACCTTCTTAGAAGGTCTACTTCGGATTTACAGTGATAATACTTAACATCTTTACGTTTTGGTGTGTAAGCCTTCAACCCAAAGACTGTATAGATCTTGGTTAGAGAGTCGTGACAGGTTAACAAATTGATAACCTCTTCTGCAAATTCGGGATCTGGGAATGCACCCTCCATCTTACCATTAGGATTAGATGGACACTCGATATCTATAGTCATCACCTTCAAGGGATGTTGGGCAAAATCTTCATCCTCGTTACAATGGTAATAATTATCAACTAGGTATTGCTGATAAGGGGGGAGATTCTCAAAGATTCTCTTAATACCAGAATCCTTAACGAACTTATTACGATCCCAAAGGGTGTTAAACTCCCTCTTCTTGATCTTAGTCCCATAGATAGAGGTATCCTTACCTTCCTTATTCTCTAGGTATAGATATGGGAGGTAGTCAAGCTCCTGCTTAATCCTGTTGCCAGCGGCATCCCAAGTCCACAGGTGAATACTTTTCGTTTTATTGTTATAGACGCAATTACGATACATAAAATTTATTGCATGAAGACTTCAACCCAATGTTCCACGGTTTGAGTGTATAATTCCAAATATTCATTACCATCATACCAAGTTACCTGCTTCCAAAGCTCCAAGTCTAAGTCCGATTCTATTTTTTCTTTTGGGTGTAAATATCTTTCAAAAGAATACTCACCTCTACCCGTCACCACCCCAAACATTTTCCCAGAGTTTAAATCTTGGGTTGTTTCCTCTTTATATTGATGCTCATAAACCTTCAACCCAACATTACCTGGATCAGTTGCAATATCTAAAAGACAGTCTAATTCAGTCTTATATATTAGTTGAGTGGACTCGACAAAACGTGGACCACAATCTCCCCTATTAGGATACCCCTTCTTTTCTATTTTCCAGATCTTCGAAGATTTCTTCATATCTGGAGCCTATCAGCAAGAAATCGATTGTCAATTCCATTTCTTGAGGAAATTTCTTTTCGGATCACCATACGGCGTATCTAGAAGCTCCAAGAAGCAACCAATATTTTGTGGAAGTTCCAACATTCTCTCCAATCCAGCCTTACGAAGTTCTGGAACTAGTTGGTAATACTTGGAACGTCTCTTCCAATTAAGAAGTAGGTCGAGCCTTTCTTCCAACTCATCAACATCTTTAAATTTTAAGAAGTCTGGAGCGCCTTCATAAGTTACCATATCTTGACATAGACATGGAATACCTAATTGAGCAGCTTCAATGAATTTAATATCGGACTTAGATCTATTAAATGCGTTATCTTGCAATGGTGCAATGAACAACTGAGCCTCCAAAGACGCAATGAATGTTGGATATTCTAAAAGATTCTTCCAAGGGTGGAATTCAATCTCTCGGGATATCACATATTTCTGCAATGGAGGTGGATACGCCCCAATAAACACAAATTGATACTTACTTCTATTGTCGATAATGAATTTTAGAACATGGGTGAAATCATCCTGCTGGCCATTCTGATTCTTCATATCGAAGTGCGCTCCAGATCCAGCATATACAATGCGGGGTCTTTTCTTATTCTTATCGAAGGCTGCTATAATTTTCTTATAGTCGTACTGATATCCTGTCCAAGAATAAGGCATGAAATTTGGAACAACTGTAATGTTCTTCTGATCTGTCTTTTCCATATATAGATCTTTCATATACTTACAAGTAACACTAACCTCATCCACCATATTGATCATATCAATACAGTTTTGACGAACCTCATCAGAGTCAAAACCATGTTTAGAAGCATTATAGTCTGGGATTTCCTCTCGGAAAACTACATCGTCAACTTCATATATCAACCTAAAACCACACTCAGACTGAATAGACTTCAAGTATTGCATAAAGTCTTTCTGATGACCTGCTGCCTGTCTCTGAAGGGTGATAGTAGAAACTCCCATATAGAAATTCTTATCCCCAATCATCTTTGTCAGAGTTGCAGAATCCCCATGACCCGTCATGTTGATATAATTCTCAACAAACCCTCTACGATAATATCCACAACCATCTCTACCAGCTAGATAGTTTAAATATCTTTTAGTTGGATCTTGTTGACTCTGCTTTACTTTGGGGGATTCCTTCTTCGTAAATGGAGATTGGGGAAATGGATTAGAGAATGGACTTACAAGCATATACTAATTAGTATGTCATTGAGTAAGTCAATCAATAATTCGTTTAGTTACCCCATTTTCTTTCTCAAGGTTAACAATCTCCCCATCTACATGTTTCAATGTCTCTTTTCGATGAGATATTGCATAGACACTGAGATTATTCTTATCGATTCGATCTTTAAGAACTTCGATTAGAAGATCCAATCCTCTTTCGTCAAATGCAGAGTCAAATATCTCATCTGAGAACTCAACATTGGACGAGATACCTGAAATCTTTCTTTTGATATCCTTGAATGCCCAAGCTGTTGCTAGATCTACCGTTCTTCTTTCCCCTCCAGAGAAATTCCAATAAGAAATACTCTTACCTTTATCATTTGTTATCTGTTCATCAAAATATTCATCAAAACTACATCTCATAGTCATACCGAGGCGAGAAATATAATCTTGGATAGATTGATTAAGCATTGTAAGGAGTCTCTTAATGATAAAGGATTTAACGCCCTCTTCTCCAAGAATGAATTTACATACTTCAAGGTCTTCGGATGTTTGTTTGAGGTCATCATAATTTTTCTGCTCTTCTGTATGTCTAACTTCGGTTTCAGAGATGGATACGTCAAATGAATCGTAGGATTGTGTTGTTGATTCTAAATCACTATCAACTTCCGATAGAGATTCCTCATATTCACTAAGGGAACGGTTCAATGCCACTCTTTTAATTTCATTTGTCTCCGAGATTCGCACCTTAGAATTCAATGTTGTGAACGTTTCATCAATTTTCAAAACCTTTTCATTTAAAGTTTTGGAAGTTTGGAGATTTTCCGCCAACATTTCATTACAATGGGATAAAGAATCTTCGAAAACTTTACGATTTTTAGCTAAAAGGTCATAATGGGTGTGAGGGATTTTTTGAAAACACTTATCACACTCAGCAGATCCTACAGTATCGATCTTATGCATCTCAGATTTATTAGTGGTGATCTGTGCATTATATCTAGATCGGGATTCGGATAAAGATTCCCTTTCTAATGATAGTTTATCTTTAGCCAAGTTCAACTTACCCATAGCCGCAACTAGTTTAGTTGTGTCATCAATTTTAAGTTCAGATATCTCAAGTTTAACGCCATCAATTCTTATAGACAGTTCATCTTTACGTTTCTGGAGAATTGTTTCCCTTTCTTCGATCTGTTTCTTAATTATATCACGTTGAGTCTCCAGAGATTTTAATGAATTGGAAATCTCCGCAAGTTTAGTTGACGAAATTGATAGGTTTGCCTTGTTTTCCTTAATTTCTGTCTTAAGTTCCTTCAACATTTTACCAAAAACTGCCAAATCGAAGATATCTTCAATGAATTTACGCTTCTCTTCAGGCTTCTTAGCCATAAATGGTGTATTATCACTTAAAGAAAGGATATCACAACTCTTAGAGAGAACTGCATTCGATCCAATCAATTCATTTATATATTTGTTGGTGTTTGCGATGGAATCTTTAGTAAGATCCTTCTCGTTTGAATCATCTGATGATAATTTCCACAATTCAACCTTGGATGGTTTGAGTTGGCGAACGATTTTATAAGATGTAGTATCAGTATCGGTCTTAACATCGAAAATAAGCTCGATATTACCCGCGCCTTTAGTGACATTATTGATAACAAATTCCTTTTTAATCTCTCTAATGGTAGTCCCATAGAGTGCATAGAAGTATGATTCAATGATAGCAGACTTTCCCGTGCCATTTCGACGTTCAGGATTGTCGATATTATTACCAGTAATCAAATTAAGACCATTCTGGAAGTCAATTTCAACCTTATCGTTACCGATACTTAGGAAATTCTGAGTTGTAAGCTTTTTATACGTTATTTTTCTCATAATAATCTTCACATTCTGGGTGAACACAACCCAATACTTTAAACCACCATTTTCTCTTCAAGCTACTATCACACTTCTTACATCTATCACGAAGATCCGTCTCATATATAAGAGAAATAATCGGAAATTTAGGTCTTTCAGGTATTTCTTGCATATAGTTCCTTTATTTTAGTGTCAATTCTTTTCTGCTTATCATCATCAAATTTCAACTGTTCAATATATTCATCAAACTGTTCCAACACATCAATTGAGTCTATTTCTTCGACATCATCTGTCAGTTTCGACACCGTATTGAATTCAGTGTTGAACTGCCAAGGTTTAAACTTAGTGATATATGTTTGAAACTTCTCAACCTGTTTATCAGTCATTTCAATATCTACTATAAGTTTAATGATATTATTGTCGAAGTCGTCCTCTGTATATGTTTTAATTTTAGATGCTGTAATCTTCTTAAATTTTGGAGATACTGTATTCTCCACGAATTCCAAATCTCCATTTTCTAGATCTAGAATATAGTATCCTTTGATATTGTCAACATCTGCGAAGTCCATTGGGAAGGTATTTCCAATATAATTGATAGATCCTTCTTTATACTTCTTGGTGTTGCGATGGTGAAAATGACCGGAGAATACAGTGTCGGTTCTGGAAGTCAGAAATTCCATAGCAGTTAAGCCGTGATCGCAGACCTTATAATTATTCATTTTGAAGTTTTGGATTTCAAAATGTCCGAATATGTAATCAAATTTACCTTCTGGTAGTTCATTATTCCAAGGAACGAACAAAAGCTTCTTGTCGAATGCATCTACTTCAAGGTTTTCCGATACAATTGTAATATTCTCATGGCCCTGCATCAACCCAAGGCTATGAATGTCGGATCTATTCTTGTAATATGCATCGTGATTTCCCACAATCATTACAATGTTGAAAATTGAGAACTTGTTAAGGATCTGTGTAGCCACTGACATAGTTTGAACTGAGATCTCAGATCTATTATGGAAGAAATCACCAAGGAAGAAAACATCCTTAATCTTTTTAGCTGTCAAATCCTTAACGATCCAATCTGCCCATTCTAATGCTATCTCATGCCACTTTTCAGAGTTTCCATAAATCCCCAAATGTAAATCAGAGAATAGTGCTGCTTTAGGTTTAGTTATCATCTATTATATTTTTATTCCCCATCCTCTGCATCAGATTCTAGAATAGGCTTAACATATACAGCCCCATGAGTTGTATCATTCATACCCTCCTCATACATCATCTGTTTATAGTTTTCCAATCCTTCGTGTTGTTTCTTTTCCTTCTTAATTCTATTTGAGAATGCATTCCATGCAATCTGATTAAAGTATGAGAATGGATTATATTCTGATTCTAATCTAAATTTCTTAGACTCTAATGCGGAATACATTTTAATGATAGCATCTCCAACCATATCCTCCTTCCACGATTTAGTATAATTGAGGAAACGCCAATTATAACTCAACCCCTCCGCAATCTTAACAACATTAATTGCTAAGATATCTGTCATTATATCATCTGCGTAATACGTGGTCAACTGTTCTCGAAATAACTTCGAACTGACGTAATATTTTTCTTTGATTTCTTTTGCTGTACTCATTATATTGTGATTTCGATTTCGGTGTATTTAATATCCTCATCGTCGTAAAATTCTTGTCTTCTCTCCGAATGTTCAGTTGAGTACTTAAGTGTATCATATATATCGAATATTACCAATAGTTTCTTAAACTTATGCAATCTTAATCCACGCCCAATTGACTGAATTGTTCGGATAAAGCTTTTACCTCCATCGACAAACATGATATATGGGAGATTCTTAACGTTAATCCCTGTGGAGAATATAGATGACATTGCGATCACGACTAAATTAGTTTCAGTCTCCATTCTAGCGATGATCGCTGTTCTCTCATCCACAGGCATCTCTCCCGATATGAAATATACAACCTTACCTTCAGTGGCGAGCCAACCCTCCAGATATTGACCATGTTCAATTCTATTGACGAGAATTAGAACGTTATTGTCAAGTTTTTGAACAATCTTAGATATTACCGAAGATCTAGGATCTGAATTATGTAAATATTTCAACTCATTCTGATAATTCATTTTACCAACATTGGGATGAATTAATTTAATACATTTGATTACTACATTTGTTAGATATCCATCATCTCGGAGATCTTTAGACTTCTTCTCGTATATAACTGGACCAAATGTTCCGATAACTTTCCATATATCAATCTCAGTCTTTGGTAAGGTTCCAGTAAATCCAAATTTATTCGGTGTCTTGATTTTGTGGATCAGTTTGGTGAGTTTATTTCCGTGTTTAATTTTATGACACTCATCAACCAGAACAAGGTCTACTTCTGAAAGATTCTTATAGTTCCCAAATTGAGAACAAAAATTTTCAGAATTGACAATTATAACTTGAACATCTTCAGGTTCGGAACCCCCAACCCATCCAGAATAGGTGAATGAACATCCATACTCTTTAAAATCTTTCACTAATTGTGATACTAATGATAAACCGGGAACAATTAAGATACATTTAAAATCTGATTTGACCATCTTCTTGTAAGTTTCAAGTAAATTAGCTTGAATCAAAGACTTACCACCCCCAGTTGCCACTACAATCGTCCCCTGACCCCTCTTAAACGCCTTCTCCAATGCGTCTGCTTGATAGTCCCTCAATTCATACATCAAGTCCGTAGAAAGCTCTACAGCGTCAAATCCAACTTTTAATCGATTCGCAAATGCTTCTGTGTATGTGATTTCCGTGATTTGGGATTCGATGAGATATTTTCTAATCTCATTATACATTCCAAAATCAAACATTCCACTTGCTTGAATTGCATAATCTCTGGTTGGAATGTTTTTATTTCTTTTCTTAGCGAAAAAGATACCAGCTTTGGCCACAGAAAAATGATTACGAATCATTGATAAGATATCATCATCTGCGATCAATCTTCCTTTTCTATACGAAGTGTCATAATCTATAGTGATCATTCGTTTTGCATTCTAATTGCTTCAAGGATATTTTTAAAGTCCTGAGAGATGTATGTTATATTGGAATAATGATTCTTCAACGCTTCAATTGTTAATTCAACATCTTGAATTCTTTCATTCATTGGTTCAAGCTTAGGATCATCATCAACTTTATCTAAAAATGATTTGGTGATTGTCACAGTTACGGGAGAATTCTTAATCTTATCTTCAACCAATGCACGTTTGATTTTATTTTTAGCCCTCAACAACTTATAATATTCATTCTTAGTTTCAATCAATCTAGCTGACCAAAAATGCTTCTGTGCTGGGACTAGTTTAAGTTTCTCCAAAAGATTGATATCGTCAATCTTTGCAAAGTCTGCATATAGTGCATTATACCTTTCTCTCAGTTCCATGTACTGAGAGTATAAATAAGAATATGCGATTGTCAAGTAAAGATCGAGATATACTTTCAAATATATACTCAGAAAGTGTATTAATTGAAATGGATGTTGATAGTGTTATGGGTGGAAGTCCAACTTTAGGGGGAGAACTTGAAAATGGTGATAATTATGCTCCGGGTGATACAAGAATTCCTAAACTATTAGGTGATGTCCAAACTCGTAAGGGAAAAGCTAAGAAAAAGTGTAAGTGTAAGGGGAAATGTAAGTGCAAAGATAAAGTTGGCACGAAATCTGCGCCTCGCGTGCGTAAGAGTTAGTACTACTTGTTATAACAATAGTTAAATCAATGGTAGTGTTAATTTGTTATTGTTACTTGTACTTAATTACAATTACTTTTACTTAATTCCAATAAAAAATAAATCAAATTTAACAAAAATCAGTCATATTATTGTACTTAATATACTATTGTACTGAACCCGCCCACCACCCTATAATTATAATCATAAATCTCAAAAGTCAAGGAAAATAACAAAATATTTTCAATAATAAGAGAAAATTTGATTTTATTGAAAAATAAATAAATAAATTTATGACAACTTGGATCAATTTTCCAGAAAATCCTGAAGATTATATTGGATTTATCTACTATGTAAAAAATACAACCAATAATAAATACTACATTGGAAAGAAACAACTACTTAAGAAAACAAGATTAAAAGCTAACAAAACTAGGAAAAGAGATAAAATAGTTTGGAAAGATAATGATGTTGAAAAGTACTATGGATCATCATCCGCATTATTAGCAGACATTGAAGAGCTAGGAAAGGATAAGTTTGAAAGACATGTGATAGAAATGTGTACATCTAAATGGCATATGAGTTATTCAGAATTGATGTGGCAAATAGAATTCAACGCTTTGATGGATGAGAACTCCTACAACGGCATATTGAATATCAGATTGAACAAAGCCCCAAAAAATTACATTGACATTGAGAGAAAACGTGAGAACCTCAATTTATGAGTCCCCACCATCACAGACAAATACGTAGAAAGGTTGATAGACAACTATATGGAGATCATTTATGGCTACATAGGATATTTGTAAAGCAAAAATACTTAAGTCCCATTCACCGATTACTAAGACCCTCAAATGAGATTAAAGTTTTACCTATGGATGGTCCAGTTGGTCAGGTATTTTATTTAAATAATTTAAATCATGCATAATCTAATAGACATTGATTCCATATTCATTCAGACAAATCAACAAGTCAGTGAGTATCTAATCAATGCAGGACTACCATTAACATTCGACTTCTCTAAGAAAGATGATAAAACACTTTACACACACTTCTTCTTGAGTGGTATATGTGAATTTATTAAGCAGGGTAAATGTAATAACACTATATTCTTCAGTAATCAGTTGACAAAGGATGCTTTTAGAAATGCTCTAATCACAAAGATCAAGAAAATATTTGGATTTAAGATTTGGGAGAGTATTACAGAGTTCGCAGAATTTGAAAGATTGTTAGAAGGAGGATACACTATCAAAGATCAATTTGAAGTATATGCAAACTCAGAAACAAAACCTAAAACATTTAAACATATCAAACGATATCTTGTGAAAGATGGGTTTACTGAATTATCAGATACCTATTTTCAAGAACTATCGAACAAGATGATCGTTTGCGGATAAATAATGCTATGAGCGAGTTTCTAAATCTGATTGAACAATATGATCCAGAGAATACTGAAGATCCAAAATGGACTTTGATCGATTACCTAAAGTCTAAAGGTGTTGAAGTTTCATTAGTTCGAGATACTGATATGGTATATATTTCCACTGGCGATCAAGTCATCGCAGTTACAGTCTCAATGCCAGAGGAAGAAGCTGAAGGTATCGATGCAGGGACTGGAACCTATGAAGTCGATAAGGAAGTTGAGAAGTTAGGTAATACCGCAGCAACAGGGTTAAAGGGAATGGCGACATTGGGTATAGGATCAGCACAAAAAGCTAAAAGGGCTGTAAAACAAAGACAAAAAGTAGCTGGTCAAGCTGTAGATGCCTACAGTAAAGGAACCGAAAGAATCAAGAAGGGTCTTGATGCGGTTAAGAGATCTGCTCAACAATCAACATACTAATATGAATAAAACATTACAACTATTCGATCATTACAATAGAACTCTTTTTGAACAGGGGGAACAGCCACAAGAGGGCGTTCCACAAGATCCTGCCCTTGGAGGGGAACAACCCCCACAAGATGTTCAGGACGTTACTGAGCCTGTCCCAGAGGAAACTATGCCTATGACTTCTGAAGGAGAGGAACAGTATATTTCAGATTTAATTGATTCAGCACTGTATAAGCCAAGTCCAGAGGAAGCTTCAACTCTCACAAATCTCCAAAGTGTTATGAAAATGAAACGCTTCACGAACGCTAGAGAGGAGATTCTACCAACTGTTTTGAGTATTATTGCGGCATCATCTGGCGAGGGATCACTAAAACAAGAGTTGCAGAGTATTGAGTAATTAAAATAACACATATCATTTGATAAATAATGATATGAAGTTTAAAGACAATCAATTGATTTGGGAAAGATATTCCGATCAACAGTATGAGAATCCATTGAATCCTACTTTCGAGGATGAGGATCAAGAGATTGTATTAGATTTAGAACCAGATGGTCCGGTTGAAATTGATGACGATTTCGATGATATGCTTGAACCTACTGATGATTTAGAAGGGGGTGAGGGGGAAATGGATGATCTTGTCATGACAGACATTAAAAAGCTTGATCGTAATACTAAGAAACTTTTAGAATACTGTAAATCTAATAAACTGGAAGATTGGATGCAAGCTAAGATCATCAAAGCTTCGATTTATGTAGCAGATGTTTGGGATCAACTTGACGATGAGGCAGATTTTGCCAATGATGGATTCGAACAGTCAGATAACATCGACCTATAAATGAATGACAACTTTCAAACAATATTTCGTAGAAAAATCTATACTAGGTTTGGAAGAAACCATTTACATTGATGGTATCGGACAGATCGCTGCAAAATTAGATACAGGTAATGGAGCATTTAATGTGCTACATGGGACTGATATCGTGCAAGACGGGGAAATGGTAAGATTTACGACCGATAATGGTATGGTTTTAGAGAAACCTATCTCGGATCACATCACAATCAATGTTGGTGCTGGAAATACAGAGGATCGTCCAGTTGTATTACTCAATGTTAAGGTTGGTAGTAGAGTATTTAAAGATATTCCATTTTCCATTGGTAATAGGTCTGATAATACACATAAAGTTTTGATTAGTAAGACTTTCATCCAAAATGAATTAGATGCATTGATCGATGTATCCTTAGTGGATGTTGCAGGTAAGAACATGGAGGTTGATGTATGAGAAAGTTTACACAAAAGGATTTATTAGAAGAAGGTTTTTGGGATAATTTCAAAGGGGTCGTTCGCGCAGGAGCTAATGTCGCTAGAATGGTTGCTCCAGAGATTACTGATCCTTTGGATAAACTTCAGAATGCCTATACAGACACTAAAAATAAATTTAAATTGGGGAAGGCTGGAGTTCCAGATGATGCGAATACTCGACCATTAACTACCCATGAAACGGAGCAATTAAAAAATAGTGCTAAGGATGAAACCATGAAAGTTGATAAGACTACCATGTTGAATATCAAAATGGGTCTACAAAGTCACGATCTAAGCATACTTCCAAATTCTGGTCTATATTACGGAGGTATCGATCCTCGCAATGGTAATAAACTTTACAAGGTTAAAGTTCAAGATAAAAATAATGACGCTAGATGGGTCGTAATCGACACTAAAGGACATATATTCAAGGGGATCAATCCCGGAAATTAATTGACATTTAGACATTATATGTAAATATACTACATATGAGAGTAGATATAACGACAACTAACGATGAGAACTTCACATTATACGTCAATGGCGTAGAGAATACACCAGTCCCCAGAGATTCGGCAGTAGAAGATTACACTGCACAGGACTACGTAGTTGAAAAGATCCAACCTATTGAAGAAACTACAGAGGTTGTTAAAGATAAATCACCAAACCCAGTTCCTATCGAAAATGAAAAAACTAATCGTTTAAGCTTTTTCGATGGAACCTCATGGGATGATGGGGTGCGAGGTCATAAGTTCTAAACTCCCAATATTTGGGTGATGTGTTTCAGTATAGGACTTCTAACGATATCTTCAGTTCCAAATTTAAAGGAGTGAATGTCGTTCTTTCTGGAGAACTCAGTATCAAATAATTCGAAGACTTTATTAAATCCAGAATCTTTGATATCTGACTGTTTACAATCCCCACAAACGATATATTTACTATTCCTACCAAATCTGGTGAGGATTGTTGTTAACTCAGATCTAGTTAGATTCTGAGCTTCATCGATTATAACGAATGAGTTATTGAAGGTTAGACCCCTAACAAAGTTGACTGGAATAGCTTTGATGTATTGACCATCCATTAGAGATGTAATTGTCTGCTTATCTAAGATCTCTCCCATCTTATCCAGTAATGGCATAGAATATGGGCTGAATTTATCTTCCAATTCTCCGGGTAATGCTCCAATAGATCTCGATGAACTCTCAACAACAGATCTAATATATATGATATGATCCACTTTAGATGCCTTCAATAGCTCTAAGGCTGTATAGACTGCAATATATGTCTTTGCGGTTCCAGCTACACCATCAAGTAGTAGCATACTAGTCTTCTCTTCTTGAGATTTATAGTAAAATGAAGTCTGGTTATGCGTTAATGGGAATTGTTTCCTCAATTTTATATTCGAACAGTCGAACTTCTGTTTATATGATTGTTCGAACTCTTCTGTGATATCTGACTCTTTTTTCTTGCGCGTTGCGCGTTTGATTGCCATACCCTAGTATTTAATAGAGATTTGACAATTGACAATGGTAAAAAAAATGCTAAATTATATTAAATGAGAATAAGCATAAGTGGAAGCGCGGGAACTGGGAAGACAACATTGATCGAAGCGTTCAAAAAACGTTGGCCGATGTATAAATTTCCCACGAAGACATATCGAGATGTTATTACGGAATATAATTTGGAACATTCGTCGAAAACTACAGGGGAAACTCAGCTAATCATTCTAGATTGGATGATGCAAGAACAAAAGAACTATCCAAAGGATTCTAACGTCATCTATGATCGATGCCCTATTGATAATCTGGTGTATACTTTACAGGGAAATGCATCTGGGGGTATTTCAGATGAGGTTGCAGGTGCTACAATCTCTCTAGTGCGAGAGTCCATGAAGGATATTGATATTATCTTTTGGTTGAAGAAACATCCAGATATTAAGATTGTTGAAGATGGTCTTAGAGATACGGACGAAGACTATATTCAGAAAACGGAGAAGATTTTTGAGGATCTATATAGCCAATACAGCGATGATCTAGAATCTGATGTATTCTTTCCAAAGGAAGATTGTCCAGCTTTTGTATGTATCGATGAAGCCTTCCCATCTGTTGATGATAGACTCGCATTCGTTGGAGAGTTCATCGATTACAAGGGAGATTTGATTGAAACTGGTGAAAGTGTTCTTAATCCTGAGAATGAAGAACTTTTAAAATCTCTTATTAGTGAACAAATCGACGCGCAAGAAGGTGATGATCGCATCAAGAAACTGATCAAAGAATTTAAGAAATGATTGAAAATATTAAAAAAGAATTATGTAACACGAAGAATTTTAAAAATGTAAGGGTTGTAGACCTTAATTTAGTGGACTGGGTGGAGGAAAAGGTTCTCATGGTGGATTATGACGATTATGACGATACATATAATATTTCATATACTATATTTGGAGATGGTATACTACCATATACTAATTTCGAATCGGAATCTACAGACATCACAGAATCCTTAATGGAGTTAGATGTGAAGATTTCAAAATTTTACGAGAATTCACTTTTATTGGTGAATATGGGAGAATTATATGATTCGGATGATTACACGTTCGTCCATTCTAAGGGGGATATGGGTAATTTATATATGAAATATAAGGATGTTGTATGTAATCTAGGTATTAATGTCGAGAAGATGGGTTTTTACATTAAACGTGTGGATAAAATGTCCACATATGAGGAACCATTCATATATGAGGATTTACCGGAAGAGGATGATGATTGGAAGAACGCTATATATTTTTGTAAATATGAAAACCCCTTCAATAATAACGAATTAGTTGATCATCTCATCTCCGCATTTTTATCCGAAGATTATAGATATACTTGGACATCCTTACTACCAGTGGGTGTGGTTGGCTCACAGAATTTCATATTAGATTCCGTGGAGTTGTCATTTAAAAATAAAAAATCACTACTTACGAGTTTAAATTATTTGACAACCGAACTAGGAAAAATGACATATATGGAGGGAGACATTTAAGAAGTGATTGACGGGAAGAAAGTAGGTGTAGGTATCGTAACCTGCAATAGAGAGCCGTTTTTAGATAAACTAATTGGAAGTTTGGGTTGGAGGTCGGATATCGATACATTTGTCGTCATCAACGATGGGGATATACTATCTATAGATCGTGACTATATCCTCAATAATCCCACAAATCTAGGCGTAGCAAAGTCCAAGAATAAAGCAATGCAATATCTTTTGGATCGTGAGTGCGATCACATCTTCATTATTGAAGATGATATGCTCATCAAACGAAAGGATATCTTTGAAGCGTATATAAATGCTTCCAAAATATCTGGTATTGATCATATGATGTTTGGATATCATGGTCCAGCCAATAAGAATAATATTTCTAAAGGTAAACCAGTTCCTAGATTGATTGTAGATTACGGAGATTTTAAAATAGCTTTAAACCGACATTGTGTAGGTGCTTTCTGCTACTACTCTAGAGAATCATTAGAAACGTGTGGATTGATTGATGAAGAATTTAAGAATGCATTTGACCATGTATCCCATAGTTACACTCTATCCCAAGAATCGTTTTCAACACCCTATTGGTGGTGGACAGACTTAGCAAACTCTACAGACTATATTGAAGAGCAAGCATGTTCGGAAGAGTCGTCATCCATCAAAACTCCAGAGAAGATGAAAGAATGGAGTGAAAATATTAACAACTCTATGAAGTTATTCGAAACCAAATTTGGCGTAGCTCCATTTGGACCGAATGGTGTTCATGATACATCCGAACAGGATGTATTAGAATTTATAAAACTTTTAAAACCATGATATACGACTTCGAAAATAATATTGGTATGATGATCCATTTCAGACGAGATGTGGATGATAGGTATAGGAATTTAGAGATGGTTCTAAATTTTTACAGAAAGAATGTTATCAATTTTCCGATTACCATCGTGAATGATGATACATCTTTGGATCGTGATATGAAGACCCTCTGCGAGAAATATGATTGTAAGGGATTATTCATGGAGAATTCTGGGGTGTATTGGAGAACTAAAGCATTCAATGAAGCATCTAAGGGTTTAAACTGTAGATATATAATCGCAGGTGACACTGATGTTATAGTTGATCCAAAATTCATTCTAGAAGCTTCTAAAATAATTGAAAATGATCCGAAGGTTGGGATTGTGTATCCATATAATGGCATGTTTGTCCACTTGAAGGATAAAATGTTCAAGAAGTTTCAGAGTGTTAACGATGTCTCTCCTATGGTGAATGAGATCGACACTCTGGAACCTAAACCATATCATCAAACTGAAAACTTCCTAGTTGCCCATCCTCAAAGTAAAGGAGGGATGGTTATGTTCGATAAGCTCACATATATGGGATGTAATGGATATAACCCAAAATTTAGAGGTTGGGGATATGAGGATGATGAAATTTTAGCTAGATTTCAAAAATTTGGATACTCTGTCGAGAGAGTTGAAGATAAGAAGGCTATCGCATGGCATCTTCCCCATGATAATACTGTCCGTGAGAAGCATGAGTTCTACGATGAGAATAGAAAGAACAGTGACTTTGTATGTCTCTGTGAAGATCTCGGTAAATTGAAACTATATGTATCGTCTTGGGAAATATGAATCCGAGATTTTCCATATGTATTCCCACCTATGAGCAAGGGGGTAATGGTGTTAAACATCTAGAGAAACTTCTTGAATCCATTGAGAGTCAAACCTTTAATGATTATGAAATAATCATTTCCGATCATAGTAGGACTAACGATATAATGGCATATACAGATGGAATAGACTGTAGATATATTTGGAACCCTAAGAAATATGGTAATGGACCAGCCAATACTAATAGTGCCATAGTGAATGCATCGGGGGAACTTATCAAGATTATGTTTCAGGATGATTTGATGCATTCTCCAGATTGTTTATCTATAATTGATGAGAATTTTGATGAGTATACTGACTGGTTGGTTGTTGGATGCAATCACTCCCACGATCCGGGGATGTTTTACAACCCTATGGTTCCTAGTTGGAATGATGATATCGTTCGTGGTGTGAATACGATCAGTTCTCCATCTGTATTAACCATAAGAAATAAGGATTTATCATATTTTGATGAAAATTTGGAGGTTATGATGGATTGTGATTATTATTATCAACTATATAATAGATTTGGATTACCGAAGATTGTTCCTGACACTCTCATCACGAATACAATTCATAGACATCAGATTAGTAATAGAAATGACCTTGACTTACCTAAAGAACTGGAGTATATAAAGATGAAGTATAGTTTATGATAGTAACTGAGATATATAATGGACAGGGTTTTGGAAACCAATTAGCCTGTTACATCACCACAAGAGTCGTGGCAATGGATCTTGGTTATGATTTTGGTGTCATGTCTCCCCATAAATTTAAATGTTTAGATTTTATGGATTTAGATTTTGGTAAAGATGTTGTTGGTGGGACAGGACCAGAAGGGGGACCACCTAATACACTTCCAGATGGAATTTTACATTACTTCAAAGAGAGATACAATGTATTACCCAACGGGGCTAATGTCACGATTGATGATCCAAATTTGATGAAGATTGTGGATAATACTAAAATTGATGGTATATTTCAATCCGAAAATCAGATATATCATCGAAAAGATGATATTAAAAAATGGTTGAAGGTTAAGCCAGAGTATGATTGCTTTGAATACTCTGATCCGAATATATGTATCATCAATTTTAGAGGGGGTGAATATGCAAGTGTTGGAGCGTTCTTCCTTCCTCAATCATATTGGGATAATGCGGTGGCTAGAATGTTGAAGATAAATCCAGACTTCAAATTCGTAGTAATAACTGACGATGTGGAGAGAGCTAGTAATTTCTTTCCAGATTTTGAGGTGTTTCATTTTAATATTGCGAAAGATTTTACGATTATTAAGAATGCACATTACGCGATTCTATCAAATTCAAGTTTTCCATACTTCGCAACCCTTACCAGTGATACAATTAAGTATATAATCGCTCCAAAATATTGGGCGAGATATAATATTTCCGATGGGTATTGGGCGTGTGGGTATAATATTTTTAGAAACCATCACTACATTGATAGAGATAATAATATATTCACCTACGATGAGTGTGTTGAGGAATTTGGAAATTATAAGAACAATACTAAAGAATTTTGGATATGAGTGAAGTATATGACGTATTCTCGTTTAACAACGAATTAGACATGTTGGATATTCGTTTAAATATCTTAGACGAATTTGTAGATTTTTTCATATTGGTCGAATCTAATAAGACATTCAGCGGTATCGATAAACCACTATATTATAATGAAAATAAAGAACGATTCAGTAAATTCAAAGATAAAATTATCCACTATATCGTTGATGATTGTCCTACATCTTTCGAGGATACGAACTGTGATCAGGAAATATTACAATTGGCATCCACCAGCGATAATGTCACGAGAGAACATATCTGTTGGTTAGTTGAATTCTATCAAAAAGAATGGATTCAGAAGGCAATGTTGGGGATTGGATATGAGGATATCTGTATTATTTCTGACGTTGATGAGATATGGAATCCAAAGATGACACTCCCACTGGGGGATGCTATTTACAAACCTAAGATTGAATTCTGTTATGTGGATTATCTAAATGTTCGAACCGATGAGAATTGGACGATGTTTACAGGTCCAATTATAACCAAATATAAAAATATCAAGGATAGATGTCTCAATCATTTGAGAACTCTCCGTAAAATGTCTAATGAGTATCATTACATTGAACATGGGGGTTGGCATTTCAACGCATTGGGGGGTTCCGATAAGAAGATTGCGGATTTCCAACATCCTGTCTATCATAAAGATTATATGGACAAGCGTAAACCGGGATATCGAATCGATGGAAGCGATCTTCCTAAATATTTACTAGATAATAAGGAGAAATATAAACAACTATTTAAACAATGACGAGAACTGATATTATAAATTACCTAATCAAACGCTACAATTATAAATCATATTTGGAAATTGGCGTGAATACTTCAGCCCAGCCGGGATATAATTGGGTGGGAGTTGAATCTGAGACTAAACATGGAGTAGATCCTAATGTGGATACTACATTTAAAGTCCCATCCGACGAGTTCTTCGAAAATCATGTATCTCAGATGTATGATATTGTATTTGTTGATGGTTTACATATCTTCGAACAAGCTTATCGAGATATAACCAACTCTTTAGATATACTCAACGAGGGTGGGACTATCGTAGTCCACGACTGCAATCCCACCGAAGAGATCACGCAACGCCGAGAAAGGGCATCTGATGCTTGGCATGGTGATGTGTGGAAGGCTATTCTAAAGTTGCGAATCGAACGTCAAGATTTATCTATTTTTACAGTAGATGCTGATGAGGGTTGTTGTGTCATCCGAAAGGGTAGTCAGGAATTGTTCCCTCATTGTCTCGATCAGGATATATACCAGTATAAGTTTCTAGATGATAATCGAAAAGAGGCTCTAAATCTAATAGATCCTTGGGATGTCCAGAGAGAGTTGTCTAAATGATTGATAATTTTATAGTCGTGTCAGACTATAATTGGCTTCCCGATAATATTGAAGATTCTTGGGTCCATAAAAATTTCTCGAATTATTTAATTTATGATAAGTTTCATAGATTTGAAGAGAATGATAGAGTGGTAAAGCAGAAGAACGTGGGTCAAAATCATTATGACATGTTTGATTTTATCGTGACAAACTATGATAATTTACCAGAGATTATAGTTTTCTGTAGGGCGGCTTGTATATTTCCTAAAGATATTGGAACGCCTAGACGAGATCTCGATGGGAATGTATTATCAAATGGTAATTGTGTAATGGAAACTTTCTTAGAATTGGCGAGTAAAAAAGTATTCACTGAAATTCAAGATTTCACATCTGAACCTTGGAGATTCAATGGTCATGCTAATAAAGTTGGACCAGAGGGTGGATATATGGAAGCTAATAATAGTTGGTATTTCGGTAAACATCCCGGAAAATATTATAGTAATTATGATACGTTCATGGATGACATGTATGACGACTATACACATGTCGATTGGATTAGATTTTCTCCGGGGGGTAACTATGTAATTCCAAAAGCCCATATACTAAAATATAATAAGGCATTTTACGAGAGGGTACGTGAAATTATGAGTTGGGATATCATCATTGGGGAGACTCATATGGTTGAAAGGGCCACTTACACTATTTTCGTTGACAACTTAACACCAAAACATAAATATAGACCTATATGAAGAGAATTTTAATCACTGGAGGTGCTGGGTTTCTAGGCACACACGCAATAGATAAGTATAACTCTGAAGGGTATGACATCACAATCGTTGATAACTTTTCAACGTCTGTTGTAGACTCAGATGATGATATCTTCGATGGGCATGAACTAATCATCGCAGATATCCTAGAACTTAATTGGGACGAATTGGGAAAGTTTGACACAATTCTACATTTGGCTAGTCCTGTTGGACCATCTGGTATTCTAAAACATTCCGGTGTTATTGCTCAATATATTTTGAATGACATCTACTGGGCAATTGAGGGGGCTAAAAAGAATGATTGTCCCTTAATCTTCGTAAGTACCTCTGAAATCTATGGTTATAGAGAATCTGCTATTTTACTAAAAGAAGAAGATGATAAAATTCTAACTGGAAATTTCAAAGTTCGAAATGAATATAGCTGTGCTAAACTATTAGCTGAAATTGTTTTATCTAATACAGCTAAGGTGTGCGATTTGAAATATCAAATCATTCGCCCATTCAATATCAGTGGAAAAAGACAACTAATAAATGGGGGATTTGTATTGCCAACGTTTGTAACACAGGCATTGGCTGGAACAGATATTACAGTCTTCGGAACAGGGGATCAGATACGAGCATTCACACACGTTGAGGATATTATTGATGGGGTATTTCTAACATCTACTACAGATAAGATGAATGAAATCTGGAACATTGGAAACGCAGATAATATCACATCAATCGTAGAGTTGGCAGATATTGTGAAATCTAAGACAGCATCAAAATCAGATATAACTTTCGTAGATCCTAAGACTATACATGGACCTTTATATGAGGAAGCGTGGGATAAAATTCCAGATGCTACCAAGATTAAAGATCTATTGGGGTGGAGTCCGAAACAAAACATAAGTGAAATTTGTGACGATGTTATAGCTTATTATGCAGGGTAAGTGTTATGCGAAACTGATCGGGGGTGTGGGGAACCAGTTATTTATTTTAGCTGCCGCATATGCGTATTCTAGAAAATATGGTAAGGAATTATTGATCGATGATAGTAGATGGTCTGCTGGTCAGGGAAATCCCCCAAAGGCTTACGAGGATAACTTATTTAGGAATTTTAAATATGAGACATCAACCTCTAATGGTTTTATAAACATTACAGAGAAAGAGTATAACTATAATAAATTACCTAATATTATTGGAAATGTTTGCCTGAACGGGTATTTTCAATCTCTTAAATATTTCGAGGAGTATAAGCAAGAATTCTTAGGATTGTTGAGTATGCCTAAAGTCGACACCTCATTTATAGAAGATAAAAATGTGGCATTTCACATTAGACGGGGGGATTATCTACTCTATGAAGGTATCCATCATGTGTGCGACACCAAATATTTCACAGATAGGTTTAAACAGTTTGAGGGATATCAGATAAATGTGTTCACAGATTCCCCAAGTTATGTGTTGAAGGAATTCGATTCTTTTGATTTTAAGTTAATGCAAACATCATCAGAATTGAGTGATATCTCTTTAATGAGTAAACACTCCAACATCGTTTGCAGTAACTCTACCTTTTCTTGGTGGGCTGCATTGCTGGGAAATATGGATCAAGTAGTAGTTCCTTCTAAATGGTTCGCAGATGGTAGAGATGCTTCAGATATTTACACCGAGAATATGATGAAAATTGACGTATGAACTCAAACCCAAAGTGTTTAATAGCAGTCCCGACATTTAGAAGACCTAAATTTTTACCTAGAATCTTAGCATGTTTTAAAAGATTAGATTATAGTAATAAAAAACTTGTAATCATAAATGATGATCCTGAGACAAAATATACAATAGCACCAGATCCCAATATTGAGTTAATTAATATTGACATCCAACTACCATTATCGGTCAAGCGAAATATGTTCGCATCTTGGGATTTTGATGTAATGTTTCCTCTGGATGATGATGACCTATTCTTACCAATGAGATTGAAAAATCATGTAGAAGAATATCAAAAAGATGACGCATTAGACCTCTATAGAAATTGTTCAAGTTTTGATATAACTGGAGGGAGGTTTGTTATTGGGACTGGGGGAGCGTTCACTAATAGTTCATTCACCAGAACTGGATATTTTAAATCTTTAGGTTATACAGCATTCGACCAATCTAATTATGATGATATCTATCTCAATAATAGTTTTACATCTAGATGTAATGTTAAGATCACAACAGACATCACTAAACGAGATTTTATATATCAATGGGAGAATGGTAGTTACCACAACACATTTTACGATGATAGCTTTTCAATCGTAGATATAGATAAGGACACATTAAAAAGTAAAATTACTGGAAATATACATCTACATTATGATTACGATTGTTATGATAATATCAATAATATATCTAATATTGTAGATAAATCTGGGACGGGCGTTGAAATTGAATTCAATGAGAATAAGACTGGTATTATTCTCGCATCCAATCCGAAAAGGGGTTGATTTCCGTGTTTCCCGTGATATCCTGAAAATCTCATGTTCAACACCATAAATTATCTCCTTTTTGAGAAAAATAAAAAAGAACTCGACAATGTTTTATTGTCCAACTTCTCCCCATTCATAACTCAGAGAGCATTTTCATATTATGATGACGGTTCATATGTCGATTATATAAATACCACCCTGAATATACATTTCAACACATTTACAACCCCGGAAGAACAGTTTAAATTTTTCGATAATATTATTCCTAAGTTAAAACGTAAGAAATATAATTGGATGAAGAAGCCCAAAGCTGAGAAGGTTGTGAAGGACACTAAACCAATTCCTGAATTTTATTGTAGAAGAGAGCTTGATATATTGAAAAGTTTAAATAAATAGATTCATGCCTATCGAAACACAACCAGTAGCGGATATCGATCAACTTAAACCTCTACACTCCCACATCGATCTATCCAATCATGGACTTCCAACCGACTTCGCATTAGAAGATTACACCCTTTCCAAATTAATGGATGACGTTATGCTCCTAGAGTTCTGCGATCTACAATCTGGTGCAGATGGAGTTGAATATGTTATGCGTGGAGGAATTGCTATTCCAACTAATAATGTTGCTAGTATGTGGAGAAAGGGTAAGGTTATCATTAAAGGTCCGAATGTTCGATATACTGAGATTGGTGATATCGTTATGTTCCCTGCTAACATGGGGATTGAGATTACCAATGTTGATGTTGAAGGATATGGATCGGTTGATAAAGGACTATTCCTAAACGAGCAACGAATGTTTGGTATCTGTCTTGAGAAGACGAAAGATGATGGTGAAGAAGCTGTAGACCCTTTTTAATAAATATATAGGTGGCTACTGACACCGAAAGATATTCAAGAATTGCACAAGACTCTACGGGAAACCTTAGAGATGCTTGGGGTAGGTTTTCAAAGGGATTTGAGGTAGTTGATGACTATCAAGACAATATCCAGAAATCTGATCGTCAGATTTCAAGAGGGGAACTTGAGGGAACATTACAGAGAAATGTTTGCGAAATTGTATTCGTTAGACGAAGACCTGAACGCGCCCCAGTTCCTCCGAGAGCGGAGATTAGACGAATGTTATGTAGTAATTCATTAGAATTGCTCACATCCTACAACGCTAAGATTTCCTTAAATTTTAGATACCCTAAAACTGGTAGACGTATTGATGGCGTTAAGCATAATATCGTATGTGTGTGGGATATTCTCCAACAGGACTATAGAAATGTATCAATGGAAACCTGCTACATAAGACAGACAATTCCAGCAGATGACACCTTTTGGAAGTATTATAAAGATGTCCTGCTTAAGATGACGGCAGACCAGAAAATGAATTTCATGGACTCTATTAGTTAGTTGATTTTTTCCAATATTCGCGTAATTATATTATGCACAAGTTGGAAAACCAATTAAAAGGTTTAATATTAGATACTGTCGAATTTAAACTCGATGGTAAAACGATCAAGAAAGGTCAAATTAAGGTTTTTAACACGAAACAGTTCTTCATTAAATTTAAATTAGATGTCGGAGGAGATTTCAAAGATTACGAACTCCCATACCCATACAGAGTGGATAAAGTCCACAACGGATATATTTTCGATTACTGCCTATCAGCGTTTATTCCGAAAACTGAGGAAATGTACTGGAAAATGACCTGCATGGATAAATCCACGGCGTCCAAGCTCCACAACAGACATTTGCATATTCTGAAGCTTTCCTCTTGACTTTCAGAAATTCGACCCTACATTTGGGTGATGAGCCGACTCCTACTGAACTTCCCAGATAACTACACGCCGAACGAATCCCAGAAAACGATCCTCTCCAAAATTGAGGGAGCGATTTCGAAGGGTAAGAAATTCATAATTTGCAATGCCCCTACCGGATCTGGTAAGACATTCCTACCAAAAACCATTGCAAATTCATTAAATGGACCATCGGATAACTTTAAATCGATTGTAGATAACTACACAATTTTCGGGGATGAGGGTGCTGAGTTAATGGGAGATGAAAACTTCGGGGTGTATGCGCTGACTATCACTAAAGCCCTCCAAGATCAATATAAAAACACATTTGATGATACTGGAATCCTGAAGGGTCAAAGTAACTACCAATGCGCTATCGATGACACGTTGAGTGTCGATATCGCCCCTTGCATATATGCTCAGGGGTTGAAAAATGATTGTTGGAAGGTCAATAAATGTCCATATTACAACCAAAGAAACAATATGCTTAAGTCTAAGTTCGCTTCTTTGAACTATAGCATGTTCTTCTCTCTTCCAGCACATTTACGAAAAAGAAAGGCGATTATATGTGATGAGGGGTCTGAGTTGGAAGAGCAACTAGTATCCCAGTTTACGTGTAAAGTTGACATTCCATTCCTCGTTAAAACGAATACTAACTGTCCATCCGTCCCTGTCGAAACAACCCCAGCTAAGATGGTGGCATGGTTAACAGCAGTGCAAAGAGGTGTTATAGACAATATTATAAATTATAAGGAATTCATGAAGAATAACAAGAAGTCTTCAGATTTACCTAAAAAGAAGGGAGAATATACTAAACTATTAAATCTTCAAAGCTCATTGGCAATTCTCATTGACACTTATTATGATTCGGAATATCTGATCGAGAAGGCTAACAAAATCGTAAAATTTATTCCTCTGAAAGTCGATAAATTGTCCAGTTTTATATTTGACAATGCCGATCATGTGGTTATCATGTCTGCCACGATCATCGACCCTGTAAACTTCTGTAAGAACCTTGGAATCACAGATTATGAATATATTGAAGTTGATACTGGTTTTGAATCTAAGAAGGCTCCAATCTATATTCTAGCTAAACAAAGATTAAACTATGCAAATCTGAAATCTATGTTACCAGAACTCGCTAAACAGGTCGAAGGTATTCTAGAAGAACATAAAGGGGATAAAGGTATAATTCATACTCACACTCAATATATTGCAGATTATATAAGAGAGAACGTAAGATCCCCTAGATTGCTCTGTAGGGAACCGGGAGTGCGTAATGAAGAACTTCTAGAGTTACATGCTGCCGACGCACGACCTACTGTGCTAGTGTCTCCTAGCATGACTTATGGGGTAGATTTAAAAGGAGATCTTGCTAAGTTTCAAATACTATTAAAAGCACCTTGGCTACCTACGAGAGAGATTAGAGTTGAAAAGATGATGAAACTAGATAAGTCGTGGTATACTAATAAGATGTTATGCACTTTGGTACAAGCTTGTGGTAGGGGGGTCAGATCCACCGAAGATGTATGTGATACATATATCCTAGATGGTTCTATTTTCGATACTATTTCTAGAAATAAATCAAAACTACCAAAGTTCTTCGTGGATAGGATTCAATGAGAAAAATAGAATAACGAAGGTTAAATGGCACATTCATAAAATATGTGAATGGCAAGAAAGCTGAACTAGACAATACAAACAATTTAAAAATGACTACTGTAAAATACTTAAACCAATTTATTTGGAACGATAAGGAATTAGATTTGGAACACGTTCCAAATTTTCAACATGATCCAGAATACCCATCTTCATACATAACACACTTTGGGAATATTCCCATCAACTTTCTATCGGTTAAACATAAAGTTCTACCTAGATCTAAGTTTTCGAAGTTTTCTAACTTCTTAATTTCCTTGGGATTTGTCCATATGGAAATTGGTGTAGATTCTTATAAATTTATAGATTACGATAATAAGATTGTATTTATTGGGGATGTATCTAATCCGAAAGATGATAAACCGAAAAAGATACGTGGTATTCGCAATCCTATATATGGGGATGAGGTGGAGGATATACCTGACGAATGTAATATTCACATATCGGTTTATCCTACAATCGAAAATAAGAAATTGATGACGAAAATTATGGATAAATTGTATACATCATTCTTGGATGATATTCCAAACGATGACGTTAAGTTTTTCATGATCGCGGAGAATAGACAAGGACTCTATACCCAAAGAACTACATTCAAATCTATCCCAATTAAGGGTGATAGATTCGATCTATTCTATGGGGAGAACTTTCCAAATGATATTCTGAGAAAGTTTGTGACAGATGAAACTGATAATCTCATGCTTCTACATGGAGATCCGGGAACTGGTAAGAGTAATCTTATTAAGCATCTCATCACCAAGTCGAATAAAAAGGTTATCTATATTCCCCCATCCATGCTATCTGTGATATCATCTCCCGGTTTCATCACATTCATGATGGATAATAAGAATTCAATTCTATTAATTGAAGATGCTGAAGAGGTGTTATCAATTCAAAGAAACTCCGCAACGAACAATCTACTTGGATTGACTGATGGATTCCTTAAAGATGCTCTACAGTTGAAAGTAATTGCAACCTTCAACTGTAAACTAGATGATATCGATCCCGCTCTAAAACGAAAGGGTCGTCTATATTATGAGTATAAATTCGATAAGCTTACTGTCGATGAAGGTAGAAAGCTTGCCAAATTCATGGATTTGGATGTTGAAGTTAATGAGCCTATGACAATCGCAGAGATCTTTAACACTGACGATAACTCATCAGAGGGTGCGAATGATGAAAAATTTATGGGATTTGCTACATGATGGATATGGAATTGTTGGAAGTATCTACGAAAATCCCGAATTGATTAAATAATCTATGTAGTGAAAAAATACTCATATTTTCGAGAGCAACTTTCGATGCTCACACAATTTACAGCAGCATTTGATGACTGCTTTTTGTATCGTTATACCAAAGATAAACGAGCTAAGGAGAAAATATCGGTTCGTTATGTAATGGGTCCGAAAAATAGAGTTCTATATGACATTATAAATCAGGCTAAAAATATCACATTACCTGTGATATCTATGGAGCAGACTAATATCAGACGAGATCCATCGAGAATACAACATAAGGATCAAAAACTCCATAGACCCAATTTAAACAATACAGACGTTAGTAACGTTCCATCCCCAATTCCCGTGATTATGGATGTGAATGTTTCTATTGTTGCGAATTATAAGGAGGATGTTGATCAAATCGTATCCAACTTTATCCCTTGGTGTAACCCATATTTTATAATCGCTTGGAAAGTTCCAGAAGACTTTGGAATGGACTTTGTAGATGAATTAAGATCTGAAGTATCGTGGGGTGGGACTGTAGATTTTGAAAATCCTACAAATATTGACAACACCGATAAGTATAAAATTGTCGGTAACACCACATTCACCATTAAAGGTTGGATCTTTCCAGCCTTGGAGACACCATCAGCCCCAATTTATGTTGTCAATCCAAATTTTATATCTGTCAATACCGGGGCAGATCTATCCGATTATAAGTCTCTATCTACCAATGATACTACAGATGTAATATTTATATCTGCATATCCTGAGATTACCAACACATTTTATAATGGTCTTGCGGTTTATGATAATATGACCATTGCGGCTACTAATACAAATAATTTCACATTGTATGGTAAAAGATTTGGATTTAATAATTCGTGGTATCTATCAGGGGAGTATGTTGCACCTTTAATTCTTGAGGAAATTAACACCTTCAAGTTTCCAACTATATCTGCATATAAACTTCCAGATGACCTAATTACAGTCATAGATGATAATATTGCAACGATTTCATTGAGTTCTAATTATCTATCTGCTGGGGATTTTACTATTGTAACATCTAATAGTGCTGGGTGGGTGGCTTGGGATAAGGTGGCCACAGTTATATAATCTTACATACCTGACTAAATAATGGTATGTCTATTGATCTTGGTGATATACCTATTGGAACACCCCCAACTTCTGGGGAAAAATCTCAGATTAGGGATATTCTTGGGGTTGCGACTAAAGCAAGCCCAACATTTACAGGGACAGTTGCAATCCCAAATGTAGCTAACTTAGAGACAGCAGTTGTAGCCAACACCGCTAAATTAACAAACGTATCTACAAATCTTTCTGTTACAGCTAACGGGACTTCCCTAACTGTAGAGTCTAGCGATGGTAACAACGTCGCTCTTCCAGCCGCTACAACATCAGCTTGGGGAGTAATGAGCGATGACCAAGCAACCAAACTAGATGGCATTGAAGCAAGTGCTGATGTAACCGATGCTACTAATGTAACTGCTGCTGGCGCATTAATGGATTCTGAATGCTCCAATCTTGCGGCGGTGAAAGCATTTACCGGGGAAGCAGGCGCAACTGCTGACCAAACGAACGCTGAGATTCGTACTGCTGTTGAAGCTGCTTCGGATTCAAACGTCTTCACAGATGCCGACCACACGAAGCTAAATGCTATATCTGGAACCAATACTGGGGACGAAGCAACTGCTACAGAATCCGCTGAAGGAATTGTAGAGCTTGCCACCTCCACTGAGGTTGAGTCAGGCTGGAGCAGCGCGGCAGAGAAAATTGTTCGGTCGAGTCACTTGCGGCTCAAAGTGGAGGGTGGAGGGATTGTTCTCAAAGGAACCACAGACCCTACGAGTGGTGGAGCTAATACAGGAGTTGATTC
>TARA_R110002153_G_scaffold139860_1_pt1 | contig 120495 bp, 104 predicted proteins | sample TARA_R110002153 | Tara Oceans TARA_R110002153 (sample SAMEA4398193) | marine metagenome | biome: Polar Biome; feature: [SRF] surface water layer (ENVO:00010504); material: water (ENVO:00002006), including particulate matter (ENVO:01000060) such as... | depth 5 m | reverse complement strand
CCCTTTTTTATTGCTGAAGCTTTTGTGCCGCTATTCGGCTAATCGTTATTTAAAATTGGTTAATTATGAGTCAAGTTAGTCTACGACAAGTCACAAAGATTTTAGGAAGTGGTGCTAATCAATATCATTTTCCGAGTATAACGGTGGAATTTGCCACTGGAGAGTTTGTGGCTATAGTCGGTCCTTCAGGTGTTGGGAAATCAACCTTGCTGCGCCTTATCGCTGGGCTTGAAACCCACGATAGCGGAGAAATACACTTCGACAATGTCAAAGTAGACAGTCTATCTAGCCATGAACGAAATGTCGGCATGGTCTTTCAAAACTACGCGTTGTTTCCGCACCTAACCGTGGCGGAAAATTTGGGTTACTCTTTAAGTGTCAAAAATGTGGGTAAAGCACTTATATCCAGTGATGTTAAAGATGTTGCTAAACGTTTGGCTATCGGTGATTTACTCGACCGATATCCAAGACAGTTATCCGGAGGTCAGAGACAAAGAGTGGCTATAGGCAGAGCGATGTTGTCAAAACCGCAGCTTTTTTTGTTTGACGAGCCTTTTTCTAATCTTGACCCTGAACTTAGAAAACAGATGCGTCAGCAGTTAAAGGATTTACACCTTAGTTTGGCCGCTACCACCTTATTCGTAACCCATGATCAGCATGAAGCGATGGCACTTGCTCAACGCATTCTATTGCTGAGTGAAACCGGTATCGAACAATTCGACACACCGCAAAATATCTACCAGTATCCCAGTAATCTGTATGTCGCACGCTTTTTTGGCGATCCTAAAATCAACGAATTCAAAGCCTGGGCCGACCGTGAAGGGGTGCATATCGATTGTGGTACTACTTATAGCCTTAAATGCGATTTACCAAGTGAACTATACAACTCAGTTTTGACCGTTGGGTTGCGTCCTAGGGCCTTTAGTTTGAGTGTTGATGCAAAAAATCATGGCCTAAGGATGCTGCTCACTCAAATCGAATACTTAGGGGATACGCAATATCTCTACTTATCACCGCTAGAAGGAAGTCATAAAAATATAGCCGTGGTTGCAGATGACGACCAGATGTCGGTAAATCAAATGGTTTACGTAACTTTTAGATTACAGGACATTCTGTTATTTGACGAAAATAGTCAGCGGATCCCGTTAGAGAATTATGCGCTACGCGATATTGAGTAACTAACAGCATTTATCCCGCTAATTCAAAGGCGACTCACTCTACCTTGATATTCTGGTTGCCAGTACAGCAGACCTATTATCGAAAGCAATTAATATTAGCATTTGAAATCTAAAGACTATTCATTGCTAACTATACTTGCAATCAAGCACAAAATCCGTACAATACGGCGTCCTTTTATCTAGCAATAAATCGTTAGGTAGTTAAAAAGGGATATAAGTTAACGTTAACGCTCTAACGAGTTTGAGGCATTTATGGTTACTATTCGTTTACAGCGTGGTGGCGCTAAAAAGCGTCCATTTTATCAAGTAGTGGTTGCTGACAGCCGTCGTTCACGCGATGGTCGTTTTATTGAAAACATTGGTTTCTTTAATCCAACAGCACAAGGTCAAGAAGAGCGTTTACGTCTTGACCTTGACCGTGTAGAGCATTGGGTAGGAAATGGCGCAGGCTTATCTGACCGTGTTGCTCGCTTGGTTAAAGATGCACAAAAAGCAGCTGCTTAATTGCAATTGTTAAGAAAGATTGAGGTATAAATGAGTCACGCGTCTGACACATTAGTGATGGGCAAAATCGGCGCACCTTATGGTGTAAAAGGTTGGGTCAAAATCACATCATATACCGATGAATTAGACGGTATTTTTGGTTATTCCCCTTGGCTCGTGGGTCAAGAAGGTGATACTAAAGAAATTGTCGTTGACCAATGGCGAACCCACAATAAGGGATTAGTTGCCAAACTGGTTGGGGTTGAAACTAGAGATGATGCCGAAGGTGTCAAAAATCTCGATATTTCAATTAAAGCACAACAGCTACCTCAATTAGATGGTGATGAATTTTATTGGAGAGAGTTAGTTGGCATGCAAGTCGTGACCGAACAGGGTTACAACTTGGGTGTCGTTAAAGAGTTGTTTGAAACGGGTGCGAATGACGTCATGTTAATCAAAGCCAATTTAAAGGACGCTTTCGGTCAAAAAGAACGCATGGTGCCTTACTTAATCGACCAAGTCGTTAAGCGAGTGGATCGTGAGGCAAAGACCATACAGGTTGATTGGGATCCCAGCTTTTAATGAGCTCGGATACACAACGTTGGTTTGGTGTAGTAAGTCTGTTTCCAGAAATGTTTCAGATTTTTACCGAACAGGGCGTAACAGGGCGAGCCGTTAAAAACGGTAAGTTGAAAGTAGATTTCTTTAATCCAAGAGATTTTACTCACGACAAACATCGCACTGTTGACGACCGACCATACGGTGGTGGCCCAGGAATGCTGATGATGGTTCAGCCGTTATTAGACGCAATTCGTGCAGCCAAACAGGCGGCCGAGAAAAAAACTAAGGTGATTTATCTCTCACCTCAGGGGAAAACATTAACGCAACGTGGTGTGAAACAACTTTCTGAAAATGAAAGTGTGATTCTAGTCGCCGGTCGCTACGAAGGTATCGACGAGAGAGTGATAGAAGCTGAAATAGACGAAGAATGGTCTGTTGGCGACTACATTCTCAGTGGTGGTGAACTACCTGCGATGGTGTTGATGGATGCTGTAGCAAGACTGGTACCAGGCGTATTAGGGCATGCACAATCTGCTGAGCAAGATTCGTTTAGCGACGGTTTGCTAGATTGTCCGCACTATACACGGCCAGAAAATTTGCACGGTCAATCAGTTCCTCCTGTGTTGTTGAGCGGTGATCATCAAAAAATCAAACAGTGGCGGGAAAAACAGTCGTTAGGTAGAACCTGGCAACGACGCCCTGAATTATTAAACGACCTAGCTCTGACTGAGGAGCAACAACGTTTGTTAGATGAATATCAGCAAGAGTTGTTGCAGCAAAATGGCAGTTATTCTGGGATGAGAGGATATGATGAGTAAAGTCAATCAAGATATCATCAAGCGCATTGAAGAAGCTCAGTTAAAAACTGATGTTCCTGCATTTGGCCCTGGTGATACAGTTGTTGTTCAAGTACGCGTTAAAGAAGGCGAGAAAGAGCGTCTTCAGGCATACGAAGGCGTTGTAATCGCTAAACGTAACCGTGGTCTACACTCTGCTTTTACAGTTCGTAAGATTTCAAACGGCGAAGGTGTTGAGCGTACGTTCCAGACCCACAGCCCTGCAATTGGTTCAATTGCTGTGAAACGTCGTGGCGATGTTCGTCGTGCTAAGCTTTATTACTTGCGTGACCGTTCAGGTCGTTCTGCACGTATCAAAGAAAAGCTTAACTAATATTAATTTTGCGTTACCGTTAACTTATAAAAAAGCCCGCATCTTGCGGGCTTTTTACTGGTATAAATTTAATTAGCGTAACTGACCACCTCAGCCTCTATCCCGTCACTGAGCATAAAGTAAAAACGCTTTCCGGGCGTATAATCACCGTGATTAAACGTGTTAAACCCCATTGCTAGTACCTTTTTCTCAACTTCACTTAACTCATTCACTAGAATACCAACATGATTAACATGGGCTATATTCAAATGATCACAGACTTCAGTGTTGAACCTTTTGGGTTTGTATAAAGCTAGATAAGCTGTCTCTGAACCTACATGCACCGTGTATCCGTCATCTTTGGCTGGACCGCACCAACGGATATGCCAATTAAATAGCTGACAAAGTATGTGGGCTATTTTATCTGGATCGCTGACGGTTAAATTTAAATGTTCAAGCATTGCTGCGCGCATAATATTTCCTTTTATGTGACTGGATTATTGTAAGGCAACAGCTTAATATCTAAAGCTAACTTTAGATCAAGATAAATATTGAGATAATTTTATGGCCCCAGAACCTTTGGTTAGCATCGGATTTATCGCCAAGCGGACAGGGAATGCTGTTTCGCTTATCCGTTATTATGCGAATCAAAACCTTATCCCTTCTATTCGCACTGACGGAGGAAATCGGGTATTTCCTCGTTCGGTGATACGGCGTGTGTCATTTATTTTAATCGCACAAAATATGGGCTATGCGTTAGATGATATTCGCCAACTATTGAGCGCTTTACCGGATAACCGTACGCCGAATAAAGCGGATTGGGCACGTTTAAGTAAGGTGTTTAATGTACACATCGAGCAAAAGATAGCAGAGTTAAATTTGCTGAAATCTTCGCTAGCAGGGTGTATCGGTTGCGGTTGTCTGTCTTTACAAAAGTGTCGTCTGTTCAATAAAGAAGATAAGATCGCCTTAAAAGGTAACGGAGCGCGGTATTTACTTGGTGATACTCCAACGCGTTGAATGTAGACGTCAGACATATTTCTATAGTAATGAGTAAACTGAAATTGCTAGACAATATTGATTCATAGTAATGCGCTTAATGATTAAAAAGGAATGTCCAATTGGCCATAATACATTCAACGAATAGTATGCATGTTCGCAATGTGCACAAAGACGGATATCCTATGGCTGCTTTGTGTGAAGATTATCCCGCCTTGAAAGCGTACTTAATTAGCGCGAATAGTGGTAAGCAGAGTGTTAATTTTTCGCAACCTGATGCGGTTAAAGCCCTAAATGCGGCGTTACTTGTCCATTATTACGGTATAAAAACATGGGATATACCCCAAGGGTATCTATGCCCACCGGTACCGGGTAGAGCGGACTACATTCATGGTATAGCGGATCTCTTAGCCACTCAAAATGGTGGACTTATCCCAATAGGAAATCAAGTTAACGGGCTTGATGTGGGCATTGGTGCAAATGCAATTTACCCGATCATTGGCAGTGCTAGTTACGGTTGGCGTTTTATCGGCAGTGATATTGATGACTTATCCGTAAAGTCAGCCAAAGCGTTGGCCAGCGCCAATTCAAACTTAGCTCCGTTATTGATGGTACGCAAGCAAGTGGATAAAGAGCAGATTTTTCGCGGTATTATCAAACCTGATGAACACTTCGCCTTTACTATGTGTAATCCACCTTTTCATAAATCTGCCGAAGACGCTGCGCTTGGCAGCAATCGTAAAACAAAAGGTCTAGAAAAAAACCGTCACAAACGTAACGTTAAAGCGAGACATAATTCACCGTTAGCGGCGGCACTTAATTTCTCAGGCACGGCTAACGAGCTATGGTGCGAGGGAGGTGAGTTAGCATTTATTCAGCGCATGATTAGTCAAAGCATCGCTTTTAAGGAGCAAGTAGATTGGTTTACGTGTTTGGTTTCTAAAAGTGCCCATCTCAAGGCGATTGAAACCAGTGTTAATTATTATGGTGCGAGAACTTTTTTAAAAATGGATATGGGGCAGGGGCAAAAGCAAAGTCGCTTTGTGGCTTGGACCTTCCAAGAAAAAAGACAAAACAACAGTATGTCTACTGACCAAGGAACATAAATGCAAACATTAACTGAAAAAGAAAAGATGCTCAGTGGGCAGCACTATTTTCCAAGTAACAAAATATTGCAGCAAGACAGAGCTAGAGCAAAAGCAATATGTCAGCTATTTAATATAGCCCCTGAAGCTGAGAGAAAAGCAGCACGTAAAGCACTTCAAAGCTTGTTTTCGGCGTCTCCTAACTCATGGATTGAGCCAACTTTTTTTTGCGATTATGGGTATAACATTCAAATGGGAAAAAATTTTTATGCCAACCATAATGTGGTGATCCTTGATGCTGCGCCAGTGATTTTCGGAGACGATGTAATGCTTGCCCCTGGGGTATTGATTTCCACGGCATCCCATCCGCTAGATGCAAAAAGGCGCAATAAGGGGTTAGAAACCGCAAAAGCTATCACCATTGGTAATAGTGTATGGATAGGCATGGGCGCAAAAATACTTGATGGCGTTACAATAGGTGATAACGCTGTTATTGCTGCAGGGGCGTTAGTCAATAAAGATGTACCTGCTAATACGGTTGTCGCTGGGGTGCCAGCTGTTGTTATACGGCACATAGACAATGACTTTAGCGTAACGAATTAATCGAATATTTCACGTTAAAGGCAAATAGATATGAATAGGGTCGCCATAACGCAGGGTTTGCCAGCCCAACGCTTGTTAGCGATACTTGAGCGCTTACTAATTACCCATCCCAAGGGTATAAGTGAATATGCGTTATTAAAATATTTGCAAAATGAAGCGGGTGATGACGAAATATCTAGCTATATATCGCTAACGGATCCTTTAGCTATGTTCCAAAGCCATTTTTTGTTATTTCACGCTTTGTATCATTTGCGTGAAGAATGGCGCGCATCAGGCCAAGGCGATATCAGTATTCATACCCTTAAAATCCAAGCCATAGCATATACACACATTTATGATAAAAACGCGATGGTAGCTGTTGACCCGTTAGCTGAATATTACTTAGATTGGCAAAACTTGCTAGGTACGACAACTGAGGATGTAAACCACCTTCTGAATGATTTTTGGTTGCATTTTGCCCGTGACGAAATCGCGGTTGTCAATCAACATTTCAGTAAGACCGACCAGCAGCTTGAACTCAGTTATGCCGTGCTTAAGCTTCCGTTTAATTCCAGTCCTGATGAGGTTAAACGACAATATCATAAATTGATCCATCAATATCATCCTGATAAAGGTGGCGATACACCTTATGCGCAAACGCTACAAATCGCCTATGCCTATATACGTCGCTTTGGATAGTTCCTCACGGGCTCTTATCTAAATCACTTTTTTATATCTTGAAATATAGCGTAATTAAAAAGCCCTGTAATACAGGGCTTCATGGTGTTCAAACATTAAAGTGGGTGCTGAAAAATAAACTACTGGCCCTTAGCAGCCTTTAACGCTTCTTCGTTCAATAGACCGCGACGTTCTAGCAAGGGCCAAACTTGTGGGTCTTTTCCGCGAAAACGACGATACATAATCATCGGGTCCTCAGTACCACCAGTCTCCAGAACATGCTTGCGGTAACCATTAGCTGTGTCCTGATCGAAAATACCGTTTTGACTAAATACTTGCCACGTATCTGCGTCATAAATATTCGACCAAATATAGCCGTAGTAACCTGATGCGTATCCACCAGAAAATATATGAGAGAAGTAGCTTGTACGATACCTAGGGGCGATTTCGGGAATTAACCCAATCTCATCCATGGCTGCCTTTTCAAATGCATCTGCATCCTGTTCAGTGGCTGTTTCAATTGTGTGCCACTTCATGTCCAACAATGCCGCTGCCATATATTCAGTGGTAGAAAAGCCTTGATTGAATTTACCCGCCGCTTGAATTTTATCAATTAACGTTTGCGGGATCACTTCACCAGTTTGATAATGTTTAGCAAATTGGCCTAATACTTCAGGTTCCATCATCCAGTTTTCCATAACCTGAGAGGGATATTCCACATAGTCCCTGGGTAAAGCCGTGCCTGTTTGCGACTGGTAATATCCATCGGATAGTAAGCCTTGAATAGCATGACCAAATTCATGGAATAGCGTTGATGCTTGATCAAAAGTCAGTAGAACAGGGCTGTCGCCAACGGGACGAGGGAAGTTGAGTACATTAAAAATAATCGGCTTAACATTCTCGCCGAACATTTTCTGTTGCTTGCGGAATGAGTTCATCCAGGCGCCGCCACGTTTACTTTCGCGTACGTAGTAGTCGGTCATGTATACGCCGATGCTTAAGCCATCTTTATCAAAAACTTCAAACGTGCGTACGTCCGGATGATATTTAGGAATGTCTTGGCGTTCTTTGAAGGTTACACCCCATAATTTATTAGCGGTAAAGAAGACGCCATCACGCGTTGCATCCAATGAAAAATAAGGCTTAGTTTGGGCTGCATCAAGATCATAACGTTCTTTGCGGATTTTTTCGGCGTAGTACCACCAATCATATCCAGCTAATTTAAAATTACCGCCTTGTGCATCAATCATTTGTTGCATATCGGCGGCTTCTTTTTTCGCTTGTGCAAGCGCCGCTGGCCAAACTTGGTCAAGCAACCCGTAAACATTCTGGGGCGTTTTGGCCATGGCTTTTTCAAGCACGAAGTCAGCATAGGTTTTATAGCCAAGTAAATGGGCTTTTTGGTAGCGTAACGATGCGATTTCAGACGCTAATTTTTTATTATCATTGCCGTTATCGTTGTCGCCACGTTGAATATATCCTTCATACAAGGCTTTGCGCAGCTGGCGATTTTCAGCATACGTTAAAAATGGATTTTTGCTTGGGCGGTGAGTCGTGAAAACCCATTTCCCATCATGACCACGTTCGGTGGCCGTTACGGCTGCGGCAGCTATAATATCTAGTGGCAAGCCAGCTAATTCTTCTTCAGTATCAACGACTAATTCAAATGCATTGGTTTCTGCTAATAGGTTTTCACCGAATTGAACAGACAACTTAGACAGCTGTGCATTGAGGTCGCGTAACGTGGTCTTATCAGTATCATTAAGGTTTGCTCCGCCACGTACAAACGATTGATAACTATCATCAAGTAACGTTTTCTGATCGGCGCGTAACTCAAGTTTATCTTTTTGCTCGTAGACAGCCTTAACGCGAGCAAACAGTGCGGCATTTAGATAAATATCATCGTTAAGCGCAGATAGGCGAGGAGACATCTTCTTAGCAACGGTTTGCATTTGTGCGTTGGTATCGGTGCCGTTAAGCGCATAAAAAACCGTTGTTACATGATTCAATGCTTGGCCTGACTTTTCGATAGATTCAATGGTGTTTTTAAAATTAGGGGCTTCGGCATTGGTGGCGATATCTGCAATTTGTTGTTTATTTTGCGCGATGGCGAAATCAAATGCGGGTTCGTAATGCTCAATTTTAATTTTTGTAAATTCTGGTACGCCAAATGGGGCGTTTGATGCAATTAGCAATGGATTACTTTTTTCTACCGAACTTTTTGTTTCTGCAGAATGTTTTTGCTGGCCAACTTGGTTTGCATTCGTTTGGCTTGTGGTGTCTGGTTGACACGCACTAAGCATGACAGCCATTGCGATTGGGCTGAGTATTGCTTTGTTCATAAGGATCCCTGATATCAATAGAGTGACGGCTATGTTGCCGTTCGGTTTCATTCCCGCACTGCCATAAATGCGAGTAATACTAAAGACTATCGCGATCTCCCTTATAACCGCAAATTTGTTGCTCTATACTTATACGGCGAAGTGTAAGCGATAATGTGCAAGTATAAGCCGCGCTTATTTATTGGCACCCAATAGTGCGTAAAGTGAGCAAAATGTCGAATAAATTAATTAAATCTTGCGAAAAAAATCATCAACTGTTAAAAAGTCAATTAAATTACATAAAAAGTTAATTTGCAGTTGTAATTATATGTTTACATTTAATCGGCCGCTTACTTCATACGTGTTATTTCCAGTGCGACTGCTCCGCAGATCGTGTTTATCCATTACTATTGTGAGTCAAGATTATGTTACGCGACAACATTAACAATATTAACGTTACCTCTGAAACCGTATTGATTACCCCTGAAGCCTTAAAAAATGAGCTTCCTGTTACGGATCATGCACTGTCAGTTATTCAATCATCTCGACAAATTATTTCCGATATCATCCATCGTAAAGATCATCGTTTTTTGGTTATCAGTGGCCCGTGTTCTATCCATGATATTGATGCGGCAAAAGAGTATGCCCTCAAACTTAAAGAGTTGCATGAATCCTGCAAAGATACTCTGTATATCGTGATGCGGGTGTACTTTGAAAAGCCACGTACGACAGTGGGCTGGAAAGGCTTGATCAACGATCCACATATTGATGATACTTTCGATATTGAAACAGGATTGCGCAAAGCACGAGAATTACTTATTTGGTTAGCGGAATTAGAAATTCCCGTTGCCACTGAAGCCCTTGATCCTATTAGCCCACAGTATCTTGCTGAGTTATTTAGTTGGTCAGCAATTGGTGCTCGCACGTCTGAGTCTCAGACTCACCGTGAAATGGCCAGTGGCTTGTCTATGCCCGTAGGTTTTAAAAATGGTACGGATGGTAGTTTAGATATAGCAATAAACGCTTTGCAGTCTGCAGCATCAGGCCACAGTTTTATGGGAATTAATGGTGAAGGGCAAGTTAGCGTGATCAAAACGCAAGGTAACCCTGACGGACATATTATTCTTCGTGGCGGTAGACAGCCGAACTATGATTCAGTCTGTGTGGCTGATTGCGAAGAAGAAATGCGCAGCGCGAAACTCAGTGCTGGTTTAGTGGTAGATTGCAGTCATGCTAACTCAAGTAAAGACTACCGCCGTCAACCCTTAGTGGCTAAAAATGTGGTTAATCAGATACTTGAAGGTAATCAGTCAGTTATTGGTATTATGCTCGAAAGCCATTTAAAATCTGGTAATCAAAGTAACAAAGGTAAATCAGCTAGCGAGCTAGAATATGGCGTGTCGATCACCGATGGCTGTATCGATTGGGAATCTACGGATGAGTTAATTAACCACATGCGTGATAAACTCATTACTGTATTGCCGTTGAGGTTAAACAAACTAAACAGCCCTGATTAAAAGGATCTTGCATGTCAACCGAACTTGATAAATTACGTGACCAAATCGACGCAGTCGATTCTGAATTAGTGGCGTTATTAGCAAAACGTGCTGCGTTGACTGAACAAGTTGGCGTGTACAAAAGTAAGGTTGGCTTGCCAATTTATGTGCCGGCACGAGAGGTCGAGTTAATCGAAAAACGCTGTGCCCAAGCTGAGGCACTTGGTGTACCTCCATCGTTGGTTGAAGATTTGTTAAGGCGCATCATGCGAGAGTCTTACCATACTCAAAATAAACGCTACATGTGTTGCGCGCCACAGGTCAATAAAATTGTGGTTATTGGTGGGGCTGGTGCACTGGGACGGATCTTTGTCGATATGTTCACTCGCAGTGGATATACGGTCGAAATTCTAGAGCAAAAAGATTGGCCCAAAGCGGATGAAATTTTTGCGCAAGCGAATTTGGTCTTGGTCGCTGTACCTATTCAATTGACGGAGCAAATCATTGCCAAACTGGATAGTTTGCCGATAAATTGTACATTGGCGGATATCACCAGTACTAAAGCAGTTCCACTTAATGCCATGCTACAGGTCCACAAAGGACCTGTGGTTGGCTTACATCCCATGTTTGGGCCAGACGTATCCAGTATGGTTAAACAGGTTGTTGTGGTGTGTCACGGCCGTGATGAAGATAAATACCAGTGGTTATTACAACAGATGCGAGCTTGGGGGGCGGCGTTGCAAGAAACCGATGCTCAAGAGCATGACGACTCAATGGTTTTTATTCAAGTTATGCGTCACTTCTCTAGTTATGTGTTTGGTGCGCATTTATTAACTGAAAATCCATCTCTGGATCAGTTGATTTCGTTGAGTTCACCAATATATCGATTGGAACTTGCTATGGTGGGACGTTTATTTGCGCAAGATCCCGGCTTGTATACCGATATCATTTTTAACAACAAAGACAGTATCGCGGTGCTTACTAGTTTTCGAGACACCTTTGATAACGCACTCGATATGCTTAAAAAGGGTGACAAAGCGTCGTTTATTAAGCTCTTTTTCAAAATAGGCGCTTGGTTTGGGGATTATTCGAAACAATCTCTAGTGGATAGTAAAAAATTACTGCTTAAAGCCAATGATGATCGCACCATTAGTGAGTAGTAAAATTTAGCTCTTTATTCGTTTCATTAACGTATTACTAATATCATGATTTCAAGATTACCAAGATGGGTGGAGTATGGTGCATTTGTGCTCGCCCTTATCGCTGGCAGTGTAAATGCAGTTGGTTTGCTAGGATTCTCGCACCAAGCCATTTCTCATTTATCAGGAAGTGCTACGCTTGTTGGTGCTTCGTTACTTAATGCACCTATCAGCGATACACTCCACCTAGTCGCTATTTTGCTTAGCTTTATGTTTGGCGCAGCCTTTTCTGGGTTCTTTTTGCGTAGTCGCACACTCAAATTATCCCGCCATTATGATTTTTTATTGGTGGTTGAAGGAGGGTTATTACTGATATCTATCTGGTTGCTTAAAGATAATTTAGCCGCTGGGCACTATACCGCATCTGCAGCATGCGGTTTACAAAATGCGTTAGCTACCACTTATAGTGGTGCGATCATTCGTACTACCCATATGACCGGGATATTTACCGATCTTGGTATTATGTTGGGTGCCCGCCTGCGACACGAAGCATTTGATAACCGCAAGGCAATTTTATTTCTGTTGTTGATAAGTGGTTTTATTAGCGGAGGTCTGTTCGGGGCGTATTTATTTGCGCATTTAGGGTTTAACGCTTTATTAGCGCCTGCGTTTTTGTGTTTCGTGTTAGCGCTATTTTATCGAGTTTATCGAAATAAAATGAAAAGAAGGCACTAGTAAGTGCCTTCCACTGTGATCATTATCCTGTTATTTGTTTTATTCCTGCGCTAATGCGCTGACTGCGGCAATCTTAGTCGGGTTGATTTCGTCGTTTGGGTAGCAGCCCAAAATTTTGAAGTATCGAGTCGTATTTTTAAGCTCTTCCAGGGCAACCTGCATGGGGCCATCTTGAATATTCCCTTCTACATCTATATAGAACATCTCTTCCCAGGGGTTACCTGTAATCGGTCTGGATTCTAGCTTCGTCATATTGATGTTATTGCTTTTAAGGATCAGTAAAGCTTCTACTAACGCACCTGATTTTTGCACCGTAGACATCAATAACGTTGTTTTAGCAGGCACCTGTAAAGGCACATTGACTGCTTTGCGGGCCACAACGAAGAAGCGGCTGTGATTTTCTTTTTGGTTGGCAAGATTAGATTTAATCGCATGTAGCCCATATAACGCACCACCGGCTTCGCTGCCTATCGCTGCAACTGTATCACTTTGTAACTCATTAACCGTCATCATAGCGGCAGAAGTACTATCGCAGGTGATGACTTCGATGTTGCCTAACTCAGCCAAAAAGTGGCTGCACTGAGCAAAAACTTGGGGATGGGCATACAAGGTTTTGATACGGTTAATATCAGTTGAATCAGCGACCAACAACGCATGTTTAATAGGGTGAGTTAACTCACCAATAATCGACAAATTGGTATGCTGCAGTTGGTCGTATACTTCATTGATACTGCCAGAGGACGTATTTTCGATGGGCAATACCGCGTAATCTGCTTCGTTGGTCTCTACTTTCTTAATGATTTCGCCAAAGCTTTGACAACCTAACTCTAAGAGTTCTCCTGGACGACGAGAAAAGTATTTTTGAGTAGCAAGGTAGCTGTAAGACCCCTTATCACCTAGAAAAGCAACCCTATTTAGTGGCAAGCTGCTGCCAGGGTTCGCGCGAGCGGCAAGCATTGCTTGTTGGTTAAGTACAGAGTCTTCGATGATAACGTGAAATAATTGAGTTACATAATGAGGGTCAAGACCGTGGCCTTGGCCCCGTTTAATCAAGCTAACCAGCAGTTGTTCTTCTCGTTTATGATCTCTTACCGGAATATGATGGGTAATTTTGGTTTCAGCAACCTGATTGGTGCATTGCTGACGCTCTGCTAACAGTTTTAACAACTGCTGATCAATTGAGGTGATTTGTTCTCTTAGTTTATCTAGCTCCACGACCGACATTTTTATTTCACTTCCATAAATGGGTTAAAAAGCCTTTTGAGTAAGGCATAAGTTCTTTGTACATAAATGATTTAACACAGGCTTGGTGCGCTGAAACTATTATCAGTTGAATATACATCACTATCGAATCTATTAACTCGGGCGATCAATGTCAATGTTTACCTTATGCCAAAATGGCCTTTAGAGTAGATATTTCCTATAAACCCGCTGAAAGTCCATGTTTCCATCTCTGTTTTATTCATTTAACAAGGAACTAAGTAACATTTTGACTTGCTCAACTTCGAACGGTTTATCGCACAAGGCGTTTACGCCGGCCTGATGTATGTTAGTCATGTGCAAACTATCGACTGACTCTGAGGTCACCATAATAATGGGTAGATGGGAGGTTTCGGTGTTAAATCGGATGAACTCTGATAATTCTCTACCATCCATTTCAGGCATATTATAATCCGTGACGACCAAGTCAAAGGTGTTTTCTTTGAGTATTGTAAGCGCCATGGCGCCGTTTTCCGCTTCAATAATCTGTTCAATACCAAGACCTTTCAATACCCGATTAATATGATTTCTAGCTAATTTACTGTCGTCGACAAGAAGTACTCTAACCTGACGTACATCAAATAAATTCAGATCTAGTTCTTCGGTATTAATCAAGTCCAAAGAGGTTTTGAGCGCGCGAGATAAATGCTCAGTGCTAAAAGGCTTCGGTAATATGGCTGCCACGCCCGCCTGTTTAAACTCTTCTAGTTTCTGTGCGCTACTTTCACTTGATACAAGCATAAAAGGTAGGGCGCAATGTATGGGAGATTGTTTTATCGATTTAAGAATATCGAGTCCGGTACCATCTTCGAGATACATTGAACTGACGACCACATCACCTCCTTGCTGATCGATGGCGTCAATGGCCTCTTTAACATTGCTTACGCCGAAGACGTTTTTCACGTTCTCTTTGTGTAATAAAGTACTGATTATTTTTCGTTGAGTATCCGATGGTTCGACTAAAATAATGCTTAAGTCTGCTAACAAAATATTCTGCATAGTTACCTTCTTGTCAGATTGGCCAATTGACTCAACCGCCAGCGAGTTTTACAGTGTAGCCGCGTTTTTCTAAGACTAGCTTTATCTTGTCTCTATTATCACCTTGAATTTCTATCACTGCGTCTTTTATGGCGCCACCTGTACCGCACATTTTTTTCAATTCTGTGCACAAGGCTTTGATTTGTGTTGCGTCCATATCCATACCTGACAACGTGGTGACGCCTTTGCCTTTCCGTCCTTTTGTTTCGCGACGAATACGGATGATACCATCGGTTTTGGGCCGAGCAAGTTGCGCCTTTTGAGCGGGAATTCTGCCGCCATCAGTGCTATAAACAAGATCGTTTTGGCTCATATTGATTTTCGCTCTGACTTGAATAGATAATATAAAAATCTGATTCTATTAAAAAAAAGACAATCTTTATAGGCAAATTAAACAAACTGCTATTTAATACATCAGCAATGTAGAGCAGTAATATGGAGTGAAGTATGAGTTTGGAACGCAAATTTTCAGCTGACAAAAAACAATTAACGGTAGTAGCCGATGAAGTTTTCGATTTCGGCAAGGTTCAGGATTTCCGCATTGCATTCTCTACTGAAATCGACGAGGTTGAAACGGTGATCATTGATTTGCATAAAACCGCCTACATGGATAGTTCAGCCTTAGGCATGTTATTGAATATGCAAAAACTATTATCTGGTAAGGTCACTATCTTTAAAATTATCAATACTCGTCCCCAAGTACTCAAAATCTTGCAAATCGCCCGCTTTGATAAAAAATTCTTAATTAGTTAACGTTTCTTTGTGGCTTTATTTTAATGCGCATACTCATTGTTGATGACGATCCCCTTAACCGTTTTTTATTAGTCCATATGTTGGAGCAAAAAGGGTATGTTGATTGCTATGAAGCCCAAAGTGGTCGCGAAGCGCTGGGCTTAGCTAAACAAATTGACCCTGAGTTAATTTTGCTCGACGTGATGATGGAAGATATGAGCGGTTTTGAAGTGGCGCCTTTACTCAAAGCGCAGGCTGGCGACATATACCTTCCGATAATTTTCATCACTGCTTTGGATGATGAGGAAAGCTTAGGGCGATGTTTGGATGTAGGTGGGGACGATTTTGTTGCCAAACCATTTAATAAAACCATTCTCGCTGCCAAAATTAGTGCCCATGCTCGCACGCGTGAGCTGAGTAAAAAATCATTTGCACAAAATCAGCAATTAATCTTTTACCGTAATGCGGTAGAGCGAGAACACAAAATTGTCGAACATATTTTTTCAAATGCAGTCACAAATGATCATAAATTATTACCTTACTTAGATTTTAAATTACTTCCCGCAACAGATTTTAATGGTGATTTACTGCTATTTTGCGCTGCTCCTGATGGCGGTTTATATTATCTCATTGGGGATTTTACCGGCCATGGACTTGCGGCTGCAATTGGTGCGCTACCCGTTTCGCAGGCATTTCACACGATGGCGAATAAGGGCCTGTCGGTGCTTGAAATGGCACACACACTAAATGATACCTTACTCAAACTGCTGCCTGCGGATATGTTTTTTGCTGCGGCGATAGTGCAGGTTAGTAGTGAGGGGACGCAGCTTGAAATATGGAATAGCGGCATGCCTGATTTACTGCTTCTAGACTCGAAAGGCAAAGTTATTCAGCGTCTGTCATCTCAGCATATGGCGTTAGGGATATTAGATGCGAGCGAAATGGACAGAGATATCCAACGATGCCAAAGCGCTATCGGAGATCGTTTACTGGCGTTCTCCGATGGACTTATCGAAATCATGGATCTTGAGCATAATATGCTCAGCCAAAAACAGATCGAGAAATGGATTGCGCAGCAGGCGCATATTACCGTTGATGAGTTGTTTCAGCGAATTGAGGACTTTAGTCAAGGGATAGCGCCTCTTGATGATCTCACTTGTGTGTCATACACATGCCAATCACTAATAAAACTAGAACATAGCCAATCTATCGCTCCTGTGCCTTTCGAATTACGTTTTGAAATGAATGTAGAGACAATTAAAAAGGGTGAACCAGTTCAAAGTGTGATTAATATGGTGTGTAGTCAAATCGGTATGTATGCGTTACACGCGAGGTTATTCACAGTCGTCAGCGAATTATATAACAATGCTTTGGATCACGGCCTACTAAAACTAGATTCAAAATTAAAACACTCTTCAGACGGCTTCGAAGCGTATTTTGCATTAAGAACTCAACGTTTAATGCAATTACAAGAAGGTCAGGTTACGCTCAGTGTCACCTATATCCCGACTGAACGCATCTTGAAAATTATAGTGTGTGATTCTGGAGAAGGGTTCGCTCATCAATCTCATTCACACCAGGCTGAGATTGCGGAGCCCTATGGTCGCGGTATTCAACTCATAACTGAGTTATCAGATTCCGTACGTTACCTAGCTAACGGCAACGTAGTAGAAGTAATATTCAATGTATAAGGTATAAAAAATGCAAACCACTATCAGAAAAGCTCAAGTAAGTGACATCAACGCATTAGTGAACTTTAATCAATTAATGGCCAAAGAAACGGAAGATATGGAACTTGATAGTGACATTTTGACGTTGGGTGTAAGTAATCTGATAAACGATGTGAGCAAAGGTTTCTACTTAGTTGCAGAAGTTGACAGTCAAGTGGTGGGCAGCCTTATGGTAACCACAGAATGGAGCGATTGGCGTAACAGCGAATTTTGGTGGATACAAAGTGTCTATATAGTTCCTAAATTTCGCCGCAAGGGCCTTTACAGTGCGTTATATAATGAAGTGAAATCTCTTGGTGATAAAGCGCAAAACGTGTGTGGATACCGCTTGTACGTAGAACGTGAGAACCGTGTCGCCCAGCGTACCTACGAAGCACTCGATATGGATGAAAGCCACTACCTCATGTACGAGGGTAAATAACCTAAACCTAATTGATAACAATTCTCAATTAGGGTAAGCTGAGATTATAGGTACACAATATTTTAAGCAGGTTATGAGTTTGAAACGTTTTCTGAAGATGGTTGGTTTGGTTGGTTTGGTTGGTTGTGTTTCTGTGGCTTCTTTAGCCAGTGCGCAAGAAGTAAATGTGTATTCGGCGCGCAAAGAAGCGCTGATAAAGCCTTTACTTGATAAATTTACTGAAAGCACTGGCATTTCAGTCAACCTGGTGACGGGTAATGCTGACGCGTTAATTACACGCTTAAAAAGTGAAGGTAAATACAGTCCTGCTGATATTCTTATTACGACTGATGTCGGCAGACTCTATCGCGCGAAAGAGCAAGGGTTAACCCAAAAAATTGAAACTGATGCGTTAAAGACTCTGATCCCGCAAAATTATATCGATCCTCAAGGCCAATGGATAGGTTTCACCCTTCGCGCTAGACCACTGATGGTCGCGCCACAACGAGTTGACGAAACGCAACTGACTCGTATGGAAGACTTAGCTGACAAGCAGTGGCACGGCAGAATTTGTGTGCGCTCATCGAGCAATATTTATAATCAGTCTATGGTCGCGGCGATGATTGAGCAACAAGGTGAAGAGAAAACTCAGGCTTGGTTAAACGATTTCGTGAAGAACTTTGCACGTACACCAAAAGGTGGTGACCGAGATCAAATTAAGGCGGTTGTTGCAGGGCAGTGTGATGTTGCTATTGCCAATACTTACTACTTAGCAGGTATGGCGAGTAGCGATGATGAAGCGACGCGAGAAACGGCTAGCAAGGTAAAGGTTATTTGGCCGAATCAGCAAGACCGTGGAACTCATGTAAATATATCCGGTGCTGTCATCAGCAAATACGCACCTAATGTGGCGTCTGCCCAGAAGCTTATTAGCTTTATGCTGCAAGAAGATTCACAAGTCTGGTACGCCAAAACGAATCACGAATATCCGTTACGTAAAGAGGTCGAACAAAGTGAAGTATTAACATCTTTTGGTGATTTTAAGGCCGAAAATATTGATCTCTCTCGCGTTGGTGAACTTAATCGTCAAGCTGTACTGATGATGGATAAAGCTGGCTGGAAGTAACCTTTTATTTAAATCTATATAAGATTTCACTCCATTGAAAAAATCTAATTGGCGCGAGCCGTGGATGTGGGCTGTCACTGTCTGTAGTTTACTATTGGCAGTGCCCGTTTTATTAATTTTCGCCAGTCTATTTGTACCTCAATACGAATTGTGGCAACACCTCTATGAAACTGTTCTAAGTGATTATGTTTACCACTCATTATTGATTGCTTTTAGCGTTGGTGCGTTAACGTTATTGTTAGGTACTGGTTTGGCTTGGTTGATAGCCCGATATGAGTTTACTGGCAGACAAACACTGCAATGGCTTATTTTACTGCCAATGGCGATGCCAGCCTATATATTGGCATATACCTACACTGGCATGCTCGATGTGGCTGGCCCTATTCAAAGCCAGTTACGTATTACGTTCGATTGGACTTACCACGACTACTGGTTTCCCGATGTTCGCTCCATAGGCGGCGCTATCACGATGTTGTCACTGGTGTTGTACCCTTATGTTTATATGCTCGCTCGTACTGCTTTTAGTGAACAATCGGCGAGTTTTTATGAAGCCAGTCGTAGTATGGGCGTGAGCGGTACAGCCTATTTTCGTAAAGTTGCTTTTCCTTTAGCTCGCCCTGCTATTTTAACGGGAACGGCACTGGCCATGATGGAGGCTTTTGCCGACTATGGTACGGTGCAGTACTTCGGGATTAACACTTTTACTACAGGCATATTTCGAACTTGGAATGGTTTAGGAAATGCCATCGGGGCTGCACAATTGGCCGCAGTATTGACCAGTTTTGTGCTTGTATTATTACTGCTCGAAAAACATTCAAGACGACGGTTGAAGTACTTTCATCAAGGACAAACGCACCATAGTGCAAAGCGCTTGCTTTTGTCACCCATAAAGCGCATTTGGGCTATTTTGCTATGCCTGCTGCCTGTATTATTTGGTTTTGTTATTCCAACTGTGCAATTAAGTGTTTGGGCGCTTGGCCGTGTATCCACTCAAGTGGACGAACAGTTTATCAATCTGATTTGGAATAGCTTTTATCTGGCGGCAAGTGCAGCGTTAATAGCCGTTGGACTGGCCTTGCTTTTTGCCTATGCAAAACGTATATATCATCATTGGTCGCTTACCAGTCAAGTGCAACTCGCAAGTTTGGGTTATGCTATTCCCGGTACCGTTATTGCGATAGGCGTGATGTTAATGCTTAGCGCAGTTGATGATGCACTGAATGCGTTGACTGAGTATGTATTTGATACCAGTGTCGGCTTGATATTTTCGGGCACCTTAGTGGCTTTATTATTGGCTTATTCAGTTCGTTTTTTGGCTGTAGCGCTACACAATGTTGAGGCTGGGTTGCAACGTATAAAACCGAGCATGGACGATGCTGCTCGATCGATGGGTTTATCTTCATTCGCCGTGCTAAAAAAAATTCATATACCGCTATTACGCGCCAGTGTACTTAGTGCAATATTGTTGGTATTTGTGGATGTACTCAAAGAGCTACCTGCAACGCTTATCCTCCGGCCATTTAATTTTAATACATTGGCGGTTCGTACATTTGAACTCGCCTCCGAAGAACGGTTACAAGATGCCGCAGTGCCAGCTATTACCATCGTTTTAGTTGGCCTACTGCCTGTTTTTTTATTAACCCGAGCTCTCGAATCGAATAAGAAAAAATGAAATTATCTCCTGCGAAAAAGTTGAATACTTATGCTTGATTTAAGCAGTATCAGCGTTGCCTATGACGATAAAGTTGTGGTGAACAACGTCTCATTTTCCCTAGTAAGTGGTGAGATTGGCTGCTTATTAGGTCCTTCGGGTTGCGGTAAAACCTCGATATTACGCGCTATAGCCGGCTTCGAACATATTACTCACGGTGAAATCAAGCTTAGAGGTGTGCAGGTGGCTAGCCCTGATAGGCATATCTCCCCAGAGCGCCGAAAAGTGGCGGTTGTTTTCCAAGATTTTGCGTTATTTCCACATTTAAGCGTTGGACAAAATATTGCGTTCGGTTTACGAAATCATACTGCCAAACAAAAATATCAACGCGTGAATGAATTATTAAAGCTGGTGGGCTTACCTGATATCAGTGAACGATTTACACATTCTTTGTCTGGGGGGCAACAACAACGAGTCGCCTTAGCGCGAGCCCTTGCGCCTCGCCCAGATTTGTTGTTGCTCGATGAGCCTTTTTCAAGCCTTGATGCTGAACTGCGAGAAGACTTAGCGCAGGACATTAGACGCATTCTTAAACACGAAGGTACAAGCGCATTATTAGTCACGCACGATCAGCATGAAGCCTTCGCAATGGCGGATAATATTGGTGTGTTAAGAGAAGGGCGTTTATTGCAATGGGCGAGTGCCTATCAACTTTATCATCGACCCATTGACAAGTTCGTTGCTGAGTTTATTGGTCAAGGCACGCTGTTGCCGGGCAAAATTATTAATGGCCACTATGTTGAAACCAAGCTCGGTGTCTTTTCAATGACGCAAGCACAATCTGCGCAATTTGCTCAGGAACAGTCATTGGATGTATTGGTGCGACCGGATGATATTGTGCATGATGATAACAGCACTAACGTGGCTAAAGTCATCGCTCGCGCTTTCAAAGGTGCGCATATCTTGTACGAACTCGCTTTGAATGACGATCCTGCGTCTAAGGTGTTATGTCTCGCGCCAAGTCATCACGACCATATATTAGGTGAGCGTATTGGCATTCGGTTAGATTTGAAGCATTTAGTGCTGTTTAACGTATAAACATAGCACTTTATCGATACTTTCCTGGCGCAGGCTTGTTTTTGCATAAAAGATCGTTAGGTATAGATTTGCTTAAGTATTTCAAAGAGGAAAGCTAATGATAAAAAAATTAGTCAATTGGTTTGAAGAAGTCACGCGTCAAGAAGCTGAATCTGGTCATGATAGCAGTCGAGAGGTTGCGACAGCGGTTTTATTGTACGAATTGATGCGTGCCGATGGTGAGTTAAATGTGCAAGAACAAAAGGCATATGAGCAGGTATTGCGTACCCATTTTTCGTTGGACGAGAGTCAGTTGTCCGATCTGTTGGTGTTAACGAAAGATAAAGCTGCAGAAGCGGTGGATTTTTCGCAGTTTACGCGGATTATCAATGATGGGAGCTCTCTTGGTCAAAAACGAGGTATTATTGATGGCCTTTGGAAAATAGCCTACGCAGACGATGTTTTGGATCCCGAGGAAGAACATCTGATCCGAAGAATTGCCGATTTGTTATATGTACCTCACAGCTTGTTTATTCAAAGTAAGCTTGCCGCATCCGGTCAGCTCTAATTAGTTTTATACTGTGTTGCTAATTAAAGACACAAAAGCAGAGTTGTTTTCCCTTGCGTAGTTCTTTTTTTACACGATTTACAGCGGTTGTTAAGCTAATTACAATCACTGTCTTCTATTAAAGACATAATTAGTATTCTATGACTATATAGCTTTTCGAGACTAAGTTTAAGTTGTTGATTTTTATTGTTTTTGCATTTCTGGCTCAATTATTGTTATACCAAGGTCGTAATCGTGCTTTTCTCGACTGGATCCTCGAGAGTTATGCATGGATAGCGAGTACGGTGAAAATGGTAAAGATCAACTTCGGTACAGTTGTTGGCCGCAATGGCGTTTGCGACCGATGACTCTTATCATTTTTAAGCTGAGCTTACGGGCTGCGCTATCTGCAAGGCACGGACGCTATTTTAATCATTTTCAATAAATCCAATTTTAGTTTGATACAGCGGACATTAATCACATGAAACGAGCTTTTCCTTTACTCATTAGCCTTACCTTAAGTTTGTTAACTGATGTTGCTTTGGCCACTCCGCTTCAGGCGCAGGACGATATTCTGCAGCGACTCGATAAAAATGCTGATGGTCAAATATCTATAAAAGAAGCCGTCGCTGATCCTTTTATTCTAGAGTCATTTAGCCGTATTGATATTAATGGTGATGGGATTATTAGTCGCCATGAGTTATCAAGCGTGCAATTACGACGATCTCATGGACATGGCTTGAATTGAGCTTAAATTAGCGCAGTGGTTTACGGCGAACAAGCTCGGATATTTACTGCCTAGTGTCTCAACCTTTTGTTATTATGCTGGCGGATTAGGAAGGATTAGATTGATAGGATTGCCAATGCAGCTTGGATCGTTACGCCAGCTAACCTTAGTCAGCTTTGCACTTGTACTCGTGCCTTTAGTGGTACTGCAATGGAACAGTCACATTACTTTAGGGCGAATGGGAGAAATCGCCACCAACGAGGCCGAGTTTTCGGTTGCAATGGTGCGCCAAGTTAATAGCTTAGAAAGTTTCTCTGTCGATATTGAACGCCTGATACGCCAATACCATGTGCTAAACAAAGAAGAATTAAAAGAATTATCCGACAAGTATGTTCAACGTTTTACTGACTCATTAAACAATTTATGTTTTAAACTTGATTACTCCCAAGAATGCAGTGTGTTAACTGAACGCTTGGCGTGGTTTAGAAGCTATGACAGATTAAGTGATCAACTGCTTCTTGATGCGCAATTAGCTGAATTTCGACGCGCGTTGACCGAATTGGGCCAAAGTGTTGATTCGTTACTCGATGATAGGATTAAAAAACGTCAAGCCTATGTCGGTTCAGTACAACAAACTCAAGCGTGGTTGACGGCCTTATTAGTCAGTATTAGCTTATTGTTGATCATGTTCGGTAGTCAGCTGATATTGCGCCCAGTGCGTAAATTAGAACGAGTGATCGAAGCCATTTCTCAGCAAGAAGATGAATTACCAGATATTTCTAATTCGGGTCCTAAAGAACTTATCTTGGTTGAGCGTAAGTTACATCGTCTCGCCGATCGTTTAACCCAGTTGGAACATCTTCGTCATGCGTTACTGCGTCACGCCTCTCATGAGCTTAAAACACCGCTGGCGAGTATTAAAGAAGGTTGTTCACTGCTCACCGAGCAGGTGGTAGGGGAGCTGAACGAGCGGCAAATGGAAGTGATGTCGTTACTTAATAGTAGCACTGACCGGCTGAATACCTTGATCATGCAACTGCTTGATTACAACTTGTTATTGCAACAAGCCAAACCTGATTTTCAATGGTTAAAAACAGCGTCTTTAATGGATGAGTTTATTACCGATAACCGGTTAGCTTTAGAACAGAATAACCATGAACTTGATACTAAAATTGAATTACCGCAAGTGTATGCTGATGCCAATTTGTTTCGGCGTATTCTTGATAACCTCCTGTCTAATGCGATTGCCCATGGTAGTAAAGGTCGACCAATAAACATTAAATTGTATCAACAGAAACATGTACAAGTATTAGATGTGGCTAACCGTGGGCAAAAAATATCACCGGAGCAGAGAGCCATTTTGTTTGAACCTTTTAACCGTGGAGGTGGTAAGCGTAATGATCGTATTATTGGATCCGGGTTGGGGTTGTCGATAGTTGCCGATTGTGCGCGTATGATGCGTGGTAAAGTCGAAATTGTCGATGTGGATTACGCGGATGTGTGTTTCCGGGTATCAATCCCTTTAAATGAGAAAAAACAATGAGTTCTAATATAATAAAAGCAGGGATAAGCCTGCTCGTTCTAAGTTTGTCCGGTTGTAAATTGGTTCCTGAAAACGATAGTAATTATGTCGAGCAAAGCACGAATCAAGAAAGAGCCTTCTGTTTATATCAATCTCCTGATGCGTCAGTGGAACATAATTGTGATATTGATTATTGGTTGGGTTATTGGCTAGATGGGGATGAGATGACATGGGAACAGCGAAAATCTGAAATTGCCCTTTTAACTGAAAGCCCACACGACCAATTACGTAAAGTTTTACTTTGCCAAGGTAAAGACACCCCCTACCAAGACAAGCTACGATCTCAGTCTTGGGCATTGAGCCTCATAAAAGATCTCGATGGTGGCATGCAAGATATACTCAGTGTGATGATTTATAATCCGAGTCAAGTGTTATTGGAGTCTGAATCTGCTGTGGTGACATTAAGCAAAATCAACGACGAGCAGTCAACCCGTGTTGAAGAACAACAAAAACTGTTCGAAAAACAGCAGAATGAAATTGATCAACAACGAGAACGTATTGAACAACAGCGCAGCCAAATCGAGCAGCTATTAAAAATAGAAGCATCGATTATGGACAACGCCAAAGGAGATCCTCAGTGAGTAAAATTGAAGCGTCGTTAAAGCCACAAATATTACTCGTCGATGATGACGAGAGTTTATTACGGCTGATGGGCATACGCTTAGAAGGTGAAGGTTACAGTGTGCAAAGTGCCGAAGGTGGTAAAGAAGCTTTGCGCCTAATGAATACGCAAAATTTTGATGCCGTGTTAAGCGACCTCAGAATGCCTGGTTTAGATGGCTTGAGCTTGTTCGAAGAGATTATGTCTCTGGGTAAAGATCTTCCTGTGATCCTAATGACTGCTCATGGCACGATTCAAGACGCTGTTGAGGCTACCCAAAGAGGGGTGTTTGGTTTTCTGACTAAACCAATAGATCACACTGAGTTACGAGATTTATTAGCCAAAGCGGTAAGCCAAAGCCAAGGCTCACAAACTAGTGCATGGCGAGAACAAATTATCACTCGTTCCATGCAAATGGAGCAACTGCTCGACCAAGCCCATCGAGTGGCTCAGCGTGATGTTAGTGTATTGGTCAGTGGTGCCAGCGGAACAGGAAAAGAATTATTAGCGAATGCTATTCATAAGGCCAGTAAACGTGCGAATAAGCCATTTGTTGCGATTAACTGCGGAGCCTTGCCAGAAAACTTACTCGAATCAGAATTATTTGGGCACGCCAAAGGCGCATTTACCGGAGCGGTAAATGAGCATCAAGGGTTATTTCGTGAAGCCGACGGCGGAACCTTATTCTTGGACGAAATTGGCGATATGCCTACGCCGTTACAAGTTAAGCTTTTACGTGCACTACAAGAGCAAGTGATACGCCCTGTAGGCAGCAGCAAGCAAATTCCTGTAGATGTGCGCATTATTTCAGCCACCCACAAAAATTTATCTCATGAAATGAGTGAGGGTAACTTCCGTGAGGACTTGTATTATCGCCTCAACGTGGTGAATTTAACCTTGCCAACTTTGCGGGAACGCTCGGAAGATATTCCTTTACTTGCGCGCTACTTACTAAAGAAAAGCTCTGAGCGTCACGAAGTACGTGTTAGCCGGTTCTCTGACGATGCTATGCAACTTTTGACGACTGAATTGTGGCCGGGTAATGTGCGTCAATTGGTCAATGTAGTTGAGCAATGTGTGGCATTAACGCAGACTTCGGTTATTGCTGTGCATTTGGTAGAACAAGCGCTTTCAACTTCTGAGCAAAAGTGGCCGACATTAACTGAAGCACGTGATGCGTTTGAGCAAAGCTACCTGCTTAAATTGCTTAAAATGACCGACGGCAATGTTACCCGTGCGGCTGAAATAGCTGGGCGCAACCGAACCGACTTACACAAATTAATGAAAAAGCACGACTTGCATTCAACTGACTTTAAACAGGAATAGACTCGTTGCTTAAGTGCTCAGTGATAAAAAACGCGAATAATACTATTCGCGTTTTTTATTTGTCGTGCTGATTAAGTTATTTTGTTATTGGCGATAGATAAATAGCAGTTGTTTTTAGTACTACACATTTTTATTTCCTGCCTTACAATACGCAGCAATTTATGAAAGAGGTAATTAGGTAGATGCGAATAGCGTTAGGGGTTGAATACGATGGTGCCCGTTTCCATGGCTGGCAAAGGCAAAACGAAGTAATAAGTGTGCAGCAACACTTAGAGGAAGCCTTGACGCGTATTGCCAATGAACCTATACGTGTCACTTGCGCAGGGCGAACTGACGCCGGCGTACATGCGACGGGTCAGGTTGTTCATTTTGATACCACCAATCAACGGCCTGATCGCGCTTGGACGCTAGGGGTTAATACTTACCTGCCTGCCACTGTATCGGTGCGTTGGGCGAAACTGGTACCTGATAATTTTCATGCTCGGTTCTCGGCGACTGCTAGGCGGTACCGCTACATCATTTATAATAGCACTTTGCGCAGTGGCATTTTTGCCAACGGTGTAAGCCATATTTATGGGGATCTTGACCATGAACTTATGCATCAAGCCGCGCAAAAATTGGTGGGTAAACACGACTTTAGTTCTTTTAGAGCCGTGAACTGTCAAGCAAAAACCGCCACTCGTATCATGTCGCATATTCGCGTTAAACGCATGGGCGACTATATTGTGATTGATGTAAAGGCTAATGCATTTTTACATCATATGGTGCGTAATATTACGGGTACTCTCGTTGCTATAGGGCACAAAGAACAGCCTGTTGAATGGGTGGATGAATTGCTTGAAGTGAAAGATCGAACAAAAGCGGGCATTACTGCTTTGCCAAACGGTCTTTATTTGGTGCACGTTACTTACCCTGAAGCGTTTGAGCTTCCGCGTTTGAAAATGGGGCCATTGTTTCTATCTGATGACTTCTAAGACCAGTTTTACTTTCGTAACTTTCGATATCTGTGTTTTAATACGAATTACATGTGCCTAGAAAATTAAATACTGTATCTGTCGTTGCTTATGCCTAATAAAATCAACGATATGATTGCTAAAGAAGGTTTAAATTAATGAGTTGGATCGAAAAGATATTACCGCGTACTAAATCACCCACCAAAAGTAACGTACCTGAAGGTATTTGGACTAAGTGCGGCCAATGTGACGCGGTATTATATAAAACTGAGCTAGAAAAGCAGTTGGGTGTTTGTCCCAAGTGTAATCATCATATGCGCGTTTCTGCGCGAGTTCGGTTGAATCAATTTTTGGATCAAGGCGAGCGCACCGAGTTAGGTGCTGATCTAGAGCCAAAAGATTTACTTAAATTTAAAGATTCAAAAAAATATAAAGATCGCCTTTTAGCCGCACAAAAAGCAACGAATGAAAAAGATGCAATGGTTGTTATGAAAGGTAAATTGAAAGGCATGCCGGTAGCCGTTGCTGCGTTCGAATTTGCTTTTATGGGAGGCTCGATGGCCTCGGTTGTTGGCGCGCGATTTGTAAAAGCGGTTGAGGCATGTTTAGAACATAATATGCCATTGATTTGCTTTTCTACCAGTGGCGGTGCGCGTATGCAAGAAGCCTTATTATCGTTGATGCAGATGGCTAAAACCAGCGCAGCACTTGCGAAAATGAGCGAAAAAGGTTTGCCGTATATCTCGGTAATGACCGATCCTACTATGGGCGGAGTGTCAGCAAGTCTGGCGATGCTAGGTGATGTAAATGTTGCTGAACCTAAAGCGCTAATTGGTTTTGCGGGACCTCGTGTTATCGAGCAGACAGTACGAGAAACCTTACCAGAAGGTTTTCAGCGTAGTGAATTTTTGTTGGAAAAAGGTGCTATTGACGTGATTATCGATCGCCGCGAAATGCGTGATCGATTGCACAGTATGTTAGTTAAATTGCATCATCAACACGTATAATACTCCAGTACATTAATGACAATATTATCCTCTATTCAGGCCTCAAATATTGAGGCCTGGTCTTTAAACGAATGGCTTGATCATCTCAGCGCATTACATCCTAAAAATATAGAAATGGGCCTTGAGCGTGTCGCCGAGGTTTATCAACGACTCGGTATTTCATTTTCTGCTCAAACGGTGGTGACCGTTGCCGGTACAAATGGCAAAGGTACGACATGCGCTTTGCTTGAACAAGCATGTTTAACCGCGGGTAAACGTGTTGGAGTATATAGCTCACCGCATTTAATCCACTACACCGAACGGGTTCGCATTCAAGGTAACGACGCTGATGAGCAGGCTCATTGCCGAGCTTTTCAAGATGTTGAGCGTGCGCGAAGAGAGATACCACTGACATACTTTGAGTTTGGAACATTAGCAGGCCTGAAACTGATCCATGATGCTAACGTTGAGGTCGCTCTACTCGAGGTCGGATTGGGCGGTCGTTTAGACGCGGTGAATGTCGTATCACCTGATATTGCCGTGATCACTAGTATTGACCTCGATCATCAAGATTGGTTGGGGGATACTAAAGAGCTGGTGGCGGCGGAAAAGGCAGGCATAATGCGCGAAGGCATCCCTGTTGTTATTGGTGAGCCGGTGAAATACCAAGGGCTGGTTGATGCAGTGACGCGTTTTCACGCCAATGCATACTGGCAGCATCAGGATTTTGATTATAATTTACGGCACAGCCAATTAGATTGGCACAATACACAAGTATGTTATACGGGATTGCCTGTGCCGCATATTCCGGTGCAAAATGTGTCTACTGGGCTGCAGGTCATTCAGTTACTTGAACTTGAACTAACTGAGACACAATTATCCCACGTGATTGAGTCAACCCGCTTACCTGGGCGTTGCCAAACTATTGGTCAGTTTCCTACTGTTATGGTCGACGTAGCGCATAATCCTCACGCAACCGCGTATCTACTGACTCAAATCCGCCAACATACCTACAATAAATTGTATGTTGTTGTCGGTATGTTGAAAGACAAGGATATTCGTGCCAGCTTAGCAAATTTAGTAGAATTAAATGCCCAGTGGATGTTGGGATCGCTTGATATGCCGCGAGGAGCAACTGCTTCGGATATTAAATCTGTATTAGACGATAAACAAAAAGTGTTAGAATTTGATTCTACTGTTCAGGCATATCAACAAGCAAAAGCGTTGGCGCATGAACATGATTTGATAGTCGTTTTCGGTTCATTTTTTACCGTATCAGACATTCTTAAGTTAATTAATGAAGGGATAGGCGAGTGACATCTGCGTTAAAAAACCGATTAATAGGTACCGTTATTATTGTGGCGATAGCGGTCATTTTTTTACCGGACTTACTGAATGGTAAGAAGCAGAGTGAAAAAGAGTTATTTGTAGAATTACCCGACCGTCCTGCCGTTAAAACTGTACAAAGACCGGCTAGCTTCTCCAGTGAGGAGGTCACCAATTTGGCCTCCCGCGACATTGAAATTGTCGATGATAAAGCCATTGATGATCAATTACCTACTGATGAAATAACAACGGTATCTGCTAGTGCTTCTGAAGACGTTGCTCCCCCAGAAACACAAACGTTTGAAGCTAAACCATCAGTGAACCAAGCGCTTTTAGAAGGGGCGGGTTGGGTAGTGCAACTGGGGACCTTTAGAGATAAAAAAAATGTAGATGAGTTGCTCGCAAAATTGAAAAAAGGCGGTTATCGGGCTTTTTCTAGGCCAGTTCATACCAGTAATGGCATATTGACTAAGGTGTTTGTAGGGCCTGATCTGCAAAAAGAGCGCTTAGACAAATCTCTCGCCGATTTAACTAAGCTAACGCGTTTAAATGGGCGCGTAACACCGTTTACCGTTCAGTGATCCTATTCTATATTAAAGCAAAAATTAGCAAGATTTTAAGGCTGAGTTTTGGTAATATGCGCGCGAATTTAGTGTCATGGCGTGTGCATTAGGTATTTAGGTCACGTTATGCTTCACCAGCGGATTTATCAATTTATATGAACTGGATAGACTACGCCATTATCGGCGTGATTCTGCTCTCCACCGTTATCAGCTTGGTACGCGGTTTTGTCAAAGAGGCTATTTCGTTAGCTGTCTGGTTTTGCGCTTTCTTTATTGCCAGTCGTTTCTATGCTGACCTTGCAACCTATCTGACGAGCATTGATGATCAGACCATACGTAATGGGGTAGCCATCGCCATCCTTTTTGTCGTGACCTTGATCCTCGGCGGATTACTCAATTATTTAATTTCTCAGCTAGTACACTACACTGGGCTATCGGGTACAGATCGCGCTTTAGGCGCCATATTTGGTATTCTTCGTGGCGTGCTTATCGTTAGCGCCTTATTATTTTTTCTCGATACGTTTACCCCATTAGCAGATGCTACCGGATGGAAAACATCATTACTTATTCCAGAATTCAGTTTAGTTATAGAGTGGTTCTTTCAATATTTGCAAGGCAACTCAAGCTTTATCCAACCCGTATAAAAAGGTAACTCTCATGTGTGGTATTGTCGGAATCGTAGGTAAAAGCCCTGTAAACCAATCGTTGTATGATGCATTAACTGTGTTACAACATCGGGGGCAAGATGCCGCTGGGATCGTCACCATAGATGAAGGCGTATTTCATCTTCGTAAAGATAATGGTCTTGTGCGTGATGTTTTTCACACTCGTCACATGAAACGCTTAACCGGACAGTTCGGTATCGGCCATGTTCGTTATCCAACGGCTGGTAGTTCTAGCTCTGCGGAAGCTCAACCATTTTATGTTAACTCGCCGTTTGGTATTGCCTTTGCCCATAATGGTAACCTGACCAATGCTCATGAGTTAAAAGATGATGTTTTTCGTATCGCTAAGCGTCATATCAATACGACTTCCGATTCTGAATTACTGCTTAACATCATTGCTCATGAGTTAAATAATTGTAAGGGGCTAACCCTTTCGCCAGAAGAAGTCTTTACCGCCGTCACTACTGTGCATAATAAAATACGTGGCGCTTATGCTGTTGTCGCTGCAATCATTGGTAATGGTATGCTGGCTTTTCGGGACCCGTTCGGTATTCGTCCATTGGCGTTGGGTAAGCGTAAAACAGAATTTGGTGATGAATATATGGTCGCTTCAGAGAGCGTCGCCCTTGATGCCGTTGGGTTTACCTTTATTCGTGATGTAGCACCCGGCGAAGCCATATATGTTACCGAAAATGGCGAGCTGCATACTCAACAGTGTGCACACGGAGCGATAAACGCCCCGTGTATTTTTGAGTTCGTATACTTTGCACGACCAGATTCATTTATTGATGGCATTTCTGTTTATGCTTCTCGCGTCAATATGGGTCGCAAATTAGGCCAAAAAATAGCGCGCGAGTGGGCGGATTTAGATATAGACGTGGTTATACCTATCCCTGAAACATCAACCGATGTAGCGTTACAGATTTCCCTTGAGCTTGACTTACCGTATAGACAAGGTTTTGTGAAAAATCGATATATTGGCCGTACTTTTATCATGCCAGGCCAAACGATGCGTCGTAAATCGGTGCGCCGTAAGTTAAATGCTATTCGTTCAGAGTTTGCAGGTAAGAATGTTTTATTAGTGGATGATTCTATTGTACGGGGTACAACGTCGGAGCAAATTATTGATATGGCTCGTGAATCTGGAGCTAAGAAGGTTTACTTTGCTTCTGCCGCGCCTGAAATTCGCTTCCCTAACGTGTACGGTATTGATATGCCGTCGGTTAATGAACTTATCGCTTACGGGCGTGAAATTGAAGAAATCAGTGATTTAATACGCGCAGATGGTCTGATTTTTCAAGATATTAGTGATCTGATTGAAGCCGTGAAAGAGCTGAACCCTTCAATCGGGCGGTTTGAAACGTCGGTATTTGATGGTAATTATATTACCGGTGATGTAGACCAAAATTATTTAGAGCGAATCGATACGCTGCGTAATGAAGGGGCTAAGAATGCCGGAATTCAGACCGAACTAAGTAATCTTGAAATGCACAATATGGAACAAGATTAACGTTTCAACAAAGCCGAGACAAATAGCTTACTTTATATTCTGATACTGCTTTTGTTCACGAACAACTGAAATGAATAAAAAAACGCTGAAAATGGGTTACTTCATTTTCAGCGTTTTTGTATCTTTCAATAGCGTAAAGTACGCACTTTACCCATTAAACCGTCATCCGGTAAATACTGGCCCCATGCCCATGCTCCATAAAATAACCGAAGCGGCCATCAAAATAGTTAGCAATACTAATCCAGAGGTCACCACTGAGCTGGCATAGATAAAGCCTTTTTCTTCAGGAATATGCATCAGTATGGGGGTTCCGGTGTAGAGCAAATACACTGAATAAGTTAAGCCTATCAATCCGATAAGCATCACGAACCAAAGAACGGGATAAAAAGCAGCAAATCCAACCATAAATAAAGGTGTAGCGGTATATGCAGCTAACTCTAAAGATTGTGTATAGGTAGGGGATGAATCAAACGCTTTGGCTAATTCATGTACTAATACCGACAGTGCTAACACGCCAACCACAAGACCAAGATAAGTACCGATACTCATTATGGCGGCGCTTTCCTTTGTGAGTTTAATAACATCACCCACCCCTATGCTCCAACCCAGATAAGCAGTGGAGTAGTACGTCATAATGGCCGGGATAAGGGAAATAAGCGCAATGTGACTTAAGCTATAGAAATAGGTTTCATGTCGACTGTCAATACTTTGCCATTCTTCTTTCGGGTGGGCGTATAAACCCCATAGATGGTTCAGGATCATATTGTTACTCGCTGTTTGTGTTAACAATGAACTTACAACTAATTAACACTCATTCTGTTGTAGGTTGATTAATTCGTCAACAATTTTCGCTCTCGACCTTAGTATTAGAGCTTCTTCGACATCTGATAGCGGGTTGATTAAGTATTTCGCTAAGTATTCGTTCTCGACACATTTAGATTATGTTTTAACGGAACGGCGGTTTTGTGTGCCTTTTAGGAGGATTTGTGGATTGTACGGGTAATTAATAAACTCGTTTAAGCTGTAGAAATAATATCACTGTCAAAGTAAGTTTCGAAGTTTACTTCAATATATTTATATTAATTGACTCACGTCATTATGTGGTTTTCTCGTTACCTTAAAATGCGTTAAATGATTCGCATAATGACATTGTAAACAACGGATGGCAGCTTGAAAAAGATACTTTTACTCATATTGATTTTAGTGATAACCGTCGCGGGTTGGTTTGCATGGCGATATTTACAACCGCCAGAAGTAGATGCTGGGTTTGCATCAGGAAATGGTCGAGTTGAGGCCGTTCAAGTTGATATATCTACTAAAATTGCGGGTCGCGTGGAGGGTGTTTATGCACTTGAGGGGGATCTAGTCGAAGCTAACCAGAAGTTAGCTAAAATTGATACTAATCAACTACATGCACAGTTATTACGCTATGAGGCTGATGTAGCAAGTGCACAAAGTCAGGTTGCGTCAGCAAATGCGGGTATAGCCCAAGCTAAAGCTGAGAAATTATTGGCTGAACAGGAACTTACGCGCGCGAAAGAGTTGATTAAGCAAAATAATATCAGTAAAGAAACCTACGATACTCGAATGAGTACAGTGACGGTTGCTAATGCTAATGTTGAGGCAGCTGAAGCGTTGAAAATATCGCGCTTGCGCAGTGTTGATGCTGCAAACGCCGTAGTCGAAGAGGTTCAAACGCAGATTGATGATGCTACGCTTTTTGCGCCTACTATCGGACGAGTATTGTATCGCTTAGCTGAACCGGGTGAAGTATTAGGAAGTGGCGGGAAAGTGTTAACCTTGATTGATCTGTCTGATGTTTATATGGAAATTTTTCTTCCTACAGCACAAGCTCATCGTATTGAAATGGGGGCTCAAGCCCGGGTGAAATTGGACGTGCTTGACGTCGCAATACCGGCAACAGTTAGTTTTGTTTCACCCGAGTCGCAATATACGCCAAAGCAGGTTGAAACTGCGACTGAGCGAGAAAAACTTATGTTTCGCGTGAAAGTGCGTATTCCTCAAGAACTGGTATTACAACATATTGATAAAGTGAAAACAGGTGTTAGGGGGGTGGCGTATATTCGACTCTCCACAGTTGACGGTGAATCAGCGCCTAAATGGCCTGACTTTCTTAATAAATTACCAGCCAATTATACGGTTGACACCGATAGTGAGCGCTAATGGGAATGGCCGAAGAAGCACCTTTGCTCGCCAGTCTTAAGGGCATTACTCATCGTTATGACGACACGTTAGCTGTTGATAATGTCACATTAGACATTCCGACGGGGATGATGATCGGGTTGCTTGGACCTGATGGTGTAGGTAAATCAACATTATTGGGACTCATTTCGGGGGCCAGAAAACTTCAAGAAGGGAATTTACATGTTTTCGGTGGCGACATGGCGGTGGCGTCTCACCGTAATATTGTAGGTCCCCGAATTGCCTACTTACCTCAAGGATTGGGTAAAAATCTATACTCCGATCTTAGTGTGGAGGAGAACCTCGATTTTTTTGCTAAGTTGTTTGGGCAAAAATCACGAGAACGAAAAAGTCGGATTGCCAAGCTAACTAAAGCGACTGGGCTTGGGCCGTTCTTACATCGCCCTGCCGGTAAGTTGTCAGGGGGAATGAAGCAAAAACTTGGGCTTTGCTGCTCACTTATTCATGATCCAGACTTACTTATCTTAGACGAGCCGACCACAGGTGTTGACCCATTGTCACGCAAACAGTTTTGGGATCTAATTGCCAAGATTCGTTCTGAACGCCCAGTTATGAGTGTTATTGTATCCACCGCCTACATGGACGAAGCCGAAGGATTCGATTGGTTGGTGGCTATGGATGCAGGACACGTGCTGGCATCCGGTACGCCTAAAGAGTTGAAAAGTAAGACGCACACTGAAGATCTTGAAAGTGCATTCGTCGCACTATTGCCAGCTGAAAAGCGTGGAAGTGGTTCTAAATTAGTTATCCCCGCCTTGGAAGCGAATCAGGGGGAAGCCGCCATTGTGGCTAAGGGAATTACCCGACGTTTCGGCGATTTTACCGCTGTAAATGACGTGAGCTTCGAAATAAAAGCAGGTGAGATTTTCGGTTTTTTAGGCTCCAACGGTTGTGGTAAAACAACGACCATGAAAATGCTAACGGGCCTTTTGCCACTGTCCAGTGGGGAAGCGTTTCTATTTGGTAAGCCAGTAGATGCCAATGATTTACAAACGCGGACTAGGGTTGGTTTTATGTCTCAAGCGTTTTCGCTTTACGGAGAGTTAACCGTAGAGGCTAACCTGCTACTTCATGCACGTTTGTTTCATTTGTCACCCGAAAAAAGCGCGGAAAGAATTCATACGCTCGTTGAGCGTTTTGGGTTAAAGCAACAAATGCATAGCAAAGCCGATGCGCTTCCACTTGGGATCCGCCAGCGACTTTCGCTTGCTGTAGCCGTTATCCATGAGCCTGAAATGCTAATTTTAGATGAGCCCACATCCGGGGTCGATCCTGTCGCACGAGACGACTTTTGGAGACTCCTAGTTGAGTTGTCTCGCAAAGATAAAGTCACTATCTTTATTTCCACACACTTTATGAATGAAGCGCTGCGCTGCGATCGTATTTCGCTGATGCATGCAGGCAAAGTATTGGTATATGACGAACCACAACATTTAGTTGAGGCGAAAGGTGCGTCTTCTCTTGAAGAGGCTTTTATTAGTTATTTGAAAGACGCTATTGGCGATAGCACAGATGCGATAAATGAAAAGGCTGCAGCCAGCGAAGAGCTACTTGTAACCGACGTTAGCGGTCCAGACGATCCGAACAAGAGTAAGCACGATAAAGCGAAACCCAGTGGGTTTAGCTTTAAACGGCTCTTTGCCTATAGTTACAGAGAAATTATGGAGGTGATGCGAGATCCGGTGCGCCTAACGTTCGCATTTATAGGCAGTGCACTCCTGTTGATCGTTATTGCTTATGGTATCTCTCTTGATGTAGAAGACTTAAGTTATGCCGCATTTGACAATGATCAAACTCCACAAAGTCGCGAGTACTTGAGTCAATTTCAAGGTTCTCACTATTTTATCGAGCGGCCGGAAATACACAGCGAAGCAGAATTAGAGCGCAGAATGCAATCTAATGAAATTACCTTGGCACTTGAAATTCCTGTTGGTTTTGGTCGAGACTTAAAGAAAGGTGAAACGCCATCAGTTTCAGCATGGATAGACGGCGCAAACACGACCCGTGCGAGCACAATCGAAGGCTACGTTTCTGGGGTGCATCTTTCCTATATCGTTCAATTGGCTACTAATGTAGGCATCGACGCCAGCGCTGCAGCCAATGTCAATCTAGAACCCAGATACCGTTATAATCCTTCTTTTGAAACTATTTATTCTATTGGCCCTAAAACGCCAGCTATGTTGCTATTGCTGTTTCCGGCAATTTTGATGGCAGTAAGCATGGCGCGTGAAAAAGAAATTGGCACTATAACTAACTTCTTCGTTACGCCTACGACGAGAATTGAGTTTTTGGTGGGTAAGCAGTTGCCTTATATAGCCATTGGCATGATTAACTTTGTTACCTTAACTTTGTTGGTTGTGTTTTTGTTGCAGGTGCCGTTAAAGGGCAGCGTGGTGGGCTTGACGATTGGGGCATTCTTTTATGTTTTTGCCGCGACAGGGTTTGGTTTATTGATATCTACTCTAACCAAATCACAAGTCGCTGCAGTATTTGCTACCGCGGTTTTTGCTCTGTTACCGACGGTTATGTTTTCAGGCATGATCCAACCAACTTCTACCTTAGAAGGGGGAGGGTACTTGATCGGCACTTTATGGCCCGCAACCTACTATATGCACCTGAGTGTCGCAGCATTTACCAAAGGTTTAGGTCTTTTTGATCTTATGCCAGATATTTATATTCTCGCGCTATTTGGGCCAATTTTTATTGTTATTACCGCGCTGTTTTTAAAGAAGCAGGAAAAATAAGTGATGAGATCCTGGGTTAATATTTATTGGTTGGGCAGAAAAGAGTTACGCAGCGTGCTCGGTGATTTTGTGTTGGTTTTACTTATTGCCTATTCATTTAGTGTGGCCATATATGCTGAAGCGACAGCGACAAGTGAATCTGTTAATAATGCGTCGGTGGCTATTGTTGACGAAGATCACTCCGCATTGTCGCGCGCGATAGCGAATGCGCTTTTTCCACCGTATTTCAAAGTACCAGAAGTCATTTCGGCAAATGAAGTGGATGAGGCAATGGATCATGATCGCTTTATGTTTGTGATTTCTATTCCCCCCAATTTCGAGCGTGATGTTCGCAATGGTGACCAGCCCAGCATACAAATCAGCATTGATGCAACAGCGGTTATTCAGGCGAGCTTAGGTAACGCGTATATTCAAAATATAGTGACTGACGAAGTTAATCATTATATTAATCGCTCAGACGAAGAAACAGTTTATCCGGTTGTACTGGTGCAAAGGCGTGCTTTTAATCCAAATGGAACCGGTATGTGGTTCGGTGCGATCAATTCATTACTTAATCAAATTTCAATGTTAACGATCATATTGACTGGCGCAGCCCTGTTACGTGAACGAGAGCATGGCACGATTGAGCATTTACTTGTTATGCCATTGACGTCTTTTCAAATTGTTATGTCAAAAGTGTGGGCAAACGGATTGATCATTCTGGTCTCGTTCGTATTGTCTACCTTCTTTATGGTAGAAGGAATATTAGATGTCCCCATTGCTGGTTCACGTTTATTGCTCTTTAGTGGCACAGCACTATATCTTCTAGCCGCAGCAGCAATTGGTATTTTTTTGGGCACAGTTGCCCGTTCTATGGCACAGTTTGCATTGTTATTATTAATGGTTATTGTGCCAATAATGTTGCTCTCTGGTGGCCTGACGCCGATTGAAAGTCAGCCTGAAATTATTCAACCTATCACATGGTTATTACCGTCCCGACATTACATGGCATTCGCTCAAGCCGTCGTTTTTCGCGGGGCGAATATCAGTATTGTTTGGCCACAAATGCTAACTATTTTTGGCTTGGGTACGGTTTTTTTCGGCGCAAGTTTAATGTTGTTCAGACGCTCGATTAGTGTCAGTAAGTAATAAGCCAGGCACGTTTTAACCGCCTTAACTAAGTCTAAAAGTAAAGGCTTCTCACAGCGACGACTGTCTTGTTGCTACTCGGTTCTGGTTTTTTGATAGATAAGCGAAGCACTTGTTATTTTTGTCAACTGGTCAAATATGCAAATTACAGTTTCTGCTGCCAGTTCTTAGTAAAGCATATGATATAATTCTGCGCTAATTTTTAAAGAGGCTGTTTTTCAGTCTTTTATTTAAAACCATGCTCGTCGATTTATTAAAAGGTTACTGTTAATTTGGAAAACTTGTTAGCACCCATTCAAGGGTTTTTAAACTGCGAAACCCCAGATGCGTGGGTAGCGGAAGCGGTCAAAAAAGAGAATTTAGCGGTACTATTAACTGATCACCTAATATGTGAATTAAAAGCCGCTCAGAGTGCAATGTTCCTAATACGTCGCTATGCCGTAGATGTGGATAGTGCGACAGCACTTCTTGATTGGTTGAAGCCCTATGAAGATTTCACTTACCGTCAAATCGGTGACTGGCGTGAGCTTGAAAAGTTTAAGTTGAACAAATCCATGCTGGTTAAATCAGGCAGTCGTTATGGGCAAGATTTAGTCGATAAAATGGTCATGCTTATTCGTGAAGAATTGCATCATTTTTATCAAGTGCTCGAGATGATGAACAACTATGGTGTCGTGTACGAAAAAATTGAATCAAGCCGTTATGCCAAGGGTCTTTTAAGACATGTTAAAACCCACGAGCCCGATGCCTTAATCGACAAATTAATTTGTGGAGCGTATATAGAAGCCCGCTCGTGTGAACGATTTGCCAAAATTGCGCCATTTTTGGATCAAGAAATCGGTAATTTTTATGTCTCACTTTTACGTTCAGAAGCGCGCCATTATCAAGACTACCTCACATTAGCTCAGGATATTGCCAAAGGTGATATTACGGAACGTATCGCTTATTTTGGTGAAATGGAAGCTGAGTTGATTACATCTCCCGATGAAGATTTTAAATTTCACAGTGGCGTGCCTAACTTCTAGGCACGTATTTTAGATATAAAACGGTATGTAGAGGTTACGTCTAAATCTGTAACGCGTGTAAGGTGTGTATTTCACTAAATTATTGCCCTTGAGTGAGCGTTGGAGTCATTTCAGTTGGGGGGCATTATAAGGGTTGTACCATATGGCGTTCATACCGGACGCTAGGGCAGGGCGAATGTCTTTTTCGAAGGTATCACCTACCATAACGATTTTGTTTAGCGGTATTTTTAAGCGCTGTTGAATCGCCCGATAGAAATCCACAGATCCTTTGAGTATGCCGATATTTGCGTAACAAAAATAGCCTGATATAAAATCAGACAGGCCAACTCGCTTGAATGCCTTCGCAATATCAGCTTCGCAGGAGTCCACCGCGCTCGTGGCGATATAAATTTTATGCTCGCGGGCCAAATAGCATAGCGTCGCTTTTGCTCCCTCAATGCATTTTACTGTCTCCCATTGATACATCTTTCCGCGTGATCCAGTGACGTCGACCATCAATGTATCTCCCCAATCGAATAAATATTTTTTGCCCATCGTTTTGCCTAAAATGAAGAATGAGAGGTATTAAAGTCAGATTTTAAGACGTTATCTACGCTAATTTATATCAATTAGGCATATTTGTTCGTTTATTGATGAAAGTTTTTTCGATTCTCTGCTATCTATTGAATAACAGTTTTTAACGGAAACATTATGAGTATTGTCAATTTAGCATTGGGTGCACAGCGCACTTTAGAGAAAACCGCGGTCTTTGAAGGCATCGCACCTTTACTTCTTCGTTTATACTTAGCGCCCATTATGATCCAAGCTGGTTGGACAAAGTTAGGCAGTTTTGAAAACACGGTAGATTGGTTTGCAAATTCTGACTATGGATTAGGTTTACCTGCACCCGCTTTATTGGCGTCTCTCGCGATTGCTGCTGAATTACTAGGTGGTGTATTTATTTTGCTTGGCTTAGCGACACGCTGGTCGTCAATTCCATTAATGTTTACTATGCTAATCGCCGCATTCTCAGTACATTGGCCAAACGGCTGGCCGGCTATCGCAGATGCATCTAGCTGGTTATCAGACGGTACCATTATGTTTAACGAGAATGTTATGAGTGCCCCGGATAAGCTTGCGGCAGCGAAAGGCTTGTTACAAGAACACGGTAATTATGACTGGTTAACCTCAAGCGGTAAGTTTGTTGTGCTCAACAACGGTATTGAATTTGCGATGACGTATTTCTTTATGTTGTTGTCATTGTTTTTCACCGGCGGTGGTAAATTCACCAGTGTGGACTATTTTTTACGTAGAAAATTTATGCCTAGCTAGATATAAATTCTTTAAAAATCTGGGCGCATTCTGCGCCTTTTTTTATTGCTCCTGCTTTCGATAGTCGCCATAATAATATGCTAAATTCAATTTTTCTTTGAGGTCTTTTTATTCCATGGATGCTTTAAATTTGCTGCTAAATCGCAGTTCTCATCCCAGACTACAAGCACCTGCACCGGCAGGTGATGAATTAAACAATATTATGCAAGCAGCACTACGAGCGCCCGATCATGCATGTTTGTCGCCCTGGCGTTTTATCGTCTGTGAAAAGGAGGGATTGGCAAAATTAGGCGATATATTTGAACAAGCCGCGATTGCTGCCGACATGACAGAGAAAGAAATAGCCCGAGCACCGGCGTTACCCAAGCGTGCACCTATGGTTATTGTGGCAATTGCTAAGTATGTGGAACATCCAAAAGTGCCTTGGGTAGAGCAGGTTGCTTCAGCTTCGTGTGCAGTGCACGCAATGCAAATGGCGGCAGTAGCACAAGGGTTTAACGGAATTTGGCGTACTGGGAGTTATGCTCAAAACCCCGATGTAAAAACTGCGTTGGGCTGTGCAGAACAAGACGAAATTGTGGGATTTTTATACCTTGGAACGCCCGCTACGGAGCTTTCGTCAAAAACTGTCCGAGACGTGAGCGAATTTTTTGAACGTTGGAATTAGCGATTACTATTTACTCGTTTAACTCTGAGCAATGAGTATTGCCCAGAGTAACATGGTGATAGGACTATTCGTCGTTGTCCTCTATTACTTGACGGGGTTTACGTTTCATTGGGCGATCGCCTACTTCCGTACCTTGCATAGGTTTAACTCGCTCAGGTCCTTGATTATTTGCCCCTCCCGCAGATTTTGCTCGCGCATTAGCATCTTTATTTGCTGATTTTTTAACGGCTGATTTTGCTTTTTTCGGCGGGCGTAAGCCTTTAAATTTAGCGGTTAAGCCTTCAACTTCGCTGAAGCTGACTTCCTGCTGCAAAAAATCTTTAATCGACAAATAGCTCGCCCAGTCTTTTGGTCCAACAAAAGAGACCGCTTCACCTTTGTTACCCGCTCGGCCAGTTCGGCCTACACGGTGCACGTATTCATCGGCTAGCTTAGGTAAGTCAAAGTTTACTACCAGTGATACATTCAGTAAATCGAGTCCGCGCGATGCTATATCAGTGGTCACAAGGATATGTTGTTGTCCGCGGCCAAATTCGCTCATTATATTATTACGCTGACCTTGTGTTAAATCACCGCTTAAGGCAATGCTATACAACCCTTGCTCTTTTAGCAGATTCGACAAACGCTCGGTGTCTGCTCTGGTCGCAGTAAACACGATGACTTGGCGATGATCTTTCTCGTTGATCATATGTGCTAATAATCGTTCTTTGTGTGTCACATTATCCGCTAATAAAAACCGTTGTTGAATATCTTTATGTTCCTCCCCCGATACACCGATACTGATACGCTGAGGCGCTTTGAGCATCGACTGAGTGAGATAATGTAACGCTGCATTGTCTAATGTGGCCGAGAACATCATAGATTGACGCTTGCGGTGATCAGCTGCGGCATTGATTTGCTTTAGCTGAGCAGAAAAACCTAAATCAAGCATGCGATCAGCTTCATCTAAGATAAGCATTTCTAAACCGTTTAAATATAAAGACTTACCGGTTAAGTGGTCAGCTATGCGACCGGCGGTGCCTACAACAAATTGCGGGTGATGACGTAAAGCTTTTACTTGATCGTTAAAGTTTTCGCCTCCGAGAATTAATGCTGCTTTTAATTGATGTTTAGAGATCAACCATTTAAGTTGTAAAAAGACCTGTTTCGCCAGTTCCCGAGTCGGTGCGAGAATAAGCACTCGAGGATCTTTTCGGCTAAGGGGTTGCTTGGTTAGCACCCTTTGTACCGCAGGTAACAAGAAGGCTAAGGTTTTGCCTGAGCCCGTTTTTGACGAGGCAATCAAATCCTTACCCATAAGGGCATAAGGTATAGCTTGCGCTTGAATTTCGGTCGCCTGAGCAAAGCCTTTTATTTCTAAGGCTTTGCCTAAGCGGTGGTCTAATGGTAAATCGCTAAATTGCAAAAAATAAGTACTCTAAAATGTAATTAAGCGCATTATACAATTGCCGCGCTAATTATGGAGTTTTTATTTTAGTTTTCGCTTTTAAGTGACAATGTCACACCTGCATTTCTAGAACATCAGCAGCGACAATCAGTTTTCCCGCTGTTTTATTTTTAATTTCATCAATACTCACCCCTGGTGCTCTTTCTAATAAATAAAATGCACCGTCTTTAACTTCGATAACCGCCAAATCAGTAATAATACGGTTAATACAATTCACACCCGTCAGTGGTAGGGTGCACGCTTCGAGCAGTTTTGAATTACCGTGTTTATCTGCGTGGGTCATGGTCACGATAATATTCTTCGCCCCAGCGACAAGATCCATGGCACCTCCCATCCCTTTAATCAGTTTACCCGGGATCATCCATGACGCAATGCTTCCGGTCACGTCGACTTCAAATGCGCCCAGCACGGTCACGTCAACATGCCCTCCTCGGATCATTGCAAAACTCTCAGCTGAACTAAAAATTGATGCGCCCACACCAGCGGTAACGGTTTCTTTTCCTGCATTGATCATATCAGCATCAACGTTTTCTTCTGTAGGATAAGGACCCATGCCCAACAAACCATTTTCCGATTGCAGCATGACTTGCAAACCTGCTGGAACAAAATTCGCGGCAAGGGTTGGAATACCTATTCCTAGGTTGATGTAATCACCGTCGTGAAATTCTTGTGCCACACGCATCGCGATTTGGTCTCTAGATAATGCCATGTTGATCTCCTATTACCCTTGCTCATTAGATGTTTTTGCTAATACTTTACGTTCGATGCGTTTCTCAAATTTGCCGACAATCACTCGGTTAATATAAATACCTGGCGTATGAATTTGACTGGGTTCAAGTTCACCCGGTTCAACGAGCTCTTCGACTTCAAGTACCGTGATCTTGCCTGCCGTGGCGGCCATTGGATTAAAGTTTTGTGCCGTATGACGATATATGCAGTTACCGTAACGGTCTGCTTTCCAGGCTTTTACAATCGCGAAGTCACCGGTAATTGACTCTTCCATTATGTAAGGCCGACCGCTGAATTCCTTGACTTCTTTGCCTTCGCCAACTGGAGTGCCGTAGCCCGTTGCGGTATAAAAGGCCGGAATACCCGCACCGCCCGCACGCATCTTTTCCGCAAGGGTGCCTTGTGGGGTTAATTCCACTTCCAATTCTCCGTCTAATAATTGCCGTTCAAATAACGCGTTCTCACCGACGTAAGAAGAGATCATTTTCTTTACTTGTTTGTCTTCTAAAAGTAATCCTAAGCCAAACCCATCTACACCGCAGTTATTGGAAACGATAGTGAGGCCCTTGGTTCCCATTTTTTTTATCTGCCTAATAAGACCTTCAGGGATCCCGCACAAACCAAACCCGCCAGCAATGACGGTCATGTTGTCTTCTAAGCCTGCCATCGCTTCTGCGTAGCTGGTTACAACTTTATCAAACCCTGCCATGTTTATTCCTCGTTTACGTTTATTTAACATCAATATAGAGACTATCTTTTGATAGTAAAGTTGAATTAATATGCTTATTGATAAATAAAATCTATTAATGAGCATGAAGGAATAGACAATGAATGTGTCATATCGTCAGCTTCAGGCATTTGTGCTAGTTGCCCAGTCGAATACGTTTGCTGAAGCGGCGCAAAAAATGTTTTTGTCACAGCCAGCTTTATCAAGTGCCATTAAGAAAATGGAAGAGCAGGTTGGGGGCTCGTTATTTTCACGCACGACTCGTAAGGTACAGTTGAGCCCCGAAGGACAAGATTTTTTGCCGACGGCGATACGTTTGGTTAACGATTGGCAAGATGCATTTGGCGATTTGCAACAAGTGTTTTCTATGGGAAGAGGTAAATTGTCTATTGCTGCAATGCCATCTTTTGCTGTTGGGCATTTGCCGTCAATATTGCTGCAATTCCAATCGCACTTCCCCAATGTGAAGGTGAGTGTTTCTGACATTGTGATGGAACAGGTTATAAAAGCGGTATCTGACGAAAGGGTGGCTTTGGGTTTTACATTTGAGACTGAACAATTAGATGGTTTAACATTTTTTCCCATGTTCACTGATAAGTTTATCGCCGTGGTGCCCCAGAGCCATCCGTTAACTAAATACACTGCACTGAGCTGGGCGCAACTTGCGCAATATCCATTTATCGCGATGAATCGCGGATCAGCTATACGTCGATGGGTAGATAGCCACTATGAAACTTTGGATTTAAAACTGAGTATGGTGGCAGAAGCCTCGCAATTGGCAACGTTAGGACAATTTGTGGAACATGGATTAGGGGTGTCGATTGTGCCAGGGCTATGTCAACAGCAAATGCAGAGATTAGGATTAGTTTGTCTACCAATTAAGGGAGAAGGATTGAGTAAACGGGTAGGAATGCTCAAAAAGCAGCAGAGTAATATGTCAGTTTCAGCCCAGGCATTATGGGATTGGGTAAGTCAACATACGCCGAAAATTTAAGATCGTATCGAATAGTCGTTCTTATGATATGAGAATTAAGCTATGTGGCTTATTACCACTTTTTCTTCTCAGAAAACAATTCATCTAATTCATTTCGTTCAGATTCTTTACGTTTCAATACATCTTCTGTATTTGCACTGCGCAAGCTATCTTGGATCTTCTTAAGTTGTCCTTCAAGTTCCAGTTTTCTTTGTATAATGTAATCGTCAGGCTGAGACTGACTATCAAGGGCGGTAATGGCTTTTTCAATACATTGACGAGCCGAGCCCAATTGTTGAGCTTGCATGGATGTATCGGCTCTGCGCATCAGTGTTTCAACGTTCGCTCGAAGTTGTAGTCGCTCTAAATATTTATCTTCATGCATAAAGGTGCTGCTATCTACACGTCCTTTGGTGTATTCAGATCGCACCAGCCCACGCATCTTTTTGACACATTTAATATACTGCACCACCTGTTTGTCGTTAGAGGGCAACGTAAAAGTGTCGGGAAAGGTAGATTCTTGATTCTCTGCTAAGGTTTTGAGTTTACTGGCCGTGTTTGCTATTCGACTGCGAATATCCATTACGCCTGGATTAACTTGGCCGATGATTTTCAGGGCGTTGAGTATTCGTTGTTGTAAAATGAATTTTAATTGCTGACTAACGGGAATGTGCTCTGCCGCTAACAAAATTTCTTCTGTTTCATCAATTACGTTCTTCTGCTTTGCTACTTCTACACGCTTTTCGGCCTCAACCTTATTACGGTGCTGCTGCACGGCATTAACGATGATCGCCATGACAATCAAAGACACTATTAGCACAATTATTATTGGGAAAACCATTTATTACTCTATTCTCACCGCTTGCCTGAATATAAAATTTTTTAAACAGGGATTTTTAAGGTAAATACGCTGCCGCCTAAATTGCCACCATTGGCGAGCGATATAGATCCAACGCTATCGTGCGCTTTATGGGCTTGTGCAATTAATCTAGCAAAAAATAAGCCAAGGCCTGTTCTTCCTTGACTCAGATCGTAATCATGCATGGTTGCCGTGTTTGCTTCAAGCATACTTTGAGGATAACCTGGCCCATCGTCCTGTACTTCGAATATGAGATATTGATCGTTGTGAAATACTCTGAGCAAAATATGCTTGTTGGAGTAACGCATGGAATTAATCAGCATATCGTTTAACAGCAAGACAACTAAATCTGAGTCGAAGTATCCCATTAAGTCGGGCTCTTGCTCAACGTTTAGGGTGATCTTTTTATGATTTATATAGCTCTCATTGGCTGCTAAAATTTCGTCAACTACATCTTCGACATAATGTTCGTCTATGTTTAATGGCATATTATTCATGCCCGCGCGATATAATGACAATAGTTGGACTAAACCAGTGTTTAGGCGTGCCGCCTCATAGTGAGCAGATGCGAAGTGTTCACCGACCTCACTGTCTTGATCTTTAAGGGTTCGCCCAAGATCTTCGATTGATTGAATAAGCAGGCACAAAGAATTTTTCATGTCGTGCACCGCTGAGGCTAATACTGTGGCAAAATCAATCTGTCCGTTGTTGTTCATACTTGACCTTGGGCTTGTAAATGACTTGAATACACTAGCATAAAAATCGAGTATTCTTTAGTTTACAATGATTTAGTGACCTGCAACACAGAAGTTTTTCGTCATTTTTTGAAAATTTTATGGAATTAATTGGCCACTAGGTATATAAGAAATTAATATAAATATAACTCTGAATATAACAATCAAGGCATAGCCATGAAATTACAACAGCTCCGTTACATCGTTGAGGTGCTCAACAATAATCTTAATGTGTCGGCCACGGCCGAAAGTTTGTTCACCTCTCAGCCTGGTATTAGTAAACAAGTGCGTATGCTAGAAGATGAGTTGGGAGTGCAAATTTTTGGCCGTAGCGGTAAGCACCTTACACATGTAACTGATGCCGGGCAGGACGTGATTAATATTTCACGGGAAATTTTGGCCAAGGTTGAAAGCATAAAAGCGGTATCCAGAGAACATACTTTGCCTGATCAAGGTAAGCTAAATATTGCGACAACCCATACTCAGGCCCGTTATGCATTGCCTGATGTGATCAAGGGGTTTATGCATAAATACCCTCGTGTGTCATTGCATATGCATCAAGGGACACCCTCACAAATCAGTGACTTAGCCGCGAAAGGTGAGGCTGATTTTGCTATCGCTACCGAAGCATTGCATTTGTATAACGATCTGGTATTTTTGCCTTGTTATCATTGGAATCGTAGCATTATCGTTAACAGCGATCACCCGTTGGCAAAGAACACTTCTATCACTATTGAAGATATTGCACAGTACCCATTGGTGACTTATGTATTTGGCTTTACTGGTCGTTCAGAGTTAGACCAGGCGTTCAGCCGCGCAGGATTAGATCCTAAAATAGTTTTTACCGCAACAGATGCTGATGTTATTAAAACTTACGTACGTCTTGGTGTCGGAATTGGTGTGATTGCGTCAATGGCGGTAGATGATAAGCTTGACAGTGATTTGGTTAAAATAGATGCCAGCCATTTATTCGAATATAGCACCACCAAAATTGGTTTCCGAAAAGGCTCATTCTTACGCAGTTATATGTACGATTTTATCGAGCGTTTTGCACCGCATTTAACAAAGAGCGTGGTAGAGAAAGCCATGATGCAGAAAAATAATGATGAAGTTGAGCGTATGTTTAAAGGCCTGACTTTACCTGTTAAGTAATAACGAGAATGGTCTGTGGCTAATATCTTGTTATCGGGTATTAATCGCCAATAACACATAAAAAAGAGGCAATTTATTGCCTCTTTTTTATGTGTTGGTGTTTTTACTGACTCAACATTGGGCTAACACTCGATAATATTTACTGCTAAGCCCCCTCGGGCCGTCTCTTTGTATTTGGATTTCATATCATTACCTGTGTCCCACATGGTTTTAATGACTTTATCAAGGGATACCTTATGTTGTCCGCTTCCTCGAAGCGCCAGTCGTGAAGCATTTATCGCTTTTATCGCGCCCATTGCATTACGCTCGATGCACGGCACTTGCACTAAACCACCCACTGGATCACACGTTAAACCAAGATTATGTTCCATACCTATTTCTGCAGCGTTTTCTACTGCGTCCACTGAGCCGCCGATAATTTCGGTTAACGCTCCTGCGGCCATAGAGCACGCCACGCCAACTTCACCTTGACAGCCTACTTCGGCTCCAGATATTGATGCGTTCTTTTTATACAAAATTCCAATGGCAGCCGCAGTGAGTAGATACCGACTGACGATATCTTCATCTACTGGTCGCACGAACTTATCAAAATAGCCCAACACTGCGGGCAATATGCCCGCTGCTCCATTAGTTGGTGCGGTTACTACGCGTCCGCCTGCAGCATTTTCTTCGTTTACCGCTAATGCAAAAAGATTAACCCAGTCCATAGCGACCATGGGATCGGCATTCTTCTCACTTTGTAGGCGACGGTGTAATCCCGGTGCTCGGCGTGTCACTTTTAAACCGCCTGGTAATATCCCTTCGGTTTTAATACCTGTTTGTATACATTCATGCATGACTTGCCAAATATGCCAAAGCTTGGCGGTAATCTCATCTTTTGATTGAAAAACTTGCTCGTTTTTATACATCAACGAACTAATTGAAAAGCCATTTTCTTTACACAAACGCACAAGCTCTTCGGCACTTGAAAAAGCGAAGGGTACAGGTTTTTCGACCAAGGTAAGTGCCGCCGTTTTCTGCTCTAAAAAATCTTCCGCACGGATAATAAAGCCGCCACCAATAGAGTAGTAAGATTGTGAAGCAATAATATCGCCTTTGTGCAGAGCATGAATTGTCATACCGTTAGCGTGATGAGGAAGGGTTTTGCGTCGATGGAATACAATGGCATCTTTAGCCGCGAACCGAACTGGGAGACTGTGGTCTAAAAGTAGCTTTTGACTGTGCTCTACCTCTGCCAACATATCGTCGACGGCACCTGCGTCAATGGTTTCAGGTGCATGACCTAATAAACCCAAAATGACCGCTTTGCCCGTGCCATGACCTTTGCCTGTTTGCCCTAGGCTACCAAACAGTTCTGCACGAACTTCATCCGTTTTTTCAAATAAGCTCAGGTTTTTTAATTGCTGACTAAATTCTTTTGCCGCTCGCATTGGGCCAACGGTATGTGAGCTTGAAGGGCCGATGCCAACACTGAACATATCAAAAACACTGATCATAAAAACGCATAACCTATTAAATAATGAAGACGACAATTGTGCAGGTTTGTAGAGGGATGAACAACGTGTACTTTAGATATATCGGCATTGGACAATGTAAACATTCTGTTGCGATGAAAATATGATGCTTACGTTACTAGGTTTGTGCTCAGAAAATAGTATTTGCGCTGGAATAGGCATCAGATGCGATGTGATTAGATAAAACACGCACAAAGGCTGCCGTCGCACCCCAGATCACTTGATCATGCCATTTTATAAAATATACCGGATGTTGCTGAGCATTCTTACGTGTAACCCAGTGAATAAAATGATTGTTTTTATCAAGCAAAAAGTTAAGGGGCACTTCAAATACGGATTCAACTTCATTGGTGTCTAGGATAAGTTCGAGTGGCATTTGTACGAAACCTACGTAAGGTACTACTTCATAGCGACTTACTGTGCGATAAAGCGGAAGATTGCCTATTACTTCAATGCACTGCGGGTGAACGCCAATTTCTTCATGTGTCTCTCTAAGGGCGGTAGTGAGTAAATTGTTGTCGCTTGGTTCTTGCTTACCACCCGGAAAACTGACTTGACCGGCATGGTGCTTTAAGTGTCTAGAGCGTAGGGTAAATAACATACTGAGTTGCCCACGCCTTTCTAACATAGGCATTAAAACCGCGGCGGGTTTTCCAGCGCTATGCAGCGGGTAGTCAGGCTCGGTCGGGATAGTGCGAGCATGATGAAAACGTGAGAGAAATTCATTTTTAGTCATACGTTTACATATTCTCTTTTAATAGCACGGGCAGTATTTTACACACTTTGTCGAGGCTTTCTTGATATTCTTCTAATGCAGTAGAATCTAACACAATACCACCCCCAGCCCAGCAGTAAAGATGGCCGTTTTCTAACAACAGCGTGCGTATGCAAATATTACTATCCATATCGCCGTCGACACCTATGTAGCCAATGCTGCCGCAATAAATATTACGTCTGTCAGGCTCGAGTTCTTCTATTATTTGCATAGCGCGAATTTTGGGCGCACCGGTGATCGAGCCGCCAGGGAATGCCCCCTGTAATAATGAAAGTGCAGAAATGTTAGCTGCAAGTTGCCCTGTAACAGTCGATACAAGGTGATGCACGGCGGCAAAGCTTTCAATCTCAAATAATGCGGGTACCGCCACTGAATTTGGCTCACACGTTTTACTCAAATCATTGCGTAGCAAATCCACAATCATTAAATTTTCAGCCTGATCTTTTGTTGATTTTCTCAGTATCTGAATGTTTTTCAAGTCGATTTCATTATTTGTTGAACGGGGTCGAGTCCCTTTTATTGGCTTGCTTTGTACCTTGCCATTTTTATCCACCGATAAAAAACGTTCGGGAGAAATACTGATAATGACTGAATCTGGAATACGGATGAATGCAGAAAATGGTGCTTTATTGGCATTCCTTAAACGCAGGTAGGCTTGGTATTCGTCTCCTTTATATGAAGCACTAAAACGTTGCGCTAAGTTGACTTGATAACAGTCACCTGCGTGCAAGTAGTGATGAATTTTGCCAATTTTATCAATATAGGCGCTTTTATCCATATTGGATTGCCATTGACTACTAAGGGTAAAAGGTTCGCTTTGATTGCTGATAGGGTTGACTGAAGAATTCAACATATGATGTAGCGCACTGATACTTGGTACGGTGTCGCCTTGCTCAATTGGCAAATGACATAAGTAAAACTGGTCAACGTCGTTATCTTTTATTACCGCCCAATTATAAATACCCACTGCCATATCAGGTGCAGAATATGGGTTGGCTGCAATGTTGGGGAGGCTTTCGAAGCGACGACCTAAATCATATCCGAAATAGCCCATTGCCCCTGCTTTAAAAGGCAATGATTGAGCCTCAGTGATTGAATGCTGTTTACCTAAACTTAAATCGAGTACCGACTGAATTAACTCCATTGGGTTGGCTTCACTGAGGTAATCGTTTGTTGGGGCGTTCAGAAAACTGATTTGAGTTTGTTTACCAACCGTCACCAAGGTGGCTATGGGGTCTGCGACCATTATATCGAATCTTCCATCTACGTGGCTGCTGTTAGCTGAGTCGAGCAATATAGCCCAGTTTTGTTGAGCAAAATGTGCAAATAAATAACTCATGGCACAGTGCTTAGGCATGTTCAACGGGGTGATGGTCAAAGTTGGCAAATCAAGGTTTTCCATTGTGTAACGCTTTATCTAGCTATTTAATTTGCGCTAATACATCTCATTGCAAGGTGTATTAGGCGATTTATCGTGGAGCAAAGTTGATTCACAGGTTATCATAAGCACCACTAACGAACGACAATTGTTGAACTCTTTGGCATCACATTGTCGAATTTTTGTGACATATCAAACAAGAGGCATTTATGGCTGTTATCCGACAACAGGACTTTATCGATAGTATTGAAGATTCTTTGCAATTTATCTCCTATTACCATCCATTGGATTATATTAAGGCAGTCGAAAAGGCCTACAACAAGGAAGAAAGTCAGGCAGCAAAAGATGCTATGGCGCAAATTCTAATTAACTCACGTATGTCTGCTGAAGGTAAACGTCCTTTATGTCAGGATACCGGCATCGTGACGTGCTTTGTGAAAATTGGTATGGCCGTGCAATGGGACAAAACCGATTTGACCGTTCAACAAATGGTTGACGAAGGAACCCGCCGTGCTTACAACAATAAAGAGAATCCATTGCGGGCGTCAATCGTATCTGATCCTGCGGGCGCGCGTAAAAATACCAAAGATAATACCCCAGCTGTCGTGCACATCGACACTGTGCCAGGGGAAGGTATTGAGATAATGATTGCCGCTAAAGGCGGTGGTTCAGAAAATAAATCTAAAATGGTTATGTTAAATCCTAATGACAGCATCGCTGATTGGGTTGTGAAAACATTACCTACCATGGGGGCGGGCTGGTGTCCTCCTGGAATGTTAGGAATAGGTATTGGCGGTACGGCAGAAAAATCAGCTGTTCTGGCGAAAGAAAGCTTGATGGACCCCGTCGATATTCAAGAACTTATGGAACGCGGTGCGCAAACCACGGAAGAAAAACTGCGACTTGAAATATTTAAAAAAGTAAACGATTTAGGCATAGGTGCTCAAGGACTGGGCGGTTTAACGACGGTTGTCGATGTTAAAATAAAATCGTTACCAACTCACGCTGCATCATTACCCGTGACGATGATCCCTAACTGCGCGGCAACCCGTCATGCACATTTTCATTTGGACGGTTCAGGACCTGCAGAATTTACTCCGCCAGACTTAAGTGATTGGCCAGAAGTTACTTGGGAAGTGAGTAAAGATACCCGTCGAGTGAATTTAGATAATGTTACTAAAGAAGATATTCAAGAATGGAAAGTGGGCGAAACCGTTCTGCTGTCAGGTAAAATGTTAACGGGTCGCGATGCTGCTCATAAACGTATTCAAACCATGTTAGAAAATGGTGAAGGCCTGCCTGAAGGTGTCGATTTAACAAATCGATTCATTTACTACGTAGGGCCTGTTGATGCAGTAGGCGATGAAGTGGTTGGACCTGCCGGACCTACTACTGCAACCCGCATGGATAAATTTACTGACATGATGTTAGACCAAACGGGCCTTATTGGCATGATCGGTAAAGCCGAGCGAGGTCCTGCTACCGTTAGCAGTATTGCTAAGCATAAAGCAGTGTACTTAATGGCAGTAGGTGGAGCGGCGTACTTAGTGTCTAAAGCCATTAAAAAGTCTCGAGTCGTGGCATTTGAAGATTTAGGTATGGAAGCGATCTACGAGTTCGATGTACAAGACATGCCGGTTACCGTTGCAGTGGACAGCACGGGTGCAAATGCCCACGAAACTGGCCCAGCTATTTGGAAAGTTAAAATCCAAGAGGCTTACGCAAAGGGCTAACAGCTGTTTTTGATACTAGAAGACAGGCGCCGTATTGATGGCGCCTTTTTTTATGGTGCTTTTCAAGGAGGGATTCAGGTACGCTAATTCATCAGTGCTGCGTTAAGCTTTTTTTACTATTACTTTTTGTTTAACCGTTTTTTTAAGGATCATTATCACGTTATGAATTTTCTTGAACACCCCTTTTTTGACGATCCTAATTTACTCATTTTATTAAGTGTAGCAGCGGCAGTCGGCTTACTTTTAGGATGGCTAGTGAATGCAATTTTTTCAGTCCGCAGGCGTACAGAACTTAAGGCGCAGCTGGAATTTAATTTCCAGCAATCCCAAGCCTATAATCAACAACATGTATTGGATTTAAAAGCTGCCCTGCAAGAATCTCTTAGTGAGAACAGAACCGCACAAGAACAACAGGCAAGTCTACAAAATAAGCTAGGACAACTCACGCAGCAAGTGGCGCGAGTGCCTGGGTTGGAGCAAGACAGTAAACGTTGGCAAGGTCATTATCAGCAAATTCAGCAACATGCTGGTGAGTTACGTGAAGAACTGGCCGAGAAAACGGCGCGGTTTGAGCAAGAAAAAATTTCAAGTGATGAAAAACTCGCTTTGCTCGAATCCTCAGAGCAACGTTTACAGCAACAGTTTGAAAATTTAGCAAATAAAATTTTCGAGCAAAAAAACACGTCGTTCCAGCAATCTAGTAAAGCAGGACTCGACGCGCTACTGAATCCATTGAAAGACCAGATAGAGGGGTTTAAGAGGCAAGTAAGTGAGCAGTATGTGCGTGAAGGGCAAGAGCGTGCTTCGTTGAAAACTGAAATTTTAGGCTTAAAAGAACTTAATCAGCAGATCACTCATGATGCCGCAGCATTAACGAAAGCCCTCAAAGGCGATAACAAACAGCAAGGAAACTGGGGAGAGGTGGTACTTGAGCGCGTATTGAAAGAGTCTGGTCTGCGTGAAGGTCATGAATTTAACACCCAAGTAGCGCTTAAAAATGACAGTGGCAAGCGTTATCAACCCGATGTCGTGGTGCACTTACCCAACGACAAAGATGTCGTTATCGATTCTAAAGTTTCGTTAGCGGCTTACGAACGCTATTTTAACGAAGAACATGAAGAGTCAAGAGTTGTATATTTAAATCAACATGTTGCATCTTTGCGTAATCACATTAAGGAACTGGGTAGCAAAGATTATCAAGACCTAAAGGGACTGCGTACCCTTGACTATGTGTTGATGTTTATCCCTATTGAACCGGCGTTTCTATTGGCGGCGGAACACGCTCCAGAACTAATCAAGCTGGCATTTGATAACAATATTATGTTGGTCAGTCCAACGAATTTGTTGGTGGCATTGCGTACTATCAATAATATTTGGCAGTATGAATATCAGAATCAAAATGCACAGAAAATAGCCGCTAACGCGGGGAAGCTTTACGACAAGTTTCATGGCTTTGTTAATGATATGGAAAAGGTCGGTAAGTCTATGGAATCTACCCAGCGCAATTATGACGCTGCAATGAATAAATTGACGACTGGCAAAGGGAACCTTATACGTCAAGCTGAACAATTTAGAGAGCTTGGGGTTCAGTCAAATAAAAAGCTGGATGCGCGCTTGTTACAAGACGATGATGAAGAGCACAGCGAAAATAGCCCACAAACCGGATCCCAAGAAAGCGTCAATGATGTTTCTGTTGGCCTGACGCAAAATACCGAGACATCGTTATGACCCAAATAATTGATACATTTATTGCGCCGCCTTGCAAAGAGTCGGTGACAGTTTTGTATCAAGACGATTACGTGCTAGCTGTTAATAAACCGAGCGGCTTATTAAGTTTGTCAGGCAAGAATCCGTTAAATAAAGATTCGGTTCATTACCGGCTTGTTCAGCAGTTTCCATCTGCCTTAATGGCACATAGACTAGATTTTGGCACATCGGGCGTATTGTTATTGGCGCTAGATAAAACCAGTAATGCTTGCCTCACTAAGCAGTTTCAGCAACGCAGTGTTGAAAAGCGTTATATGAGTATTTTGTTGGGGCATATTGAAAACGCCGAGGGCAGGGTATCTGTACCCATTGCCAGGGATCCGCCCAATTTCCCTCGTCAAAAGATATGCTGGGAAACAGGTAAAGAAGCAATCAGTCAGTATCACGTGGTAGATTATCTAGATAATCCCGCGCGAAGTCGGGTGGCGTTCACGCCTGAGACCGGCCGCACTCATCAGTTACGAATACACAGCTTAGCCATGGGGCATCCAATTTTAGGCTGTGATTTATACGGTAGCGGTGAAAGTGAGCATTTAGCTTCGCGCTTAATGTTACATGCCCATTTAATTAAGTTTCTGCATCCCTATACTAAAGAGGCGATGCAAATCGAAGCGCCATGCCCATTTTAACTATCCATAAACTGGTGGAAAAGGATATAGAATTGTTCTTGATCGCTATATTTTTATCTAAGCGTTAATCGCGTCGACGCGATAAAAGATGCCATACTGTCCATACACCTCTAAGATTGAAATCTCTTTTTATCTGCGTCTGCCAGTGAGTTTATTTTTTCGCATTAAAGGTGATTTTGTACATTAATTACGCACGTTTTCACTGCTGATTTAAATATTATTTTTTTGTTTTTACAATGTGAAAAATAGCACTCTTTATATGACGTTTGTCGCACTATATTAGTCACAGTTATATACCAAAGGTTAATACCTATTGTTTTGAATTCATTCATAATTTTCGAGGATTAATCAGGTTGGATCGGTCATTAAACTATATCCTCTAAATATAAACCTGTTTATAATTTATTTCGTTAGGAAGGGTAAAAAAAAACAGTTTTTTATATCTGAACAGTTAAGTATTGCTTTGTCGTGATGTTGTGGTGTATCAATGTTGTGCACCTCGCAAATCTATTGTGTACTTACCTAAACTATTGCTTTACCCGTTCAGTCAGCACCTTAAAAATAAAACACATGGAGTGAATATAATGAAAATCAAATATCTAATTGGCGGTATTCTGCTAATCAGTTCCTTACCCATCATGGCCAAACATGGGCATAACAACCACAAAAATAACGAATGGCAAATCATTTCTGTTGCCCCGCAAATAGAGATTATAGACGACGAAGGGGTTTCCCAGACAATAGCACCGGCCTGCGCTTTTGATTCCGTGCCAAGTCCTATTGACGGAACGCCACTTGACAATTCATTTAGGTTTTATTTTAAAGAAGGCAAAAGTAAAAATGTGTTGGTCTATTTCAATGGTGGTGGTTCTTGTTGGAATGATGCAACGTGTGTTGCGTCATTAGCACTTGCCAGTGTTGAAGGTAATCGCCCGACGTATAATCCATCGGTCTTAGATGAAAATTCACCTATTGACGCAGGTGGCGTATTTGATGACGAGAACCGCAAAAACCCTTTCAAAAATTGGAGTAAGGTATTTATCCCTTATTGCACAGGGGATCTTCATGCGGGCTCAAATGATGTCACTTACAATGACGTAGACGGCAGTATTACAGGGTTTGCTGGGGCTCCTGTTACAGTCAAACACCACGGCTACGACAACTCTATGGCGGTACGTGAATGGATGAAGAATCGTTTTTCTGGCCGAAAAAATAAAATTAATAAATTACTTGTCGCAGGTTCTAGCGCGGGTGGTTATGGCGCTACGTTGAACTTCCCTTATATTCAAGCTGCATTTCCTAAAACAAAAGTGGCTCTGTTCGCGGATGCATCTGCATCGGTTGTTACCGAAGGCTTCGTAAATGAAGTATTTAGTTCAGATAGCAAATGGAATTTGCAACAAACATTGGCGCCAATTTTCGCCGATGACTTAAGTACATTTAGTGCCTCAGGACTCAATATAGATTTATTTCAACGACTTTCACAAAACTACCCAAGAAATAGCTTTGCGCAGTATTCTACTGAACTAGATTTCGTACAAGTGTTGTTCTTCAAGGTGATGGATCAAAATGACTTAGGAAACTTTAATCCATTCACTTGGGAGTTGGGCGCCTCAGACTATTTGTATTTTGCCGAGTGGAATGCGCGCATGACAGCATCATTTGAGTATCTGTCTGAGACAACGCACAACTACCAATATTACATCGGAGAAGGTAACGTACATACGATACTCACGGATGATTTTGCAACTGATGACATTCCCCATCCATTTTACAATGAACGCAGTGCACAAAATGTAAAATTCAGTCGATGGTTAGCGCACTTTGCTTATTCAGGACGAATTCATGACCATAGTGTGCAGTACGATGGGCAATAATCTGCTTTAACCATTTGAAAATGAGAATATAAGACGCTAAAGAGGTCAGTTATTTGACCTCTTTCGTTTCGCCACATTGAATAACAATGCAAAATATCGACTTAGGAAAATGACGATAAATATGGTCACTGGCAGGTAAATCGCGTTTTTCAGACTTACAATGTAAAATGTTTAAGCGGTGCTAACCGCTAAACTTTTAGAACGCTTTTTAGTCTGATGTATTGAAGCTCTAAAAAAATAATATGCGCATAAAACTTTCACAAAAATGGCGTGCTTTGTGTAGATACACATTCAAGCACAATTAAAAGTACGTTTTTCTAGGTTATTTCCCTCCAGCTGCTATTTTTAGACACGCCATACCGCTATACTATGCGCCGCAATTAAAAGCGATATAGAAAGCATTAGTTAAAATTTAAAGGAAAAAAATGACTCCTATTACTAAATCATTTCAGTATGGTCAGCATACTGTAACGTTAGAAACGGGCGTAATCGCTCGTCAAGCAACTGCTGCTGTTATGGCAAGCATGGACGACACATCAGTATTGGTTTCTGTTGTTGGTAAAAAAGACGCCAAGCCAGGTCAAGACTTCTTCCCGCTAACGGTTAACTATCAAGAAAGAACCTATGCTGCTGGTAAAATCCCTGGCGGATTCTTCAAGCGTGAAGGTCGTCCTTCTGAATACGAAACCTTAACGTCTCGTTTGATCGATCGTCCAATTCGTCCATTGTTCCCTGATGGGTTCATGAATGAAGTTCAAATTATTATCACTGTTGTTTCAGCTAACCCTGAAATTCCAACTGATGTTATTTCACTTATCGGTACTTCTGCTGCACTTGCTATTTCAGGTATGCCATTCAATGGTCCTGTTGGCGCAGCGCGAGTAGGTTATACCGATGGTCAATACGTATTAAACACACGTACATCTGAATTAGAAAACAGCCAGTTAGACTTAGTCGTTGCCGGTACCAAAGGTGCGGTATTAATGGTTGAGTCTGAAGCTGATATCTTGTCTGAAGACGTGATGTTAGGTGCTGTTATGTTCGGTCACGAGCAAATGCAAACTGTTGTTAATGCAGTGAGCGAATTTGCTGCTGAAGTAAACACGCCTAAGTGGAACTGGGTTGCTGAACCTGCGAACGTTACGTTAAAAGATAAAATCAAAGTATTAGCTGAAGCGCAAATGACAGAGGCTTATCAAATCTCTGACAAGATGGCACGTAAAGACGCTATCGTTGCATTAACTGAAAAAACGGTTGCTGCGATTGTTGAAGCGGATGCTGAGCAAGACGCTAAAGAAGTATCTGAGTTATTGCATGAGCTTGAAAGTGACGTAGTACGTTCACGCATTCTAGCAGGACAGCCGCGTATCGATGGTCGTGATCCTGCGATGATCCGTGCACTTGACGTTGCGACAGGTATTTTACCGCGTACTCATGGTTCTGCTTTGTTCACTCGTGGTGAAACACAAGCAATCGTTGCTGCAACACTCGGTACAGAGCGTGATGCACAGATGATTGATGGCTTGAACGGCAAAGTTGATAGCCGTTTTATGTTGCATTATAACTTCCCTCCTTACTGTGTTGGTGAGACGGGCTTTGTAGGTTCACCTAAGCGTCGTGAAATCGGCCATGGCCGCCTAGCTAAACGTGGTATTCAAGCGGTTATGCCGTCTGAAAAAGAATTTCCATACGTAGTGCGTGTTGTATCTGAAATCACTGAGTCGAATGGTTCGTCTTCAATGGCGTCTGTTTGTGGTACGTCTTTGGCATTGATGGATGCTGGTGTTCCGATTAAAGCATCGGTGGCTGGTATCGCCATGGGCCTTGTGAAAAACGATGAAAACTTCGTTGTTCTTTCTGACATCTTGGGTGATGAAGATCACTTAGGTGACATGGACTTTAAAGTAGCGGGTACCACTAATGGTATTACTGCTCTTCAAATGGATATCAAAATCGAAGGTATCACTCAAGAAATCATGCAAGTTGCCTTGAAACAGGCAAAAGAAGCACGTTTGCATATTTTGGGTGTAATGGACGAAGCGATTTCTGGTCACCGTGATGAAATGTCTGAATTCGCGCCGCGTATTTACACACTCAAAATAGACCAAGACAAAATTCGTGAAGTTATCGGTAAAGGCGGTGCTATGATCCGTTCTATTACTGAAGCGTCTGATACAAACATCGAAATCGAAGATGATGGTACGATCAAAATCTTCGCAACCGAGCGTGCTAAAGCCGATATTGCGATCAGCAAAATTGAGCAAGTAACGGCTGATGTGGAAGCAGGTAAAACTTACCAAGGTAAAGTGACACGTATTGTTGATTTTGGTGCATTCGTTGAAATACTACCGGGTAAAGAAGGTCTAGTACACATTTCACAAATCGCTCATGAGCGTGTGAATAAAGTGTCTGATCATTTATCTGAAGGTCAAATCATTGACGTAAAAGTCATGGAAATTGATCGCCAAAACCGTGTACGTTTAAGTATTAAAGAGTTGCTAGAAAAACCAGAAGCGTCAGCTGAAGGTAATCAGTAACGATAGAATTAACCCGCTAGGTTATTGCAATGACCTAGCGTAAGTTAGTATCTACGTAAACGATTTAAAAAGGAGCTTAAGCTCCTTTTTTTGTGCTCAATAAACAGGACTGAATGGGGGACTTCGTAGCAATTTTACGTTAACTAATCACTTGTTCAAGCATGTGTTTATGGCCGGGCAAAACGGTTTCATTTCGCGTGACTGCAGTTTCGACACAGAGCATTTTACGGTAACCGTCATCTTCCATATCTTGCATGTTATGGGATTTTTCTGACCAAGGGTTCCATACCACTATACTGTCATGACCCCTTGAGTGAATGTGAGTAGTATGGCTATTACACTCTATTGTTAACTCAGCAGGTGTAACTAAATGCACCCTGTCAGTCTCACCATGAATTGAATAGGGGCTAGGGGAGTCAAGGCGCTTATAGGCTTGTAACTTATCCTCATACTCACCTGTCAAACCATTAAGCCTACATTTATCAATATCATCAACATGAAAATAACTGTGCAAAGCCCCAGTGAAAGTAAAAGGTTGGTCGCCAATGTTTTCAGTGAGCAGCTGAATACGCATTTCGCGGCCAACGGTAATAATTAGGCTTAGGTGCGTTTGTCCAACAAATCCTTGGCCTTGTGTGGTTGCTGGCTTTAAGCAAACTATGGTATTCCCGTCTTTCTCTGTACAGTCTGCCACGTGCCAAGCTTGATTACGTACGTAGCCATGAGAGCCCAACTCACTTTGTGTTTTATGAGGGCCAAACCAAGGCCAACAAATAGGAATACCGCCACGGATAGGGTGCTTACCATCAAGTCGAGCATTTTTACTTAACCACAAACGTTGAACACCATCGTGCTTGGGGATAAAACTAAGTATGTGTCCTCCGAATAATGAAATCGTCGCGTGGGCATGTTCATTATCAATAATGAGCATCTCAATGTTGTCTTGGGGGATTAAAGAAGCAGTTTGTGAAAGCAGCATAGGGTTCCTTAAGATCAAAAAAAGGCAGTTATCTAGTGTAGATGACTGCCTTTTTGGAATAAAGCCTTATAGAATTATTTGCTAATGTGAGCAACCAAATCCAATACTTTATTTGAGTAACCAATTTCGTTGTCGTACCAAGATACTAATTTAACAAACGTATCAGTTAACGCGATGCCTGCAGTTGCATCAAAGATAGATGTGCGGGTGTCACCGATGAAATCTTGAGACACAACAGCGTCGTCAGTATAACCCATGATACCTTTCAACTCGCCTTCAGATGCCGCTTTCATAACGGCACAAATTTGTGCGTAAGTCGCTGGCTTGGCAAGGTTAACCGTTAAATCAACAACTGATACGTCAGCCACCGGTACGCGGAATGCCATACCTGTTAGTTTACCGTTAAGCTCAGGGATAACCTTTCCAACTGCTTTAGCAGCACCAGTGGATGAAGGAATAATATTTTGTGAAGCACCACGTCCACCACGCCAGTCTTTATGAGATGGACCATCAACCGTTCTTTGCGTCGCTGTGGTAGCATGTACCGTTGTCATTAGACCATCAACAATACCAAAGTTGTCGTTCAGTACTTTAGCAAGAGGTGCTAAACAGTTTGTAGTACATGACGCATTCGATACCACTTCTTGGCCAGCGTATGTCTGGTCATTAACGCCCATAACAAACATGGGTGTATCGTCTTTTGATGGCGCAGAAAGAACAACTTTCTTAGCTCCAGCGGTGATATGTTTACGAGCCGTTTCATCCGTTAAGAATAAACCTGTTGCTTCAACAACTACTTCGGCTTGCACATCGCCCCATGCAAGATCCGCCGGATCGCGTTCAGCGCTAACTCGGATGGTTTTTCCGTTTACGATAAGATGACCGTCTTTTACTTCAACTGTACCTTTGAATCGGCCATGTGTTGAATCGTATTTCAACATATATGCCATATATTCAGCGTCTAATAAATCATTGATACCGACTACTTCGATATCACTGCGCTCACATGCTGCGCGAAAAACAAATCTACCAATACGGCCAAAACCGTTGATACCAATTTTAATAGTCATGTATAAATCCTCTAGACGGGTCGCAATTGCGAATTATGAAATATAATTACGAAATTATGGACTAAATAGCTAAATAAGGCAAAATAATCGCTGTAAAATGTTATTTTGTTACAGTTTTATTTAATGCAAACGTATTCAACTTCGCCTAGCGCTACATTTGTCTAATAATAGTAAGCTGAAATCAGTCCCATCTATAGGAATTAAACGTTAATGACAGTTTCATTGATTGACCAGCTCGTAGAGCATCGTGGTATAGAGTCTCGGTACACCGATGCGTGGGGTAAACCCGCAACCATCGAATCTTCAGTTAAGAAAAAATTGTTAAGTGTGATGGGGTACCAAGTGGATGATCAATCTACCCTCGAGCAGCAAGTGAAACAAGACATGATTAAAGATTGGTTGTCACCTCTGAACCCAGTTCATGTGTTGCGTCTCAATGATCCACTCTCATTTTGCGTTAGATTGCCTATTGAGTTGGTGACTGATGAGTACATTGCGACCATTACGTTGGAATCTGGGGAGACTGTTGAACACGCCTTCGAACCCATCGACGGTGAGTTAGTTAATGTTAACCATATTGACGAAATAGAATTCCATGAATATTCGATCCACTTAAATTGTGAGTTACCTCTGGGATATCACGATTTAGCATTGATTGTTGATGATGAGTCTTTAGCTGAAATGCGTATCATTGTTGCACCTAAGGCGTGTTATCAACCGCAGACTTTATTGGACGGCAATAAAGTGTGGGGCCTGAGCGTTCAACTGTACTGTTTGCGCAGTGATAATAACTGGGGAGTGGGGGATTTTAGCGACCTTGCTTACTTGACAGCCGAGGCTGCTAAAACCGGTGCTGACTTTATTGGCTTAAACCCAATTCACTCGCTATACCCAGCGAATCCTGGTAGTTGTAGCCCTTATGGTCCGTCTTCTCGCCGTTGGCTTAACTTTATTTATATTGATGTAAAAGCGACGGATGGCTACGCTCAAAACGCCGTTCAAGATTTAGTTAATAAATCTTCATTTCAAAATGCATTAACACAGGCGCGTGATACTGATTTAGTGGATTACCCTAACGTTGTTAAATTAAAACTTGAGGCGTTAAGCGCTGTTTTTGATTGGCAACGAAAGCAATATCTTGCACAAAATACAGCTCAAAATGATTCGTTTAAAGCGTTTATTGAGCAAGGTGCTGAAAGTTTGCAAACCATCGCTGTGTACGATGCGTTGCAAGAAAATTTAGCACGCAATGGGCAAGCTTCTTGGGGATGGCCTGTTTATCCTGATGAATATGCTGACTTTAATTCTCCTGCGGTTGAGCTGTTTGCTAAAGAAAATGCCGATCGAGTACAGTTTTTCTTATGGTTGCAGTGGCAAGCGGCACTGCAGTTTGAAAAAGCGAATAACGTTGCCCAAGAGCATAATATGCAGATTGGTCTTTATCGTGATTTAGCCGTGGGTGTTAGTGAAGGCAGTGCCGAAATTTGGGGTAACAAAGATTTGTATTGCACGGACGCAAGTGTCGGTGCACCGCCAGATATATTAGGCCCGTTAGGGCAGACTTGGGGTTTGCCGCCAATGGATCCGCACAAACTTTATGAGCAGGCTTATCAGCCAATCATTGAATTGTTTAGTGCGAATATGCATGCAACAGGTGCGCTACGTATTGATCATGTTATGGCTTTACTGCGACTTTGGTGGGTGCCTAAAGGCGATAGTGCCAAACAAGGTGGTTATGTTTATTATCCAGTAGATGATTTGCTCGCAATTTTAGCGCTTGAAAGTCATCGGAATCAGTCGATGGTGATTGGTGAAGATTTAGGGACGGTACCCGATGAAATTCGTGAGAAATTGGCTGATAATGGCGTGTATTCTTATCGAGTATTCTTCTTCGAACAGGCCAAAGATGGCGGGTTCTATTCACCGAGTGATTACCCCACTCAGTCTATGTCGACACTTACAACGCACGATATGCCGACTCTGAAGGGCTTTTGGCACTGTGATGATTTAGAATTAGGCAAAGAACTCGGCTTATATCCGACAGAAGAGATCCTTGCACAGTTGTATCAGAGCAGACATGATAACAAACAAGCCATTTTAGATACGCTGCACGGTCATGGTTCTATTTCAGATAATATTAGTCGAGATGTGAATCAAGTTGGCATGACGAAAGAATTAAATTTTGGCATGCAAACCCATATGGCAAAAGGATCAAGCTCTTTGCTCAGTCTGCAATTAGAAGATTGGTTAGAAATGGATAAACCCGTTAATATTCCAGGAACGTTTAACGAGTATCCAAACTGGCAACGAAAGTTGACTCAGAGTCTACAGATGATATTTAATAATCCTGAGTTACAGGCATTAGCTCAACGCTTGACAGAAGCTAGACGTCAAGCCAAGCAATAAATAATCCCGGCGGTCTGTTAGTCAGTCCGCCAACACTGCAAGGCGACACAATGCAAATAGAAAAACAGCTACAAAGTGCACAATGTACCTTCCCATTCTCTCATCTTGGTTTAACCAAATCTGAAACGTCATTTTCAATAACCGCTTGGATACCCAATGCCACAGTGGTAGACGTTGTTGACCTTGCTACGCAGAGTGTAATCGGGACGCTTAACAAGCAAGATACAAGTGATTTATTTAGTGCTGAGTTTACTGATGGCAAGCCACCTTGCGTGTACGCCTTTGAAGTGAAAAATCCCCAAGGGTCGTATCGCATTATCGACCCTTATCAATTTCAAGATCAAGCATTCCACGCGGTACATTTTGTCGATCATTTACCTAAAAATGTATATGAGCAGCTTGGCGCTCAACTAATCGACTTAGATGTGGGTTTAAAAGATCCTATTAGCGCAACTCGATTTGCCGTTTTTGCACCTAATGCTAGCTCTGTGGCGATTGTAGGTGATTTTAATTACTGGGATGGTTCACGTTTACCGATGCAAAAAACCGATTTCGGTTACTGGGTACTGGTCGTGCCGGGGGTTAAAGCAGGTGATAAATACAAGTATCAGATAAAAGACGGAGCAGGCAACGAGTTGCCTCATAAAGCTGATCCAGTGGGTTTCTATGCTGAACAATACCCTTCTCATGCTTCAGTGGTGTTTGATCACGAACAATACCAATGGAATGACAGTAAGTGGCAAGAGCAAGTCAAGGGCGATAAATATACACAAGCTATGAGCATCTATGAGGTTCATTTGGGCTCTTGGAAGCGCCCTAGTGAGGGCTCTAAAGAAAGATATTTAAGCTATCGGGAATTAGTCGAACAACTTATTCCGTACGTGACTGATATGGGGTATACCCATATCGAATTAATGCCTATTTCGGAATTTCCGTTTGATGGCTCGTGGGGTTATCAACCCGTTGGTTTGTTTGCGCCTACAAGCCGCTTTGGTAGTCCTGATGACTTCAAATATTTTGTCGATCAATGTCACCAGAATGGCATTGGCGTGATCATCGATTGGGTGCCAGCACATTTCCCTGAAGATGGGCATGGTTTAGCACGGTTTGACGGCTCCCATGTTTATGAATATGAAGATCCACGTAAAGGTTGGCATCCTGATTGGAATTCTTGTATTTACGATTTTGGTAAAGACACGGTACGTCAGTTTTTGGTTGCGAATGCCTTATTCTGGTTAGACAAATATCATATTGATGGACTGCGTGTAGATGCGGTGGCATCGATGCTTTATTTAGATTACTCAAGAGAAGATGGGGATTGGATACCGAATGTTGATGGCGGTAACCATAACTATGAAGCCATTAGTTTATTACAATGGATGAACAAAGAGGTCTATTCCCATTATCCAAATGCCATGACGATAGCAGAAGAGTCTACGTCGTTCGCTAAAGTATCACGTCCGGTATTTGAAGGTGGCTTAGGGTTTGGCTTTAAATGGAACATGGGCTGGATGCATGATTCATTGCATTACATTTCCAAAGATCCGTCCTACCGTCGTTATCACCATGGCGAAATTACCTTCAGTATGGTTTATGCGTTCGACGAGAGCTTTGTATTGCCTATTTCTCATGATGAGGTCGTACACGGTAAAGGTTCATTGTTACGTAAAATGCCTGGGGATGAATGGCAACAGGCGGCAAATCTGCGTTGTTATGCGGCATTCATGTATGCTCACCCAGGTAAAAAGCTGAACTTCATGGGGAATGAAATTGGACAGGCTGAGGAATGGAATCATGATAGTTCGATTAACTGGCATTTGCTTGAGTACGAAAAACACAGTGGGATCCAATCGTTGTATCGTGATTTAAATAACATGTACGCTGATTACCCAGCGTTACATGAATTAGACCATCACTACACAGGCTTTGAATGGATTGACCATGAAAATTCTGAGCAAAGTACCTTGGCCATGTTGCGTCAATCTACAGGTGGCAAGCAGAAAATTTATGCTGTGAGTAACTTTACCCCGATACCACGAACAAATTTCCGTCTTGGCGTAAAAGAACTCGGTGAATATACGGTTTTGCTTAACACTGATGACAAAAAATATTGGGGGAGCGGTCTCAATCTTAGTGCCCACATGACGGCAACGAAAACGCCATGGCAGAACCAACCATATTCTATTAGCTTTTCATTACCGCCGTTGGCGACAGTGTTTATTTTATATAAGGGTAAATAATCGATGACAGGGGCGAATTATCGGGTTCAATCAGGAACCAGTACCTATTTAGGTGCTGTGCTTGATGAAAACGGCTGTAACTTTGCTGTGCATTGTCCTAATGCTGAAAGCGTAACATTGTGTTTATTTAGCAGTAAAGATGAAGAGCAAATTGCGATTATTGATATGCCGGCAAAAACGGGCAAAATATGGCACTGTTATATTGAAGGCATTCAAGCGGGTCAGTTATATGGTTATCGCACTTCTGGCGGAAGTAAAGATACGCCAGGATTTCATTTTAAGCCTGAAAAATTGCTTATTGACCCTTATGCTAAATCCCTAAGTAGACCAATGCATTGGGATGCGAAGTTGTATGCCGGTGATAGTCAAAAAATGATCGCCAAGAGTGTGGTCGTGACTAACATTTTGGCCACAGATCGTCCCGCAAAGCCTAATATACCCCTTGATCACACCGTACTATATGAAGCGCATGTAAAAGGCATGACAGCGCAGCACCCTAAAGTACCGGCTGAGTTGCAAGGTACTTTTTTGGGGCTATGTCAGCCTGACGTGATTAAACATCTAAAACGTTTGGGAATTAGTGCGGTACAACTGATGCCAGTAGCTGCATTTATGCCTGAACCCTACATAACGAACAAAGGCCTGACTAATTATTGGGGCTACAACCCGGTTAATTATTTTAGCCCAGAACCCAGATACGCAGTAAAAGATGCCATCGGTGAATTTAAAACGATGGTGGATACTTTTCATGAGGCTGGTATTGAGGTTATTTTAGATGTTGTGTTCAATCATACGGCAGAAGGGGGCTTAGACGGGCCCATTTTGTCGTTTAAAGGGTTAGACAATTCGTCTTTCTATCTGTTTGAGCGCAATGAATACGGAACGATTGATTATAACAAATTTGTCAATAATTCTGGCTGTGGTAATAGCGTTAACACGGCATTTCCTTATGTACTTAAAATGGTCATGGACGCACTACGTTATTGGGTACAGGAAATGGGGGTTGATGGCTTTCGTTTCGACCTAGCGGCTAGTCTCGGCCGTGACCCTTACGAGTTTTCAACGTTATCAGGCTTTTTTAGAACGATACGCCAAGATCCTGTTCTTGTGGGATGTAAGCTTATTGCAGAACCGTGGGATATCGGTAATGGTGGTTATCGCTTAGGACAATTTCCGTCGAATTGGTTGGAATGTAATGACAAATACCGCGATACCGTGCGGGCATTCTGGCGTGGTGATAAGGGTACAACCAGCGATTTTGCTACTCGTTTACTTGGCTCCAGAGATGTATTTCCAAAAGAAACACGTTCTATTTTAACCTCGGTCAATAACATCACTTATCACGATGGATTTACCTTACACGATTTAGTCAGCTATCAAGAGCGACACAATGAAGCCAATGGCGAGCAAAATCGTGACGGACATGGTCACAATTTATCGTCTAATCATGGTGTTGAGGGACCAACTGATGATCCCGCAATCATCGAAATTCGTGAACGACAAAAAAGGAATCTGTTTACCACTTTGTTATTATCGCAGGGAATACCTCATGTATTAGGGGGCGATGAGTTAAGTCGTACTCAGCAAGGTAATAATAACGCCTACTGCCAGGATAATCCCATCAGTTGGTTGGACTGGGATCTAGATAAAACGAGCCAAAAATTCCTAGATTTTTGCCGTTATGTTATTGGTATTCGTCGACAAAGCGTCTTGTTGCATCATTTACAACTGCAAGATGATAACTATGATTTGGCGCATAATGTCGCCAAAATTTATTGGTACCGACCTGATGGTGCTCGAAAATTAGAAGATGATTGGAACGACCCGAATAATCAATGTTTTGCTTTTGAGTTGCGTGGTGAAGAGTCCACCACCGGAGAGACAACAGAACATTGGTTAATGGTGTTTAATGCTAGTGATCATGACGTGAAGTTTAACTGCCCAGCGTATTTTGGTAATCAGCGCTGGAAGCTGATACTTGATACGCAATATGCTGATTTAAACGAGCAACCTGATGTGATTGTGAATAATTGCTACAAACAGATCAGTAATAGTATTTGTCTGTTTAACGCTATCTAACTCGTTGTTGATACTGAATGCTCTGGCGCTGTTTGTGGTTTGGACAGCGTCAAGTCAGTAGTCCTGTATTATTCACCATTCCTCATTCAATACTGGCACGATCTTTATGCCTGTCTTTGCTGTAAATAGTAGGCTTGCTCGAGATAGATGAATGATGTCGATTGCGTGAGTGGTTCAGGGGAGTTGATAAAACGTGTTTTGGCCTAGTAAACATGATTTTACTCCCCATATTTAAAATTGAATCCAAATATATGAGGTTTAGCGATGAAGTTATCTGAACAACAGTGGCGCGAAAAACTTAACGACGAAGAGTTTCGTGTGGCACGTCTTAAAGGCACAGAAAGACCGTTTACTGGTGAGTTATTAAATAATGATGCGCTAGGGGATTATGTTTGCCGATGTTGTGGTGAGAAGTTATTTGATTCAACTGACAAGTTTGACGCGGGTTGCGGCTGGCCATCTTTTTCTGCTCAAAGTGCAGAAGATAATGTTGAATTCCATCAAGACGACAGTCTTGGTATGCAGCGAATTGAAATTGTATGTAAGCATTGCGATGCGCATTTAGGGCACGTTTTTAATGACGGGCCACAACCAACAGGGCAGCGTTATTGTGTTAATTCTGTCTCCTTGGCATTTAAAGAAAACGATAAATAGTCAGAATTTGCCTATAGGCAGTCAATAATTATCAGCAAAACTGAAAAAAACGGAAAAAAAAGACTTTTTTTTCTGAAAGTTTTTTTCAGTTTTTGATTGTTTTTTGAGCAATTCGGCTATTTGTCATTATTTTAATGAGAAAACGTTCTCTGTTCAATATTGTCAACTAATTGCTCTGCTCGTTCTTCTAATATTCTTAAATTACTAGAGGCAGGTAGGGTCTGCTTAATGTTAACTAGATTAACGTTAGCGACCTTAAACTCATTTGCGACAAACGCCCAAACGTAAGCTTCTGGGTAGTTCTCTTGTTTTAAATTGATAGTACTAAGACTAATGAAAATCTCAGTATCGATTTCATCCTCTTGATTGTAGAGGGACAGCGCCTGATATAGCGCATTTTTGGCCTTTTCTAAATCAAATTTAACATAGTAAGAGGCTAGGCCAAGTTGTAGGCTAGGCGTATTGAGTTTACCTTGATTTTCTTGTAGCAAAAATTCTTTGAGCGCTTCTTTTTTGCCAAAACGAGACCAGTGGTACAGCAGCAAGTGTGGTTCATGAGAGTGTTGCGTTTTACGTATCAAACGGTTCAATTCTCGTTCAGCACTAACTGCTGCTTCTCTGCGCCTAGTTTGCTTCTCAATCTGCACAATATGTTCTATTTGCGCAGCATTATTGATACACACTTTGTATTTCTCAAAATCTTCAAGAAGATAAAAATCGATTAACTCACTGGGCGATTGTTGGTAGGCGTATCTATGCTTGATGATACGGCTCTTCTCGGCTAAGCACCATCCGTCCGGGTTCAGGTCGGCACAAAACTCAGTATGTTCTTTACAGATTTTTTCGGCTGTCATGGGAAACAACACGTCACATCCAGTGGTGGCAAACATCAATAGTAAAATGCCAGCAATACGCATAAATTCCCTTGTAGTTAAATTACCAATATATCGTCATTTTAGACGACAAATTACTGAATTTAGTAAATTTTCAACAATTTGGCGCAATTAGTTCCTTTGATTAGAATAACGACCCATTTTGCTTTGTCCAAGCAATCTCGTCGCTTTTTATGAGCCAACCACGTTTTTGAGAGTTTTTAAAGATCATGAATCAACAATCTGAACAAGCATTAATGAGCAGTTGGCAAGAACGTCAAGAATACGCTGAGCGTATGTTGCCGCTATTGGGTAATTTGTATCGAAATAAGGCCGTCGAAATATCGATTTATGGTCGTCCTATGTTAGGGGCATCAACTATAGATATTATTAAAGCCCACCGTACTGTTCGATTAAAAGAGGGGACGAAGCTGCGCTTACGTGAGAGTTGGCCTTTACTTGAAGAGCTCAGTAAGTTGCCCTTAGCCCCAGCACAGATTGATTTAGGAAAACTAGCTTATGCTTATCATTTTAAAGACGAGCATAAAAGCAAAAATATCGAACAATATTTGCGAGAAGAGCTAAGCGATATTCTAGATGTTGAAGACAATCATCCGGCTCAAGATGTGGTGCTCTATGGTTTCGGTCGTATCGGTCGATTGTTGGCGCGTCTGTTAATTGAACGCCAAGGTAAAACGAATAAATTACGCTTACGCGCAATTGTTGTCCGCGGTGGTAAAGAAGGCGATTTAGAGAAACGTGCTAGTTTGTTACGCCGTGACTCGGTTCATGGGCCGTTTAACGGCAGTATTACAGTGGACAAAGAACGTAATGCTATCAAAGCGAATGGTTCCTATATTCAGGTGATTTATGCAAACTCGCCAAACGAAGTAGACTACAACCAATACGGTATTGAAAACGCTATTGTCGTAGACAACACCGGAATGTGGCGTGATGAAGCGGGTCTTGGTCAGCATTTAAATGCTAAGGGCGTCAAAAAGGTACTGTTGACTGCACCAGGCAAAGGCTCAATCAAAAATATTGTTTACGGCGTAAACGAAAGCGATATTACATCAGAAGATAATATCCTGTCGGCAGCTAGCTGTACCACTAATGCGATCACGCCTGTTTTAAAAGCGCTAGATCAAGAGTATGGGATTAATGGCGGGCACGTAGAGACCGTACATTCCTTTACCAATGATCAAAATCTAATTGATAATTTCCATAAAGCAGATCGCCGTGGACGCAGTGCAGCACTTAATATGGTGATAACCGAAACGGGGGCTGCTAGTGCTGTGGCTAAGGCGTATCCTCAATTGGAAGGTAAGCTTACGGGCAGTTCTATACGTGTGCCGACGCCAAATGTATCCTTAGCTATATTAAATCTGCATTTAGCAAAGAGCACAGATAAGTTGCAAATTAATGCATTTTTGCGTGATATTTCTTTGTTCTCGTCTTTGCAGCATCAAGTTGATTACACCAGCTCGAAAGAGATCGTTTCTACAGATTTGGTTGGTTCTAGAGCAGCTTCAGTCGTTGACTCGCAGGCAACAATAGTAGCGGGTGATCGTGCTACATTATATGTTTGGTATGACAATGAATTTGGTTACAGCTGTCAGGTACTGCGTGTAGTGCAAGATATGGCTGGACTGCATTATCCGAGCTTACCGAAGGTAAAATAATTCAGTTTGGCTGAATAGTGTTTCTAAGTGGGCGTGCTACTTTCTTGTTTTAGTAGCGCGCTTTTTTCGTTTTTATGTGCTACTGGCCGTAAGCCGCTTAACGTAAAAAGTACCAATGCTTTGTTCAAACGGTAAATTCGCGAAAGCGTAACAGGAGATTTACAAGTAGCAAATTATTGCAAATGAGCGCTACAAAAAGCTTTGCACCCTTGGCTTTTTACTTGGACATTATGCTAAATTGTCCGCGGTTAAATCAGATGGACAGTAAATGTGAGAATTAGCAGCAATTTTGATAGTGGTAACATTCGCGTTATCCAAGCAACAAGCGAAAATGACATTCAGTTAGCTATTAAAAAAGATAATCAGTCAGACTTTTATCAATGGTTTCACTTCAAGTTAGATACCCGCCCATGGATATCCCATCGTATTACCATCATTGATCTTGCTAAATCAGCTTATCCCGACGGATGGCAAAATTATCAGGCCGTGGCGTCATACGATAGAGAAGAATGGTTTAGGGTCGAAACGCAATTTGATGGCGAGAAGCTCGTAATCGAACATACTCCCGAGCACGGGCATATTTACTTCGCCTATTTTGCGCCTTACTCCTATGAGCGTCATCTTGATTTACTTGCCTGGGCACAGACCAGCGATTTATGTGAGCAATCGTTTTTAGGGAATACCCTGGATGGTCGTGACATGACAATGTTGACGATTGGTGAAGCCGGCGAAGGCAAGAAAGCTATTTGGATTACTGCTCGGCAGCATCCAGGCGAAACCATGGCCGAGTGGCTTGTTGAGGGACTATTAGAACGACTTCTGGATAAAGATGATGGTCTGGCCCGATTGTTACTTGATAAGGCGGTATTATACGTAGTACCTAACATGAACCCTGATGGGGCTGCCCGAGGGCATTTAAGAACGAATGCGAAGGGGGTTAATTTGAACCGGGAGTGGGCTAATCCGTCGATGGAGAATAGCCCTGAAGTATTTTTGGTTACGCAAAAAATGCAACAAACCGGTGTCGATCTTTTTTTAGATATGCACGGTGATGAAGCGTTACCTTATAACTTTGTAGCCGGTAGCGAGGGTAATCCGAACTATGACGCACGTATTGCTAATTTAGAATCAATGTTTAAAAGTGCGCTGTTAACCGCTACCCCTGAGTTTCAAGATACCTTCGGTTATGATAAAGATGCACCTGGTGAAGCCAATATGACGGTGGCCACTAATGCTGTTGGTCATGCGTTCTCATGCTTAGCTTACACCTTAGAAATGCCGTTCAAAGATAATATAGAAATTCCCGATTCAGCTTATGGCTGGTCACCCGTTCGTTGTAAGCAATTAGGTCAAGACGTACTTGTTGCCATACGTGCTGTGGTAGATGAATTGCGTTAAAGCAATTTATTTGCTGCGTTGAATATCCAACTTAAAATAATAAAATTATAACAATTAAAAACAAAATAAAGTAAGGGGAACAGTGTGGAAGGCTTTCATGATTTACTGAAGTTATTGGATAGTATGTTAGGGGGCGCATGGTGGTTTCCCTATGTTTTATTAGGAACAGGTTTATTTTTTACGATTTACCTTAAATTCCCACAAGTTCGTTTTTTTAAACATGCGTGGTTGGTTGTTACTGGTAGGTACGATCATGAGGGATCACCTGGCGATACGACGCATTTTCGTGCTCTTACAACGGCATTATCAGGCACAGTCGGGACGGGGAATATAGGCGGCGTGGCATTCGCAATATTCTTAGGGGGTCCTGCTGCCTTGTTTTGGATGTGGGCAACCGCTTTTTTTGGTATGACGACCAAATTTGTAGAGGTGACGTTATCGCATAAGTATCGGGTAGAAACCGCTGATGGCACTATGGCGGGTGGTCCAATGTACTATATGGACCGACGCTTAAATATGAAATGGCTGGCAGTCGCGTTTGCTATCGCAACTGTTATCAGTTCATTTGGTACTGGAAATTTACCCCAAAGTAATAATATAGCGGCCAGTATGGAGTCAACCTTCGGCTTTGATCCGTTAGTGGTCGGCAGTGTGCTAGGTGTAATGCTAGGCTTGGTTATTTTAGGGGGGATAACGCGTATAGCTGCAGTTACCTCAAAAATTGTTCCCTTAATGGCGTTTATTTACCTTATTGGGGCTCTGGCGGTTATATTTGCAAACTTAGAAAATATTGGGCCCGCATTTGCCTCGGTTATTGGTGATGTCTTTACCGGCTCTGCGGCAACAGGTGGCTTCTTGGGTGCAACAATAGCGTATGCTTTTAACCGCGGAGTAAACCGAGGCCTGTTTTCAAATGAAGCAGGTCAAGGGTCCGCGCCGATTGCGCACGCTGCTGCAAAAACTGATGAACCTGTGTCAGAAGGTATGGTGTCTATTTTAGAGCCATTTATCGATACAATTATTATTTGTACCCTTACCGGCTTGGTTATCTTATCTTCCGGCGTATGGAAAGAAAAACATCACAACGTTTTCGATCGCAGTGACATGATGATTGTATCTGGCGCCTACACTGATACCGATGAAAGTGATCGCCAGCAGCTTTATGCTTATATCAACAATCTTGATACCTCAGAAGTTACCCCATTTAATGGTGAAATACAGATTGTTAACGGTAAAGCTATTACTACGGGTTATACCTTGTTAAATGCACGCTCTGTGGCAGAAGATGTGAAATTTACTTTTGGTGAAGATGAAGACTTATTTACCGGTAAATTGAAGGTTGTTGATGGTGGGTTGATAAAAGATAATATAGTGGTCTCAGGCAATTCGTTAATTCACTCAGCGAGTTTAACTGCATTAGCCTTTACCAAAGGTTTTTTTGGTGAGTCCGGTAAGTATATTGTGTCTGTTGGTCTATTGATGTTTGCCTTTTCTACCGCTATCGCTTGGTCATATTATGGTGACCGTGCTATGACCTATTTACTTGGACCACGGGCCGTTATGCCATATCGTGTCGTTTATGTATTTGCCTTTGTTTGGGCGGCTGTTTCAGATACAACACTCGTATGGACGTTATCCGCAGTGGCTATTGTAGTGATGACGTTGCCTAACTTATTGGGTATATTTTTACTGCGCAAAGAAATGAAAGAATCAGTAGATAAATACTGGGAAGATTTTAAAAAAGAACACAAATCAAAATAATACAGTAAGAAAATTAAGCGCGGCATTGTCCGCGCTTTCGTGATCTCATGTCACGGTAAATTCTTTAATCATAAATGTAGTGGAGTGAATAATGGCGTTAATTGATTGCCCGTCGTGCAATAAAAAAATCTCTGATAAAACGGATCTGTGTAATCACTGCAATTTCGCAGTGGGTGATGCCAGTGAAGAAGATATTGCTCGCAAACGCAATTTACAAAAATATATGCAATCTCAAAAGATACAAACCCAGTCCATGATAGCAATGCTAATGTTCGTATCAGGTTTCGGCTTTATGTACTGGGGAGGCGCTGAACCTAGAGACCTACAGTACAATATTGCCGTTGGTGTCGCGCTGATTGGTTTTGTTTGGTACATAGTTAATCGAGTGCGTCTAGTATTTCTCAAGAAGTCTAATTAATGAACCCAGAAATGTTACTTAAGTCGATGACCCCAGAGGTCTATCAAAAATTACTACAGGCAGTGGAAACCGGAAAGTGGTTAGACGGCAACCCGTTAACGGATAGTCAAAAAGATACTACCATGCAAGCCGTGATGCTTTATCAAGCCAAAGTACTCAAATCAGATCAACATATGACGATTGGGGAAGGTGGCGAAATCGTGCAAAAAAGTCGTCAGCAATTCAAGCAAGAGCTCAATGAAAAAAACACAATAGCGCGGTTCACCGAAAATGATATTTAAAAAACTGTTTCGACCTAAGTACCAAGATCCTAAGCCTCAAGTAAGGATTACAGCAATAGCGTCTTTATCTGCTGATATCCCTGAGCAAAAATCGATTTTACATGAACTCGCATTTAACGATGAAGACGTGAATGTGAGTCTAGCTGCGTTGAACAAGCTTAATAGTTTTGTACTGTGGTACAAAATGGCAGAAATTGCTAAAAATGAACGTATCGCTAAGCGTGCGCAACAAGTCGTTGAACATACGTTATTTAGCGAAGATGATAGCGTTATGGGCCTAGATGAAAAGCGGGCATTCGTTTTTGAGTGTAAAAATAACAAGTTATTGGAACGCTTACTAAAACAAACTTGGGTACACAAAGAACCTGAATTAGTACTCCATATTTTAGCTGTTTTAAACAAACCTCAATTGGCGTTGCCTATTCTGCTTTCCAGCAATGATGATCCGTTGCAACGCGCTCTATTGGTTTATGCTGATACCGAGAGCAGCTTACTGAAAGTCATTAAAAAAGCGCCCTCAGAGACGATAAAAAAACAAGCCCAGGACAAACTCGCGAAAATTCAGTTTAGTAAAACACAACATATTGACGTTGAAAAAGGCACCCGTTTAGTGCTATCGCGTTTAATGGCACTAAAAGACCAACGGGATTACCGCAAGCTAGTGGATATTCGGGTAGAACTAGACGAGCAATTCGGTCAATTTACAGCGCAGTTCGACTGTTTGTCGAGTGATAAACGTGACGAATTTAACACCAAGTATACTGAACTAAGTAACAAGCTAGCTATTTTGGATGCCGAACTCGCTCCCTTGTATCATGCTGAACAACACAAACGTGAATTAGTGATCAGCGTGAAGCAAGTTACGGCGGATACTCAGGCGGTCTTAGTCTGGTTATCAGATATGATTTCTGGTGATATTTCGGCGGTGACGTTAGCCCAAACTGAACAGGCGCAAACAGAAATACAAAATCGCACAGTGCGTATTGAAGCCTTATTAAAAGAAACTAAAGATGCAGGTTTATTCAGTGCACAAAAGGAATTGGACGCATTGCGTGAAGCGTTATTAAAACGTCAACATACCTATAATCATCTTCCAGCGTTTCAAGATGCGCTAAAGCAAGCCAGCGCACTAATCTCTGATTTTAGTGCACAAGCTTTGCCGGTAAAGGTATCAGATATTGAAAGAGCTAAACCGGTATTGCATCAGATGAAAACGCAGTGGCGTGGACTTCGGGAGCCTTATCAAGACAGTTGGCCAAAAGCCCTTGATACTCAATTCTCAGCTTTGCAACGAACATGGCAAGATACGTTAAAATCTCTTTCTTTAGGTGTGACGCAAGACATAAATCGATTCCGCAGCAAAGCTAAAGCAGTCGATTCGTTAATTGATCAGGGTAAATACAAAGCGGCGATGGGCTTGTTTACTAAGGTCAGTAAATGGTTTTATGCCTTACCAGAGGTTGAGCAAAGCCGAAATGTCCGAGTATTTGCCCAATCTAGCCATAAGATTGAAGAAATAAAATCATTGCAAGCCTATATCGCTTTGCCACGTAAGCCTGCATTACTGGATGAAGTAAAAGCGCTAATCGCGGCTAATATATCCGTTTCTCTGCGTTCCGCTCAGGTTAAGGATATGCGTAGTCGTTGGAGTAGCCTTGGTGTATTGAATACGCCAGAAGATGATGCCATCAATGCACAATTCGATGTGCTTATCGAGCAGGCATTTGCGCCATGTCGAGAACATTTTGAAAAACAGCAGCAAAAGCGAGTCGATAATTTAGCCCAAAAACAGACGTTATTAAATGATATTTCTGCTTTGGCTGAACAAGATATAGCTGACGATGCGGTTGTGAAAAAAGTGCAGCAAATTCAACAGAAATGGCAGGCAATAGGGGACGTTGATTTCACCCTTAAAATTGAATTGAACAACAAGTACCGTGAAGCGTTAGCACCGTTTAAAAAACGAATTGAAAGCTATTTTAATGACAATGCTGCGTTGAAACTTGCATTAATCAAACAGGCTCAGGACTTATCGAATACCGACGACATTCTTAATGCCGTAGAGCACGCGAAAACCTTGCAGGACAAATGGAAGCAGGTTGGGCCGGTTCAACGTAAACAGGAAAATCCGTTATGGAACCAGTTCCGCGAAGCCAACGATTTAGTTTTTGCTAAGCGAAAAGAACACAATCAACAGCAAAAATCTGTTCATACCGAACAGATAAATATTGCTCAAGCGTTGCTGTTAGATATGCAACAGTCAGTGAAGGCGGGTAGAACAGTTGGCGAACTTGATGATGCTTTGCTTAAGCAAGGAGAGTTTGAGAGCTTACTCCAGTCATTACCTGCCGTGCAAAGTGCCAGCATAAGAAAGCGATGGCTTGCGCTGCTTGATGAACGCGAGACGAAACTTGTGACCTTAAAACAGCGAGCTAAGCAGCAGAGTTTCGACGAACTATTCTCAATACTGCAACGCTGGGAGTCGTCTGAGATACCGCAAGATATTGAGACATTACCTAACCATTGGCAGCAATCGTTTAAAGGGCAAAATGAAAGTGAAGTGCCTCGCCATAAGCTTACCTTAATGCTTGAATTGCTCTGCGATGTGTCTTCGCCTGAATCAGATGAAACACTACGCAAGGAAGTTCAGCTACAGCTAATGGCTGATAAACTGCAACAAGGGGTTGAGTATGATAAATCTGTTTTGCTTAAACAATGGATCCAGCATGGACCAGTGGCTCAGCAAGAACAGATACTGTTGCAGCGTACACAGCGATGTTTTATATAATAGGTTTATTATTCAGCTAACATTAGGCGACGATGGTTTCTAAGGTTAGTGAGAGCTTTACTTTATGCACGGGGCGAGTCCCGTGCCATTTCTGACAGACTGAGTAGCAATTAATTTGAATACATCTAATTCTGTGGTATCCAGTATTCGTTTGAATAAATTTATCAGTGATTCTGGTTTTTGCTCACGTCGAGAGGCGGATAAATTAATCGAAAGTGATCGGGTGTCCATTAACGGTGTGATACCAGCGCTTGGTACTAAAGTGTTGCCCGGTGATGAGGTGCGTGTTGATGGCCAATTGATTAAAGCTAGCGCAGAGAATAAATCTGACAGAGTTTATTTAGCTTATCATAAACCAGTAGGTATCACGTGCACCACTGAACGGCATATTAAAGGCAATATTATAGATGCGATTGGTCACAGCGAACGCATCTTCCCAATAGGCCGTTTAGACAAACCATCTGAAGGGTTAATATTTTTAACCAGTGATGGGGACATCGTTAATAAAATTTTGCGCGCTGAGAATGCTCACGACAAAGAATATATTGTAACTGTTGATAGACCCCTTACAGAGCGCTTTATTCAAGCTATGGGAGCGGGGGTGCCAATACTTGATACGATTACTAAACCTTGTACGGTCACTATGCAGAGTAAGTTTGTATTTCGTATCATTTTGACGCAAGGCTTGAATCGGCAAATTCGGCGAATGTGTGAATATTTAGGCTATAACGTGACAAAATTAAAACGCAGTCGGATTATGTCTATCCGCTTGGCCGGACTAAAAGTAGGGCAATGGCGGAATTTAACGCTGGACGAAATGAATGAGATAAATAGTGCAGTGGCGGATTCTAAAAAGACTGCTTTAATTGAACCATCGAAAAAGTTGGCTGAAAATCGAACACCTAAACGGAGTTCGTCGAGGGGACTTAAGTCCCGGGCTGTGAATAATAAGCATTAAGTGATTAAGTTTTTATAAACGAAATGATTAAGTAGAGGACGAATGTGTTGCCACATTCGTCCTTTTTTTTAGAAGAAAATCGAGTTTTTATTATTTTTATTATCTTTATCAATCTCTATCAAAACTGATGAGTGACTGGCTTTTGAATCATTAAAGTTGATAGGTATATTTAAGTAGCGTTAATACAATGCTCGAATAGCAAATGGAAATGGGCAAACCAAACTTCACAAAATGCTTAAATTTGTAGTTACTTGCGCTGAACACTAAAAGATTGGTTTGGTATCCGTAGGGCGAAATAAAACTCGCGCTAGCAGCAAAGGCTACAGCTAATGCGAACGGCATAAGCGGCACTCCTAACGTTTCTACTAACCCATATGCAAACGGAAACATTAAGGCTGCAGCTGCGTTATTTGTTACCACTTCTGTTAACAACAAGGTCGCTAAATAGACGACGACTAATGCCATAAATGGACTTGAGCTTGCCATACTAGGCTCAAGGTAATGGGTTAGCGTACTTATTACTCCCGCGCTTTCTAAGGCGCTAGCGAGGCTTAGGGCTCCGACTATGACAATGATCAACTCAAGAGGAAGATGACGCTTGATTTCATTGGTTGACGTCACACCCGTAGCGACCAGTATTGCTAAAAAGAAGACTAAACCTGTTGCCAAAGAGATAACTGAGGTAGCTGCTAAGCCTATTGTAATGGCAAAGCCACCTAACGTTATCCACTCTTGTTTATTCAGTAACTTGGTGGCGACTTTTTTCTCAGACAAGATAAAAAAGTTTTTCGTTAAATTTTGCCGTTTAACAAAATCTGGGCCCGTTGCGAGCAATAAAAAATCACCCGATTGCAGCTTAATTTCGCCTAATTTGCCAGATAACGTTTCACCATCTCGGCGAATAGCCACTACAGCGGCATCAAACAGGGCACGAAAACCGACACTCTTAAGGGTTTTACCGATGATTTGTGCGCGATTAGAAATAATGACTTCGGTGAGGTTTTCCCTAAGTAAACCATTGGATTCAGCAAATAATTTTAACCCTTTAATATGGCTGAGGTTATCTACTTTATGAATGTCACCGGAGAAAATCAGTTTGTCGTTTTCTTGTATCACTAATTCGGGGTTTACTGGGCTAATAAGTTTTCCATTTCTAACGACCTCAACTAAAAACAGCTCAGGGAGGTTTCGTAAGTGATTTTTCTCAACGCTTTTGCCTACTAATTCAGAATCTGGTTCTACTTTAGCTTCAATGAAATAACTGTTGTATTGACGATTTTTATTTTCAATGACCGGTAAAATTGGGGTCAAAAAGAACATTAACAATCCGCAACTTAATCCTGCCACAAGGCCATATAGGGTGAAATCCCAAAAATTAAAACCCGGGTGGCCATGCTCACGCATAAAGCTGTCTACGATAAGGTTAGTCGAAGTACCGATAAGGGTGACGGTTCCTCCTAGTATTGCTGCATAAGACAGAGGAATGAGCAAACGTGACGCTGGGTGATATTGATTTTGCTTAGTTGGACCAATTAAACTCGCCACTACTGCTGTGTTGTTTAATAAGGCGGATGACGCAAATGCCAAACCAAACAAACGCCAAAAGCTGCGTTTGAAACTGGGAACAATAAGCGTGCGCCCTAAGCGTTTTACAAGTGAGGTTTTATCCACGGCTGTACTGACGATTAGCAGTAATATCAGCGTGATAAGACCTTGGTTGGTAAAGTTGTTAACGACATTAGCAACGGTTAATTGCTGACACAGAATAAGTGCCAGTAATGACCCTGCAAAAATAGAAGAAGGGCGCTTATTCGTAAGAATAAGCGCCATTAATGTGCCGGCAAATATTGCTATTACCAGTAACTGGTTTATGTCCATATAGTATCGACGAGGCGCCTACGGTTTAGTAATATCAGCGGCATTCCAATGAGGGAAGTGCTTTCTAACCAGCGTATTAAATTCAAGTTCGAACTCTGAAAACTCAGTTTTCGCAGCAGAATCTTGGATAGCGTCAATGACCATGCCCGCACCAACCGTACCGTTAGACAGGCGGTCAATGATGATAAACGCACCTGTTTCACGGTTTTTAGTATAGGGATCGCAGGCAACTGATTGCGTCAGCTTTATTTTTCCTACACCAATTTCATTTAAATTAAGACGCACGGCATCTTTATGTTCCATGGTGTTAACGTCAATTTGATATTCAATATCAGTCACGCTACCTGGCACAAATTTGGTGGCAAACTTGAAGCCGTATTGCTTATTCGGCATTAATGGGGTTTCATCCATCCATACTAAATTGACTTCGTAAGCATTGCTTTGCAGTGGTAAGTTATCTGATTTTACAATCATGTCACCGCGAGAAATATCAATTTCGTCTTCCAGCGTAATGGTGGTCGTCAGTGGCGTGTACGCAACGTCCTGCTCACCTTCGAAACCAACGATAGCGCGAACCGTAGATTGCTTACCTGACGGAAGGGCAGTGATTTTATCGCCTTTCTTGATTTGGCCCGAAACCACCGTTCCTGCAAAACCACGAAAGTTTAGATTCGGGCGGTTGACATACTGAACTGGGAAGCGGAAGTCATCGATATTTGCATCATTAGCAATTTCGATATTTTCCAACGTTTTCATCAGTGTAGTACCTTTAAACCAAGGCGTATTTTCACTCTTGTTAACAACGTTATCGCCATCTAATGCTGATATCGGTATGAATTGGATATCCGGTATATCAAGTTGTTCAGAAAACGTTAAATAGTCTTTTTTGATGTTCTCATACACATCTTCACTGAATTCCATCAAATCCATCTTATTGATCGCTACAATGACGTGCTTAATACCAAGTAACGAAACTAAAAATGAGTGACGACGAGTCTGAGTTTTAACACCTGCACGTGCGTCGACAAGTATAATGGCTAAATCACAGGTTGATGCACCGGTGACCATGTTCCGCGTGTATTGTTCGTGCCCTGGCGTGTCAGCAATAATAAATTTACGTTTATCGGTTGAAAAGTAACGATAAGCCACGTCAATAGTAATGCCCTGTTCGCGTTCTGAGGCTAAACCATCCACTAATAGGGCTAAATCAACTTTATCACCTGTGGTACCAGACTTTTTACTGTCTTTGGTAATGGCAGCAAGTTGATCCTCGTAAATCATTTTTGAGTCGTGGAGCAAGCGACCAATAAGGGTGCTTTTTCCATCATCTACACTACCGCAGGTTAAAAAACGCAACATGTCTTTTTGTTCGTGTTGCTCCAAGTAAGCAAGGATATCGGATTGTAATAAGGCGTTTTCGCTATTCATGATCAGCAACTCACAAGAAAATAAGGGTTTAAAACGGATTCTTTTTGATTGTAACTAAGAGGCTTGGCGTGTTCGTCAAACACATTGGCAGCACTTTCGATAACAGTAACTTTGCCGCCAGCAGCTCTGACAACTGCATCGGCCGCGCCGGTATCCCACTCAGATGTAGGACCTAAACGAGGGTATAAGTGCGCAGCTCCCTCCGCAACCAAACATAATTTCAATGAACTTCCCATAGCGACGAGTTCAGGATTACCCCCCAATTTTGTGAGCAAGGCTTGAATGTCAGGGCTTTGGTGCGAACGGCTACCTACAACGCGCCATTCTTCGTTATCTGTCTTTGCTTTTGGTGTTATCGCTACGCGGCGACCATCACCTTCTAGCTTGTACGCGCCTTTACCCACAATGCCGACATAGGTTTGCTTTAACACAGGCGCATAGACCACACCAAACACAGGTTCGCCATTATCGATAAGGGCTATATTGACAGTGAACTCGCCATTCTTCTTAATAAACTCTTTTGTGCCGTCCAGCGGATCAACCAGCCAGTATTGAGTCCACGTTTGGCGCTCAGACCAAGGGATGTTTGCGGATTCTTCTGATAAAATAGGCAAATCAGAAACAGCTTTTAAACCATCCACAATGCAATTGTGGGCGGCTAAATCCGCTTCTGTTAACGGACTTTTATCTGACTTTTCATAGATGGCAAAATCACGCTGGTATATGCTCATAATGGCATCACCCGCTTGATGAGCGAGGACCGTGATGCTTTCTACTAATTTGCTATCTAACATTAGTCAATCAGTCCTTTTTGTTTCAATTGAGTGAACAATTGCTCCGCTGATTCTTGAGCACTCTGACCAGAAAAGTCGAGAGATATTTCTGGAGACTCCGGCGCTTCGTAAGGCGAACTGATACCGGTGAAGTCGCTTATCTCGCCGGCTCGAGCTTTTTGATACAAGCCTTTAGGATCGCGCTTTTCACACTCTTCAAGGGGGGTGTTTACAAACACTTCTACGAATTCATTGTCTTGCAATAATTTGCGACAATAATCGCGCTCGCCTTTAAATGGAGAAATAAAAGCAGTTATCACAATCAAACCTGAATCAACAAAAAGCTTGGCTAATTCACTGATACGACGAATATTTTCTACCCGATCTTTATCGCTGAACGTTAAATCGCCATTAAGACCATGGCGGACATTATCACCATCGAGCAAGTAGGTATGTTTATCATTATCTGCTAATTTTTTCTCTAGTAAATTAGCAATCGTGGACTTACCTGAGCCGCTTAAGCCGGTCAACCAAATCACGCATGGCTTTTGCCCTTTAGCCTCAGCACGGCGTTCCTTGTCGACTTCATGTTGATGCCAAACAATGTTGTCTTTCATTAGAAATAACCTTCCATTTTCTTCTTCTCCATAGAGCCAGAAGAGTCATTGTCGATCATTCGTCCTTGGCGTTCAGATGTTTTGGTTAACAACATCTCTTGGATAACTTCAGGTAGGTTATTCGCCGTCGATTCAACTGCACCTGTTAGGGGATAACAGCCAAGGGTTCTGAAGCGGACAGAACGCATTTCAGGTACTTCACCTTCTCTCATTGGCATACGATCATCGTCTACCATGATCAACAACCCGTCGCGCTCAACAACTGGACGCGGCTTAGCTAAGTACAATGATGGTATTTCGATGCCTTCCATATAAATGTATTGCCAGATATCCAGCTCGGTCCAATTCGACATAGGGAATACACGGATACTTTCCCCTTTGTTGATTTGGGAGTTGTAGATGTTCCATAATTCGGGACGTTGATTTTTTGGATCCCAACGATGATTTTCATCCCGAAAAGAATAAACACGCTCTTTCGCTCGAGACTTTTCTTCATCACGACGAGCACCACCAAAGGCCGCATCAAATTTATATTTATTTAATGCTTGCTTCAAACCGGCCGTTTTCATGATATCGGTGTGTTTGGCGCTGCCGTGAACAAATGGGCTAATATCCATGTCGACACCGTCTTGATTGATATGTACGAGTAAATCTAAATCGTGCTTTTTCGCCATTTTATCCCGAAACTCAATCATTTCGTGAAATTTCCACGTGGTATCAACATGCAATAATGGAAATGGAATTTTGCCTGGAGCAAATGCCTTGCGGGCCAAATGCAACAGCACCGATGAATCTTTACCTACGGAGTAAAGCATGACGGGGTTGTCAAACTCGGCAGCTACTTCACGAAAAATGTGAATACTTTCCGCTTCTAGCTGTTTCAGATGGGTAACGGTTGGAATCGACGAAGTCATATAGTTTCTCGTGCTAAGTTAAAAGAATATACTAAAATGTTATATGCATAGAACCTTATCATGGAAATGCGCAGCCATGATATATTTTTTAAAAATATATCATGGCAATATGTCACTAGCGGCAATCGATTTAACTGAGTGCTTTTAAACGTTCTTTTGCCCAAAGTTGGGATTGTTGAAACATTGAAAAGGCAGCATCAAAATCCACAGCCAAGTTTTCGCAGAGCTTACTTACCTCACTCCACTGCCCATTTTCAAAACATTCGCTCAACATCAGGTACTGAGCGTGCTCACCGCTGCGCAAAACAATACTGTCTTTAATCGCTTGAGAAATTGGGAGTTTCTCCATGAGTTGTGCAATATCTGCATCAAGCATGGCATCAAGTAACGACAATAGCCCTACTAAAAACGCCGACGCTATACCGTCTCTTTGGTTAGTATATTCGGTAAGTAGTTCGCAGTAATGTGCCCTTGATAAAGACATCACTGTTAGCTCAGCAGGCTTACCTTCGCTAAATTGTGCAGTAAATAATAAGGAAACAAGACGTCTCAGCTCATTTTGCCCTAAAACAACTATAGCTTGTTTAATGGTTTCAATTTTTTTAGTGCGTTGAAAAATGGGTGATTGCGCATAACGCAGCAATTTAAATGAAAGATTGACGTCAGATTCAAATGCTTGGGTGATTGAATTAATGTCAGGGTCGTCTTTCGCCATTTCGCCCATGAGTTTAGCGATAGACATTTGCGAAGGGGTGAGAGCTGCATTTTTAATAAGTTCTGGCCTACTAAAAAAGTACCCTTGAAAATAACAACAACCGTAATGCAACGCTTGTAAATATTCTTGTTGAGTTTCAATCTTTTCCGCCAGTAATTTAATTTTAGGAAAGGGTTTGATGGCTTCAATTATTTGCAGAATTTGCTGTTCAGATGTTTCTTGATAGTCAATTTTAATAATATCCACATAGGGATAAAAATGCAGCCAAACACTTTGGTGTATATAGTCATCTAGGGCAATGATATAGCCCTTTTCTTTTAAGTCTATGCAAGCATTGAGTAGTTTTTTACCAGGTTTGACAGTCTCCAATATTTCCACCACTATTTTCTCTTTAGGTAACATCAGTGGATAACCTTCGAGTAAAGAATTATGGGTGAAATTGATAAAGGCTAAGGTGCTAGGCAACAAGCTGTCTAGCCCTAAGTTGAACTGTAAGCCAGTCACCATTTTGGCGGTGGCTTCATCTTCATTTATATTTGGAAATCTATTCTCCAAACTATCCCGAAATAACAACTCATAGGCGAATAGCGTTTTGTCAGCATGCAAAATGGGTTGCCTAGCGGCATAAAAATTCATTTAGATTCCCTGTTAAAACATCATTGTGCGTTTTTGCCATTAGCCATTGATTCATTCAATGAAAGTTTTACTTTTTCAAACGTCTTAAGTACCGTGCTGTCACGTTGCTCTGACATTAGGCTGAGCGTTACGATGGTCAAACTTGATAATATAAAGCCTGGTACAAGTTCATATAACCAAGCGCTCAAAGGTTGACCGTTAATATTAAGCGGTAAATAAATCCATAGTAGCACTGTTAACGCACCCACTAACATGCCACTTATGGCTGAGAGAAGCGTCATGCGTTTCCAAAAAAGGCTGAACAGAATCAAGGGACCGAATGCTGCGCCAAATCCCGCCCAGGCGTTGCTCACTAAGGATAGAATACTACTGTCTCTGTCGTAGGCGAGGTAAATGGAAACCAAGGCTACCAATACAACCGATAATCGGCCGACAATAATCAATTCGTGTTGGCTTGCATCGCGTCGGAAAAACACTTGGTAAAAATCACTGGTTAATGAGCTTGATGTAACCAATAGTTGCGATGAAATAGTACTCATTATAGCCGCTAATATAGCGGCTAATAAAAAGCCGCCAATCAAAGGGTGAAAAAGCAGCTGTGATAAGTAGATAAAAATAGTTTCAGGATCACTAAGTTGAGTGCCGTTTTTCGTCACATAAGCTAGCCCCAATAAACCTGTTGCCAATGCCCCTGTAATCGCCACAACCATCCAGGAGATGCCAATAGTTTGTGCGGTTTTAATGTCATTTACACTGCGGATTGCCATAAAACGCACGATAATATGTGGCTGACCAAAATAGCCGAAACCCCAAGACAGCATAGATATAATAGCAATGGACGATACCACTTGCCCATTTGAAGCATTAACAAACATATCAAGATATTGCCCATCTAAGGTACCTAGAGATTGCGTGACCCCTTGCCATCCACCGAGATCGACAAGCACCACGACTGGCACTAAGACCAAAGCAATAAACATAATACAACCTTGAACAAAATCAGTAATACTTACCGCCATAAACCCGCCGAAGAGGGTATAGGCGACTACAACACCGGCTGTAATATATAGCCCTAATTCATAATTTAAACCGAATGAAGTTTCAAATAATTTTCCGCCTGCGACCACACCCGAAGAAGTGTACAAAGTGAAAAATAACACGATAACAATGGAGGATAAGATACGTAAGATATGTTTTTTGTCGTTGAAACGGTTTTCAAAGTAATCGGGAATGGTGATTGCGTTGTTCGCCACCTCTGTGTAGACCCTCAGTCGCGGGGCAACCAACACATAATTTAGATAAGCCCCTATGACTAATCCAATAGCAATCCACGCACTGGAAAGACCGGTGAGATACATGGCGCCGGGTAAACCCATCAACATCCAACCACTCATGTCAGATGCGCCTGCCGACAAGGCGGTAACTTTAGGACTCAAGTTACGTCCGCCGAGCATATAGCCCTCAACATCGGTATTCGCTTGCTTGAACGAGTAAACACCAATACCTAACATGGCAATAAAGTACAATCCTAAGGATATAAAAGTAGCTGTTTCCATGATGTCCTTCAATTATTATGGGAAATTATCATTATTAATGAGAGGCAGTTTAAAATTTGCGTCTATTTTTTTAACCATGCTAACAAGCAACCTAGGAATACACTAGTGTCAGAGTTATATAAAACCCGTGTTCTGTCTTTTGAACAAATGAAGTTGATTGATTTATACGCAATTTTGCGATTACGTCAGCAGGTTTTCGTGATTGAACAGCAAAGTATCTATGACGATATCGACAATTGTGATCAAGTGAGTATGCACATTTGTGTTTACCAAGAGGACGAATTAGTGGGTTACGCGCGAGTAAGGGAGGCAGACCCCGGCCAGCTTGCTAAAATTGAACGCGTGGTTTGCTGCGCTAATCATAGAGGGGTTGGTCTGGGACAGATGTTAATGCACCTGTCGGTTGACCTTATTCAGAAGCGCTATTGTGTAGAAAATATTATGCTGTCTGCCCAAACTCACGCCAGTGATTTTTATGTCAAACTTGGTTTTCAACGCCAAGGTGTATCTTATGATGATGGAGGCATTGAGCATATTGATATGTATCTGATAAATAATTAAATGCTAGGCAAAAAAAGGAGCTGGCGCTCCTTTTGAATAGATCTACACGAACATCTTTTATGCGGAAAAAGTCATTCGTTTCATTAACTTGTCTTTAGTTTGCTCTACGTCATGTACGTTTTCACTGACCACAATTAAGCTAGCATTTTGCAATTCTACCGCTTCAGCGGTTAAATAACCGTCGCTTACTTTATCATTGGCTTTATAGCCGTTTTTGTGGGGAACAACGAATACGGTCACTTTACCGTTTTCGCCCTGCATGACTAAATGCAAGCTTTTCACACCTTTGTAATCACAATGGTTGGCATAATAAACTTGGCCTATTTCTTCGTCTAAATGGCCACCATATTGTACTAATTTAGCATTCACCTGCTGCAATGAAAAATCTTCATTGGCGTCAAGTGCATGTGGACCTTCGTGATATACATGTGCTAATGACTGTTGTGACATATCAATATAATTTTGTTGCTGCCACAAGGTAAAACTCACTCCCACTACAAAAGCGAGTGATGCTGCCAATGCTAAATGAACCCGCGCGCGCTTTTTATCATGACGATGGGTTTGCATCGTTTGACGTAAAATCAGTTTATGCGCCAGATCGTCTGGTACATCTACCTTCATAGCCGCGTGCATGCTCGCGTCAATTCTCTTTTGCTCAGACCAAAATTCTTGTTTTGCAGGATCTTGTGCTGCTGCTTCTTTGACACGAATGTCATCGCAATTGGGATCAGCATAAATGGTTCTGCGAAACTCTAAATCATCCATTTTTCCGTTCTCGATTGTCATTTGATTTCTCTAGTGCCTCTTTTATTTGGCTTCGTGCCCGAAATAGACGGGTCATCACGGTATTTTTGTTCAAATCCAATTGTGCCGCAATTTCCTCGCCGCTGTATCCAAACATAATCTGTAACATTAACGGCTCACGATATTCTTCACTTAAGGAAGCCATTATCGTACGTAACTCTCGATGCTCAATTTCGACCTCGTGAGTCAACTGGTCGTCAGAGATAGACACATCATCAATATCAACCAAATCAAATTGCTTACGTTCAAACCGTCTGGCATTCTCGCGCCGCAGGATCGTAATCAACCAAGACTTAGCAGCCTTTTCGTCCTTAAGTGAATCTAGAGACTTCCAAGCGCGCAAGAAAGTTTCTTGCACTATGTCTTCGGCAACTGCTTTATCTCTAACCAGCCAATACGCATAGCGAAATATATCGCCATGTAGGGCATAGACTAGGGTTTCATATCTTTTTTGTTTATCTAGCATGTCACTAGAGACCGAGGCTTTTTTAAAATGCTTTCGCAAATTCATTATTTAATTTCCGCCTGTATTATTGCTTTTTATTATTCGTTAATGCGCAGTATAGTGCAAATAAGGTGGGGACTCGATTGAACACAAGTATGAGTAGCGCCCATTTATAGCGTAAACCCGCAAAAAAATACGGGCATACGCTATTATTAGTAATCTTATATTCGCTACTTTGACTGATACAAGGGGGGTAAGCTGTCGGCACTTTTTTGTTTACCCAGCAGTTGTTTACGCAATGCTGTCACGGTATTTATAAACTTTTCACTTTCCCATTGATGCGCACTCGGGCTGAACTTGCTTGCATATAGCTTATTAATTTCATTATCTAATGGCTCATGATGCAGGTCGCGTTGTATCTGAGCCAATGAATGATTGGCCTGACTACACAACGCGTTTAACCAATTGGTCAATGCTGGCACGATGACACTATTATCTTGTTTTGTTGCAGCGCTTAGCAATATCTTCCATGCCTTTTTTTCAGACAGATTAGCGGATAATTCTGGTGATTCTTTATAAGTAGGACGCAAGGCTCGATTGACGTGAATCGCCCACCCAGCGAGCGTGATTAACCATAGAAAAAGTAACACCCAACTGCTCCAAGACCACCAGGGTGAATTAACAGAAGCTTGAGGTGTCGCTGCGTTCAATTCGACTTTGGGCGCAGGCGCAGAGATAACATCAGTCTGGGTAGGGATTTGAGGTGAAGGCATATTAGCCGAAGACGCATCCATTTTACTGGGTAACACAGTGACCGAGCGTTCGGGCAAGGTGGCATACTCAACTTGGCCACTGACTATGTTAAACCAAGGGACCTTCACTTCGGCAAACGTAATTTTGCCTGCTTGGCTAGGAATAATAGCAATTGTTTCTGTACGCTGAGCAATTAAGGTGTTGTCTTTTTCTATGGTCGTCGTATTTGCTTGATTCGGGTACACCTTAACGCTTTGCGGGTACTGGCTATTGATTTCAGGAAGTTGGGCCTCATCAACACCCACTGCGGTTAACGTAAGTGTACGTGTGATGGGTTCACCCACGGTAAACTGGTCGTCGGTAGGTTGCCATTCTTCGTGTAGTTCAACATAGTCACTAGGCAACCACGTACCTGAATAATTTTGCGGAATGGGTTTAACCGTTATTTCCTGCGGTGGTCCAACTCGGCTGATGGTTTTGCTGCGGCTAAAAAAGCCAAAGCTTTGTTGCCTGTCTTGTACAACTTCCCCCTCAAATACTGGGCCTTGGATAGTAAAGGTGCCACTTTTTTGTGGAATAACAGCGAAGGTACGTTCGATAACACGGTAGCGTTTTCCGTCAACGATATCATTATACTCAGCGTCTTTGCCTATTTGCCTTATTTCACCGTTTTCAAGGGTAGGTGCAGATAAACTACCACGCTGTAAATCTCGGGCGAGTAATAGTTTAACCGTGTAACGTATCTGTTGCTGTAAGAACGTTTCTTTTGTATCGATAGACGTCGTAACATATACGTCTCGGCCTTGCGTAGTTTGGCGAGCAGTTACCGGCAGTACCATCATATTAATAGGCGCTGAACTTTTACCTTCAACCGTGAAGGCAGGAATAATAAAACGTCCCGGTTTACGTGGAATTAAGGCCGTAGTCCAAACCGTGGTGTGCGTGGTATCAAAATTTATCATCTTCGTTTGTGAGCTAACGGAGGTTCTACCTACAATAAAGTCTGCGTTTAACGGCGTAGGATCAAATGCATCTCTGGATGTGTCTCCGACTGCAACCACACTCAACGTAATTGATTCATCAGCTAAAACGGGATTTTTATCAACCGTGGCAGATAACTCGTCTACCTGAGCAAAAGCTAGGGTAGTAAGGGCCCCAAAAAGTAAAAGTGAACGAAATAAATAGCGGGTGTAAAACTTCATTTTTGTTACCAGTTCCTTTGTCGTTGAGTTGGTGTACGTTGTTGTCTACGCTGTTGATTCTCTATCTGCATTTTACGTTTAAGCAAAAATGCTGGATCGTCTGGTACCCTATTTAATAGTGTCTGCATACGTTGCATTTTTTCCTTTTGCTCATCGGTGAGCTCTTCAGGTGCTTTTCCACCGACTGGGGTTGCTTGCTGCTCTTGTTGTGCATCAGTTTCATTTTCCATTGAGTCTGCCCCTGAGGTTTGTTCCGATTCCTCTTGCTCGGTTTCGTTTTGATTAGCATCTGGATGTTCAGTCGAACCGTCTTGCTCTTCGTCAGCATTAGGGTCTTTGTTTTCGTCTTCATTTTGTGCCGGTTGGTCTTGCGCTGAGGAGTCTTCAGATTGAGATTGATCGCCTTGAGTTTCGTTATTTTTCGATTGATCTTGCTCAGAGTTCTGGCTATCTTGCTGCTGGGGATTGCCTTGTTGATCCTGTGACGAATTTTGCTCGCCATCTTGTTCTGACTTATCTTGATCTTTTGATTGTTCAGACCCTTCTTCTTGATCGTCTTTTTGTTGCTCTTCTTGTTGTTGTTCTTGTTCTTGTTTTTGCTTTTGCCTTTCCAGAGCGGTTTTGTTGGCAAGGGCATCTTGGTGATTAGGGTCAATCGTTAGTGCGTCTTCATAAGCTTTAATGGCATCATCTATTTTACCTAGCTGAGCAAGCGTATTGCCCTCATTGTACCTAGCTTGTGCGCCCTCAGCTTGTTTGAAAGCGTCCAATGCAGTTTCGTAGTCTTGGGCTTTGTAAGCTGCCGCCCCGCGCCAAATTGGATCGTCAAATTGCGCTGCTGCTGTACTAAAATCGCCTTGCTTAAATGCATGTTGACCTTGCTGATCTTTGGTTTGCCACATATCGTCCCACCAATCGGCGCTAGCAGTTGGTGTGTATCCAGGAAATAACAGAAATAACGCAAACAGACCTAATAGTCCTCGGCGGAACCCGTAGGCGGCCAAAGGAACTAATAACAGTAAGAGATAAGGACCCATTTCCTGCCATTTATCACCAAACTTTTCATCAGCTTCATTTTCTTTCTCTTGTTCTGACGATAAACGAGTTTGATTTTTCAAATATTCAATATCGCTGTCGTCCGTGCGCATGGTGATATACCGTCCACCTCCTTTTCTCGCAAGGGTTTGAAGGTTGCTAGCACGCAGTCTCGGAACCACTACTGCACCGGTACCATCCTTGAGAAAGTCACCGTTTATTAGCTGTATTGGAGCGCCATCGGCAGTTCCTACGGCTAAAACGGATAAACGATAAGGGGAGCTAGCAAATAATTTGCTGACTTCTGCAACTTGGTTATTTTCAATGCCATCTGTGATCCAGAAGATCTCACCTTGTTGGTAACCAGCGTTGTGCAATAATTCAATCGCAGATTGCAGACCAAGAAAAGGCTCACTACCTGCTACAGGCATAATTTCCGGAGTAAGACTGGGGATCAAGGTCGTTAAATTTTGTCCATCGGAACTTAATGGACTAATAGTAAATGCATCACCTGCGTATGCCACCAGTCCTGTTTCACCTTCGGCAATGGCTTTAACTAAATCAATGGATTTGTATTTTGCTCGGGTCAAACGGTTAGGCTTTATATCTGTCGCTCGCATGGATAATGACATATCCAATACCACGACTTTACCACTGTTGAGTTGATAGACTGGCTGGGGCAGGCGTTGCCATGTAGGCCCTGCCAATGCTAGTGAAGCTAAAATCCAAGCAATAGTTAAAATATATAAAGGCGGCTTTGACGATTTAATACCATTTTGTGCAACCAAATGTTGATAAAGGTGACTAGGTAAAACCGATTGCCAACCTGAGCGCTGCTGATGAATTCGGCGCAGAAAAACAATTAAAAGTAGCAGCGGTATCAATCCCAAAAGCCAAAGAGGGCGTATAAAATGAAAATCGGTCAGATTGAAGTCACTCATCAATTCGCTCCTTGATGACTTTTAGGCTTGGCACTGGACATCCAAGCTGAGAGCAACGGTTTGAGACCAAGCAGGAAGGTGATAAGTAATGCCAAGCCCAAAGGATAAAAATATAAAGCCTGTAACGGGCGCATTTGTCTGCTCTCGCGGGCAATGGGCTCTAGTTCATCTAATTTCCCATATATTTCCTGCAGACTTTGCGCATCTCTGGCGCGAAAATAGCGTCCACCTGTGGATACGGCCAACTTCGTTAGCATATCTTCATCAAGCTCTTGAGAGGGGTTGACTCGACGATTGCCAAATACACTTTGAACAATCATTTGGTCCGCGCCAACACCAATAGTGTATAACGTTACGCCATTCGCGACGGCTAATTCGTTGGCTTGTTCAGGTGTTATATTACCTGCTGTATTTTGTCCATCAGTTAGTAGTACTAATACTTTGTTTGATTCTTTTTTACTTTTAAAGCGCTTTATCGCCAGACCTATAGCGTCGCCTATAGCCGTTTGTTCACCCACAAGTCCTATCAATGACTCGTCGAGTAATTGCGCTACGGTTTCTCTATCGTAGGTTAAGGGCGCTTGCAAATATGCAGTATCGGCAAAGAAGATCAGACCTAAACGGTCACCCACCCGCCGCTCTATAAAGTCACTCAATACTGATTTTATCATCTGTAAACGGTCGACTTGACGACCATTAACTTGCATGTCGTCAATTTTCATACTGCCTGATAAGTCTACTGCAATCATAAGGTCTCGCCCTTCAGCTGGGATGCTAACCGGCTCACCTAACCACTGAGGACGCGCGACCGCTGAAATAAGTGCAATCCAAGCGATAGTCGCGATCGTAAGAAATATGCGCTTACTTGCTGGTGGCTGAGATACACTTTGTAAACCAGTGGGTAAATAAGGGACCCTAAGCGCCGCTGACTGAATGGGGGCTTTAGCTGGCAGAAAATACACTAATAAAGGTAAGGGTAGGGCAAACCACATCCACCACCATGAGAACTCAAACATGTTCTGCTCCTGTTAGAGAGGACGAATGAGTGGGTGTAAATTTTGCGCGTTTTATCCATAACGCTACCTGCTTTTGGATAAGGTCAAAATTTTCGTCGTTTGGCTCACAAGCCCGATACAGTAGGAGTTGTAACTCACTCATGGCTTTTGCAAAGCTTTCGTGCTGAGATTTCGGTAACTGATTGGTTAACGATTCACACCAAGCATGGCCATATAAGTTAGCTGTCTTCTGCGCTGGCATATAATGCAAGCACACCCGCTTTAGCAGCGCATTGGTGCTACTTGGCCAGTCGGGTTGTTGACTATTAATGAGCAAGAGTGCTTGCAGAGCATTTCGGCGAGCTGCGTTATGACGATAGCGTTTGTATACAGCCAATGTGATGGCAATAACCGTCAGTAAAATAAATATTGCGATTAACCACCAGCCATAAGCGGGTGGCCAAGCGCTAATCTCAGAGGGAGTGTGTATGTCTTTTAATTCGTCTAACGGATTCATGCGTCTTTTTCGCTACTGCGTTTAGCTAATTGTTGTTCCAAGGAAATAGCACAACTTATGGGTACAACGTTGGCACGACAATGCTTTAATCTATTTAAAATATCGTTGAAGTGCTGCTCGTGTTCAGTTTGGTATTGAGTTGCGATGCGTTTTTCACCGATCAATATTTGTTGCTCATTCAGACCGTCTGTTAAATTCAACATTTGTTGATATTTACTTTGCGGAAGGGCATGTTCAAAAGGGTCGCTAATGGGATAGGCAACAACCTCACAATGCCGGCTTAAGTGTGCTAAATGTTGTTGTGCTGCATCGTCGAAATGGGCAAAGTCACTCAACACATAGACTAGACTACCGGGATGGGCGAGTCGCCTTAGGCGAGCACATGCATCAGAAAACGGAATTTTATTAGCCTGCAAATCATGAGGTTTATGAAGTTTCACCAGACCATTTAGTAATGACAATACGGCCTTTTGACGAGAAAAGGGCTTAAACTCTTTATGTTCGGTTTGGTTAAATACAAGACCACCAATGCGATCGCCTCGTTTATGTGCGGCCCATGCTATGAGTGCCGTCAAATGTGCTACCTGAGCAGACTTAAAAAGGAGTTGCGTACCAAAATGCATCGAGCTTGAGAGATCTGCTAATACAAACACCGGGCGCTCTTTTTCTTCACGATATATTTTGGTATGGGTTTTCCCCGTACGTGCTGTTACGCGCCAATCGATAGCACGTATATCGTCGCCCGCTTGGTAATGCCTAGCTTCATCAAACTCCATACCGCGGCCTTTTGTTTTGGCCAAATACCCGCCAGCAAGCTTAGCCTGGGCTGGGCGACGTAAACTTAAATTGAGCAAGCTGGCCTTCGTGCGATAATATAGCAACTCTTTTATCTGCAGATTTACCCCATCACTATGGTGGCTTGCTAGCCATTGGGTTACATTCTGAGTAACGTGCATATACGATCGCCCTAAGGAACTGGAACAAATTGCAATATGCTGTCGAGCACTTGATTGCTTGTGACACCCTCGGCTTCAGCTTCGTAACTTAACAGTAAACGATGACGAAGTACGTTATGGAATACCGCTTGAATATTGTCGGGTCCCACGAAATCTCTGCCCATTAACCAAGCATGTGCTCGTGCACATTTGTCCAATGCAATAGTGGCTCGTGGGCTCGCGCCAAACTCAATCCAACTGGCTAATTGTTCACTGTATTTTTGCGGCTGACGCGTTGCGATAATCAGTTCGACTAAATAACGTTCTAGCGCGTCATCTAAATGTATTTCTAGCACCGCTTTTCTAGCACTGAAAATATCTCTTTGAGACAAACTTGGCGCGGCAACCGGAGTGCTATTCAATGCTTCGTTTCTGGTTAGCTTGAGTACTTCGAGTTCGGTCTCAGCGCCGGGATAATCTATTTCTAAATGCATCAAAAAACGGTCAAGTTGCGCTTCGGGCAAAGGGTAAGTCCCTTCTTGCTCGATCGGGTTTTGTGTCGCCATAACCAAAAACAGTTCTGGCAATGGATAGGTTTTGTTGCCGACAGTAATCTGCCGCTCTGCCATCGCCTCCAACAAGGCTGATTGCACTTTTGCAGGAGCACGATTTATTTCGTCGGCGAGCACTAAGTTATGAAAAAGCGGGCCTTTTTGAAAGTCAAACTGACCTGTTTCGGGCCGATAAATATCCGTACCTGTTAAATCTGCAGGAAGCAGATCAGGTGTAAACTGTACGCGATGAAAATCCCCTTCAACACCTTTTGCCAATGAATTAACCGCCCGAGTCTTGGCAAGACCTGGTGGCCCCTCAACTAACAAGTGTCCGTCTGCGAGCAAAGCCACTAAAAGATTTTGGGTTAAGGTTGTTTGACCAATAACTTGTGAATCCAAATACGCTTGTAACTGGGAGAATTGAGCTGAAGGCATATGGTTTTATTATTCCTACGTTGAATTGCGTACTTATGTGTACGGGTAAATAAACTGAGTTAACAGACAATGCTAGTTATATAGGGTTCAGTCGATGAAAAACAATGTTACAAATAACATCATTTTTATTGTTATTAATACGTTTTTATTAGCCTAACTGATTGTATCTACGATTAAATAGCGATCCTCTAGACCCGTCACGCATGTATCGCAGGTATGCTAACAGGTATTCTTTATTAGCGTGCAATAACTACCTGTTTTTATCCTTTAGCCCAACGGCTATTGTAAATACGTTCAATTAGCGCAATGTTATCTACACTTTCAAAATTATTATTCTCCCTGTACAATTCACACAAATTACAGGTCAGACCACTTTGTTTCTGACTTAACATAAAGGGTAAATCATGACGGCAAAGCAAACAGTTACTACTCGAGACGGCGAACGTATCGCAATTGTCGCGGGGTTGAGAACACCATTCGCTAAAATGGCGACTAATTTCCACGGGGTCCCCGCGGTGGATTTGGGTAAAATGGTGGTCAACGAAATGCTTGTGAAACACAACGTCGATCCGTTACTAATTGAGCAATTGGTCTATGGTCAAGTTGTCCAAATGCCTGAAGCGCCTAATATTGCGCGTGAAATAGTATTGGGTACAGGAATGAGTGTTCATACAGACGCATACAGCGTGTCTCGAGCCTGTGCCACGAGCTTCCAGTCGACTGTGAATATTGCTGAGTCAATGATGTTAGGTAATATCAGTGTGGGTATTGCTGGCGGAGCGGATTCTACTTCAGTGTCTCCAATTGGTGTTTCAAAAAACCTTGCTCGTGCATTAACTGATTTGCAAAAGACTAAAACCTTGGGTCAGAAATGGTCAGTATTGAAAAAGCTTGGGGTTAAAGATTTACTCCCAGTTCCTCCTGCCGTGGCTGAATACTCAACGGGATTGTCCATGGGACAAACCGCAGAGCAAATGGCAAAAAGTCACAATATTAGCCGAGCAGATCAAGACAAACTTGCTCATCGCTCACATTCGCTAGCTGCACAAAGCTGGAATGAAGGCAAGTTAGCCAATGAAGTAATGACTGCTTATCCTGCCCCCTATAAAAGCGCTTTCGAAAAAGATAACAACATACGTTTTGATTCTAAATTGGAAGGGTACGCAAAATTACGACCGGTGTTTGATAAGAAACACGGCACGGTAACAGCGGCAAATGCCACACCGTTAACCGATGGTGCTTCAGCAGTATTGATGATGACCGAGAGCCGGGCGAAGGCGCTTGGATATAAGCCACTAGGTTATATTAAAAGTTACGCTTTTGCCGCTATTGGTGTGAAGGAAGATATGTTGATGGGGCCGTCTTATGCTACGCCAATGGCCCTTGATAGAGCCGGTATGACGTTGAATGATCTAACGTTAATAGAAATGCATGAAGCATTTTCAGCACAAACATTAGCTAATATTAAAATGTTTGCCAGTGACAAGTTTGCTCAAGAGAAGCTTGGTCGCAGTAAGGCTACGGGTGAAATTGACATGGACAAATTCAATGTCATGGGAAGCTCATTAGCCTATGGGCACCCCTTTGCTGCAACGGGTACGCGTATGATTACTCAGATGCTCAATGAGTTGAATCGCCGAGGTGGGGGAGCTGGACTATTGACCGCTTGTGCTGCAGGCGGATTGGCCGCTGCAATGATCGTTGAAACTGAATAAAGGCAAAATTATGACAAATGAAAATTCCACACCGCAACTTGCCCTGAGCGCATTTACATTATCTAAACGTGACGACGGTATTGCTATTCTAAGCATGGATGTGCCCGGCGAAACCATGAATACCCTTAAAGTAGAATTTGGTGAGCAGGTTAATGACATGCTTGATCAAATTCAAAGCGATAGCAGCATCAAAGGGGTTGTCGTTATCAGTGGTAAAGATAACTCTTTTGTGGCTGGAGCAGATATAAGTATGCTGGCCAGTTGCCAAAGTGCAGAAGATGCGGAAACGATTGGCAAAGGCGGCCAAGCGGTCTTCCAACGTATTGAAGATATGCCAATTCCTTTTGTGGCGGCTATTCATGGCCCAGCGCTAGGCGGTGGGTTAGAGCTTGCTTTAGCCTGTCATGCTCGAGTATGTAGCGACGACAATAAAACGCAATTAGGCTTGCCCGAAGTACAACTAGGTTTATTGCCAGGTAGTGGAGGTACTCAAAGATTACCGCGCTTGATCAGTGTGCAGCAAGCCATGAAAATGATGTTGACGGGTGCTTCTGTACGTCCCAAACAAGCTCTAAAGTACGGCATTGTTGATGATATGGTTCCACGTTCAATTTTACTCGACGTAGCAATTGAAATGGCTAAGAAGCCTAAAATTAAGCGCAAGCCAGTAAAACTCGATCTAATGGGACAATTTCTTGAACGCACGCCAATGGGGCGTAAAGTGATGTTTAATCAAGCTCGTAAACAAACCAAAGCGAAAACACAGGGCAATTATCCTTCACCCGAACGTATTATTGATTGTATCGAAATAGGATTAGAGAAAGGGATTCATCAAGGCATGGCGATTGAAGCCAAGCATTTTGGTCATCTAGTGATGACACCCGAGTCAGCCGCGCTGCGCAGTATATTTTTTGCTACAACCGAAATGAAAAGAGAGAACGGTGTTGAAGGCGTTGCGCCTGGAAAACTGAAAAAAATTGGCGTATTGGGTGGCGGTTTAATGGGCGGGGGTATTGCTTTTGTCACGGCGACTAAAGCTAATCTACCTGCTCGAATTAAAGATATCCGCAGTGATGGCATTGCCCATGCGATGAAGTATTCCTACGACATTTTAAACAAGAAAGTGAAGCGCCGGTTTATGTTGCACTCTGATATGCAAAAGCAACTTTCGCGTTTGACCGGCTCCGTGGATTATACTGGTTTTGATAATACTGATGTAGTGATCGAAGCCGTATTTGAAGACTTAACGTTAAAGCAAAACATGGTTGCCGATGTGGAAGAACATTGCGCGGCCCAGACAATTTTTGCATCTAATACTTCCTCTATCCCTATTGGACAAATAGCGGCTAATGCTGCCAGACCTGAGAATGTGATTGGGCTGCATTACTTTTCTCCAGTAGATAAGATGCCGTTGGCTGAGGTTATTGCCCATGAAGGAACATCAAACCAGACTATTTCAACCACCGTTGAATTGGCTAAAAGGCAGGGCAAAACTCCGATAGTTGTGAAAGACGGCGCAGGCTTTTACGTAAATAGGATCCTTGCACCATATATGAATGAATCCGCAGAAATCTTGTTGGCAGGAGAGCCAATTGAGCAGATTGACCTAGCGCTGGTTAAATTTGGTTTTCCGGTTGGCCCCATTAAATTATTAGACGAAGTCGGCATTGACGTAGGGACTAAGATAAGCCCGATTTTAGTCGCACAGTTTGGTGAACGTTTTAATTCTGCCCCTGGATTCGACAAATTATTGGCGGATGATCGTAAAGGGAAAAAGAACAAGCGGGGTTTCTATAACTACGCAGGTAATAAACCAGGTAAAGATGTGGATGAAAGCGTATACGACTTACTTGGTATTACTCCAAACAGCCGCCTAAGCGAAAAGACTATCTCTGAACGTTGTGTATTGCTGATGCTAAATGAAGCCGCTATGTGTTTAGATGAAGGTGTCATTCGTAGCGCTAGAGATGGCGATATAGGCGCGATTTTCGGCATCGGGTTCCCACCCTTTTTAGGCGGTCCTTTCCGCTATATGGACACGTTAGGCATTAAGCACGTTGTTGAACGTTTAACTTATTATCAGCAGCAACTAGGTGATAAGTTTACGCCAGCGGCATGCTTAACGAATATGGTAGAACAGAACCAAACCTTTTATCGTTAATTATCGCTAGGACCTGAAAAAGTAAAAGCCGAGCTATGTAGCTCGGCTTTTTTATTATTGAGTCGATGTCTTATTCACAAGCTTTTAAATCCGTGGCTGAATCTAACTTGAATCACCGTTTTCATGAATTTCAGGCATAAAAAAAGAGAGTTCCTCTCTCTCTTTTTGACCGAATTAAACTGATCACAATCAGTTAGATTTACCGGTTAGAATCGAACTGAACCAACACGGATTGCTTGTGTTTGTATTGTAGTTGTTGGTGCTTTACTTGTTTCTGGTGCTTGGGCACTTTCAACTGATTGAGTAGCGATAGGAGCAGCAGTAGTAAGGGCTAGAGCGATTGCGTAAGCTTTTAACATTGGATATTCCTCTTTATTTATTATTTTATTATTGACGTTTCGCTGACTATTATTTGTCAGTCAAAAGTATTAATGCTTATAGTGTGCCAATACTAAAGTATAAGAAAAATAATCAGCATTTTAATCGAATACTACAATCATTTCGATTTGCTAATGAATTTTGACGCCCGAAAATTTCGGTCAAAAAATAGCGTTGTGATCGCATAATCATCAGTACAAGCGAACGGGCATATAGCAATAAATTGGCGACTGAATTTTCGAGTCGTATAGTGCTAGGCCACGTAGTATGGAGTTGTTATTTCATTTTCCCGATAATTTAATCTTTGAAAGGAAAATGCCCGTCCTTGGGAAATTAGAGAGAATACCTGTGTTAACTATCTTGTAGTAAGCGGTTAAGTTGATGGTTTTCTATAAGTAGTCTTTCAAAGCGAGCTGAACTTAATGGTTTACTATAAAGATAACCTTGTAGCATCTCGCAATCATAACGACGTAAAATTGACATCTGTTCTTCGTGCTCGACTCCCTCAGCAACGACTTTGAGGCCAAGATTGTGCGCAATGTTGATAATAGCGGCAGTCATATGCCGATCTACGCTGCTGGTGGCAATGTCGTCGATAAAAGCTTTATCGATTTTGAGTGTATTAAGGGGGAAGCGTTTTAAATAAGCGAGTGAAGAATAACCGGTACCGAAATCGTCTAATGCCAAGTGAATGCCGCGTTCACGTAGGCGGTTCATCATATGCAAGGCACTTTCGGGGTCTTGCATTAATGTACCTTCAGTAATTTCACACTCTAGATGCAATGGTGAAAGGTCAGCCTTTTGCAGTATACGCTCGATTGTTTCATCAAGATCTGGCAGCTCAAATTGACGGGCTGAAATATTAACCGCGACACGCCCGGTGAATATTCCTGCGCTCACCCAGCGCTTGGTATCTTCACAGGCTTTGCGTAATACGACCTCACCAATATCAATAACTTGCCCAGTTTGTTCGGCCAAAGGAATAAATTGCGCAGGGCTAACAATACCTTTCTCTGGATGTTCGAAACGTACCAAGGCCTCCATGCTAACGAGTTTACCTGTGGCAATATCGATTTTCGGTTGATAATAAACATTGAACAGATCTTCTTTTAAACCGAGACGGATTAAGTTTTCGATTTGTAATTGGCGGACGGCATTTTGATTCATCTCACCGCTGAAGAATTGATACTTATTACCACCAGCATTTTTGGCAAAGTACATGGCGGTATCAGCATTTTTCAGTAACTCTTGTGGAGAACTGCCATCTTCAGGATAAAAGGCTATACCGATACTCGCGCCTAACACGAATTCTTGGTGATTGATTAAAAAGGGTCGGGCTAAATCATCCAAGATAGATTGAGTAAAGTGGCTGACACTATGCACGTCAGTGTCTTTGTCGAGCAATATGCTGAATTCGTCGCCGCCGAGGCGGTAACAAGTCGCGCGTTTTCCTGCTAGTTTTTGTAACCGCTTGGCAATTTGTTTGATGAGTAAATCACCGGTTTGGTGACCCAATGAATCATTAATTTTTTTGAAGTTGTCCATGTCCAAGCAGACGAGTGCATGTTGCGTTCCGCGGCGTACAATATTGTTATGACTAGCTTGAAAAAACGAGCGATTAGGTAAATCAGTTAACGGATCAGTATTGGATAGTTTGAGTAGTTCTTTCTCAGTACTTTTACGAGAAGTAATATCAGAGAATACTCCCACATAATGACTTATGCGCCCGTCTTCATCATTGATGGCATCTATATTGAGCTCCATCTCATACTTTTCGCCATTGATGCGACGCGATTCAACTTCACCATTCCAGTTGCCTTTTTGACGTAGAGACTTTTTCACTTCTTCGGTAAATGCACCTGGATATTGATGAAAGGTAAGATAACTGGCTAGTGCTTGCTCACGAGTTTCGCCAGTATATTTACAATAAGCATTGTTGACCGATATGTACCTGAAGCTGGTATCGGCGATAAATACACCATCAGAAATGGTTTCAATTGAGCGTTTAAACAACTTTAATTGTTCTTCGGCAACCTTCAAATGACTGATATTTTTAAAGGTGCCCGTCATCCGTAGTGGTTGGTTATTACTGTCCCGGCTAACGACCTTTCCGCGATCGAGTACCCATAACCATTCGCCTTTAAAGGTGCTTGCTCGATAGGTAACTTCAAAATGTTCGCTCTTATCTTGTAAATGTTCGTTAAGGGCGTCTTGTACACGCTTAAGATCGTTTTGATGAATATTGGCTTGGTAAGCACTATTTACTCGAATATCGTCTTGGGGAAAGTCCATAATGCCCCAGGTATTTGAGCGGAATACTTGCCCTTGATAAATATCCCAGTCCCATAACTCGTCACCGCTACTCCAAAGAGTCAGTTTTAAGCGCTCTTCACTTTCAGTAATCGCCAGTCTTGCAAGACGTTTGGAACGGTATTGTTTGACCACCATCAGTGCAATGAAAAGAGTTAAAATGCAATACAATACCAGTGCGTTACGGTGCAACCAAATCGGTGGCTCAATTTTGAGGGTTAATTTTGTCGATTCAGACCAAGGATCCAAACTATGACGACTTTGCACTTCAAATAGATACTGACCGAAATCTAGGTTAGTGAATGTTGCCTCTCGCGTACGTTCATCTGCGTCAAGCCACTTGTTGGAATAGCCCCCTAATTTATATCTATAGGTATAACCTCTAGCATCAAGTGGGTTAAGTTGACCGAACGTTAATCCCACATGGTTGGAACTATTTGGCAAGATTAACGTTTTGGTCAAATAGACTGGTTTCTCTAATGGGCTTTCTAGGTTATGTACGGTCACTTTTCGGTTAAATAAGCGAAGATCAGTGATAATAGGAGAAGTAGGGGGTTTGTTACTTTTGTTATTGTCCGACAGGGTGTTTTGACTAACCAAGTTATGCTGAAATAAATGGAAACCCTTAGTACCACCAAATAAAACATAGTTTTCTGGTGTAACAAGACCGGCACCCTCGTTAAAATCATTAAAACCCAACCTTTCGGGTGTGATTTGTTGAATGACCTGGCCAGTGGATATTGCTACCTCGTTAATTCCCCCTGCCATTGTTGTTAACCAAATACTATCCTTAACCTTAATCGCTTTCATGATCTGATTGTCATATAAACCAGTGTTGACGTTAATTTGTTGTAAAATTTGATAGGTTTGTTTATCTAAGGTAATAAGACCGTATTCAACTGATGCAAGCCAAAATTCTTTATCTGTTTCGATGATTGAGCTAAAGTTGTTGCCGTTAATAATTGAGTCTGTAGAGGGACGACTCATTTTTTCCGTATTAAGGTCAAAATGTATTAGACCATTGTTTGCTCTTATCCATAATTTTCTCTTGCTGTCGACAAAGATAGGTTCAAGAGTGTTCAATGACGGATCATTTAAACGTATTGAATGCTCAGTAAAATCATTCGTGTCTATCCAATGTAAAAAATTATTAGATGATTTGAGCCACATGCGATGATCTGCGTAGATTATTCGACCATAAAAAGTATCTTTGAATAACGATTTTATTTTTACTAACTTATTCCCTAGCGTTTTTTCATAAATAAATATACCGCCACTGGTGGCTAGCCAAAGCCTATCTTTTGCATCTATTGATATATCCCATATGCTGTGTTCGAAACCTTTCAACCATGAGGTAAAGTGTTCCGTTTCTGGATCAAATTCAGATACGCCACCGGATTGTGTGGCCAGCCATATCATGCCTTTACTGTCTTGCTTTATGGACCATACGACATTGCTTAGAAGGGCATTCGTGCTTGCAGGATTGGCGACATAGTGGCGAAAAAGAGCTGAGTCTTGGTTGTATCTATAAATACCAGCAGTATGGGAGCCTAGCCATAGCGTATTGTTACTATCACGGAATATATTAAGTAAGAATATTCCTGCCTCATTTTGTTGTGCATTTTCACCCAATTCATTATCTAACGAAATCTGTTTAGTAGAGTCGAGATTTTCATTTACGATCGTCAACCCAACTGATGTACCTAACCATATCTCACCATCATTTCCTGATTGAATACTGCGTACTTCATTGCCTAATAAGTTAGGTGACGAGTCAGTATTAAAATGATGCAACTCGTTGGTACTTTTGTTCCAAACATAGGCGCCTAATTCCGTAGCCAGCCAATATTTATTGTTGTAGCGTTTAATATCAAATAGGTATTCAGCAGATATGAGTACGTTAAGAGGGTTGTCTTCTTTAAGATCATACAGCGTCATAGTCTCGTTATCTAAAACGTAAATTCCGTGTCCGTATGTGCCTATCCAGGTCAATTTTTCTTCCGCTAGCATTGATTTGATTTCAGGCGGCAGACGTGAAGCTGGAATATCCAATAATTTAAAGTCGTTAGTCGTCGGTGAATAAGTATATAAATGGGCTTCATTTGCAACAAGCACTTCCCCCGAATGTGAAAGACTTAGCGCATTTATAATATTATTATTTAAACTACTATTTTGTTGGCTATAGCGGGTGAAATCATCTGTTAAAGCGTTATACCGAGCTAAACCGTTCTGTGTGCCTATCCAAAGTGTCCCATCATTATCCACTAGTAAAGTCCGAACAAAATTATTAGGCAATGAATTAATATCATTCGGATTATTATGATAATTAACAAATTCGTAGCCATCAAAGCGACTGAGGCCATTAGCAGTGGCAAACCACATAAAACCGCGTTTATCCTCGATAATATCAGTAACTGTATTTTGAGCGAGCCCGTCTACTTTGGTTAAGTTATCGAATGAAAAGGATTGAGCATGGGCAAATGTTGAAAAGCCTATAATGAAAACTATAAGCCTGAGACAGCAAAAAAATGATCGGTTAGTTAAAGTACGCAATTAGCACCTGTCAGCAGTTTTTCTGCTTTATTATTATTAGATTTGAGGTACCAATCCTTTGAACCCAGTAAGGTAAATATGCCTAATTAACGCAACCTTAACAAGTGTTTATCGTTACTTTCTACTACTATGAGTAAGATTTATTCGCAATTAGCCTTTTGGTGCACTTAATCAATCAAGGCGGTGATATTATTTCACCAACGGCGTACGTTTTTTGAACGCAGAAATATCGTCTAATAATATGGCGTTTAGATCGCTGGGAGCGATGTGATGTTTTTGATCGCTATACAAAATTAATTCACCAATATTCTTGCCTAAAGCTAAACCATCGACGAATGCCATCAGATCTGAAAACTCCAAATCTGAAAGTTCACGTAAGGTATTTTGCTTTTGCATGAAGGAATAATCTTGGTTACCTATGGCGGACCATAAACGTTGGCTTTTCATACCTAAATTAGCGTCTTTTCCACATAGTTGTTTGACTACACCGCGCTTCATATCTTGCCAATTTTTTTTGAAGGGCTGTAAGTTTATGGCAAGTTTCTGTAAAAAGTTTCGAATAGTGGTGATCAGATATTGAGCAGAATATTGCGGTGACTGCAAGTAAAAGGCAATACCAGGATGCTGATTAAAAGGCACATAACCACTGCCGACTAAGTATCCTAGTTGTGCCTGTTGACGAGCGAAATTGAAAAAGACGGGGGATACGAGTTGTTCCAATAATATAGTTAATAATGAATCACGTAGATTAGCATGAGGGGCCTGATAATAGATAACAACGGCTGCATCGGGATGCTCGCATGGTAATGGATGAAGTAAAATATCATGGCCGCACAGGTTAGATATACTGCGCGATAATTTCTCGTGTCCTATATAGCCGGCATTTTTTTGCTGTAGTTCTTTGCCAAAGTGATCCGCTTCGTTAGCACACCAGTTGCCATAGACGAGTGATTCAATATGGCGCTTGCTTAACAGCCCATGCTTGACTTCATGAACCTGCTCAATCGTCGCCTTTTCCATAATATTGACCATACTTAAAGGCGTATGGGTATTTTGTTGCATGAGTGCAGAAAGCCGATTGAATAAACGGTTGATGGGCTTGTTCAACAAATTATTATGTAAACTTTGCCATTGCTGTTGTTTCACTTGTTCGAAATGCTTTGTGAAACCATCGAATGAATGAATTTGTTCAATTAATTCTTGGTTAAATCTTAACTGTTTGGTGCTAAAACCACTGGTATGCAATGAGAAACCACATTGATGAGAATATAAGTGGTAATTCAAGCCTGCAACATTGGCTTGATAATATAACTGTTGAAAGTGGCTATTTAATATAGCAATCCACAATTTTTTTATAGTCGCGATTTCCACGCCTTGCATAGCGGCTTCACAGTCAAAGGAGACGTAACAATCCCCCCGAGGTAGACCAAACTGATCATCTTGACCAAACCAAAGATTAAAGTTTGTGGTTTTAACTGTCTGTTGTAAGGCTGCTGGGCATGTCTCTTGTTTAACAAGAGTATGGTCCGGACTCAAAAAAGGGTTTTCATCAGGTAAAATTAAGCTCAAATCGCCTTTAGGATACAGTAACTTTTCGATCAGGTCTGGGGCGATGGACTCAAATGCGTAAGGCGTTTTGTACCAGTGACTGAGTCTGTTGGTTTTTGCATTAGGTGAGACCACTTTTACGCGCATATTTGTTGGCGAGAAATAGCGCAACAATTCATCGATGACCGAATCGTCAGGTTTATCTAATAAATATTCTGAGGCGACAATGTGTTTCTCTGGATAGCAGAAAATCGCGCTGGCTAAACCGATCGCTTCATCTGTTGCTTTTATCGCATCTGCAAATTTCCATTCCTGCAATAAGAGCGCTTTTTTTTCACTAAAAAAGCGCTCTTTAGCGTGATGCTTAATAAGCTGTATATAGTGGAATAATGATTCAAGCATGGCGTCAATTTGTGTTAAGCCCAGCTCAGTAAGTTGTAAATTGACGTTAAAATCCCTAAACGTACTGCCTTCTATCCCACCCCCGACACTGATATTGGTTGCCAATCCACGTGCTTTAAAATGTCCCAACAAACCATTTTGCCCCTCATCGGCCAGTAATTCACTGATAATACTGAGTGGCTTCGTCCTGTAGTGTCTAATGACACTTGGTAAGGCAAATGTAACGATTAAGCGTCTAGCTGCTTTTAGCGGAGTAATATTTATTCTTATGCCAAGCTGTTCTGGTAAATATAAAGGAGGAAGAGAAGTTGAAACAGGCGGGGTACCATCAGTGATAAAGTCAAAATTTTGTTTGATGAGATTGAGGCATGCCTGATTATCAAGGGTACTAATAACGCACAATGTAATATTGCGCGTCACATACATTTTTTGATGAAGCTCTTCTAAAAGCCGCCGTACATCCTTATTTGAACGTTGATTTAAGGTGGTTTTGTTACCTACCGAAAACTGGCTAAATGGGTGTGCTGGATTTGACGTTTCTTTGTGTACTTCGTATAAACGACGTAGGTCATCGTTTATTTTCAATGAAAACTCTGCATCGATGGCTTGAATTTCTTTTTCAATTGCGTTGATTTCAAAGAGTGGTTGGGTGAGTAAATGAGCAAAATGATCAAGACTTTGAGCCAGATGCTCATCAGTTATCGAAAAGTAATAATGGCTATATTCTGACCCTGTAGCAGCGTTAATATAACCCCCGTGCAAGGATATAAAGGTGGCAAATGCATCTACCAATGGGTACTTTTGATTTCCTTGAAACAGCATGTGCTCTAACAAATGACTAAGTCCCAAGCAGTCAGTCGGGTCACTAAAATGGCCATTGGCAACTGTTGCCGCAACTGAACTCGCTTCAGCGTTTGGATCTTCAACAACTAATACTCTCAAGCCATTATTGAGCTGACAGAATTGATATTGACGATTGTCTAGGCTATGAGTAAGCAAAGTGGTAGATCCTATAGTCATATAACGCGCATAATCAGCATAACGTAAAAAAATCCAACTCTCGGATTTTTAAACATTTATTTGCTATATTAAGCGTAACAGAGTTTGTTAACCATTCAGCAGTAATTTATGCATATTATTATCATGCGTCATGGTGACGCAGAGCCACTCAAATATGACGACCGCTCTCGTGAGTTGACTTATTTTGGACAAGAGCAGGCAGCGACTGCCGGAGCTTGGTTGAGCAAGCATTACCAGGGTAACAAAATAGAACTGGGTATGATGAGTCCTTACATAAGGGCTCGGCAAACCATGGAGATAGTCAGTCAAAAAATTGACATCATGCATCAAAGGGTGTCGACTGATATAACCCCAGAGGGGAATATTTGGCTTACCCATGATTATATTGATTATTTATTAGAAGAAAAAAAAGTGTCAAATTCACTTTTGTTAGTAAGTCATATGCCATTTGTGAGCTACTTTTTAGATGAATTAATTGGCGAGCAACATTCATTGTTTTTTGATACGTCGAGTATTGTTGTCGTCGATTATCAACCAGACACTCACTCAGGGAAGGTGTTGGAGGTTTATCATCCTCTATAATAACCGCGGTATATAAATTTTTACTTTAGATTTGAGTATGAGAACCGATAACTCGTAAGAGGGGTTATATTCATGTCAGGCAAAAGTTTACCTGCATATTTACAGCAGGTTTTAGAACATCATGTATCAAATGCGCAACTGACTCACGACGCTGAGCTTCAGGGTATTTTTGAGCGCCTGACTAATCTGAATGCAAAAGTTGAGATAGCCAAGGCGAAAATTCGTCAAAATCGACAACTAAAAGACCTTTCCTCCTAGTTTCTGTGATTTTCATCCATCTACTACCGAATATTTTTTGTTAATCAGATTTATTGTTATCTGGTGCGGCATAAAGTTGCGGCATAATACGCACGGTTTTAACCACATTGTCTTTCATTTCGATAATTTCAAGAGGATAGCCGGCTAAACGTAAACTGATATTTGCTTCGGGAATATCTTCAATGTATTCCAGAATAATCCCGTTAAGTGTTTTCGGCCCTTCAGTAGGAAATTGCCAATCCATTTCTTTGTTCAATTCACGAACATTGGCACTACCATCAACAAGCACACTGCCATCTTGCTGAGTATCAGCTTCTTTACTGTGGTCAGGTACCATACTGGTAGTAAAATCACCGATAATTTCTTCTAGTATATCTTCTAAAGTAACTAATCCTTGAATATCACCATATTCGTCAACCACTAAGCCAATTCGTTCTTTTACAGCTTGAAATTTATACATCAAAGTATGTAACGGTGTTGATTCGGGGGTGAAATAAATCTCTCTCACTGCTCGAAGTAAGCTCGCTTTGGTAAATTCATCTTTTGATAATAAGCGTAGGGCGTCACGTACATGGACAAAGCCAACTGCATCATCAATGCTGTCACGATAAAGCAATACACGAGTGTGTTGAGAATTAACCAGCTGTTTCTGAATGTCTTTCCATTCATGATTGATGTCGATAGCAACGATTTCGCTTCGTGGCACCATGATGTCTTCTGCGGTTACTTTTTCTAAGTCTAAAATGCCGACCAACATGTCTTGGTGCTTTTTCGGGATCATAGCGCCAGCTTCGTGTACAACGGTGCGTAACTCTTCTCTGCTCAGACTACTACTGGCACTGTCTTCAGTGCTGATGCGCAATAATTTCAGAAGGAAGTTAGTGATCCCATTAACCAAGAATACCAATGGATAAAGTACTTTAAGCATGGGTAAAAGTAAGAATGAAGCAGGAAACGAAATTTTTTCGGGATAAAGTGCCGCGACTGTCTTCGGGGTCACTTCAGAAAAAATGAGTATAACGAGGGTCAATATCACTGTTGCTATGGCAATACCCATATCACCGTATAGGCGCAAACCTAAAACAGTAGCAACGGCCGACGCTGCAATGTTAACTAGGTTGTTGCCAATTAAGATTAGACCGATAAGACGGTCTGGGCGCTCAAGCAACTTCTGAACGCGCAGTGCACCTTTATTACCTTCATTGCCTAAATGTTTTAGGCGATAACGGTTAATCGACATCATGCTGGTTTCAGAGCTAGAAAAATAAGCAGAAAGTAATACTAAAATACCAAGTAGAATGAATAAGCTACTTGTTGATATATCGTCCAACTAAGGGATCCCTAAAGGTAGTTAAAGCGAAACTTTAAGGGCAAATTCCCCATGTTTCAAGCAAAGTTGGCTTATTTTACTATACATAACGCCTAAAAACAGGCTTAGCTTAAAATTATTTCTTTTACAAAGCGGCTGCCAAAGTAGGCCAAACTAAGTAAGACTGAACCTAATATTGTGGCGAAGATAATTGGTTTTCCCCGCCAACCAAATCTAAAGTGTCCAATGAGTTCAGTACTAAAAACTAACCACGCCATGATTGATAATATAGTTTTGTGAGCTTGACCTTGAGCAAACATGTTTTCTAAAAATACAAAACCGCTTATTAAAGACAAGGTAAGGAGTATTGTTCCGACGGTAAGCAATTTAAACAATATGCCTTCAACCATCATCAAAGGCGGTAATGAAGAGTGCAGAAGAGAGGCCTTTTTCTCTTTTAAACGCATGTTGATATAAGCCAGTTGCAAGGCATACAACAACGCTATTCCCAAACACGCGTACGCAAATAATGCTAAGCCAATGTGGATCATCAGCTCAGGTTGTACACCGATCTGCATAATGTGTGCATCTGGAATGAATAAATCCAAAAGTATGATAACGCCCGTAAACAAATATACCACTGGTAGCAAAATGGTATTCGGCATGGTAAATGCTGCTATTAGCATGGTTAAACTAATTAACCATCCGATTAAAGACGCCACATTAAGCATGCTTAAATTTTCACCCAAACTGACAAAAATATCATTATTCAACAGCAGTGCGTGCACCGCCAGCGCAACAATCGCCAGCAGATAAGATAACTTTAGATTGGGACCTTTATGGTCGAAAAATTTCAACAATATTACGCCGGCGGCGCCAGCATATAGGCAAAAACAGACTAAGCCTAACAACATGATCTAACCTCGATTTACATATGATTGGAGCGATTTCACGACCGGAGTCGAAGGGCAAAAAACGCAGATAACACTCACTTTAAGACGAAAGAGTATAACCATATTGCTGCGTCATACCTAGTGTTTAACAATAATTCTCATTAACTTTATTTGTTGTGCTGCTTTGGTTCTTATCTGTGTTGATTTTAGGTATAATTGTTTTATCTAAAATTAATATCGTATCGATTTGCTATGTTTGAAAATTTAACGGAACGCTTAGGGAAAACTCTCAAAGATATCAGTGGCCGAGGCCGACTCTCTGAAGACAATATAAAAGATACATTGCGTGAAGTACGCATGGCGCTTCTCGAGGCTGACGTTGCGTTACCTGTAGTGAAAAGTTTTATTACTCAGGTCAAGGATCGTGCAGTAGGCACAGAAGTATCGAAAAGCCTTAATCCCGGCCAAGTATTTATAAAAATCGTTCAGAGCGAGTTGGAATCTGTCATGGGGCAGGCCAACGAAGGCCTAAATCTAGCTGCTCAACCTCCGGCGGTCGTGCTGATGGCAGGCTTGCAAGGCGCGGGTAAAACCACCAGCGTTGGCAAACTAGCGCTATATTTAACTCAGCGTGAGAAAAAGAAAGTATTGGTGGTCAGTGCTGACGTTTATCGCCCTGCTGCTATCAAACAGCTTGAAACATTGGCTGGTGAAGTCGGCGTGGAATGTTTCCCATCGACGATTGAACAAAAACCGCTTGATATTGTAAATAATGCAGTAGATTACGCTCGCAAGCAATTTTTTGATGTGTTGTTAGTCGACACCGCGGGTCGCTTGCATATAGATTCCGAAATGATGGGCGAAATTCAAGCGCTTCATAAGGCAATTAAGCCCGTTGAAACCTTGTTTGTGGTTGATGCCATGACAGGACAAGATGCTGCTAATACAGCAAAGGCATTTAATGAAGCTTTGCCATTAACCGGTGTTATTCTGACGAAGACGGACGGTGACGCTCGCGGCGGAGCGGCCTTATCGGTACGTCATATAACCGGTAAACCAATTAAGTTCTTAGGTATGGGTGAGAAGGTTGATGCGTTAGAACCGTTTCATCCTGAACGAGTAGCCTCTCGTATTTTAGGCATGGGCGACGTTTTAAGCCTGATCGAGGAAGTTGAGCGTAAAGTCGATAAAGATAAAGCTCAGCGACTTGCCAAAAAAGTACAAAAAGGTAAAGGGTTTGACCTTCAAGATTTTAAAGAGCAATTAGAACAAATGCGCAATATGGGTGGAATGATGTCCATGATGGATAAGTTACCCGGAATGGGTAATATGACTGCTCAGGTTAAGGACAAAGCGAACGATAAATCGTTCAACCAAATGGAAGCTATCATTAATTCTATGACGCCTCTTGAACGAAGCAAACCTGATACCATTAAAGGGTCCCGAAAACGCCGTATTGCAATGGGGTCTGGTACGCAAATCCAAGACGTAAACCGTTTATTGAAACAGTTTATGCAAATGCAGAAAATGATGAAGAAAATGTCGGGCGGCGGCATGAAAAAAATGATGCGTAATATGAAAGGCATGATGCCCCCAGGCGGACCAGGCGGCATGTTTCCACCCCGCTAAATATAACGTTAGGTTGAGCGTAGAAAATATTTTGTTTATTAATGGTCCATTTTATTGGGCCATTTTTTTTGCTTTATTATTGAATTAAGTTGGTAAATATGGGGTTAAGCCTTAACTTTCCATTCTATTGAGGATAAACACATGAAATGTGTGGAGCAAGATTATATTGAAATAGCCTGTCTTTATCATTTGCGCGTCAAGTTAAGGTTAAAAGATGATTGTTGCGTAGCAGGCGTTGCCAAAAACACGGTATACAATGGACTAAGGCAAGAGTGTATTCTTATCGATACCGATGAAGGCTCTAGTTCTGTGCCACTTGATATGATCAGAACCATGCAGGCACTTGTCGCTAATCCTCATTTTACGCTAATTCAATTTTCTGGGTGAATTTCCTCATACTATGACAGTTTATCTTGGGTAAATATAAAACGCTTAGTCGGTAGAAAACACGTTGTTACTTGGATTTTTTGTACGAAGGTGTAATCTAATACTCATAATAATAATATATTTTCAGGGTCGTAATACAATATGAGTGTGCAGGTCAATGCGCGTTAAACCCTATGCGCAATCAAAAATTCAGCCTCAGCTGGAGTCGTTAAACGATTCAGAGCATGTGTCTCAACGAGGTAAAAAACTATTGTTCTTTAGTGGGGGCAGTGCACTGCGCACGTTTTGCCAGCCGCTGGTAAAGGCTACACACAACTCCGTTCATCTTGTTACGCCATTTGATTCAGGCGGAAGTTCAGCTAAGATCCGGCAGCATTTTTCGTTGCCCGCAGTAGGGGATTTACGTAATCGTTTATTGGCTCTAAGCCATAATCATACTCGCGAACAAAAAATAATAGCCCGTTTACTCAGTTACCGGCTCTGTTCAAATGCATCACAGTACGCGCTTCGCGACCATCTTCAATCCATGGCGGATGGGCGAGATCCTCTCGTAGCTTTGCTTAGTCACGAACGTCGCCAACTTTTTTGTCAAAACATCACCGGCATTTTGCAGTGTTTACCTATTGATTTTGATTTAGAAGGTGCCTGCATTGGAAATCTGTTATTTATTGATACCAAACACTCAGGTAAAAACTCACTACAATCTGGTATAGAACTCTTTCATCAGATGCTCGATATTCGCGGTGTTGTGAGACCGATAGTGGAAGACAATTTGCATATCGCGGCATATTTACAAAATGGTGAGACAATTGTTGGGCAACATCTATTGACGGCCAAAGAGACGCCGGCTCTGAGCAGCGCAATAACAAAACTATACTTATGCGAAAATGTCAGTAATCCGAGCGCAGTCGATTGTCTATTACAGCCTACTAATAGGGCATATATTGAGCAAGCAGATGTTATTTGTTATCCCCCAGGCAGTTTTTTTACTAGCATTGTGGCTAATCTACTACCCGTTGGTGTTGGTGAAGCAGTCGGAAAAAATCCAAATAAAAAAGTGTATATTCCTAATTTAGGAAATGATCCTGAGCAACTAGGCATGAGCTTAGAAGACTGCGTGCTAACTTTATTGAGTTATTTACGCAAAAATACTCAACAGCCACTGCCAGCATCGCAGTATATCAGTACTATTTTACTAGACGTAAATGAGAAATATTATTCTGGCGGTATACCGTTTGAGCAGTTCAGAGCGTTAGGAATCGCCGTTATTCAACGTGATTTAGTCACTATGCGCAGTGCGCCTTTTTATAATGATGAATTATTACTCAAAAGCCTATTGGAAATAACTCAAGGTTAGTGAGTTCAATAATGGCCATTTTTGATCCGGGCAACTAAAAAATCGACGGCGGCTTTTACTTTAGGCACCAAGTAACGTGGTTTTTGATACAGCAGGTATATACCTAAATCATTCCCAGAAGTCACATTTATATGCGGAGTTAACCTTAACTCCTGCAATTCACCTGATGCGAGGTAATCTTTAAGCAACCATTTTGGGGCCATCATAATACCTTGTCCTAGAAGCACTTTGCTTAATAACCATTTACCATTATTTGAAATGGCCACCTGAGGCGCTGATACATCTTGCCATTGTCCGTTAATTTCGCTTGTCCAGCGCAGCGGACCATTCGGGGTGCGATAATATAAGCCACTGTGATGTTTCAAATCTAATGGTGTGACCGGCTTACCGTTTTGCGTCAGGTATTGCTGTGTGGCCACGGCCACAAATTGATTGTCCATCAATTTGATAGCTACCACTCTCTCATTTGGCGCGTAACCACCGCGTATGGCTATATCTACATCATCTCGTGATAAGGCTGTTAATTCGTCGCTTAGACGTATGTCGAGAATAATTTGTGGATAACGCCGACTAAATTCATCTAATAATGGAAATAAAATAGGCTCAGCAAATTCAACCATTACACTGATACGCAACTGCCCAGTTGGGATCGTTTGATAGCTACGCACGTTATCATTACTGGATTCTAACTGACGTAAAATGTCCTTTACTTGAGTGTAATAGGTGTGACCAATTTCAGTTAATTTTACTACACGAGTCGAGCGTTTTAACAAGCTGGCTCCAAGGCTGCGCTCTAAGTCTGCGACTCGACGAGACAGAGATGAAGGCGGAACGTGGAACGACAGAGCAGCTTGGGTAAAACTGCCTGTTTCCGCTACCTTACAAAAGTAACGGATCGCTCTTAGTTGATCCATATAATCCTAGTGATTGGCCTATTATTGCCTTTTAAGCAATAAAGATTGGTATTTATAGGGGGTTATATTAACAAAATTAGGCCTAATATAATAATAAGTGCGCAATCAAATCGTCAAAAATGAAATACATTGATGTAAAAAGGAGATATTAAATGACCACATATACTGCAATAAATTTAAAACAACGCCCTGAGCCAGGCCCGATACCCGCGTCAACATTTGAGGTAGTGCAAAAAGCCCTCCCTAGCGCAGGGCCCGGTGAAATAGTCGTCAAGCAAACCTATATGTCGCTCGATCCTGCGATGATTGGTTGGATGAGCTCAGACACAAAAAGTTATATTCCGCCCGTTGCGTTAGGTGATGTAATGCGTTCATCAGGAACAGGTGAAGTGATTGAAAGTAATCACCCTGACTTTGCGGTTGGTGAGCGTGTGATGGGAATGACAGGCTGGACTGAATATTTCGTTAGCAATGGTCAAGGTCTAAATAAACTCCCCGCTGGTGTAAATGAAGAACAGGCTTTGTCTGTTTTTGCGTTACCTGGACTGACCGCTACGCAGGGCTTATATGGTGTCGCTAAACCTAAATCGGGTGAAACGATTGTCGTAAGCGGTGCAGCAGGCTCTGTTGGTTCGATTGTTGGGCAACTTGCAAAAGCGGATGGCTTGCACGTAATTGGCGTCGCGGGTTCTAGTGAGAAATGTCAATGGTTAGTGGACGAATTGGGTTTCGATGGTGCCATTAATTATAAGACTGACGACATGAACGCCAAACTAACGGAACTTGCACCAAATGGCGTCGACATTTTCTTTGAAAATACGGGCGGTGCTATTCAGCAACACATTTTTGAGCATATGAATGCCCACGGTCGTGTGGCGGTATGCGGCATGATTTCAGATTATGCTACTTCAGAGCCAAGTGCTGGTCCTAACTGGCTCCCTATTATCAAAAAGCGCTTAACAATTCAGGGCTTCACTATGCCCGATCACTACGCTCAAGTGCCTGATTTACTCGCGAAGTTGACTCCGTACGTCATGAAAGGGCAGATAAAATACCGCGCTCATGTCCTCGACGGTTTAACGTCGGCAGTCGACGGTTTGAACATGTTGTTAACGGGGGCCAATAATGGCAAATTAATGGTCAAGCTTTAAGCTATGTGAGCTCGTGTAATTAGGGGGCTAAGGCTCCCTCATTTCCATTTTTTTTCATTCTATCAATATCAACCCTACCCATATACCAAGTGACTTATAAATGAAGCCAATGTTGTTGGCTGATCCTTTCCCAAAACCATTGAGTGGCTTTTCCGGTTTTTGATTTTTCTTTCGCAGAATAAATAGGAATAGGTGGTCGTGGTAACGACGTTGCTTTTGCCACTAAAGTACCATTATCTAAAAACGGTTGAGCAATGTGCAAAGGTAGAAAACCAATGCCGATCCCTGCAGCTTGTGCTCTGGCTTTACTTTGCATATTACTGACTCGAATGAGCTGCTTATTGTCAAACACGCCGCTTGAACGACCCGGTAATGTTCGGGAACTATCGGCGACAACTATGTATGGATATTTGCGGATATGGTGGCCCTCAATCAAACCGATAAAATCGGCTAGTGGATGAGAAGCACTAACGGCGAATACAAATTCTAAATTACCCAACTGTGAAACCTGATATTGTCCTTTCGGTAACTCTCCCGTTACGCCCAATGCGATATCAGCCCGTTTGGTTTGTAATGCATCCCAGCCACCTCCTAGTGCCTCCTCGATAATGGTGATTTCAACATGTTTGTCTAACGCACAAAATTGCGCAATTAATGCGAGAAGGGGCTCGTCCGGTATGACGGTGTCTTTGGCGATAATCAATTTTGACTCCCAACCTGACTCTAATTGCCGGACACGCGCTTCTAACTCGTTCGTTGCTTGAAGAAGCTCTACGCCTTCATCCAGTACTAATTTACCAGCAGGTGTTAATGTTGCTCGTTGTCCTTTTCTATCGAAAAGGGCGACTCCCAAATCGGCCTCTAATTTACTGATGGTATAAGTTAATGCAGAAGGAACTTTGAATAAACTGTCTGCTGCGGCAGCAAAACTGCCCTTGGTCTGTATTGCTTCTAATACCCGAAGTGCATCTAGCGTGACAGCATGGCGCATAAAATCTCCTCCTGTAAAAAATAAGCCGCACTGAACGAGTATTCAGTGCGGCAATAACATAGATGTTAACCTCAAGGGAGGTCAAATATTAAAGCGGTCACTGTCTCAGTGCCGTCGTTAGATAACGTGATCGTATTCACGCGATTGATCTTAGCACCATCACCTTGTTTTAGTTGCTGTTGATTAATACTCAACTGACCCGCAACTTGATGCACATAAGTGTTGCGGCTTTCGTTTATATCCATTTCTAGCTTTGTTCCAGCGGCGAGTATTAATTGACTCATCGTGGCATCCTGATTGATTTGTAAGGTGTCATCAATTCCCGTTGACGTGATTATCTGGGTCAATCCTTGGGCTCTACCAAAATCTTTTTGTTGATATCCTGGCGCACCACCGGTGTTTTTAGGCACAATCCATATCTGTAAAAAGGTCAGAATATCGCTATCAGAAGCGTTGTATTCGCTATGCGTCACTCCTGTTCCGGCGGACATCAACTGAAATTCACCCGCAGGTAAATGTTTAATGTTGCCCATGCTATCTTTATGCGCGATAACGCCTTGAGTAACATAGCTTAGAATTTCCATATCTTTATGACCATGCGTACCGAAACCTGCTCCGGCTTCCACTTTGTCGTCATTGATGACTCTTAAAGCGGAATACCCCATATGTTTTGGATCATGGTAGGAGCCAAATGAAAAGGTATGTTTACTTTCTAACCAACCGAAGTTAGCGGTTCCCCTGTCGCTGGCTAAACGAATATCAATCATGTTCTTTCTCCTGAGTGATTTTGCGCTATTTAGCAAGACGAGCGGCTAAATGAGAATCAACAGATAATTTACCTGCTCCTGAAAATAGCAGCGAGACAGTGATCGCGAGTAACGCTAAAGCAAACTCATAACCGTTATTCGCCATAAATAAACCGTTTGTTATGTGAACAGTGAAAATAGCCATCGCCATAGTGAACGCCAATATGGCTGCCGCAGGACGGGTTAATAGGCCTAAGAGCAGAGCAATTCCCCCGAAAAATTCTGCGCTACCCGTTAGGAACGCAAGTGTGTAACCAGGTTCTAAGCCGATTGAAGCCATCCATTGTCCTGTACCTTCTAGTCCGTATCCGCCAAACGCGCCAAACAGTTTTTGCGCGCCGTGAGCGATAAAAGTAATGCCAACGGGAACGCGCAACGCCAAGGCTGAAAATCCACTTTCTGTTGCGAATATTTTAGCTAACATTGTATTTTTCATAGTTTAATCCTCAATTTATTTGATTGTGTTAAAGCATACTACGCTTCTTTATTTTTCAGCGTTTCGCTGTTGAGGTAAATATAGAGTCTTGTGAATGGATAGAAAATTGGAATGTTTTGAGGTTTTAGTTCAAAAAAATTGAACTGATTGTATTTTAGCGTTGTTTTCCAAGATATAATTCATAATTAAAGTGAAATAGGGCGGAGTAGCGAACAAAGAAGACACTGGATTAATGAACTGACCCCCAATAGTTGGACATTCCAATTACTGGGGGTCTTTT